>Ga0068714_10003002_pt1 | contig 20605 bp, 17 predicted proteins | sample MTBNYHSulfiMetaG_FD_62988 | JGI IMG/M metagenome (GOLD analysis project Ga0068714, IMG submission 62988) | Enrichment culture microbial communities from rom New York Harbor, USA that are MTBE-degrading - MTBE-NYH (New York Harbor Sulfidogenic)... | ecosystem: Environmental > Aquatic > Marine >... | reverse complement strand
CTTGTCCCCTTCGGAGAGGAACACGGGCTGGACCCCCAGCTTGTTCTCCAGCAGTTCCTGGAACACGAAGTAGCTCATGACCACGCCGATGGAGCCGGTGATGGTGGTGGGCTCGGCGACGATTCGGTCGCAGGCCACGGAGGTGTAGTAGCCGCCGGAGGCAGCCATGCCCTGCATGAAGGCGACCACCGGCTGGCCGGTTTCCTGCCGGTACCGGAGAATCTCCTGATAGATGCGGTCGCTGCCGGAGATCGTTCCGCCAGGCGAATTGACTGCCGCGATGATTGCCCGTACGCTGCGGTCCTTGCGGGCAGTCTGAAGCTGGCGGTAGACGTAATCAGCCTGATCGTCGTCGATCACACCTTCGAGGTGGACCATCACAATCTTGGCGCCATGGGGACCCTCGCGAACGATCGACTCCTCATAGAATCGCGCCTGTCGCGTAGCAATGACGGCGATCAAACCGATCAGCAGCAGAAACATGCCGATGTTCGCCAGGAACGACAGGCCGAACAGAATCCCCCAGAAGATTCGTGACACGCTCGACCGCTTCCGGTCTCTGGGATAGGGCTCGTACGCCGGCGGTGGACTTGCCGGCGGCTTCGCCGGCCCCTGACCCGGGAGAAACGCAGACTCCAGATAATCGTTGTCCTGATTGAATCCCATTTTCGACTCCTTGAAAAGACCACCGGCATTATAGTGGTCCCGGTAATCATCGTCAATTTGCTTGCGGAACTGCCCGCAACGCGGTCTAATGAATGCGTCTGTACAGGTGTGCAAACCACCTGCGACATCGCGAGGCTGGCTTGGCAGCGGTTGAGTTGAGGGCAGGCTGGCCTCGCGTCCTTTCATCCGCCCTGCCGCGCGTGCGAGGCGCGGTCCATGTACGCCTCAGTGGGCGTTCAGGCGATAGGTGCACATGGAATAGGCGACCTCGCGGGCCTCTGCGACGATCTCCGGGTAGGGCGTATCGCAGACATCGATGAAACCGATCTGGTAGTTCTCCCCGTCTCCTCGTCCGGTGGTGGCCTGATCCTTGTACTGGAACCAGTGCGTGCCCACAATGTAAGGATTACGCAGGGCGCCGCGCACGTAGCTGCCATACTTTGCAGCCCGATCCTGCTGGTTCGCGGTGGAACGCAGACCGGTATGGAACATGCCGCGATCCAGGGCGCCGAAATGGAACTCACCGATGATCAACGGCATGTCGATGTCGTCCGGTAATCTCAAATCTTCCACGACGTAGGTGTAGCGGTTGTAGCTGACGACATCGCAGAAGCGGGCGGCCGTCCGCGCTGCAATGTCATTGACCCACGCGAAGCGGCAACCCAGGTAGAGTTGATTCGGAGCTGCCTCGCGTAGCTCGTCCCGGATCGTCTCGAAATAGGTCCGCGCCGTCTTCTCGTAGAACCTGCGGAGGTCCGCCACCGCCTTCTGTTTGTCTGGAGCAGCCTGGCTCTGGAGCAGGCTGTCCCACGAAACATGATCGCTTCCCCATGCTTCGTTGAGTCTGGCTATCGTCTCGTATCGGGCCCTGAGATCCTCGACGAAGACCTTCTTGGGCGGCTGATCGGCGGGCGACGCAAGCGCCGCGATGGCCAGCGACATGTCATCTCCCCACGACAGTTCGTTGTGAACGAAGTAGCCGATACACCACGGGTCGCCGGCGGTCCGGTCCTTCTCTTGGGCCAGCCGGCGGTGGAGTTGCTCGCGGAAGTCCGGATCGAAGACGTCGTAGAACTTGCCCCAATAGCCTTCGGAGCCTTCCAGACGTTTGGACTCGAAGCCGATCGTTGCGGTGTAAGGGGTCTTCCGCATCAGGCAGATGCTCTCGTCGGACCAGTTCGCGATCGTGTTGATCCCCCAGCTCCTGAAGCGTTGGTGCGTCCGCTCGGCGAAGAGCCGATCGAAATCCGGCCCATACTTTCGCAGGAGATTGGCCCGGCTGAAATCATAGGTTCGATAGGGCGAGTGGTCCTTGTAGTAGCCGTGCGGGGCCCAACTGCCCGATCCATAGAATCGGGCAAAGGGCGAGTCGGCGGTGGGGAGGTTGCTGAAATAGGTCTCCCGATCACTGATCGGCGTAGCGTTTCCGCTGCCTACGCAGTCAATGCCGTGCGACCAGAACAGCCGGCCTTCCGGATCGACAAGCCACCACTTACCCTGGTGTTTCTGGACCCGGAAGAAGCCGGTCCCCTCGAGCTGAGGTCCGCCCAGCCAGCCCCCATATTGGTCTCGCTCTGACGGGCCCGGACGCGTCACGAGGTCTTGCTCTTCCGCGTCTCTGCGGACGATCAATTCTTCTGTCGAATGGGTCTTGCCGGGCCAGTCCTTGTGAAGGTACTGACCGAACTCATCGATGAACGGCAGAAATCTCGCGCTGTCGAGCACCTGAATGTGTCCGCCGGCGTGAATCGGGCCGATCTCGAAGTTGTGATCCTCCTGGGGATGGTTCACAAAGACAACCAGTTGCGTGACGTTGGATGGATCGATCTTTCCCTCGTAGGTGGGGGCCGCTCTCATGCCTACCAGCTCCAGCGGCGCGCTGAGCTTCCAGGGCACCGGGAAGATGCGGACGGTCAAGATCGCAGATGCCTGGGGGCTTACGGTAACGCTGTCGGTGACACATTGGTGGGTGCCGTCGGCGCCGGGGTTGTCCACGCGGCAGTTCACCGTGACGGAGTTATCTCCTCGATTGGTTACTTCAAGGGCGATCGTTTCATAGCCGGACAGGTCCCACCTTCCATTCGGGGCCGTGAGTGTGACACCGGGCCACGGAACTTCGTGACCCGTCCGGATTTGCAGTCTGTTCTGTCCGGCCGGACTGACGCGGGCATCGTTTGGCTGAACCATCTGGCCGTCGGAAACCGCGCCGATGGAGAGCCTCACAGGGGCTTGCTGTCCGGCGTGACTACTACGGCCCAAAGACCAGACCGGCAGTACTGTGGATAGAAGTGATGCGGAGATCAGCCATCTCAACGTTCCGTGGTGGGCAGAGATAATGGCCATGATTCGTTCCTTTTTCAGAGACTGTCCGAGGCAGGGAATGCGGCTCAGTTCGTCTTACGCTCCAGGAGATACCACATGGTTGCATAGCTCGGCGACAGTTCGAGAACTCCGCGATCGCCTTCTCCATACGAGATGGAAACCTGCTGCTTGGGCGAGCCGTTCGGAGCCAGTGCATGGCAGGTCCATTGTCCCTGCGGCAGGACGAGTGACCCGCGAACGGGCTCGATCTGCACCGGCGCCTGGCCCCAGTTGCGGCCCACCGTCCGGCGGTCTTCGGAGAATCGCATACCGGCATTCTCGCATCGACCACAGGCCGTGATGAGGAATTGCTCCGGGTCGCCCAGCGGCGTGACGGTGAGCGCCACGAACTCGGGTCCGTTGATGCGGACATTCCCGCGCGTGACCGTTGCGATTCGCTCTGCGTGTCCGATGTGGACCTGCACATCCGGACCGACCGCATAGTAGAGGCCTTTGCCGGCGTAGTCCAGGGACCATGCCAGCGTCGTCTGTCGTGAACCGCCCGCTCCGCTCGCGACCGCCTTCGACGCGTACCAGGGGAGATATACCGCCTTGAGCATGTCCCTGTAGGTGATGCTGCCTGCCTCCGTCAGAACCCCGAGCATGTTTCGGTCGTGTTGGATGTGAAGACCAGCCAGGCTGGCCAGTTCGTTCGAAGGATCGCCGATCCGCGCGGGACGAGTTGACTGCAACGGTGCGACCGCCGCATCGCGAAAGATGGCAGCGCCCGCCCGCATGAAGCCCCACTTGGCGGGGTTCGTATCGATGTCGAAGAAGCTGCTGAGCGTTTCGCGGTCCCAAGTGTCGCCGCTGTGGGAGTAGGTGTAGAACCAGATGCCGTCCCAGTCCTGAGCGGCTGCGAACGACGCGATCATCGGCACACATTCGGCCTGCGCGTCCAACGGCGCGGGGTGATTGTATTCACTGACGGTGAAGGGCTTGCCCGCGAGTCGTTCGGCCGCGATGCGAAACAGTGTCGCCTCGTTTGGGTAATCGGTCATCGGTTTCTGATCGATCAGCCAGTTGCTCTGGTCCCAGGGCCGGCCTGGGAAGTGCGGGTGTTGCCAGTACGCGTGGGAATCGATGAAGTCCATATCGCTCTGCGCCCAGAGGCCCAGCGGCCCGAAAACAATGGTGCCTGTGACTAGCGCCGAACAGCCCAAGTCGCTCTTGATAAAGCGGCGCATTTCGTCGAAATAGGTCTTCTCGGTCTCGGCCAGGAAGATCATGCGGTCGAGTATCCTCTGGCGGCTTTCGTTTTCCTGGAAGAGATGAATACTGCCGTCGGCGAGCGATTCTCCCTCCGCCAGGCCGACCTGCCCACCGGGGCGAACCTCGACGTTGGCCAAATGGACTGACGCCGAGTCTCCGCTCAGGGCGAAGCTGACCCGCGCGTTTGCCTCATTCGCCCTTGCCACAAAGCCCAGACGGAAGTGCTTCCGTTCTGCGCTCAGAGAGAGCGTTCTGGACAGGCCCATGTTGGTCCAGGGATCATGAGCCTGGCCCACACTGCATCCGATATCGCGCGCCCCATCGCTCCAGGCATCGAACGAAACCGTGTAGTAGCGGCCCTCGGACACCCCTAACCCGCTTTGGATCAACTGAAGGTGCCAGGCGGTTTCGTCGGCCTGGTCGATCTCGACACGGATTGCGTCCGCGGTTCGTGAGACGGAAGCCCGACAGCCCGCGTGCCGTTCGAGGTTCCAGTGCCGGGGCAGGTTTGCGGCGTCGTCCTTCTGACGGAAGTCCCCGTTTTGCAGCATCGTTTCGCCCAGAGGTTCCGTGCCGCGACTCCAGGCGACTCGGAGTGCTTCGTCGGCCTTGTAGCGGTCCCGCAGCCACCGGACGAACCCGTCCTGGAGGATCTTTGCATAGTACGACGGCAGCGTTCGGAGTGTGTTCTCAGCGTCCCACATGAAGAGGCTGTCTTCATTGGTGATCTCCACGAAGGCAACCGCCGGGTCGTCCGCGTAGCGGACTCCACGGTAGGGATTTACGTGGGTCAGCAGTTCCCGGGCGAAGTGCTTCTGGGCGTCGATAAGGGCCGCCGTGAAGATGCCGGCGATCTTGTCGTATTCGCGGTTGGCCTTGGGCAAATCAAGATACTCGCTGTGGGCGCGGCCTACGTGCAGGTTAATATTGACGTAGATGCCCTGTCCGGCCAGCTCATTGATGAAGTAGTCGAGCCGGTCCAGTGCCTCCGGCTCGATCGTGCGGCCGTCCTGTGCGTTCCAAAGGCCTCGTGGCCAGCGGGACGTGTCCATATGATGGCATCGGACGCTGTTGACGCCGGCGGCCGCAAGCCGACGTGCCACATGTGGAGCATCCTCATGGGTGGGGAAATTCGCCCCAAAGGAGAGATTGACACCCCAAATACGTACGGGGTGGCCATTCCGCTCAAAATGGGCCTCATGCGTTATCAGACGCACTGAGTCGGTCGCGATCGTCTGGCTGTCGCCGACCCAGATGGCCTGTCCGCGGTCGATTTGGGCCGGGATGACAAACGGCACAGACTCCTGGCCCGTCAGCTGGTCTGAGGGCAGCAAGACAAGCCCGGCAACGATCCAGAAGATGGCCCCAAGGCAAAGACGGGCCTGTGCCTGTGCGGGGTGGTCTGTTCTCATGCTTCGTAGTGGCTTCATGGGATTCCTCCAGATCGAAGGGCTTTCGCGACGACGGGACAGCAGAGGGTTCCCTGTTTATCTGAATGGCTCCGATAACATCGTAACGCATGTGGTAGTGCTTCCGGACAACGAGATCAACCAAAAAGACGGGGGCGGCCGGATGAAAGGTCTGAGAAGAACGGCCAGGATGGTCACCATGCCCCCGAGACCCCCTCCTGGCATATGGGTACCCGGTGAATCGTTGCGGCACCCCAAGTGGACGGCCAGACCCGGCGGAGAGAGCTGAGAGGGCGGTTTTGTGCCAAGTCTAATGAGGACGGGGGTGTTTTTGGCCGAAGATATGGATGTGATTGGACCGGTGCCACGCAGGGTAGGCCCGGTGCCTGACGGATCGACGAGACACAAAAAGGGAGTCAATCGCGGGCCCCATGTTTGGAGATAGAACATGACAGTGGCGAGTGCAACAGTGAAACGGATGACGATGACCGAGATCAAGAACAGAGCCAAGGAACTGGGTATTGTGCCTGGCAAGATGAAAAAGGCCGAACTGATTCACGCCATTCAGATAGCAGAAGGCTGTACGCCCTGTTACGGCCGGTCGGACGGTCAGTGCCCATGGCAGGAATGCTGCTGGCGTGCAGACTGCTTTACGACGAAGGCGTAATCCGACGTCGCAGGCCCCCTTTGCCGAGGGCTGGCGGATGGCTGGACAGACCTCGGTGGATGGGGCACCGGACTACTTCGATCTTACCTCTATGATGTCCGTGCACACCGATCCCGTGTTTTTCAGATGGCAAAGGCGTTTTTTTTGACAGGCGGCGTCGGGGCCGGTAATATGTATCTGTCTGTCAAGGTGCACGCTTTCTTCCCTCGAAGTGGTGCCCTGGTGAGCAAATGAGGGAATCCGTAGTGAAGGCCCGTGTGGGTCTGAGGAGAAGACGAAGTGGCAAAGGGGACTGTCAAGTGGTTCAGTGAGAAGAAGGGGTTCGGCTTCATCATCCCGGATGACGGCGGAGAGGATTTGTTCGTCCATCACTCCAATATCGCCGGGACGGGCTTCAAGACGCTCCAGGATGGCCAGCCCGTTGAGTATGAGCCTGCTCAGGGCAGGAAGGGTTTGGAGGCGACCAACGTCCGGCCCTGCTAAATAACGACACGAAAGAGATGAACGGAATGGCCCCGCAGGCTGAGCGGGCTGTTCCGTTGGAACTTGTACCGTTGGCGAAGGTAATGTGGTTGTCCTGTGAATATTGCAGAGGCGGCCACGAGGGGCGCTAACGGGGCGGCGCTCTCCCGAAGGAGAGCGCCGAGAAAGCTGGTCATTGTTGACGGGAAAACGGCCTTTCCCGGATGGCTGCGCGGAGAGAGTGCGTTCGCGGAAGCAGACAAACCAACGCCGCCCACCGCGCAAGAGATCTGCGCGCCGGAGGGTCTACGGGAGCGGCAACCTCGAAGTCGCGGCTGCCGTCAGGTCTAACAGGGGTGAGGGCTACCAGTCCTCGTCGTCGTCCTCATCCTCATCTTCATCGTCGTCTTCGTATTCCTCTTCCTCTTCCTCCTCGTCGTCATCCTCGTCGTCGAAGTCTTCGTCGTCATCCTCGAAGTCTTCTTCTTCGTCGTAGGCGAGTTCCTCTTCTGGCAGTTCGCATGTGCAGTTGTCGGGCGCCTCGCCGCAGCCGGCACAGATTCCATTCTCAACGGGAGCGCCGCACGCGTCACAAGGAATGCATCCACACGATTCACACATCTTTGGACACCTTCAAAAATTGGGTTGTCGATTTCCATCCACACTGCAAAACGGGTTCGTGAGAACCCACCTCCAACGGCGTCAACATGGTACGTCGGGAAGGAGGAAAAGCAATACCATTTGTGCAAAAATCAGTGCAATTTTTTGGGCCCGAAAAAGGGGGCCGCGCGTCGTTCTGTACGTGGCTGACTGCCGTGGCGAATGCGAGATCGATCCGTCCATCAACGGCGGCGAAATGGCCCGGGAAAGTGCCTGTCGGGGAGCAGAGTTCCTCGCAAGGAAACGGCTATGCGTAGCGTCTCATGGCCAGGTGGACGATCTTGTCGATCAGGGATTCGTAATCCATGCCGGCCTTGCCGGCGGCTTCGGCTACTTCCTCGCCGTACGCGATGTCCGGATTGGGGTTAGCCTCCAGCACGACCAATTTCTCGTCGGGTGTCAGGCGCAGATCGATGCGGCCGTAGTCCTGGAGTTGAAGCGCCCGGTACACGCGCTTGCACACCCGCTCGATGCGCTGCGAAACGCCGCCAGACAGATCGGAAAACCCGAACTCGATCTTCCACTTCTCACGGTATTCACCATCCCATTTGCAGCGATACGTCAGGAGAACGGGCCCCTGATCGCTGTCCTTATTGAAGAAGCACTCTCGCGCCGGCAGGACGGTCAGACGTTTGTTGCCGATGACGCTGACGTAGAGTTCCCGTCCCTCGATGTACTCCTCGGCGATGACCGCCTGTTTCCATCGTTCATGGATGAAGGCGGCGCGTTCGGCAAGGGCCTCGGCATCGTGGACCAGAGAAGCGTTGGAGATCCCTTCCGAACTGTCCTCGAAAGCGGGCTTGACCACCATCGGATAAGGCAGATTCGTCGGCACGCGGACTCTGTGACGGTACGGCAGAGAGATGAAGTTGGGAACGCGGATCCGGTGCAGCCGCAGAATCTGCTTGCACAGCCTCTTGTCGCGCGCCAGCAACAGTCCCATTGCACCGGCGCCGGTGAACGGAATGTCGAGCAACTCGAGCAATGCGGCGATGTTCTTGTCCATTCGCCGGTCGCCGCAGAACTGCTCGGTCAAGTTGAATACGAGGTCCGGCGCCTGTTGCTTCAGCGCCATGGCCACCGACGCAATGTCATACTCGGCCCCCATGGCGCTGACGCGGTGGCCCAGGCCGCGCAGGGCGTGGCAAACGTGGTATTCGGTGATCGTCTTGCCCTCGGAGTCCCGAAACTCCGGATCGTCCGGCGGAATCGTGGCCGGGTCCACCAGAACCGTGATGTGCAATCGTCGACTCATGCTTACCTTCGTTTCTTGCTGACGGTCAGGGTGTTGCTGGCAATCGCCGTGACCATGGCGGTCAGGCCGATCACGGTTTCCTCGTCGCCGCCGTCGGCCGAGAGACCGAGCGCTTCGCATCGTGCCGCCAGCCGATTCACAAGCTGGAAGATGTCGAACTTGCGATGGCCCGTCCAGCGGGTGACGTTGTTGACCAGTTGGGCCCGACGGGAACGCACCAGACGGGAGGCCTTGCGACCCGAATGCACGCCATGATCTGCCGCAAACAGATCCCGCAGACTGTCGTCGTAGTAGCCCTGGAACTCACTGCCCAGGACGCGCCGTTTGCGTTCGTAGTGAACCGCCAGCGTGGACGTCATGCGGGCCGCCGAGTAGGGCGGATAGCCCTTGAACGTCACGACAGGAGGACGGTCGGCGATCTGCTGCATCACATGGTCCACATACTGGAGCTTCTTGATGACCGGCCAGTCGCGGTATTTGTTGCGCCAGTCGCTGTCGGGTGTGAGCCAAACGGCGAACGTTTCGGCGAAGTCTTCGTCCGGATGCGACTGGGCGTAGTTGTCTTCCAGGTGGAGGACGAACCGGCGTGAGTACGGCTGATAGGAGTAGGAGTTGGAATAGGGGGCGGAGAACAATCCGAACATCTGGCGCCATCGTGTGCGGCGGTAGAGCCGGTAGGCGTAGTTGAGTGCGTGGCCGCATTCGTGCCGCAGCAGCTTCATGCAGACCACGGGATCGCCTCCCTCGACCTCGTACATCATCGTCTCTTCGAGCTTTCTGAGACGTGGATGGGCCAGGCAGAACGGTATGCCGATCGTCGGGATCTTGTCCGGCGTGAGCCATTCATCGGCCAGATAGCACATCGGGCGGCAGGAGATTCCCTTTGCAGCCAGCTCGTCATGGAGTTCCCGGACGAAAGGCTCTGCGCAGGAGCCGGGAATCTGGAGTCCAAGGTCGCGGATGCGCACCTGGAGCAACTCCTCATCAGGCAGGTCTTCCCATCGGCGCGCTTTGTGTGTCTTCGTTCTTGCCATCCGTTCCACCGCAGATGCTGGAGCGTTCTTCCACGCGTCTATACCATCTGACAGACCTCGTAGCAACCCTGTGCTCAGGGACGGGCCCGGTCCGAGTGGCAGGACGTCCGGCCGGTGACGTCCCGGTCGGGAAGCGGCGCAGGGGCGGACTCATCTGCGACGCTACCGAGCAGACCAGTCGGCCGCGACCGTGGCTTGCACGGTTCTGGGGCTGCAGATCTGTATCGTCGCGTCGAGTCGCGCGTTGGCCTGTGTCTGTCTGTGGATGTGAAGACTGCAAACCTGAGCTGCCACGGTTGAGTCCTCGACCGCGCGGAGGAAGCCGATCAGGTGACGCAGAGGGACCCCCTCCAGTCCGATTTCGACGATGGTCTCGGCATACCCGGGTTGTGCCGCCGCCGCATCCTGTTGCTGCATCCTCACCAGGTAGGCCTTCAGGCCATGCTGCTCGGTCAGGGATTCCAGGAACGGCAACAACTGGAAGTCCGGGTCCTGTTGTGCCATTCGTTCCTGTACCTCTTCGAACTCATACGCGAACGCGAGGTACTCGGCGCTCTTGGCCTGGACCTCCCGGAGTTCGTTCTGCTTCTCCGGGATCAACCGGTAGAGCTGCTGCACTCGATCGCGCATGGGCTGGATCGCCAGTGCGTAGATACCCCATGCGGCCAAGGCGGCTGCCACGCCGATGCCGAGACGTCGTTCTCTGCGGGTCAATTGGATCATCTACTGCACCGTCTTTCTGGATGACAGGGAAAGGGTGAACCGCACCGGCCCCGTCTTGGCGTCTCTGCCCGGATTGGGTCCATCCACGATCTCGAAGTCAGGAGTCTCCTCCAGCGTGCGTTGCCAGCCGCTGAGTGTGGCAAAGGAGTCACAGTGGCCTGTTACACGGACGGAATCACCGGCAATGAACACATCGTCGAACTCCAGACTCCCGTCTGTGGGGTGGTGTGTGCTCAGGGTGCTGAGAATCTCCAGGGGCCTCAGCCTGCCCGGCCGGAACGACGTCAGCCATCCGCTGTCTTCATGGAACGATTCAAGCTTCTGCTCGAGTTGCACCAGAGGGCTCACGCATTTCTCATCCGGCAGGGTTTGCTCGAACACGTCCTGAATCTGTCTCCTGAGGTGCATGTACTGCGATTCCAGGCGAGACAGATGGACAAACAGCCCCAGAATCCAGACGACCACCGTCGCGGCCAGCAGACCGCCGCAGACCAGCAGTTCCTTTCTCAGGTTCGAGGCGTCTTGCGTCTGTGTTGCTTGCGCATGCAAGAAATCGATCTGCGCCGCTTCGCGCGGCAGGAGCCGGCGAAGGGCGAGCCCCTCGGCCACGCAGATTGGGAATCCGGCACGAATTGTGTCATCGTGTTCCACCCGTGCATAGGGGTTCACCGGAATGACGCGGCAAACGATCTCTTCTTGAATCGCGGTAGTCAGGGGCAAGATCGTGCCAGAGGACGCGATGAGGAAGACCCGAAGGTCGGCCTCTGCATCGACGCCGAAGAGCTTTCGCCAGGTGATCTCGATCTCCCGATCGAGCAGTCCCGTCACCTGCCGGCTGATGGATTCCATATCGCTGTCGCGGGATATCCGCAGGGGGATGTTCCGGATCATGATCAGGCTGCCCTCTTGCAGCACCGCCAGACTGAGAACCGATTCGTCGATGACCGCGACCAGCGCCGTTCCTTCCTGGCTCTCCGGGTGATTGTGACCGACGGCGGTACACGCCGCCGTGATAGGAGCTTCGATCCGAGTGACTCCGATCTTGGCCTCGTCCAACAGCGTCAGTTCTTCCTGGAGCAGGTCGGTCGAGGTCGTCGCCACCAGCGCCGAATGCCGTCCGTTTGGGAGTTGTCGCGTGGAGCAGACCTGAATGATGGCTTTCTCTGCGACAATGGGCAAGTCGTCCCGCAGACTCGACAGATCCCCGGCGCGGAGTCTGTACAGGGTGGCAGTATCCACTTCGAGATCCGCAAAGAAGATCGCCTGGTGCGGGAGGCACACGGTCACGTCCGCGTGCCGGTCGAATCCCTGCTCGGTCGTCAACGCACGCAGCATGTCGACGGGGCAGTCCGTGCTTCGCCGCGTCGGCTTGCCAAAGACCCTCTCGATACGGGGTCCGTCGGCAGTCTGCGCGATCTGCACAGCCCGCAGATGGAAGCGGCCAATGTCGATGCCTATCGATTTCTTCACCATGATCCTGCCTTTTGTCCTTCCTCCGAAGCCCCAACGAAGCGTGTGGCGGTTATGACTCCCGGTAGAAGATAATATCGACATTTCCCGTCCGCGTGTTTCTATGAAGCAGGGCTTCAATTCCGAAGGTCCGATCTTCGCTCTGTCCTGTCGCATGGACGCGATAATAGGAGTCGCTGGGCCGGACTTCGATCATGTCCTGGATGGCCAGGTAGACATTATCGGTCATTCCGGGAACCTGTCGGAGTTCGGCCGTCGTCTCAAATGGCTTGAAGTCGCGCCGTTGTACGATCATCCGGGCCAGGGCCGAGTCCATCTGCTCACAGAGGGACTCAATGACAAGCTGGGGAGCCGCGTTGACATTGATCCGGCCGCTGCCGGTCGTGGTCAGCAGGTCACGCAGAGCGGTGAAGGCCTCCGGTGTAATCCCCTTGACCCACTGCAACTCCTCGATGGTGTCCATCGGCCCGTTTTTGCACCGGTAGGACGGCCTGAGAGTCTCGTAGTAGCTGCTTTCGACCCCTTGACCCGCCGCATTTACGAACGGCAATAGGGTCACTTCATCATCCGGATCGGTCCAGTCGATGATGGCGGCGACCACGCCGTATCCGATGCGTTCCCTGTTGTCCTTCCGGCGGTTGAGCAGATCGATCAGTCGGAGCAGTTGATCGATCCGCCTTCGATTGAGTTGGCCGTTCTGGTCCTTGAGCGTGTTGACGTTGACCCGACCACTTTCTTCCGTGATGGTCACGGTGCATGTCCCTTCACCCACGGAGAACGCCTCTTCGTCGGTCCGCAGGTTGGCGAAACCATGGTCGTTCGTCACGTCGTTGGCTTCCGCAACAACCGCGATCGCCAGGCTCAGGCCGGCGCGGGCGCAGTGCATCGCTCGTTCGGACCGCCGGAAGCCCTCCGCCATCTCCAGGCTCCCGCGCGTGGTGCGGTTGAACGCGAACAGCAAGGCCGACAGCAACATGACCATGCCCAGAACGACGACCAGGATGAATCCGCTCTGACGGTATCGGAGTGTGGGGCCATTCATCGTGCTTGCCTCACATTCTTCTGGTCGGTCGCGGCGTTCCATATCGCCACCGTGGTGGCGCAGTGATAAGCACGATTCTCCCGGTCCGTCACCGTGAGGCCAAGCCGCACGGCCCGCGGCAGTTTCCGGCTGGTCGCGGAATTCCACTGAGGCTGCCATTGGAGGCCGTCATGGAATTCGATTTCGATGTCCGCAACCTGGTCCAACACGACCTGCCACTGTCCGGCCACACCATCCGCGTGGATTGAACCGGTGGCGGGCCGACAGCACACGGCCAGTGTTCGCTTCGTGGCGTCATGCTGATAGCTTATCCGGGCTAGCCCCTGCGGGCCGTCTGGCCCGCTTGCGAGACCGGCGGTCGTGAGAAAGTCCAGTACCTCGCCCCGTGGATTTCGGGTGCCGCCGAGGAATGCCGCGCTCGGCTTGCGAATCGCGCTGGTCCGGCTCGACTCCGTGGTGTTTGGCTCGGCGGGCGGGCGGTAGGCGCAGCGAAGTTGCCTGGCCAGCAGACGCAGGACCAGGTCGGCCCGCTGCGAGCACGTCAGGCGGCTGTCGTAGACCTCCGCTGAGCGCGACGTGGCCGCATAGCTGCCGTACACCATCGAGACGATGGTGGCAATCATCGCCAGTGCTACGAGCATCTCGACGAGTGTGAAACCGGGACTAGTGCGCCGTTCGCTCATGGATTCGGCTATCCGCAACATACGTTGTCAGAGTCATGGTTTTTTCGTCCGAGGCCTGTCTCCACGTGACAGTGGTGGAGACTTCACGCAGACCATCGAGGATCACATGACCGCTGCTCGGCCGTGCAACGTCTCTAACCTCGGTCCTCCAGACGAACTGTTGTCCATTCCGCTCGATGGTGCCCGTGGTGGTTCCCTGTCTGGGAAACCCCGCGGCGGAGGCTTCGGCGATTTGGGCCTGGGCCACGAACACCGCTTGGGTTGTTGCCTGGGCGGCGTCAGCCGTGGCCAGACTCAGTAGATGGAGCCGGAGCAGGCCCAACAATGCGATGGACGCGATCGCCAGCGCGATGAGGACTTCGAAGAATGTGAATGCCTGCCATCGGGTTCTGCAGCGGCTCATGGTCTCTTGTCGGCAGCTCTTGCACAGCCGCCATCTCAGTTCTGTATGTTCCAGGATTCAATGTCTGCGCCGTCTTCCGTGCCGCCGTTCTCGCCGTCCTTGCCGTAGGATATCAGATCGTAGTCTTTGCTGTGGACCCCCGGGCTCATGTAAACGTATTTGTTGCCCCACGGATCGACAGGCACGGAGTCGAGATATCCGTCGGAGCTGTAGCCCTTGATGCCCGGGTTGTTCACGAGAGCTTCCAGGCCTTCGGATGTGGTGGGAAAACGGCCGGTGTCTGTCTTGAACAGGGCCAGCGCCGACTGAATGCTGCGAATGTCGGTTTTGGCTTTGACCCGGCGGGCCTGTTCCGGCCGGCCCAAAATCTTCGGCATGATGATCGTGGCCAGAAGGCCGAGGATCACCACGACGATCATCAGTTCGATGAGGGTGAATCCCTTCTGTCTGTACGTCAAATTAACCGCTCGGTTCTGCATGGCATGATTCCCTACAAAGCCTGATTGATTGCGAAGATGGGCAGCAGGATCGACAGAACGATGAAGCCCACCACGCCACCCATCAGCAGCAGGATCATCGGTTCGAGCAAGGCCGTCAGAGTGCGTACCGTAGCTTCGACCTCGCCGTCATACATTTCGGCGATGTTCAGCAGGCCGTCCTCCACGGTTCCGGTCATCTGGCCGGTCTGGATCACGTGGAAGACCACCGGAGGAAACAGGCCTGTCGCCCGAACCGCGTTGGCGATCGTTTCCCCTCGGTGGACGCCGTCTTTAATGTGCTCTGTAGCCTCGGTCATCACGTGGTTCTGACTGATCCTCTGGCTGATTTCCATTGCGGCAATGATGGGAATGCCGCTGTTCATCAGCGTCCCCAGCGTTCGCGTCAGCCTGGCCACTTCCAGCTTGAAGAACAACGGACCGAACAGAGGCAATCGCAGTTTGATCCGATCCGTCCATCGGCGGCCGTTCTGTGTCCTGGCCAAGCCCACCAGAACCGCTACTACGGCGCAAGAGCCCACAAGGAGGAACACCACATGAGCTTTGGTGAAACTGCTGATGCCGATCAGTATCCGGGTCGGCAAAGGCAGTTCCTGGTTCATCTTCACGAAGAGCTCCGAGATGCTGGGCACGACGAAAGACAACAGGAACATGACCACGCCGACGGCGACCACCGCCATCATCGCCGGATAGGCGACGGCCGCTTTGACCTTGCCGGTCAGTTGCACGCGTTTTTCGAGGATGTCCGCCAGCCGCGCCAGCACCGCCTCGAGGGCGCCGCTCGTCTCTCCGGCGGCGACCATGTTTACGAATAGCGGCGAGAACAGACTGGGATGTCTGCCCAAGGCCTCCGCTAAACTGCTGCCGGCATTTACGTCGTCGCGAACGCGCTCCACGATCGGAGCCAGCGGCTCAACGGAATGCCCCCAACGAACCCGACGGTTCTTCGGCGCGCCCTGCATTTGTTCGGCCAGGGCCGACAAGGCGGGCACCAACGGCATCCCCGCATGCAACAGCGTGGACAATTGACGGGCCAGACGGCTCAGATCCCTGGTGCTCACACGACAGAGCAGATCGTGTCCCCGTGCCCGACGGGCGTGGCGTGACGTCGCCGAAGGGCGGGCGGACGCATTCGTCCTCGGCCTGTGCAAGCGGACCTGTGGCTCAACGGCTGGCATGGTTGTCCACCTCTCGGCCTGTCTTGACGCTGTCCTGGGTGACCCGGTAGACTTCTTCGAGGGTCGTGACACCGGCCAGGACACGGCGCAGGCCGTCCTCGCGTAATGTCGTCATTCCCTTCTGCACGGCGGCTTCCTTGATGATATGCGCGCCGCGACGTTGGATGATGAGGTCTTTGATCTGATCATCGACCAGCATGAGTTCGAAGATCCCCGTTCGTCCGATGTACCCGGTCCGGAGGCAGTTCTCGCATCCACCACCTCGATACAACTGGACCCGGCTCTGGCCAAGCCGCCGCAGTTCAGCCTTCACTTCTTCGACGTCCTGGGGCTGATAGGGCTGCTTGCACTCGGGACAGATCACGCGCAGCAGACGCTGCGCCATCACCCCGACGACGGACGACGAGATCAGGTAAGGCTCGATGCCCATGTCGATCAACCGGGTGACCGCCGAAGCGGCGTCGTTCGTGTGGAGCGTGCTCAATACCAGATGTCCCGTCAGCGACGCCTGGATAGCGATTTCCGCGGTTTCGAGATCGCGAATTTCTCCGATCATGATGACGTCGGGGTCCTGTCGAAGGATATGACGCAGGCAACTGGCGAAGGTCAGCTCGATCTTCGGCCGGATCTGCATCTGGCCGACGCCGGGCAACTGGTATTCGACCGGGTCTTCCACCGTCAGGATGTTCCGTTCTTCGCTGTTCAGTTCGTTGAGCCCCGCGTAGAGCGTGGTCGTCTTGCCGCTGCCGGTCGGGCCGGTCAACAGGATGATTCCGTGCGAGATGCCGATGAGTTCCCGAAAGACCTTCAGCATGTCGGGCGCGAATCCCACGTCTTCGAGAGTGAGCTGGCCTCGGCCTCGGTCGAGTAGTCGCAGCACTACGCGCTCGCCGCCGGCGGTGGGGATTACCGAGACGCGAATGTCCACCAGCTCCTCGCCGATTCGCACGCGGCTCTGCCCGTCCTGAGGAAGTCGGTGCTCTGCGATGTTGAGGTTGGCCATGATCTTCAGACGCGACAATAGCGGCGCCGCTTGCGGTTTCGGTAGGCTCAGCACATTGTGCAGCACGCCATCCACCCGAAAGCGGACTTTGACCTCTGCCTCATAAGGCTCGATGTGAATGTCGCTGGCCCGGCTATGCACGGCCTCGAACAGAATCTTGTTGACCAGCTTGATCGCCGGGGCCTTGTTCGCGATGTTCAGCAGGTCTTCCGCATGCGTTTGCACCGAGCTGGTGCCCGCGCTGTTATCGGGTGAATAGGTTTCGGGTATTGCGTCCGCGTCGCGTTCGCCTTCGGCGGCGTGGTAGTAGCACTGGCTGATGGCGTTCTCGATCTCCGGCGCCGGACACCGCACGCGGGGACAGGCTTGGCTCAGGACGCCGACAATGGCGTCATACGCCTCGACGTTCAGCAGATCCGCCAGAGCCACGGCGATGCTCCCGTCCTCCATCACGATAGGGATCGCGCACTGCTTCTTGAGGAACTCCAGCGGGAGTCGTCGCACGAGATCTGCGTTCAATTGCTCGGGCGCGATCTTCCAAAGCTGCTGACCTTCTATGCGTTCGGCCTGTCCTGTTTCCACCGATCAACCTCCTCGCATGGATGCGACCTGCGTACGGATCGTCCGCCCCTGCCGGGATCAACGACCGCCTTCCAGGAGCGGGAGCATTTGTTCCCTCTTCTGCTCTGTCACCTGCCGCAGTTCCTCCTGGCTGGTCATCACGTATGGCGTGATGAAGATCAGCAGGTTCGTTTTCTGCACGCGATCTCGCTGCCATCGGAACAGAGAGCCGACCACGGGCACATCGCCCACGAGCGGGACCTTGTTCTGGACCTGCGTCTTGTCGTCCCGAATCAGGCCGCCGATGACCACGGTGTTGCCGCTGTTCATCGTCACGATGGTCTGGGCGCTGCGTTTGGCGGTGGTCGGCGTGTCCGACGAAGAGGCGGTCACACTCTCGACCAGCTTCGTGAATTCGCTGTCGATCTGGAGTCGCACGGGCCCGCCCTGATTGACGTGAGGCGTGATCTCCAGTGTGATGCCCACGTCTTTGTATTCGTACTGCTTGATCACGGTGGGCGTGAGGAGATCCGTCGTCTCAGTGATGCGCGACTGAACCACGAACGGCGTATTCTCGCCCACGACGATCTTGGCGGTGCGGTGGTTCGACGTCAGGACATGCGGGGTCGAGAGGATATTGACTCCGGACTCCTTTTGCAGTGCTTGCAGCAGCACGCCGATGTTGTCGCCTTTCCAGGCGCCCACCGCGAGACCTTCGAGGTCGCCGCGGGCATAGTTGACGAAGGGTCCCAGGTTCGTGGCCGCAAAGCCGCGGACGCTGTTGGAAACGGCGTCATCCAGCGTTGCCCAGTCGACGCCGAGTTCCTTCAAAGTGTCTTCGCCGATCTCCAGGATCGTCATCTCGACCAGAACCTGTTCGCGAACGATGTCGAGCTTCTCGACGATCTGCGAGATCATCGAGAAGTCCTGAGGCGAGGCTACAATGATGAGCGAGTTCGTGCTCGGATCGGCGGTCACCTGGATCTGCGATCGGGGATCGGCCGGGTCGGTCACTCGCATGCCGGCCAGCGCCGCCTCCAGCGCCGGCGCGACATCGTTGGCGTCGGCGTTCTTCAGATAGGTCACATGGACGTTGCCGGCGCCGGTCGGCCTCTCGACGTCGAGTTGGGCGACAAGCCGCCGGACCGTGTCGATATCCTGTTCGTCGCCCACGACGATCAGCGAATTGGTCCGCTCGTCCGGAAGGACCCTGGTGCGCTGGCCTTCGCTCTGCGCGGACCGCGCGCGCCCCGGCGTGGAAGTGACCACTTGGCCTTCGTTCAGGATGTTCATGATCTGCTCGCTAAGCACCTGGGCCGATGCGTGGACCAACGGGAACAGCAACACGTTCTCTCGGGAGCCCTCCACGTCGAGCTGTGCGACGATCTGTGCAACGTGGTGGATATTGGCGGACGTGTCCGTGACCATGATGGAGTTGGTCTTCGGATAGGTCGCCAACAGAGCGCCGGTGGACAACAGGGGTTGGACGATCTGGCTGATCTCCGTCGCATCGGCGTACTTCAGCGGGAGAATCTGCGTGACCATCGTATCGTTCATCGGAATCGCCACGGGATCGGCGCCGATACGCACCTGGAGATTGCGTTTCGTGGCCTCGGCCTTCGGGACGATCTTCACCGCGTTGTCCGTTTCGACCGCCGCATATCCGGCCACGTCCAAAATCGACTGGAGAAACGGATAGATGTCTTCCAGCGGAACGGGCGTTGGCGACATCACCGTTACCGTCCCACTGACGCTCTGATGCGGGATGAAGTTGATACCCGTGATCTCGCCGATGGTCTTCAGGACGACCCGAATGTCGACATCCTCGAAGTTCACCTGGACCATTTCGTCCCGTCCACGTGACGGTTCCACCGTTGCGGTGGCGCCGGGCTCCGGGACGGGGGCAGACGGCGGCGCGGACTCACTGGCGCCAATAGAGATCCGCTGGGGTGAAGGTACCCTCTCAATGGGCGTCTCGACCAGTTCCGGGATGGTGGTCCAGACGGTCGAATCAACCGCCGTGGCCTGCGGGACGCTCCAGTTCGGCGCAATCAGCGGCTGCACGGCGACGAGGTTCTGCGTCCCGTTCCCGGGCCTCGTCGGAGCAAGACCACGCTGCGAATCGACCACCGGGACCAACGGCTCGTTGGCTGGCTGAATGGCTCTCTGTCGAGCGCGCCCGTGGCGTTGGATTGGACCGACTTCGCTGGACGAGACGGCGTGTCCCGCACAACCGATGCACGCCAGGGCCAGGATGCACAGGGCCATGACTGCCGGACCGAATCGACGAACCACGTGCGCTCGTCCGACCCGCGCACGGCATGGGAAACCTATCGAGATGCTGTGATGTTTCTTATTCAAGGTGTTCTCCGCTATCTCACAAGTCCAGTGACAGGTCCTTGGGCTTGCCGTTCCGCAGCAGTTGCATGTTGATCTTGGACTGCGTCCGGGCCTTCTTGAGGACCTGGAAGGCTTTCTGTTTGCTGTCGAGGCTTTGGCCGTTGACGGTCTGAACGATGTCGCCATTCCTCAACCCCACGATCGCGGCCAGAGGGCTTTGTTCGAGGCCGGAGATCTTCAGCCCTTCGGTGCGTCCGTTCTTCACATACGGCTCAATTGTCGCCTTGCGAAACAAATCCTCCACGTACCCGAGCCGAGCCGAAGGCGGAGAAGGCTGCTGGACCGCCTCGAGAGGTCGCGGCGGGTCTGCCTCACTCGCGTCTTTGGTGTCGGACAGCCCCGGGCTCTTGGGGGTCCGGCCGGCATGCAGGTGCAGCACTTTGCTCTGCCCATTATGGATCAGGACGACCCGGTCCGATTCAATTGACTGGATGGTCGCCGAGGCAACGATGTCGCCGGTCTTGTACGGGCAGGTTGCCTGGGTGGTCATATCCTCGATGACGGCGCGCGAGGTCGCCGGACCGCCGGCCACGATGCCCACCAGCCGCAGGCCGAGCGTCTCGGCCGAACGCAGGGGGCCGGTCCCCGACTCGGGCGGTACGGTTTGCGGTGAGGCGCCCTGGTCCGTGACGCCGAAGAGACCGCTGTCTACGATGATCCCATAATCGGTGATCGGCTGGGCATCGGGCACAGGGTCGGTTTCGCTGGAAGCTCGTTCATCTCCCGAGACAGCCTTCGGTTTCAGTCCGAGCACAGGCTCGGAGGGACCCCAGATAGCCCCGATCGCCACATACAACAACGCCGCGATGAGCAGGGCTTTGGCTCCCCAGAACAGCCTCGATATCTGTCTGTCGTTCATCTTTCGTCTTTCTCAAAAGCGTACTCTGATCGCTGATGACTCTATCGTCCGGGCAGGGCG
>Ga0068714_10003000_pt1 | contig 20619 bp, 16 predicted proteins | sample MTBNYHSulfiMetaG_FD_62988 | JGI IMG/M metagenome (GOLD analysis project Ga0068714, IMG submission 62988) | Enrichment culture microbial communities from rom New York Harbor, USA that are MTBE-degrading - MTBE-NYH (New York Harbor Sulfidogenic)... | ecosystem: Environmental > Aquatic > Marine >... | reverse complement strand
CCGCCGAAACATGGAAAAAGACAATGAAAAGGGCTCAGAGAGCATTCAATCGCCTATCGGAAATTCAGTATCAGGCGACGGACATCATGGCGGGGAAGAACATCCGAACGCACCAGTTCATGTCAAGACTGCTCGATCAATGTGCGGATGAAATCGAGATGCTCTTCGAGGAAGAGACCGGTGGAAGCCCTGTCGTCGAAAAAATCAGGCAACGCATCAACGTGCTTTTCGGGCCGAAGGATGAGGAGCCCGTGAAGGTCAATCCGGACCGATTCGTCGCCGAGAAGGTGAAGGAACTTCGGGAAGCCGCCGGGAGGAGGGGAATAGAGCTGACCGCCCAAACCGAGTCTACGCCCAGCATCGAAATCCCCCTCGACCCCCTGGAGAAAGTGGTGGAGGGGCTCGTCAAAAACGCCATCGAGAACACTCCGGACGAAGGGCGAATAGAAGTCACAGTGGGAAACAGGGGAGATCATGTAGAGGTGATTGTAAAGGATTATGGGGTGGGAATCACCGAAGAAGCCCAAACGCGAATCTTCGAGGGTTTTTACCATACCCAGGACACCATGAATTACGGATCGAAAAAGCCCTTCGAGTTCAATGCCGGAGGAAGGGGGGCGGATCTGCTGCGCATGAAGATATTTTCGGAGCGATACGATTTCAGGCTCACCCTGACCTCTTCAAGATGCAAATTCATCCCAGGGGGCGACAACACTTGCCCGGGCCGGATCAGCGAGTGCGAGTTCTGCAAGAGTCCGGAGGATTGCTACCAGTCGGGGGGGACGACCTTCCAGGTCCTTTTTCCGGTGGTGCGAGCCGGTTAGTGTTTTGTTGTGAGTTGTGTGGGTTGCCACACCTCCTGTCTCTTGACTCCTGTATTCTGTTCTTTACAGTTCGAAGACTTCCACTTCTTCGGATACGTTCTTGAGCTTGAACTTGCCGCGGGGAGTCGGAGAGAATTGAGCCTTGATCCGCTTCGCGGTTTCCGCGGAAACAAGTATGGTCCCCTTTGAACCCAGGGCGCTTATCCTTGCGGCCACGTTGGTGAGCGTTCCTCTTGCGGTGTAGGTCCACCGGGAGCCTGTGAGGCTTTCGAATTTGGCTGCACCCACCAGGGCGCGGCCGGAGTTTATGCCGATGTTCACATCGAGAGGCCTGTAAAGCTGGCTGAACTGCTCGCCGATCGCGAGGGTCTGCTCCTTGATGGCGAGTGCCGCGCGGGCCGCTTGCAGGGCGTTAGTTTCCGGGTTTTCGTGCATGAAGAGAACCATCAGACCGTCCCCCGCAGTTTCGGTTACATCCCCGCAATTGCGATAGATCGCATCCATGAACACGGAAAAATGCCGTTCGATGATTGCGTGAACGTTGCTGTCGCCAAGCCGTTCACAAAGGCCCGTGTACCCCTCGATGTCGAGGAACAACACCGAAAGATCCCTCTCCTGCAGTTCGGGAATGATGCCGGGGGGAGACTTGTCGATGATCCTGCTCACAGTGGCGGGGATGAACTTGGAAAGGTTCGCCTTGACCTTTTCCAGAATGTCTATCTTCCTCAGCGACTCCTTCAGTTCCTGCAGTGTGTTGACGAGCTCTATGTTCTTCTGCTCGAGGTCTCTGTTGAGCCGCTGGATTTCCTCGAAGGACCTGGCGTTCTTGACTGCAACGGCGAGGTTGTTGAGAAGAGTGTAAATCAATTCCCTGTCGTCCTGGGTGTATTCGCCGCCCGCTAGTTTGGGGCCCAAACCCAGCAGGGCGATCGTCTCGCCGTCAAGGATGAAGGGCAGAGCCAGAACGATGGGGGCAAGGAATGTCTCGGTTTGTGAAAACTCCTTGATCGCGGCAATCGATTGATACAGGCCGTCCCGGTTAAAGAGCCTCCTGCAAACCTCGCAAAAGGAATTTGAATGATCGTCCTGGATGCCGACCTGAGTGAAACACTCTACTTCAAAAGAATCAACATGGCTCAGGAGCAGGAACCCGGTGACGACGCCGAAATTACCCATTGTCATGAGAAGGAAGTTCTTTAGAATAGTGTCCGGTTCTACGCTGCTGTAGATGTCCTTGCTTACATCGTAGAGCGTTTTCAGATGAAAAACCCGGCGGTCCAGCTCGGCCCGGATATCCTCCGACTGTTTAAGACAGTCCTGGAGCCGTTGGATGTCGTTGAGAGTTGTCACGTTCTTCATATCGGTGACCAAAGAAGGCCGGAATAACTTGAGACCGGGGAGCTATCGGGGTCGGAAGGCTCCTCCTGCAGGGGGTTACCGGTAAGACAAGACAATCGGTAAAGTGGGGCGATGCGCAGTGTGGATCCTGCCGGTTCTCCGGATCAAGAGGACATGGCCTTCAGCGCTTCGTCGACAGAGGGGTGGATGGCTGCGAATTTGGTGATTCCCACCATGTGGAAAACCTTCTTGAAGTGGTCCGACAGCCCTGTGATGCCGATCAACTGATTGTTCCTCTTGGTCTGAGCAAGAACCTGGATGAGCACCGCGATACCGCCGCTGTTTATGTAGGCCTTGTCTTCGAAATTGAAGAGGATCTTCTTCGCGCCCTGACTGTTCGAGTTCCTGTAGGCATCATTGAGATAGGGCTCGGAGAAGGCCGTGATGTCACCCTTGATGCCCAGCAGGGTCACTTCACCCTGTTTCTGGAGCGTGACTTCATTTGGTTGCTGCTGCATCGTCATCCCTTCTTCCTTCCCCCTATTTCCTCAGTTTCATGGCCATCCTAACCTCGTTACGGCGGTCGGGCAGTTTTTGGAATTCGAATTCGTCCATCAACTTCTTGATCAAGAAAACGCCAAAACCCAGAGGGGGATCGAGGTTGTTCATGATCCTCACGATATCGGGCTCCTTGGGAGTCTCCTTAAACCCTTCGCCCTCGTCGAAAACCGAGATATGAAGCACGTTGTCCGTGAAACCCATGGTGACGATGACCCGGGCATCAGGCCGGTTCTTGTTGCCATGCTGGACAGCGTTGATGCAGGCTTCTGCTACACAGGTTTTGAGGTCTTCGATCCGGTCAGGAGGAAATCCGATGCTGTTGGCAAAAGCGGCTACGGAGCCCATGGCAACGCGCTCATAGCCAAGCTGGTTCGGCAGATTGATCTCCACGGTTTGCTGGTTCAAGGCTTCTCCAGGCTCGCTCGAAAGATCAAATGGTTATGGGAAAAAACGGACGTTTGAGATAGAAGAAACCTAGAAGAAACCGTTGGAGAAGTCAAGAGGATATTTCATTGCTAAATGAGGAATCCTCTGAGGTCATTGCGAGGCGGAGCCGAAGCAATCTCTGTTTTCATGGGATTGCCGCGCTCCCTTCAGTCGCTCGCAATGACAGGCAGGCAAGAATACTCGCACTGGATTACTGAACATGGGTTACGGAGAGGAAGCTGGTTCCCCCGTCTTTTTTCGGGCGGCCTCCACTTCCACGTATCTTTGAGTCAGGTCGTCGAGGCGGTCGCACACGATCTTCATCAAATTGATGAAAAACCTCTGCGCAACCGGGGGATAGAGCCAGTGGAGGCGCCGGATCATTCTTTCGTTGATCTGGAGAAGTTCAGCAGGGCCGGAAGCTATGACTGTAGCCGATCTTCTGCAGGCGCGGAGCATTCCCATTTCCCCCACGATATCTCCAGGGCGGAGAGTCCTGATGAGCTGCCTGACACCGGGATTGGCTGAAGATTCGCCCACCCCGTCCACGACTTCGAGTTCACCGGAGATTATGGCATACATGGAATCGCTCACTTCTCCCTTGCTGAAAATGATTTCTCCCCTGTCGCATCTTTTCATGGTTCCGGCCATCAGGATGTAGTGAACATGTCTTTTGGCGAGCCCTTCGAAGAGGGTGATGCCCTTTTCGGGTTCCCTTCCGAGCTTCAGCTTCAGCAGATCCCACAGTGTCACGAGCTCCACATGGGTGATCAGGGAGGGGAGAAGAATGAGATCTCCGACGAGGGCGGAGAACATGGTGACGACCATCATCATGCCGAATACCGCCGTGGGTTTGAAGTTGGAAAGCATGAGGACGGAGAAGCCGAGCCCCACGCACAGGGTCGTGAAGACAATGGGCCTGCCTACATTTCTCAAGGTATCGCCGAGGGCACGCGTTTTGTCGAGGTCGCGCCTGAACTCCCGGTTGTACCTGGCGAGGTAGTGGATCGTGTCATCCACGGCCAGGCCGATGGCCAGGCACGCCACCAGGCTGGTCGCCACGGAGAGGGGAATACCCATCCACCCGAGAAACCCGAAGCCTATAACGATCGGAAAAAGATTCGGGACCATGGCAATGAAGCCCACTTTGAGGGACATAAAGAGGAAGAGCATGACGAGGAAGATCAGAAAAAGGGTTAAAGAAAGGCTTTTGACCTGTCCCTCGGTGAGAAGGCGGCTGCTTTGGGATATGACGATTCCGAGCCCGGTGACCTTAAAACCGAGATTCCCTGCCAGCTCTTTTTCCATGTACTGCTCGATCTTCTCCCCGGCGGAAAGGAATTGGGCGGAACCGGAGATATGGGTCCGGAGAAGAATGTTTATCCTGGAGAAGTCCGGATTCACAAAACTTTCGAGCAGTTCCTGCCCCAGCATGCTCTTCAGGTTGTTGAGCACCATGCGAAGCTCCCAGGGTTCCCTCGGCAAAGCGTAGTATTCGGATTCGTACCGGTTGGTGGCATAGCGCACCAGTTTCACGTAGTCTATGAAAGAGATAGTCTTGTCCACGCCATCCAGGGATTCCATGAACTCCTGGAGACTCTCGATTTGCTTCAGGTTCGCCGGGTTTTCGAAGTAGTCCGTGCGTTCGGCGCTCACGATCACATTCAAGGGGAAACTCCCGGCCATGTCCTGGTAGACATCGTGAAATTGTCGGGAAACCGAAGTGTGAGCTTTGAAGAAATCGACCGGATTGGTTTCGACTTGAATCCGAAGGATTCCTCCAATCCCGACAAGTGAAACAGCACCCAAAATGGCATAAGTCTTTTTCCGGTGATGAAGGTTGATGTCAACGATTCTTGTCAAAAGGCGATCCATTACTGCGGTTTTGAAGAATGGCTGCCGGCCTTGGTTTTCACGGGGAAAAGAGAGGACAGCCAGCAAGGCGGGAAGAAAGGTGAACAATATGATAAGCAAGCTCAGGATGCCAAAGCACGAAAACAGGGCGAATTCTCGGATAGCGGCGATCCTGTTGACCAAAAGGGAACACAGCCCGATGGCGGTCGTGACAACAGCCAGCGAAGTGGGCAGCCCCAGTTGCCGAAAGCATTCCAGGGAAGCCTCTCTCGGGCTGGAGGCCCTGTTGACTGCGGCGAGATATTCGGGGTAGATGTACATGCAATAGGCCGTGCCCACGGCGATCAGGAAGACAGGCACGATCATGGTGATCATTGAAAGCGGCGTGTCGGTCCATGCCATGATTCCGAAGGACCAGACAAGCGCGATAAGCACTGATCCGAGAGGAATCAGGACGCCGCGAAGGCTTTGAAAGAGAAAGAAAAGAACCAGGGCGATGATAAGTACGGTGAGCGGAGGCAGGGTCAGAAAATCAAGGGCCGTGAACTCGGCAAGGGCCTTGGAGACTACAGGCATGCCGATCTGGTAAAGGGTGAGGGGTGCGCCCTCCTTCTCCAGGAGCCCCTGCAACGCATCAATCACGGCCGACTTTTCCTCCATATCTTGAAGCATCAGAGAAATGACGGTGGTTTTGCCGTCCGCTGAAACGATGTTCCTTTCGAAGAGAGTGACCGGTGCGACAATTCTCTTGAAATCCTGCGTGGACCAACGGCCTGAAAGGTCCATGGCCTCCTTGATGCCGGGGAGGCTGATCACTCTCTTTACGCCCTCGACATCTGAAAGGGCCTTGGAAAGATTGGAGATGCGCTCGAAAGTCCGGGGCTCGAAGACATTTTCAGTCCTCGCAACAACCAGAATGATCTCTTCGCACCCGAATTCCCGCTTGAACCTTTGATACTGGGCTGTTTGAGGGAGATCCTCGATGACCAGGTCGTAAATGGATGTCTGCAATCGGAGGCCGGGTAGGCGCCAGGCAAGTACAAGAGTGACCAGGAGGGTCAGGGCGATGATTCGGAGAGGGTGTTCGACAACATACTGCAGATATGCCTTGGGGGTTGGCATTCGAGCCGGTTTCGACATGCTTGCGCCTCCCATGAGTGCAGTCCGGCAACCCTGACCCTGCGGGCCGGGTCAGATACAACTGGCTATGCCCGTGGAAGTGTGAAAGGTCTAAATTCGAAGTTTACCAGCTTATGGCCGGCACGAAATTCGAAACAAGGTATAACAGCAAACACCCCTGTGATCCAAACAAATTTTCACGGCAAAAGCCGTCACCAAGCCTGCCCCGGAATGTTTGTATCCGGGGTTGAAAAACGGGGTCCCCCTCCCCTTACCCCTCCCACCAGGCTCAGCGATGGGGGAGGGCAGGCGGGGGTGGCAAGCCGGGGAATGACAAAATAGTGAAATTTGCATTGTTCCGTGAATCAGACCGAAGAGAGGCATTTCAGAGCCGACACCACTTCTGCTTCTTTGGTGTGAAATGGGAGGAGATATGATATAGGGAACACGAAAGGAGGAGCGGTGTCATGCTATATGGTGCGATGAATTCCCCGGTCCGTCCTCTTGTCGATGAGATCGGAAGTATCGGTGAAATGGGGTTCGATTTCGTGGAACTCACCATGGACGCTCCGCAAGCCCATTACGCTGTTGTAGAGGATCAAAGAGATGCAATAATCGAAGGGTTGGGCAGATTCAAGATGGCGGTTGTGTGTCACCTTCCCACGTTTATCTCCACCGCCGACCTGACCCCCGGTATCCGGCAGGCGTCCCTGCAGGAGGCCATGAGATCCCTGGATGTGGCCGCCACCCTGCAACCTTTAAAGGTTGTTCTTCACCCCAGTTACATGGCCGGGATGGGCCGGCTGGTGCGGGAAGTTTCGGAGAAATATGCCTTCGAAAGTCTCGAGGCGATCGTGGAAAAGGCCCACAGCCTTGGTCTCTGCCTGTGTCTCGAAAACATGTTCCCAGGTTCGCAGTGGCTCGTGACTCCTGAGGACTTCATCGGCATCCTCGCCAAGTTCCCTACGATCAACCTGACTCTGGACACTGGGCACGCGCATTTGCTGGACCCCTGCGACGAGCAATGTCTTCGTTTCATCGAGATGTTTTCCGACCGGGTCGGCCACGTTCACGTTAGCGACAATTTCGGAAGAGAGGACAACCATCTTCCCATCGGAGCGGGGTCCACGGACTTTCCGAAAATTGCCGCTGCGCTTAAGAGCATCGGCTACAACGATACTGTGACACTTGAAGTCTTCTCCAGAGATCGGGATTACGTGAAGATAAGCAGGGAGAAGTTAATCGAGTTGATGGCCGAGGAGTAATGATCAGAGTTCAGAGTTCAGGAAAGACTCATTGGTCCCGGCATTCTGAACGCTGAACACCGGACACTGAACTTCTGTTAGATGGCCACGTTCACCGGTGTGGGGTTCAGGACCTTCCTGAGATCAGCGGGCGACATTTCAGCAAGGAAGCCTCTCTTGCCTGCGTTGATGTAGATATTGGGAAGATCGAGGACAGATACTTCCACAAATACCCTGAGCGATTTCCGGGTGCCGAAGGGAGAGATGCCTCCGACGGTGTAGCCCGTGTGTTTGTTTGCGCCTTCAGGGGTGCAGGGAGTAACCTTCTTCACGTTCAGGGTTCTTGCGAGAGCCTTGGTCGAAACTTCCCGGTCTCCGTGCATCAGGATCAGGAGCGGTTCGCCTTCCTCTTCTTCCATCACCAGCGTCTTCACAACCTGGTTTTCATCCACGCCAAGCTCTCGGGCCGCCACCTTGGTGCCGCCTTTCTCCTCGTAGTCGTAAAGGCGGGGCACAAAGGAGACCCCCTTCTGCTTCAGGAATCTGACAGCCTGAGTCATGGGGAACTTGTCTTTGGGCATGGGGAAAATCCCGGAGTGCTGGAGTACAGGAATATTGGAGTGATGATAGCAGAAAGAGAAGAGTAATGGAATGGGGGAAAATGCGCCCCCCTCACCCTTGCCCTATCCTCCCAACGGGTGGAGAGGGGACTTTTTTTCTTGCTCAGGGGTGACCGAAGCGCGGTCGTGGGCGTTGACGAAGGGGCAAAAAATAAGAGGCAAGCGGTCACCTTATTAACGGTCCCATAATTGAATTGACACTCCAAGCGTTCGCTGGAAGACGACCCATCGGGAGGTCTCTTCAGAGCCGCAACCACTCTTACCGAGGTATCAACCGGCGCCGAAAAGTCAGTGGGTCATGGCGGCAGCCCCAAAGGAAGCCGGCTCCGGCAAGCTTGGACCTGTGCGCCTACCCCGAAAAAGGCTTCGGTGCCTCGGGGGCGGTTAAGGCCGATGAGCCCATTTCCGGTTGAGGCTCTGAAGAGACCTCCCGATGGGGCAGGGGAAGATTCTACGGTTCGTGTCAATTCAATTTTGGGACAATTCATAACAGGTTGTCGATGAATCCGGCTAGGGCGGTCAGTTCCTCAAGGCCGGCTTTATTTTGGTCTTCCGGTGAGGGGTCCGGAGAGATGCGGACAAAATAACGGCCTCGCGTGAACAGGAGGAGCCACCCGTCGGACCAGGCGGATTCGCCGATTCCTGTAACGGCGGAGCCTGCTTGGGCGCTGTAATGACTGTAGACACCGCTCGATCCTTTCCCGCTGCCCATGTCATAGATTTCAACCACCACGTGGGCTTCACTCCTCACGCTCTCGAAAAACCGCGTGTACAGCAATCGAAAGCCGAAAGGAAAATAGACATCCGCCTCACCGTCCATGAAGTCAAACAGTGTTGTCCTGTTGTAGACTGTAATAGGGCCGATCTGTTCGAAAGCCTCGGGGGCCGCGCCTTCGAGAATTCCGGCATCTCTGTGCGCGGCGCAGCCAAAAAAGACAAGGCAGAGGGTTGCGGCGAAGCCGGCGGTGCAGAGTTTGTGTCGAAGCGAAGTCTCCTTGTGCATTTTTGTCCCCCTCCCCTGACCCCTCCCACGAGGGGAAGGGAATAGAATTCCCTCCACGTTAGGACCTCAGGATCGATCTTCCTGTCGCAAAGGTTTCCTAGCCCATCTATTTTTCAGACATCGATGATTCTTCCGCCATTCGGCAGATCCGACTCACTATAGCCGAATTCGCTAAGAAAACGCTTCGCCGCATCCATGTTCACGGGCCAGCCCAGCGTTGCACTCCGGAATTGCGCGGCAATTACGTAATCGACCACGGGTGACGTGACGCCCATGGCAATGAAGTTCGGCTGGTGGCTGGGATTGCCGCCAGGGCCGCCCTTGCTCGCCCACAGCGCGTCCACGATACAAAGCTGCTGGCGGGGATAAATCACGGTTCCCGTCTTTTCGTCCATGGCGCCAAGGATTTCACGGCTCTGGTTGATCGCCAGAAGATATTCCAGGGGTTGATCCCCATGACCCGGGGAGGGAGAAAAGGTGCCGAAATGATTCTTCATGGTCATCGTGAAGCCGCCGTAAGTCCGGCTGTGCCCTTTGCTCATGGAGATGTTGACAAGAATGTCGACTGAGCCCTTGACGAGGTGCTCTATGCACTTTGCTTTGCCTTCGCCGTTTTGCCAAGGTCCTGGAACGGCCGTGAGTGTGTTGATTCCTCCCCATCGGTTCTCGATACGGGCGCCTTCGGGCAAGCCCTGAAAGGGCGTGTCGTCCCTTATGTCGCCGCCATGACACGCATCGTAGATGTGGATGTTCGAAGGTCCGACGCCCAGGACGGCCGTCATTACGTGACATATCTTCGACATCACCGCGCTCCGGGTGTGCTGCTGGGCGATGTGGTTTGTCTTGATCGCCACCACGGTCTCGGACCACGGCTTGCCGGGAGGCTTAAGGAAAATGGTCCGCCAGGCTTGTTCCACGTTCCGGGTCTCGACCAGGCCGCAGGCGAGTTTGTCCATGTTCTCCCACACGATCGGTGCCACGACCAGTTCCTCCTGCCTGAACCAGTCGCAGTTTGTCTCTACCGACCTTGTCATGGAGGAGTCTGTGATGCCGACGACCCTCAAGTTGTCGACACTGGGATGAACGAGGGTTTTTTTCGCCCATGAGGCATGGGCCCTGGGGACGAAAACCTCGGGGCATGCCGAGAGGGCCGCGCCCATCACTGCCGCCTTTTTCATGAAAGATCTTCTTGTGATTCCTGGCATGGATCGCACCCGATTTTCCCCCTCCCCTTTGTCCCCTCCCACCAGGGGAGGGGAAGTGGACTTGGATTTTTGGCCACTCCCGCCAAGGGTGGCCGCAACGCGGGTATAGAGCCGGTGGATCAGTGTTCGGTGTTCAGAGGTCAGGAAGATCCCGGTTCCCGACACCAAATTCCTGGCTCCAGCAGCCGGCACTCATAAACTGGAATCAATGAGCGTGACAACTGAATCACTGCGGGCCGCGAGAGGCTTCCCTGCGGACAGATTAAAGAATGGTCGGCAAGATGTCAAAAGGAAGTCGCGAGACCCCGAGGCGGCCGGGGTTGACACCTCGCGCGATAGAAACGGTTGCTGCAGCGCAGTCATTCCTACGAAAGCAAGAATTAAGGTGAAGACATTGTTCCCGGACGCCTGCCTGTCGAAGATGCCGCTTGCGGTGCGCGGGTGCGGCGGTTTCGACGATAGCTCGGATACCCGGCAGCTTGCTGCGGGGCAGTTCGTGAAAATGGAGGATAGACATGAAGAGTAATTTTTTGTACAAGAAATCCCGGACTGGTACGGAACTTGCTCAAGGGTGTGAATGGATGGGCCGACGACAGGGGAGGCGATGTCGGCTCGATAACCGTCAATTTCTTAGGATCATGAAGGGGGATCATCATGGCAAAAATGTTGTGGAAGCCGTCCGAGGAAAGAATTGAGAACACCCACATGTACAGATTTATGACTTGGGTCAACGAGAAGTACAGGAAGAACTTCACGGAATATGTCGCCCTCTACGAGTGGTCCGTCGAGAACATGCCGGATTTTTGGGCCGCCATGTGGGAATTCGCCGACATCAAGGTTTCAAAGCCATATGACCAGGTCGTGGACGATCCGCACAAAATGCCCGGGACCAAGTGGTTTTCCGGGGCACGGCTGAACTTTGCCGAGAACCTCCTCCGTTTTCGGGACGAGCACACGGCCCTGATCTTCGTAGGAGAAGACAAAGAGGTGAGGAAAGTTACATATGCCCAACTCTACGACGAAGTGGCCAGGCTGGCCAAGCCTCTCAGGGACATGGGAATTCGGCCTGGAGACCGGGTCGTGGGTTTCATGCCAAACATGCCGGAAACCATCTATGCCATGCTGGCCGCAACCAGCATGGGGGCCACCTGGTCTTCCTGTTCTCCTGACTTTGGGATCAAGGGCGTCCTGGACCGGTTCGGCCAGATCAAGCCCAGGGTGCTCTTCACGGCCAACGGGTACTGGTTCAAAGGAAAGGGGCTTGATTCCCTTGCCCGCATATCCGATATACTCAAGGAACTGCCGAGCATCGAGAAAGTCGTGGTCGTTCCTTACACCGAGAAGGAGCCGGACATCAGCGGAGTGCCCAAGGCGGTCCCTTACAAGGATTTTCGGACCTCAGGGCCGGCCGGAGACATTCCCTTCACACACCTTCCTTTTGACCACCCTCACTACATCATGTACTCTTCCGGGACAACCGGTCTTCCCAAGTGCATGGTTCAAAGCGCGGGCGGTGTGCTGATAAATCAAATGAAAGAGCTGCTTCTTCACACAGATCTGAAACGGGAAGACACCATTTTTTACTTCACCACCTGCGGCTGGATGATGTGGAACTGGCTCACGAGCTCCCTTGCCGTGGGAGCCACTCTGATTTTATATGACGGGAACCCTTTTCATCCTAACCCGGGCGCCCTCTGGAAGATGGCGCAGGATCACAAGATGACCATCTTCGGCACGAGCGCGGGGTACATCGCGGCACTCATGGGGGCAGGAGTCAGACCGGGAAAGGAATACGATGTGAGCTCCCTGAAGGCGCTTCTGTCCACGGGATCTCCTTTGTCCGTGGAGGGGTTCGAGTTCATCTACAGCGAAGTCAAGGAGGATATCCAGCTCGCCTCCATTTCAGGGGGATCGGACATCAACGGGTGTTTTGCAGGCGGGAACCCCATGGGGCCGGTATACGCCGGTGAACTCCAGTGCCGATGCCTCGGGATGAAGGTGGAAGCCTTTGGCGAGGATGGAAAGCCCGTCCGGAACCGGCAGGGAGAGCTGGTCTGCCTGGCTGCGGCGCCTTCCATGCCCATCTACTTCTGGGACGATCCTGACGGTGAAAAATACCGCAACGCCTATTTTGACGTGTACCCTGGAGTGTGGCGCCACGGGGACTTCATTGAAATCAACGACCGGGGCGGTGTGGTGATATACGGAAGATCGGATGCCACCCTGAATCCGGGTGGGGTCAGAATCGGCACTGCCGAGATTTATAGGCAGATGGAGCAGATCCCGGAGATTGAGGACAGCCTGGTAGTGGGCCAGGAGTGGAAAGGGGACGTGCGAGTCATCCTTTTCGTCAAGATGGCCCAGGGTCAGGAACTGACCGATGGGCTGAAAAAAATGATAAGCACAACGCTTCGAACCAATGCCTCGCCGCGACACGTGCCCGCAAAAATTATCGAGGTGCCGGATGTTCCCTACACGCTCAACATGAAAAAGGTCGAACTGGCGGTGAAGAAGGTCATTCAGGGGCAGGAGGTGCTCAACAAAGACGCCCTGCGAAACCCCGAGGCGCTGGATTTTTACGCCCAGATCAGGGAGCTGCAGGAGGACTGATCCTGTACCCCCAGGAGAAGATCGAGAAAGGCGAGTTGGGGGTCAAGAGCGGAAAAGGCTTTTACACCTATCCGAATCCTGCGTATCTCAGTCCCGATTTTTTGAACCCTTCCAAGTAAGACAGGGAAGCCGGCTTCAAGACGTGCCCCAAGCCTCGAAGTCGAGCTTCCTTATTTTTCATTGTGCGGTCGCCTGCCTAATGCGGATATAGCCCCCTCTGTATTTTGATCGGGAAACCATTTGCGCCTCATCGAAGAGACAGGTCAAGTGTAGCCTTTTGCGGAGAATTGTGGTAGGAGAACAAAAAAACCGGAGGGAGGGGTTGATGCAGGTCGGGCTCCTGTGCGGCGAGAAACAAGTGGTCTTGGATCTTCCAAATTCCGTAGAACTCCTCGAGATGAAGGATCTGGCGCCTCTCCCCAAGCCCGCTCACTCGGTTTATGATGCTATTTCCAAGCCCATCAAGAGCCTTCCCCTCAGAGACCTCGCCCTTGGGAAAAAGAATGCCTGTGTGGTCATCTCGGACATTACCCGCCCGGTTCCCAACAAGATCATCCTCCCCCCGCTGCTGAAAATCCTAGAAGAAAGCGGGATCAGGAAGAGGGACACGACGATCCTGATTTCTACAGGGATGCACAGGCCGAATCTCGGCGAAGAACTCGAGTCCATGGTGGGGCGGCAAATCGTGGATGACTACCCCATCGTGAATCACTATTGCCGCGAACCCGAGGGGTACCGAAGAATCGACGAGATCGACGGCGCGCCGATTGAAATCAACAAACGCTATCTGGATGCGGATCTGAAAATCCTCACGGGCTTGATCGAGCCGCACTTCTACGCCGGATACTCCGGGGGACGAAAAGCCATCCTCCCCGGCATATCCAGCTTCGAGACCATGAAGTTCATGCACTCCTTCAAGATGATCGAGCATCCCATGGTTACCAACTGCGTGCTCGACGGGAACCCTTTTCACGAATACGGCATCCGCGTCGCCGAACTGGCCGGCGTTGACTTCATCGTCAATGTGGTCATCAACAAGGAGCGAAAGATATCGGGGGTCTTCGCCGGTCATTACAACCATGCCCACCTTAAAGGCTGCGAACTGATTTACCGTCATTCCGCGGTGCCGGTCGGCGGGTTCATGGACATGGTGATCACCTCCGGCGGCGGCTACCCCCTCGACGCAACCTTTTATCAAATAAGCAAGGCCCTCGTTTGCGCCAAGAACATCCTCAAAAGAGGCGGGACCATAGTGGTGGCCTGTGAGTGCCTGGAAGGCTTGGGGAGCCTCGAGTTTTGCGGAATCATGCGGTCTGTCTGCAGCCCAACGGAGTTTTTCGAAGGGTACTGCGACCCCGAGAATTTCGTGATCGATCAGTGGTGCGCCCAGAATATCTACCAGGTTCTGGACTATGCCGGAAAGGTTTACATTTACTCGCCCGGCCTCTCATACGAAGATGTAATGAAAATGGGGGCCGTCAAGATCGAAGACGTTCAACCCACGGTGACGAGGCTGCTTCAAAGCCACGTGAGATCGGCCGTAATACCCGATGGGCCGTATGTAGTAGGAATGGTGAGGACCTGACATGCCCGAGTATATGCAAATCATTGTAGGCATCATTTTCTTGATCCTTGTCTTCATTGCCACTCGATACGGGATTTTTCTCAGGATCCGGAGTGCGTGCGCGTTCGTGATCAAAGATCTCGAGCGGCAGAAGGCCCTGGACGTCGCCTCAGCCGTCCGTCTTCCTTATGCCAAATCGAGCTATTTCCACATCGGGCTGAGGGATTTCAGACCCAAAGCCGTGCAGTCTCTGCTGGAAGGCGGGGTCGTTGCGGTGACTGAGGACGGAAAATATTACCTGAAAGTGAAGCCTCAGGACATCCGGATGCCATGACGAGTTCACGGGCAGGAATCTGAAGATGAAAAAGTTCGTGCGTTTTGTCGACACCATGAACGAGCGCATCGGCAAGGTGGCGTGCCTTCTCATCCTGCCCATGGCGGGAATCACTGCTTATAAAATCATCATGAGCAGAGTGTTCGAGGTCTCTTCCTCCTGGTGTTTTGAAACGACCGTTTACATTTACGGGGTTCACTTCATGTTCGGCATGGCCGCGGCTTACCTCTACGACCGCCATGTTCGGATCGACATCATCGTACTCCAGTTGCCGAGAAGAGTTCAGCTCTGGCTCCGTATCATCACTTTCTTGCTGATCTTCGTTCCCTTTATCGGTGCGCTTACCTATGGGGCAACCGTTTACGCGGCCCACTCCTGGCAAATCTGGGAGCAAAGCTCGAGCGGCTGGAAGACCCCCCTTTACCCTTACAAGACCGTCATGCCAGTGACCATTTTTTTTCTCTTTCTGCAGGGCATCGCCAATTTTATCCGGGACTGTTACGAGTTGAAGGGAGAAGAGATATGAGCTCCGAGATCCTGGCTCTGTTGATGCTCGGAACCCTCTTCGTAACCATGTTCCTGGGGCATCCCCTGGCCTTTTCTCTCGGAATTATCGGTCTCCTTTTTGGCTTGATCGGCTGGGGCGGGTCTTTGGACGCAGTTCTTAACCTTCTGGCCGACAGGGTCTACGGGGTCATGGACGAGCATGTACTGGTGGCGGTTCCGCTTCTTATCTTCATGTCACAGGTGCTTGATTCATCGGGAATCGGGGAAGATCTCTTCGAAAGCATGAGCATGCTCATGGGGCCGGTGCCCGGTGGGCTCGCCATTGCCGTGATTGCCGCCTGCGCCGTTTTTGCCGCCACCGCCAGCGTGGTCGGAGCAACTGAAGTTTCGGTCGGCCTTCTCGCCGTGCCGACATTGATGAGCCGCGGGTACAACGTTTCCTTGACCGCCGGAGCAGTCTGTGCAGGGGGAACGCTCGGGGTCATCATTCCTCCCAGCATCATGCTGGTGCTATGCGGCAGTCTGACAGCCTTGTCCGTGGGGCATCTGTACGCGGCGGCTTTCGGGCCGGGCTTTCTCCTGGCCGCACTGTACGTCGCATATATCGCTGTGCGCTGCCGCGTGAGTACTTCGGACGGGACGCCCTTACGCGAGGAGAAAATAGTTCACACGGTGAGATCCAAGGTGAAAGTCTTGCTGACGACGTTCTTGCCGGCTGTTTTCCTTGCCGTTGTCGTGCTGGGGAGCATGCTGGCCGGGCTCGCGACGCCTGCAGAGGCGGCGGGCATGGGGTGCGCGGGAGCCGTGCTGCTGGCTATAGGTCATGGCAAATTCACATGGAAAACCCTTTACAGGGCCTCGTGGTCAACCTATCTCACCACGTCCATGGTTATGACCCTGTTTCTCGGTGGAAACGTTTTTCAGGCCGTCTTCGCCGGCCTGGGAGGAGGGGAGGCGGTGGCACGGCTTTTCATCGGGAGCGACTTGGGACCGTACGGCGTCCTGTTCATCATGATGGGCATCGTCTTTTTCTTGGGCATGTTCATCGACTGGCTGGGAATTCTTCTCATCGTCATTCCCGTTTTTGTGCCCATTGCCATGAAACTGGGGTTCAACCAAATCTGGTTCGCAACTCTGATCTGCGTGAACCTGCAAATGGCCTTTCTCACGCCGCCCCTGGGCTATTCCCTGTTCTACCTTCGGGGAATTGCTCCGCACGACATGACCATGGCGGATATCTACAGGGGGGCGGTGCCCTTCATCGCGCTCCAGGGGGCGGGGCTCGTTCTGTGCATCCTTTTCCCGCAAATCGTTCTATGGCTCCCGACAGCGGTGTTCGGAGTCAGTGCGGTCGTGTAGAAAGCTTCCGGGTCTCGCGAGCCGGTACTCCGGGGAGAGTACCGCAGAGGCGCCGGATAAATTCGGATCGATTACCGACAGGGATGAAAAAAGCTTAACCTTATTGTCTGTTCGAAGGGGGCGTTGTTAATGAGAAGGGTCAATCTTATGCTTCAAGAACGGGAAAGGGAGCATCTCTTCGCGAGGGTTGGCTTTGGGTTTGTCATAACGGCGCTCTCGTTGCTGTACCTATCCTGTCCTGCCGAAGCGACCTGGTTCGTGGACCCGGAAAAATTTCATGCTTCCGTGCACGGTCAATTTTCGTGCCACGACTGTCACGATGGCGTGAGCGGGCTGGATCTTCATCCGGATCCTGGGGACATTGTCAGGAAGAGGACTGATTTCTTCGATGTGGACCGGTGTCTCGCCTGTCACGACGACGTTCTGGACATGCTGGAAGAGGGAAGCCACGGAACGGGGAAAGTAAGCAACCCTGAGCGGCACCGAAAGTGCTATCACTGTCACGAACCCCACACCCAGACTCCTGTCCATGAAGACAAGAGCCGTTTCGACCCGGCCAGACCGCGCCACGAGCAGTGCGGTGCTTGCCACGAGGAAAAGAAGACCTTGCCTCCTCTCTCGGAAGAGGACGAGGCGTGCATGCAATGCCACCGCACGATAAGCCCGGGTGAGGAAGAAAGAGTTCAAAGCGTTTGCTTTCACTGCCATGCCGGGAACGGAACCAAGGCCGGGAGAATGACGGCCGAAAAGGTCGATCTCATTAAACCGGACGAATATGAGTCCACGGTTCATGCGAACCTGGCCTGCACGGAGTGCCATCCGCAGGCTGAAAGATTCGACCATGGCAAGCAGGAGCCTGCCGACTGCACCGGATGTCATAAGCGCCATGACGAGAAAACCGCTCACGAGCTCCATGGGCTGGTCACCTGTGGAGCATGCCATCTCGGCGGGGCCGAACCTCTGAAAGACGACAGGTCGAAACAGATCGTCTGGAAAAGTACGGTGAATCCGGGTGAGCCGTCCCGGATCCACGACATGGCTGCCCCCTCCGGCGATGAGTCGTGCCGGAAGTGCCACGGCAAAGGAAACCGGGTCGGTGCCTCCGCCATGCTTCTCCCGCCTAAAAGCGTCATTTGCATGCCCTGCCATGCTGCGACCTTTTCCGTGGGGGATACGATCACAGTCGTTACCCTCCTTGTTTTTGCGGCAGGAATCGCCCTGATGTTTGGCTATGTTCTGACAGGGGCGAGAAGTACAAATACGGAGGCTTCAGCGCACCAGCGAAAAGATGGAGGTCGGGCAGGCAGAATTGCGAAGACGCTGGGTTTCGACATGCTGCTGCAGAGAAGACTCTACCTTCAGTCGAAGAAAAGGTGGGCTATTCACGGCCTGATTTTCTACCCATTCCTTTTTCGATTCCTCTGGGGCTTCGCGGGCCTGATCGGCTCTTTGTGGAAACCGCAGTGGTCATGGGTCTGGATTGCCCTTGACAAGAACAGTCCGATTACGGCATTGCTTTTTGATTTGACGGGAATCATGATTATTATTGGCGTCGTGTTGGCTCTCATTCGGGGATCTGACAAAAGGCTTACTCGTTCCTCCGATTTTCCGAGGCAGGATCGCGTGGCATTGATCCTGATCGGAACCGTAGTTGCGGTCGGCTTTGTCCTCGAAGGAATGCGGATAGGCATGAGCGGATATCCGCCGGGCTCTTCGTGGTCTTTCATCGGCTATCCGATCGGCATATTCTGCTTCGGTCTGGATTTGACCGGTATTTACGGGTATGCATGGTATCTCCATGCTCTTTTGACCGGTGCCTTCGTCGCCTACATTCCCTTCAGCCGCTTGGCCCATATCATCATCGCGCCTGTGGTGCTGGCTTTGAACGCGACGACAGAAGACTCCCACCATCTCCCGTCAAGGTAGAGGGAGTTCTACAGAGAGGAAGCGGAGCGCGTTATAGCCGGTGTTTTGCTGCAAGTGAATTCCCGACGAGCGGCACGCAACAGGGAACAGGCAGAGTTTAAGGAGCTTTTATGAACGAGAGCATCAAACAGGAACTGATCAAAATCGTTGGCGGGGAAAACTACACGGAGAGGCTCATCGATCTGGTGTCCTACTCCTACGACGCTTCGGAGCACTTCCATAGGCCTTGGTGCGGGGTCTGGGTTGAGAAAGTCGAACAAGTCTCAGAAATAATGAAACTGGCCAATCGAGAAAGGATCCCGGTGATCCCGAGAGGTTCGGGAACCGGGCTTTCCGGCATGGCTATTCCTGCAAGGGGGGGGATAGTCCTGGATCTCAGCCACATGAACAAGATCGTCAAAATCAGCATCGAGGATCGGCTGGCTGTCGTTCAGCCGGGAGTCATCTACGCAACGCTCGAAAAGGCCCTTGATCCTTACGGGTTCTTCTTCCCTCCCGATCCGGCAAGCGGCAAAGTTTGCACCCTGGGGGGAAATGTGGCCACTAACGCAGGCGGCGTAAAGGGCGCTAAATACGGGACGACCAAGGATTATGTGCTGGGTCTGCAGGTAGTGCTGCCGGATGGCCGCATCATGCGAACAGGATCCAAGGCAATCAAGAGCGTTTCAGGATACGATTTGACCAAGCTATTTGTAGGTTCGGAAGGAACGCTGGGCACGGTCACGGAAATCACGCTGAAAATCAACCCCAAGCCTATCGCCGCCAGCACCGGGATCGGGACCTTCGACAGCCTGGAGGATGCCGGCCACGCGGTCAGCGAAATTATGCACAGCGGTATTCTGCCGAGCGTTCTCGAAATTCTTGGAAGAGAGACCCTTGTGGCCATCAACAAGAACACGGATTTGAATCTTCCCGAAGTGGACGCCATGCTTCTTGCCGAGACCGACGGATACACTCGCGAGGAAACCCGGTATCAAATGAACAAGGTCATCGATATCTTCAAAAGAAATCATGCCAGGGAGGTCAAGGAAGCGGGATCGGATGTGGAGGCCGCGGAATTGTGGAAGGCAAGAAAGTCGGCCTACGCGGTTCTGGCGAGGATAAGAACCCACTTTGTGCTGGAAGACGTGACCGTGCCCATCAGCAAGGTGGCGGCTATGCTGCGTGGTGTGAACGAGATCGCCAGGAAATACGATCTCCAGATCGCCACTTACGGACACGCGGGAGACGGGAACCTCCATCCCCAGATTCTCTACGACGGGTACGATCCGGATCAGGTCAGGCGGATGGAAGCTGCGAGCGAGGAACTCTTCAAACTGGCCATCAGTCTGGAAGGAACACTCACGGGCGAACATGGTATCGGCCTTTCCAAGGCCTCTTACATGGCCCTGGAACACGATCCTGTCGCCATGGACGTGATGCGCTCCTTGAAAAAGCTCTTTGATCCGAATAATATTCTGAATCCGGGGAAAATGGCTCTGGAGGAATGAAGGGAGAAAGGGACAGAGGGCGGACGAGTGAAGACATATAGGGATCTCATCGTGTGGCAAAAGGCCATGGCGTTGGTTACCGAAGTCTAAAAGGTCTCCCGGTTGTTTCCGAGGCGAGAAGACTATGGACTGACCTCGCAGGTTAGACGCTGCGCGGTGTCAATCCCCAGCAACATAGCGGAAGGTTATGGAAGGAATTCCAGGAACGAATACATCCGGTTCCTCCAAATAGCATTAGGGTCGCTCTACGAGCTCCAGACCCAGTTGGAGATTGGCGTTAATCTCGGGTACCTTACAAAGGAGGATTTTGAGATGATCTACGCGATAACAAGAGAACTGGAACGGATGCTGAGTATATTGATCAGATGTTTGAGTGAAGGAGCGGGGGACTAGATTTGTACTAGGCTCAGGTGCACAGGTGAGTCTTTTCGCTTTGTGCCTTTGTCCCTCTGTCCTTTTTTTTTGATAAAGGAGAAAAATGGAAGCCAAGTACGAGTTTGAAAGGAAATACCGAGAACAAATCCTGCAGTGCTCCCGGTGCGGATTCTGCCAGGCGGTCTGCCCCGTGTACGGGGCTACGCTTCGGCCCGCGTACAATGCAAGAGGGAAAATGCTGCTCCTCAAGGAAGTGATGG
>Ga0068714_10002999_pt1 | contig 20620 bp, 20 predicted proteins | sample MTBNYHSulfiMetaG_FD_62988 | JGI IMG/M metagenome (GOLD analysis project Ga0068714, IMG submission 62988) | Enrichment culture microbial communities from rom New York Harbor, USA that are MTBE-degrading - MTBE-NYH (New York Harbor Sulfidogenic)... | ecosystem: Environmental > Aquatic > Marine >... | reverse complement strand
CTTCCCCCGCCTGGGCCACCCTCCCGTCATCATAGGCCAGCCTACCATCGAGGACATAGATAAACTCTTCTTCCTTATGGAAATGTGACGGGATGAGACTCTCCCGCTCACTCTCCATGATGGTGGCTGACAGATTGTCAACCTTCGCCAGCAGCCACGCTCTATGCCCTGATGGCAGCACCTCAAAAGGTTCAGTTTCCTCAATACGATACACTTTTTCCATTAACGTCAGATCCATACTGTCTATCCCTTTCATCACGTCAAAGGATTACGCCTTTCCTACCGCCCAACCTATAACTCTAGGTGAGCAGTGTGACCAGTTGCCTTATGTCATCGATCTCTTCCAATCTGAGAACCATATCAATCGCTTTCTCGACATTCTCTTTAGAGATGGGTCTCGCTGCATGTGAGACACAGTCCCTGAACTTTGCGAGCAGATCATTTTTATTCATCGGATTCTTTGGGTGCCCATAGGCAAAATCTACCTTTTTTGTTGTTGCCCGTCCCCCTTTCGTCATAATCGAGATGATTCCGGGTCTCGCTCCCTCCATGGCTTGGATATTTCGAAATTGGGGAGCATACTCTGTTTTCACCTTAGCGGTAAGCTCCAGGACCTGGGGATCCTTAATGCCCTCGGCGGAAAAGCTGTCGATGCCCACCTGCTTCTTCACTATGGCGTTGGCGACAACGAATGGAACGCTCAGGCTTGCAGCCATATAATCCGGAGGTTTACGCTTATATTCGATAGGCTCACAAAGCGTCTTCGAATAGTCGTCATAATAGAACACCGTGATCTGCTCAATCTCCCCAGGGTTTACCTCATTTTCCCGAACATAATCGAGTGCGGCTGCGATATAACTCGAGACAGCTCCCGATACCGGAAAGGGTTTGAAGCTTATATATGAAGCTCCGAAGTCCTTTCCGAGGTTATCCACCAAGAAAGATCGCTTACATTTCCCCTTAAAGTACAGGTTATAAAAACCCGCCGTGCTTTCCAAACAATCCCTTATCCCGGTGATGCCTCGCTCGGCAAGCAATGCCGAAAGCATCCCCGCTTTTGCAGGGAAACAATCCCTGAAGTAACAGATTCCTACATCGCCACTCCAGTTCATTTGTATAGTTCCCGCAGCCTGAAGAAGAGCGTGTCCCAAAGCATCTGCAAGTTGACCTTTGTTTAACCGCAACAACTTTGCCGCAGCTGCTGCCGAACTGAAGGTCCCTACAACAGGGGTCATATGCCAGTCGTATGCGTAACTGCTTTCACTCTGTTTGACCGCGAGTGCCATCCTAACGCTAAGATCAACACCCATGGCAACAGCAACAATAAACTCCTTCCCTGTTACATTGCCCATTCGCTCCGCTGCAGCCAATGCCGCAGGTAGGGTAACCGGGGTCGGATGCAGGGCATGGCCCGGTAACACGTCCGCATAATTCAGAATATGCGTCATGGTCCCATTGGCAAATGCCGCCATAAAAGAAGGCACCTTTCCCCCAAAAACAAGAATCGAACTTTCAGCCTTTCCTCCCCCCTCCTTCACCATTTGGACGATATCTCCACATCGTCGGTCCGTCCCTGTTCCGCCGATCATAATGCCCAGCGTATCGAGAATGCTTTCTTTCGTTTTTCCAACAACTTCGAGCGGAAGATCTTCATATTTGGATTCACAAATGTAGTCGGCAAGAACCAGTCCTGCATCAACAGTCTTCATAAGTCCTCCTTTTGGCAAGCGGCTACTCTATCTCTGGTACCCAGACTGAGTCCATGAAAAAGATGTTTTCTTCTGTCTCTATCGAAATACATAGTTTGGCAACCATAACACGATCTGTGGAAAGGCGATACAGACAGCCAAAGCCACCGCTTGAACCCCCACAAAAGGCGCAATGGAACGGTAGATATCGAGCATACTAATCGAGGAGGGCGTAACCGACTTCAGGTAGAAGAGGTTAAAGCCGAAGGGCGGCGTCAGCACGGCCATCTCCATGTTTACAATCCAAAGCACGCCGTACCACACAATGTCAAAACCCAGCGCCTGGGCAACAGGTAAAAAGACCGGCGCGCAAATCATAATGATCCCTGCCGGATCCAGGAAGCACCCCATGATAAAGAAGGTAAGCTGCATTAGGATTAAAATACCAATGGGGCCAAACGGAAGCCCCGTGAGCACACCGGTGACGAGAGCTTTGCCTCCCACGGCAATGTAAACTGCAGAATACACATGGGCGCCGAAGATGATCCACCAAATCATGCTGGTCACCCTAAGCGTGAGCAATGCAGACTGCTGGAGCATTTTCCAGTTCAACCTTCGATTGATCGCGGCAATAATGATGCTGATAAACGCTCCAACCGCTGATGCTTCAGTTGGGGTGGCGATTCCCAACATGATCGTCCCCATAATGGAAAAAACCAGGAATACGGGCAATATGATCCCGCGCAGGGACAAAAGTTTTTCCTTCCAGGTTCCACGTTCATCTTTGGGAACGCTTGGCGCAAGTTTTGGATCAAGGATTGATCTCACAAGAATGTAAATGATGAACAGTGCGCCCAATAGTAGCCCGGGAAAGGCGCCTCCAAGAAAAAGTTGCCCCACCGATGTCTCAGCCACGGAAGCGAATATGATGGCAGTAATACTCGGAGGTATCAGCATAGCCAGTGGTCCGCCGCCGTTAATGCATCCCAGGGCTAGGTTCTTGTGGTACCCCCGTCGCAGCATCTCAGGAAGCGCAATCAACCCCATGGTCACTGTGGCGGCGCTTGAGGTTCCCACCATGGCTCCGAAAATAACACATACTATGATCACCCCGACTGCTAGTCCGCCTGGAAGCCACCCGAGCCACCTCTGCGCAACTTTGAACATGGCCTCGGCAACGCCAGAGCGCTCGAGGATCATACCAATAAAAATGAACATGGGCAGAGCGACAAGAGTGAAGCTCATCTGAGTGGAGAAGGCAGACTGCGCAATTACATATAGAGACTGCGGCCCCCAGAGCAGCGCAGCCACGATTACCCCCGCTCCGCCCAGCACAAATGCCAAAGGCAAGCCAAGAACAAGACCGATTACCAGGAACCCGAAGATCAGGATGGTTGTTAATCCCGCACTCAACTCTATGCCCATTGTCTTTTAATCTCCTAAAGGTTTCTCGCGCAAACCAATCGCCGTCCTCACATTTCGTATGAAGTTGGCGATCCCCTGCAGAAGAAGCAACAGGGCGCCGAGGGGGATGGTCATGACTATAGGATACAAAGGCGGTCCCCACACAGATTCTGAATGTTGATTCAATGCCCAGCTATCCCATGCCATGATTGTGGATTGATAAAACAGAACCCCAATAAAAGTGAAAAAGACCAGGGAGGTGATAAGATCCAAAATTGCGCGTGCTTTAGTGGACAAGCTTCCATAAAGCAAGTCCATTCCTGCGTGATGTTTTTCCTTCAGCACATAGCAACCGCCTAGGACCGCCATTCCCCCAAAAAGAAACAGAGCTGTTTCGAACACCCATTCGGTGGGTCGATTAAGAAAATATCGGCAAAAGACTTCGTAAACAACGAAGCCGATCAGCGGGAAAATGAGGAGTGAGGAGCTAATTCCTGCAAGATGGCTCAATTTATCAATGGCAGACAACAGTTTGTTCATAGGATACTCTCCATGCTCCGAAGCCATTCGCCAAAAGGCTAGATTGTGAATCTCTCGGCCAAGAGAGTATTACATCCGCCCTAGGAATTTCAGGTAATCCTTCATAAGTTTTACGGCTTGAGCAGAGTATTCACTCTCAGAGGATGCTTTATCCCACACAACAAGGGCAGCATCGGCCATCTTTTTCTGATCAGATTCGCTCAACGTTACCACCTCGAGCCCATGCGCTTTCATCTTTTCCAGATATTCAATATCGGCGTTGTATTTAAAAATATAGAACTCCTCCGCCGCTTTAGTCCACGCTACCTCGACTATGCTCTTGAGATCATCGGGCAGTGAATTCCAGGCTTTTGCATTGACGAAGAAATTATTGGGTCCGTGTACCGGCATGATCTTGGGCCACATGATGTACTTTGTTACCTCGTGATTTCCCAGTTTCCACTGTGCTTCGAATCCCCCGTAAACACACCCGTCGATAACTTTTGTGGCCAGAGCTGTGTATAGTTCCGGTCCCGCCACAGGTACCATGGCAGCACCAAGCTCTTTAAGCAAGTCAGCTCCAGCGCCGGTCGCACGGAGCTTCATTGCTTTCAAATCGTCAAGGTTTCTGACCGGTTTTGAGGACAGAAGCGCAAATCCATTATCAATTGCAATTCCGACGTAATGTGTTCCATACTGGGAATAGGCTTTCCGCAAAATCTCCATGAAGCCTCTCTCTTGGAAATAGGTATCCATCTCTGTTTTGTTGACGAACGACTGAGGCAATCCGTATTCGATCTTTGCTGCTCGTATCTTACCTTCCCAATACGAACCTACGCCTATGCCCGCTTCCAAGACGCCTTTGGATACTGCGTCCAAAATTTCCGAGGCCTTTACGATCTCCCCCGCACAAAAAGGCGTTATCAAAAGGCGTCCCTGCGACATAGCCTTTACCCGCTCGGCAAATCTGACACTCGTAATCTTGTATACTTCAATGGTCGGACTTGCGACGTAGCTCTGCAGACGCCATTTTATGACCTTTTGCTCTGCCGCTTTCGCGGGGCCGCCAATCAGAAAGAAACTTGTGAGAAAAAACATGGCTGAGAGTGCAACCTGGAATAGCTTGACAGATCGTTGAGTCTTCATCCTGTCCCCCCTTTTATTTGTAAGATTTAATCGCTGTTAAAGCATGCTTTTTGTGCCCCTTTTCATGCCGCGGAGGCGATACACCGGTTCTAAGTAAATCCCTAAGCTCGCTTCCTTCACGAAAGAAAAAAAGCCTGGTTTCCAGGACGGCCATGTTGCTTTTTATTCGCTTATTTTCACCTCCTTCCTTTCCTTATCCGCCGCTTTGCCCGGAGCAGATATCAGACCTTATTGTCAAATGGAATTGGGTTTCGTGGGATTGCTTTGACTCGGATGTCATTCCCACTCTCTCAGAAGGCATTCCACTGAATCAAGGGAATCTCTTGCAAAGCTTTTCACTTTCCACAAAAAAACTGTTCGGAGGGGCAGGGACATTCGCATTGCTTCCAACTTCACCCTGACCTCTGTTTTCTCATCATCTAGGTACTTCACTTCAAATCTCGCAGATTTATCAACCTGCACTATCCCAGCCATTCCGCGTAGTTTGATCCGAGCCGCGAAGGTTTCCGGCTCTACCATGTCCGTTATTTCCAATCTCACGTTCACAGGTAGGGTTAAAAACGCCATTTTCAGCCCTAACAAGGCAGAGAACCCTCTTTCATCGGAAAATTGTATTTGTTCAAACGGTATTGACCTCAGCAGAGCCTTCGTCAAATAGTCCCAAACTTTCTCTCGAGAGGTGGAAACAGTGAACGTTTTATCGGCAATGACCATATTTAGGACCTCAGTGCTTGATCGCTGGCGGCATTTTTGCCCGCTATCTGCCCATACACAAGCGCTTCCGCGATATTGGTGGACGTTTGGTATTTGAAGCCCCAGATTGAGCCGAATTCTCCTGCAGCGTACAGCCGGGGAATAGGTTTGCTATCGGGGTCCAATACCCTCGACTCTGTATCCCTCTGCGGCCCCCCCTGTGTATTTATCATGGACGGCATCAGAACTATGGAGTAGTAAGGTGGCCCTTCGATAGGTTTCAAGACGCTTTTTTGGCGATTGAACTCCGGGTCGCGCCCCTCCCTTGCATGTTTATTGTAGTTGGTAATAGTTTGTTCAAGAACCAATTCATCAACGGATATCTTCTTGGCAAGGTCGGCCAAGCTTTTGGCTTTGAGAATCCAGCCTTTCTTGATCTCTTCCGAATTATCAGCGCTCCACTTATATTTGTGCACAATCACGTTCGGCCCACTCACGCCCCAGCACACGGGTCCCTTCTTCCTAACTTCTTCATCAAAGATTGCGTAAAACGGTATGCGTGTGTATTCAAACCGGTCATTGTCAAAATCGGAAAGGATTTCGCTGAAGAGGTGCACATCTACGTGACCCTCATTTATGAATCGCTTGCCGTACTTATCGACCCAGATGAACCCGGGAGCCAGGTAGTCGGGCGAGAAAGTCGCTTCGAATTCAGGAACCTTGAGGCCGCACCTGGATAAACCGGTGCCCATATGCCACGTGGCTGCGCCGATCTTTTGGATCATCCTGATCCCGTCTCCCGTGTTACCGGGGTTTCCGGAAAAAAGCATTATCTTTGGAACTATGTTATCCCGTTTTAAGGTAAGGTCATTTTCAAAACCACCACAAGTCATAATCACGCCTTTATTGGCTTTAATGGCAACTTCTTTCCCACCCATATCCGCCTTGACGCCGGCGATCTCGCGCCGTTCATTCTGAATCAGCTCCTTTGCCGGTGTAGAGAGCAACACATTTATATTTCTGTTATGCACCTGCGCTGATAGAACTTGAATTATTCTCGCCCCCCCGCAAGGGGAAGTCGCAATGGTGGATTCCTTAATGCAATACACGGTGACATCCTCTCCCCCAGGCACTCCCGGAAAAGTTATGTCCGGTATGAACATGGAGCACGAGGCTGAAGGAACGGAAAATTTTCGGAGATCTGCTCCCATCTCCTTGAACCAATTAGGGATTTTCAAGAGGCCATCGACGAATCGATCGATGAGTTCCGGTGGCGTTGTGTCAAAGCAGAGAGTCTTCAAGTATTGACGGAATTTGTCCGGGTTGTGCGGCATGGTAATATTTCCGCCGGCAACGCCGGTATTACCTCCCGGATAAGGCATCTTTTCCAGAAGAATGACACTCGCTCCTTTGTCATAAGCCGTTATTGCAGCAGCAGCGCCGCCTGCCCCATAGCCCACAACCACAACATCCGCTTCCATGTCATATGCCTGAGACATCTCCGATTCCCCTTTCTCAAATCGATTTATAAACCTAACCCTGCATACGGATCTTCAGACCTAGCAAGAAAAGTTCTGATCCTTTTGTGCGCCCGATCATTCGGAATAAATCAAATACTGCGCCATCCTCCTCTACGCCAAGGGCTTTGAGGGGGTTCGTTCAAAATCCATGGTTATCGGTAACAGACACCTCTCGCTGCTGTTCAGGATATTCATATCATACCGACGAGGACATTCCCCAAACTCATCGGCAGTTACCCGTGTGCGGGCAGATCTGTTGGCAACTCCTTGTCTGGGGTTGAAGATTCGAATAACGGAATATGTGAGGGTATCCCTTTGAAACACCGGATGGTCATCCTGATCTTAAGGGGCTGATACCAGCAAATCAGCATATGGATGGGGTCACCACAGACGGTTCCGGATATCATGTCGACCTCGGGTTCAAACGCAATCTGCCTCAAAAGCTTCCTTGCTTGAATCGCCGCCGGCCCTATCAGCATCTCTTAAGAAATTCGGCATCCGAATGGGGTGGATGTTCAAATCTGCCTTTATAGGGCTCCGGTCTTGGAACGTCATCTAGCTGAGATAAGTAGACCTTGTCATAACAACATAACAAAAAGACATGTGTCAAGTTTTTTTTAGACCATACTTGATAGAAAAATGGCTCCCGAGGGATTTTTTCATGAGATGGCAAAATCCAGTATCTTCCGTTCTAAGGCTCCCTTCTCCGATCAGGAATCGCATGTTCTTTGGATTCCAGGTCCTGTCAGCCTTACCCCGCTCCTTGGGAACTTCTTAAAGCCTCTCATACGGACCGGCGGAATCCGTTACAGCCTCTATGATCATGCAGGGTTTTCGTGCCAAAGAGTTCCAAATGGGTTCAAACAGCGGCATGAGTCGACCCAGTTTTTTCATGGTCACGGCCTGCAAAGGTCCAACCCTCCATTGCCACGACAACGACAACCTTTTTACAATGAACTGTTTGTAATCAATGCACAAAGAGGTTTACATTCTTAACAAAGTGCATTATGAGGTGGCATGGATTTGCAGTGTTCATCCAGGTTTCAAGTGGGTTGCAGACGCTGATCCGCGCCATCTGATTATACCTGAAACAAGTTTAAACACCTGAAATTGTCAAGGGAGGAATTCCACATGTCAGAAATCACTTTGGTTCAAGCCGGAGTCCTGGTGCCGGCACACGATCAGCCGGTCCTGTTGGATGCAGGAGTGGCAGTCGAAGGCGAACGCATCAAAGAGGTGGGAGCCCACCTTGAACTTTCCAGGAGATTCCCCCATGCAAAAACCGCCGGAGGAAAGAAGTTTCTACTCATTCCCGGTCTCATCAACGCCCATGGGCATGGTCGTGGGTTAACCGATTTCCAGCGGGGCGCTCTAGACAACACACTGGAATCATGGCTTCCTGATACAAGGAAATACATCCCCGTCTCCACCTATGACGACACAGCTCTTTCTGCAGCCAGGCTTCTTCGCTCCGGCGTCACCACCGCCATGCACAATCACATTCTCAATGATCCAGCCGGATACGAAGCCGAATTTGGCGAAGCACTGAAAGCTTACCGTGACGCAGGAATGCGTATTCAATTTAACCCCGCCGTGCGCAACGCCAATCCCTTTATTTACGGCGACAATAGGGCCTTTCTCGAAAACCTGCCTGAAAAAATCAGAAACATTCTTTCAACTCCCCCCCCCTCGGGCTCTCTTTCCGGCGAAAACTTCGTAAAGGTGGTCAAGGACCTCCACAAACGTTCGGACGGACCTATGAGCAAGATCGGGTTCGGGCCCTTGGCGCCTCACTGGTGCACGGATGAGTTACTCCTGCAGGTGCACCGTGCTGCGGAGGATCTCCATGCACCGGTTCATGTCCACGCCGTCCAGTCCGTCTTCCAAAAGATCTACGGACTCGATTTTCTTGAAAAAACTCTGGTGCAACACATGTATGACATTGGATTTCTGGGTCCCCACGTGGTGCTCGGTCACTGCGTCTGGCCCACTGAAAAGGACATCGAGCTGCTCGCCAGGAGCAGGGCCGGCGTGACCCATCACCCTTCCTGCAATCTCCGCGTGCGAAACGGGATTTGCCCAGCCTATCACATGTTAGAGGTCGGCGTGCGCGTGGGCCTGGGCTTGGACGGCAAGTCCATCAATGACGACGACGACATGATCCAGGAGATGAAGATGTGCTATCTTCTCCATAGGCTCCCATCTCTTGAGCTCGGCTCTCCCCACATGACCGCAAGACAGGTTTTCAAAATGGCCACTGAAACCAACGCAGCCCTTCTGGGCTACGAGGGGGAAATCGGACGACTTGAACCCGGTATGAAAGCGGACCTGGTCCTCCTGGATTATGAGAAGATGTGCTATCCTTTCGTGGATCCTTCCCATGACCCTATTGAGGTCCTCCTTTACCGTGGAAAAGGCACCCATATCCACACCGTCATAGTCAATGGGCGGGTGGTGGTGGAAAAAGGGAAAGTACTAACCCTTGACGAAGCAGAAATAGGTAGGCGGCTGGCGGAAACGGCCTCCCGTCCTAGGTCAGATAAAGAAATCACCCTTGTAAGCACAATGGATGAGTTGAAAAAACACGTGATTGATTATTACCGGGGATGGCTCTACAAGGCTGAAATTAAGCCTTTTTTCCAGATGAACTCCCGGGTTTAGACATCGAAGCGTTTCATCCAAAATATATGCTCGCACCTCAGGCGGCCACGCATTGAAGCGGATGCCCGCTAAGTACCAGATCCAGGCATCCATTGCAGGACGAACAATCAGAGGGAGTTAAATCGCCCTCCCTCCATCTGCGCACGATTCCGGGTTCTCTAATGAAGGGGCGGCTCATCGCTACGAGATCGGCTTTCCCTCGTTGAACGACCGCTTCCGCCATCTCCAGGCTTCTGAGTCCACCAACCATAATGATCGGCACAGGAACCGCTTTCTTGATGAGCGCGCCATACTCCACGAAATATCCTTCGGTCCAATCGGAATCATTCACCGCACCCAGCCATGTCACCTTTTGCCCTGATGCGCCACCCGAGGTCTCAATGGCGGCAATCCCTTTTTGGGACAAAATCCTGGCTACGTCGACAGCATCCTCCAAGAAAAACTCTTCTCCTGCAAAATCCGATACATTCATTTTTACAAGCACAGGGAAGTCCTGCCCGGCCTTCTTGCCGATCTTATCCCTTATCTCTATGACAATACGGGCCCTTGCCCCAGGACTTCCACCGTAGCCGTCTTGTCTCTTGTTGAATACCGGAGAAAGGAACCTGGAAACAGGAAACCCGTGAGCAGCATTGATCTGAACACCGTCGAAACCGGCTTCTCTTGCCCTTCGCCCTGCCTCTCCATAAATGTCTACAATGGTTGCAACCTCTCCCTCCTCCAAGGCCCTAAGAATCGTCGTGCCGGAAGCCCCTTGAAAGGGCAGCGCTGAAGGCCCGACAAGCTCGCCCCTGAAACGGTAAAAGGTCCCCAACTGAAGAAAGACCCTGCTTCCGAAATCATGAACCCGCTCGGCCAGCCTAGTAAAAGCAGGCACAAGATCGTCCCTGTCAAGGCACAGGTTCCTGGAATTTGGAGACGGATCCCAGGATCTGTCCGGCCTGACCGCACTGGTGATGATCAACCCCACGCAACCCTTTGCCAGCTCCTCGTAAAGGGCCAGCAATGGATCGGATGGGATTTTATCCGCTGTGGCCATTCCCTCCAGAGTTGCAGACCTCACAAAATGGTTGTTTAGTCTTAACCCGCAGAAGTCTACCGGCTCAAAAAAAGAAAACATTTGACATCCCTCGGTTCGGCCCCCAGATAAAAAGGGGCAGGCTTAAGACATTTTCGTGGTTCGCATGGGAGTTTAAAGCAACCACCGCATAGTTTACGCCGGAAAGCACGACGCATTTGGTATCCATCCTTCCAGAGCAGCATGTTAAGCTCAGCCATACCTTAATTCTCCCCCCAGCCGCACTTGCCAAGACCCCCTGACCCTTTATGGAATCATCTTATCAAATACATGATAAGTCCGGACGTGACGACTGCCAGGCATGCACTCGTCAGAAAAACTCCATTTATGCCATAAAACGTGAAAAAGGTGCCTGCGATGATTGGCCCTGCTGTTTGCCCAAGCCTCAAGGCGGTCCCGTAAAATGAAATCAAGATTGCACGGTTTTCCACCTTTGAAAGCCCTCCCAGGTGCGCTTGAATTGAAGGGAGGTTAAGACCCTGCGCCACTCCAAAAACAGCTGCGGGAAAGAGCAAAAGCCAAACTTTATTGATAAACGGGACGATTCCCAGTGCCAGTGCATAGAGGATGAATGCAAGCACTATAAGGCGCGGTTCAGATATGATTCTCGCAATTTTCCCAATGCAGACCGAAGAAAGGGCAGAAGCGATAGTCATACCCGACATGATTAAACCGATGATAAGCGGGGGAGTATCCTGCCGGATGCCCATAAGCAGGGGGAAAAAGGTTAGGTAGGCACCGGAAACAAGAACGAATGTTACTATGGTCGCTACATAGATCCCCATCAATTCCCTTTTCCTCAGCATGATGAAAACATCTGCGGCATAGCGCTTGAACGTATTGCCCCCCTTTTTGTTCGGGCTGTTCAGGATAAACATAACAAGATAAGCCATGGGCAACGCTGATATCGGTAGGAGAAAAGGGTAGCTCCAGAGTGCTGTTGCGAGGACTCCACCAAGGGCAGTCATCCCCGCCGCACCAAGGCTGAAAGCGCTTTGATTGTAACCCATAGCAGATGTCCGTTCGTTTCCTGAGAAAAGATCCGTAATTAACGTTATATTGAGTGAGCTTAGAGGGGCCGCACCAACACCCTGGAAGAAGCGAAGGATCAGCAGGGATTGAAAGTCACGGGCCCAAAAGCACAGTGTGCCTGCAACCGCAAACAGAACCAAGCAGGGAACGAGAACTGTCTTTCTGCCAAATAAATCGGCCAAAACTCCCAGAATCGGCATCAGAAAAATGCCGGGCACCGTAAATACGCTGATCAGCAGTCCAATTTTGGCAGGCGATATCCCCAACGCCACAACCATCTTTGGGAATGCAGGCGTGATGCTGAAAATTCCAAGAACCGCCATAACGGTGACGCCGAATATAATTTGAAGGTTCTTATCTTGTAAAAGCTTATCGGCAGTCTCTATTCTTACGTTATCCATAACTTAGCTGAAATTGTATCTACGAGTTAATCGAATCCCCCTGCTATTCGTCTGACAAGGCTTTGCCGCCCCTAAGCTATTGCGTCAGCCGCCTCACTTGGAAGCCGAGATCCTATGCTTCTCAAGAAAAGGAACTACGGCCCGGGCCACCTCAGCAGGGTGGGTAACCACGCAATAGGTCCCTTCAGCACCTTGGATGACCGCCACCTCGACATCAGTGCAAAGCTGCTTCACATCATTCCATCCTGAACCATAGTCCGAGTCTTTGCTAAGAGACCCCGTGTCCCCGACCAGAAGCAACTGTGGCGCTTTGATCTTCGGAAGCTCCTCTGTCAGATCAACATGCATGGCATCGTGCATGGCCTTATATCCTTCCGGAGTCAGGTTTTCATCAAAACGCCGAGTCTCCCATTCCTCGTAGGCCGGAGGCATTCCATAGAGCCTCACCAGGTAGTAGGCCCCCATGCTTCCATTGCCCACTCCGAACTCGTCCACGATCGTGGCGCCGATTCTTGACATCTTGGAGAACTGTGCTGACGCTTTGTGCATCCCGTAATGAATAATCGCACCCGTTCTTTCCGGGTATTTTGCAGCAAACTTGACAACGATAAAGGACCCGTTTGAGGTTCCAAAAATGTGTGTTTTCTCCAACCCGAGTTCATCCAAAACCCCTTTCAGATCATCCGCCCACTGATCGACCGTAATTCCTTCGGGCGACCTGTCCGATAACCCTGCGCCTCTCTGGTCATAAAGAATGACTTTGAAATGATCCTGCAGAAGGGGGATGATAAAATCCCACTGCCTGTGAACAAGACTACTACCCCCGATGAGAACAAGGGGTTCTCCCTGCCCCAAGACGTCATACCAGATCTTTTTCCCATCATTGCTTGTTGTGTGAGGCATTGTTTCCCTCTCCTTTTGAAAATGGCTGCTATACTCATGAATGAAACAACCCGGCATACCCAAGAAGCCGGACGGTCCTTCGCCCCCGCCTATACCTGATTCGTTCCTATGAAACGACCATGTCCCTGCAGGCCTGCGATCTTGCCGTCTTTCATCACTGTCTTGCCCCTGACAATGGTCATTACAGGCCATCCTTTAAGAGTCCACCCCTCATAGACGGAAAAGTCTGAACATGAAAAAAGCATCTCATGGTTAACCCTCTTGCTCATTTCCAAGTCAACAATGCAAAAATCGGCATCGCTGCCAATTTGTATCGTTCCCTTGCGGGGAAAAAGGTTGAAGATCCTGGCAGGATTGTACGACATGAGCTCAGCGACTCTTTCGAGCGCTACCTTTCTCTTGTGCACCCCTTCACTGAGAAGAACCGGCAACATGGTGGCACTTCCGGGAAAACCGGTTTTAGCATCCCAGATGGTTCCTTCTTTGTCCTCTTTCAGAAAAGGACAGTGATCTGAACCGACGGTATCGACCAAGCCTGAAGTAATCCCTCTCCAGAGTGCTGCAATATCTTCCTCACTTCGCAGCGGCGGATTTACTTTAGCGATATTTCCCAAGGGGTAATCCTTGTTGAGCGTCAGATAGTGGGGACAGGTCTCTACGTAGATTTTTTGACGGCGGCTCTTGCAGAGTCTCAGCTCTTCCAGCGACTCCTTTGTCGTCACGTGGGCGACATAGAGGGGGCATCCTGCCACGTCTGCAAAAGTCGCCGCTCTGTGAACACTCTCGGCCTCGGTGAAGTTCGGCCTGCATTCGGACCAGGTCCTCAAGCCCTGGCGTCCTTCCCCCTGGTACTTATCCACAAGAGAAAGGATCACCTCTATATTTTCTGCGTGAACACAGGCCACCACCCCCTGCATCCGGCCCAAAGCGCTGAAAGCATCGAAGAGGAATCCGTCATCGGTCTCGTTCCCCGTGAGGCCTATGGACTGCGAGTCTTTTCCCTTGTAAGCCATGTAAAACTTAAAGGAGGTGATCCCGAATTCCTTCACATATTTCGTCATGTTCTTGAGCTGGTTGCGCGTGATGAGAAGGAGGTGGAAGGAGAAATCGATATAGGAATTTTCCTCGCCTAGGGCCCTCACTCTCGGAATATCCTCATAGAGGCTTGTAGGATTCAGAATATCCCGGTAGAACGGAATGACCGTGGTGATTCCTCCAAGAGCAGCGGACGCTGTTTCCGTCCCGAAATTCCCCTTGAGGTTCCCTCTATAGCCATAATGGACATGCGGCTCCACGATGCCGGGCAGGACATGGCATCCCTTGCAGTCGATCCTTTGTCGAGCTGAGATCCCATCCGGGGAATCGAATATCCCGACGACCCTGCCGTCAACCACCCCCACACATGCGGGGAACACACCTCCCTTTGGAATGACAAGTTTACCGTTTTCTATGAGAAGATCGACTTCCATGCGCGCGGCTTCCCGTTAAATTATGTTTTCCAGAGAGATCAAAGGATTGACCCGTGTGAGGGATAAGGTTCAAGGAACGACTGGAGTAAAAGAGGTGAAGGAAGGCCTGAGCCTTCCTCCACAATGTTTCAACCCCCTATTTCCGTTCACTCCAAGGCGGAATGGGATAGATCGGCTTTGCATCGGCATATTTTTCAGGAAGAACTACTTTAATATCTCGTTTTTGAATTTGTTGCAACGTGATCATCGCATTCTTGTTCTGTCCCGTCTCGTCAAATTCGATTGGTCCGCCCGGCGACAAATGCTCTCCTAGAGACGCAGCAGCAATGGCATCGCGCAGTTTCTTGGGATCCGTGGTTCCCGCCCTCTCCAAAGCATCGCACAGCACAAGTCCGGCATTATAGGCATGGACGGAGTGCGACTGGAAGGCAACATCCGGAAACCGCTTGTCGTATGCTTCCATAACAGGCTTGGTAAGGGGGCTTTTTGGATTAAAATAGTAGTTGCCGTCCATCAAATACTCGGTGAGAGCGCCGAGCTCCTTCACTGTCGTAGGGTTACTGTAAGACCCATTGGAACAGCCGATGATGCCGCCTTTCGGCTCCACCTTGAGGTTTGCGTAGGTCCTCAGTTTGAGAATTCCGTCTGCCAGATATCCTGTGTCGAAAACAACATCAGGATTCATTCCTTTGATTTTGGAAATCTCCGTGGTAAGGTCAGAGACCCCGTAACCATAAGAAACAGCGCCAACAATCTCGAACCCATATTTTGGTCCGAACTCTGTTGCCTTGTTGGCGATAGAGGTTCCAAATCCACTGATATGCATGAGGGCCAGTTTCTTCACGTCCATCTTGTTCATGTCGGCCAACTCTCTTACGTATTTGCAGGTCAGTTCGGCCATGTTTGTGGAATCGGGTTGAACTCGAAAAGTGTACTTAAATCCTCTTTGCAGGATTTCATCCGCTACCGATATCGTGATCAGGTGGGGAATGCCGTTCCTTTCAGCCACAGCGGTAGTGACCATGCTGACCGGGCTGTTGTAAGCACCGGCTAGAGCAATGCACCCGTCCTGAATCAACTTCTCGGCAGCCGCCTCTCCAACCTTCGGCTTCGATTCGGTATCCATGAGGACTACTTTTATTTTTGCTCCCCCCAATGATTTGATTCCGCCTGCAGCGTTTTTTAGCTCGATGGCGAGCTGAAAACCGTTTGCAATAGATTGCCCATCATAGGCCGTAGGTCCTGTGACGGGATGAATGGATCCCACCAGAATTTCCTTTGCCTGGGCTCCTCGAATAACTGCGGGAAAACCTACTGTCGTGGCAGCCAAGCTCCCAACTCCTGCCACTTTCAGAAAGGTCCTTCGGTCCATGCCTGTATTCCGCTTCTTCCCTTTCATACGCTCCCTCCTTCTCTTATGGGTTGTTGCCTTCTTGCCCCAGGGGCAAGATCTTTCGTGTCACTGTCCGCTAGACCCCCAGATAAGCCTCCTTGATATATTCGTCGTGCAGCAGATCATCAGACTTCCCCTGCAGGACGATCCTTCCATTTTCAAGGACGTACCCCTTATCAGCCATTTCCAGAGCATTATAGACGTTTTGTTCTACGAGTAAAATGGTGGTACCCTGACGATTGATTTCCCTTACCGTTTCAAAGATCTGTTTGACAAGAAGGGGCGCCAAGCCAATGGACGGTTCATCCAGCATTAAGAGCCGAGGAAGAGCCATCAGGCCTCGCCCGATAGCCAGCATCTGCTGTTCCCCGCCGGAAAGAGTTCCCGCAGATTGCCGCACACGGTTTTTCAAAACAGGAAACAACCCGAAAACCTTGTTCAAGCTCGCAGACCGTTTCTCCTTGGTTTTTGGAAGATAGGATCCCAGCTCCAAGTTCTCCAAAACGCTCATGGACGGGAACACTTTTCTCCCTTCGGGAATCCTAATCAAACCTCTTTCAACGATTTCATGGGAGGTCAAGCGATCTATCCGCTCGCCCACGAATTCTATTTCTCCTGATAAAGGAGGATGAATGCCGGAAATGCTCTTAAGAAGCGTGCTTTTCCCCGCGCCGTTCGCACCCACAATCGTAATGATTTCTTGGTCTTCGATTCTTAAGCCCACATCATGAAGAACATGAACATCTCCGTAGCAAACATTGAGATCACTTACCTTTAGCAAGGACATACTCTTCTCCCAGGTAGGCTTCTATCACTTTCGGATCCTTGGAGATTTCCATAGGGTTACCCTCTGCGATCTTTTCTCCATAGTGAATCACCACAATCCTGTCAGAAAGGGACATGATCGCTTTCATCACATGTTCAATGAGCAGGATAGTTGTTCCTTCTTCCCGGAGCATCCTAAGACGCTTGATCATGTCGTCGGCTTCCTTTGAATTCAAGCCGCCAACCACCTCGTCCAGCAAAATCACCTCAGGCTTTGTGGCCAGGGCTTTTCCCAGCTCCAAACTCTTTCTATGCCCAATGGACAAAACAGAAGCCAGTTCTTCCCGTTTCCCGTAAAGGCCCACCTTTTCCAGAATCCGCAAGGCCTCCCGGCTTGCTTCACGACTCGACCGGATCCGGTTGTGCGCCCCGATTCTCACGTTCTCCAGTACCGTGAGATTTGCAAAAGGTTGGGTAATCTGAAAAGTCCGGGCCAGCCCCCGCTTGCACATTTCATGGGGCCTGAGCCCTGTCACATTTTCACCTCCAAAATGAATTTCACCTCTATCTGGCTTGAGGTAGCCTGTGATCAGGTTGAAAAGGGTTGTCTTGCCGGCCCCGTTCGGGCCGATGATTCCCAAGATTTCTCCTTTCTTCAATTCAAAAGAAAGGTCCTTGATCGCCACCAGGCCGCCGAAGGCTTTGGTGAGCCTTTTCACCTTAAGCATCGCCATAACCTTCCTGGATACCCTCGCTTTTCCTTGTATACCTTCTGGAGATGGATTTCAGTCCCCCCAAAATGCCATTAGGCAGGAAAATGATTACTGCTATTAAAATGGCGCCGTAGACCATGAGATGGATTCCGCTTCGCCCACCCAAAAGGTTTCGTGTCGTCTCAGACAGGAATTCCAGGATACCTGCTCCAATCAAAGGTCCAAATACGGTTCCCGCCCCTCCAATGATCGGCCCCAACAGCACCTCTATCGAAACTGCTACACCAAATGCCGCCTCCTCATCAAGCGTGAGATAATATTGCGCGTAAAAGGTTCCGCCCATCGCCGTAAGAAAGGAACTGATAGACATGGCAATCATTTTCATCTTGAAACCGGGTACACCGAGACTTTCCGCCGCGTCTTCATTCTCACGAATGGCTTTAAAATATAGCCCGATTCGTCTGCTTTCGATGGAATGGGTGAGATAGAGCACCGCTGTCGTCATAATAAGAATAATATAATAGTACGGCACCTTGCTCCTGAACTGGAACTGAAGAAGCGAATCTCCCAGGATCGGCAGATTGATTCCCAGGGGATATCTCGTGGACATCCATTGAATGGCGCCGAGCCTGAGCATTTCAGCAAGAGCCAACATCGCCAGTGCAAAGTAAGGTCCGTGGAGACCGTATCGAAAACAGAGATATCCGATGAACAAACCTACCATGAGACCCGCAATGCCGGCAAGAAACATCCCTATCCATGGATTCACTCCTGCGTGCAGTTGGAGGAGACTCGAAGTGAAGGCGCCGATTCCGAAAAAGGCTGCGTGGCCGAAAGAAAACTGGCCTGCGTACCCTCCCAGGATGTTCCATGCCATTCCCAAATAGCCAAAAAACAAAAGGGTTGTGGCAAGATGGACAAAGTACCGCCCCATCATCAAGGGCAGGATTATGGCAATCAATCCTGTGATTGCAAGCAACGAGGCTCTCCAGTTTCGAGTTATGCTAGTCACTCGACCTCCCGAACAATCCTTCCGGTTTGAAAAGCAAAACGATGATGAAAATGAGGTAGATGATGAATTGTTTCAGTTGGCCCGGGATGAAAGCAGCCGCGACCGACTCGGCCAAGCCGATGATCAGCCCTCCGACAAGAGCACCGATGAAATTCCCCATCCCACCTAAGACGACAATCACAAATGCGGTAATGACAAAAATGCCTCCCACATGAGGATTCACGTAAAAGAAGGGAGCTGTCAATGTCCCTGCAGCGCCTACGCACGCTGTTCCAATGCCGAAGGCGACATAATAAATCCGTTTGAGATTGATTCCGACCGTTAACGCACCCTCCTTCTCTTCAGAAGCGGCTCGAATCGCTTTTCCCAAGTCTGTTTTCTTAAGGAAATAGTAAACGGCAACGGTGAGAAGAATAGCGAACAAGAAGGCAATCACTTTGGGAAAACTGATCATCACCAGTCCCACTGTGAACGCCTTATTTGTATAAGGAATATCCATAGTCCTGTAATTTGGGCTCCAGAGGAAGAGCGCGAAGTTCTCTATGAACATTGAGATGCCCAGAGTGAGGAGGAGTTGGTTATGTTCGGGCGCAGAAAGGACTTTATCGATAACGAAGCGCTCAACGAGCAATCCAATGAGAAACAAGGCGGGGATACTGAATAATAAAGAGAGATAAGGGTCCATGCCCAAAAAGACATAGAGCCAATAGGTCGTAAACATGCCCAGCATCATGAAAGAGCCATGAGCAAAATTGATGATTCTCATGACCCCGAAAATGAGACTCAGCCCTACGGCCACCAGGCTATAAACGCCCCCCATGAGCAATCCGCTGACGATGGATTGAAGAAGGAGCGGTAAACCGGGGAGATTAAACACTCATTCCTCCAAAGAATGAATACGTGCCATTCTATCATTCCTTTAACCCAAGTTCCCGGTGGTTGCCGTGAGGAAAGTCTTAAAGGATCTAGGATCAAGGGACTCGACTCAATAGTATGTCTTAAAGTGATGTTTTTAGTACATAATAAGGGTTCCTGTCAAGAGAAAAACCCTTTAGAAACCCGTCTCGAAAGGAAAGGAAAACTCCGGCAATATAAAACTGTTTTTCGATACGAAGCGATCAAAGCCGTATCCCCTCACATGGCCAGGTACCCGCCGTCCACGAACAAAGTCGTCCCTGTAATAAAGGAGGCTGAATCGCTCACAAGGAAAACCACAGCACCTGCGATGTCTCCTGGTTGACCGATTCGGCCAAGGGGGAGACGGCCCAGGACGGCAGACAGGGAAATCGGGTCCTTGAGAAGAGGCGCAGCCAGGTCCGTATCAACGGGTCCCGGAGCCACACTGTTCACCCGGATTCCATAGGCGGCCAAATCCAGGGCTAACGCTTTGGTCAGCATCCGGATTCCCCCCTTTGAGCTCACGTAGTGGGCCTTGTTGGGCCTGGCTACCTCCCCCAACTGTGATCCGATATTGATAATGACGCCCCCGCCCGATTGCGCCATGACCCGCCCTGCCGACTGGCTGAAGAGAAAGCTGCCTTTGAGGTTCGTGTTGATCACTCGGTCCCATTCCTCCTCCGGGAGGTCAAAAACATGGAAATTGCTTGTCACGCCTGCGTTGTTGACGAGGATGTCGATTCGCCCGAACTCAGCCATGACTTTGCTGACCAGGTTCTCTATCTCGGCTTTGTCACACACATCACAGGAATAGGCAAGGGTTTTAGACTCAAACTTTCTGCCGATTTCGAGGCAGGTCTCTTCACACTGATCAAGCCTCAAGCCGCATACCACAACGCTTGCCCCGGCCTCGGCCATAGCTGAGGCGATCGCTTTGCCGATACCGGTGCCCCCTCCCGTCACAACCGCTACTTTATCCCTTAACTGGAACATTGATTCATCCACCTCCCGTCTCCTGGCTCAAGATACCCACTCCGCACCTTCACCCGCTTTATTCGGATTGAATCAGGCCGCCACGAATGGTCCGGATCACGGCATCCATTTTCTACCCCCCCGAGCTTTCGCCTTAAAGGAGGGGGCTAAGAAACCTCACATTCTCCACCCCAGGGAGAGCGACAATCTTTCTTCCCAATTCCTCAACCACATCCTCGGGTATCACCTCGCGGGCAAGGCGTCTGAACTTCCCTAACAATTTCTCTTCAGGATAGGGATTGTCGAAACCTCCTTGAGGCCGGTCAATTCTCTCCTCAAGAACCTTGCCGCTTC
>Ga0068714_10002998_pt1 | contig 20624 bp, 19 predicted proteins | sample MTBNYHSulfiMetaG_FD_62988 | JGI IMG/M metagenome (GOLD analysis project Ga0068714, IMG submission 62988) | Enrichment culture microbial communities from rom New York Harbor, USA that are MTBE-degrading - MTBE-NYH (New York Harbor Sulfidogenic)... | ecosystem: Environmental > Aquatic > Marine >... | reverse complement strand
ATAAAATAAGCGAAGATATTGTCGTCCCGCGCAGCCGCATAGCGGAGATGGTTTCCCGCGCTAAGGCCATAGGTACGAAAAATGACTTAATCGTCCTCTGTTTTGGCCATGCCGGAGATGGTAATATCCATATAAATATTATGATCGACCGGGAAGACAAGGTTGAGGTGCAGAGGGCAGAAAAAGCCAAGGAGCAGATATTCCGCACCGCCTTGGAATTGGGGGGGACATTATCGGGTGAGCACGGCATCGGCATAACGAAATCACCCTTTCTGGGGCTTGAACTCAGCCCCCTGGCTGTCGAGACCATGAAGAAGATAAAGGCAGCGCTCGATCCTAACAATATCTTAAATCCTGGAAAGGTATTCCCATATTGAGCCGGGAAAACCATATATCCGCCGGGGCGGGCTTGTCGGAGACAGGGGCTTCAAATCACCTGGAGCGGACTATAGTTATTATAGCCGTAGTCGCCTTTTTCCCTACGGTCCTCTTCTTACGCTATTTACATGATACCGGGACTACGCTGTTAATAAAAAATGTATTCCCGCCCCTGCATCTCGTTGCTGAATTTTTAGGTGTATTTGTCTCCGTATCTCTGTTTCTGCTGGCCTGGCATACCTATCCCGACCGGCGGGACACGTTCATATTATCTCTGGGAAATGCCTTTCTGCTGGTCGGCCTTTTGAGCCTGCTCCATATCATGCACTACCAGGAAAGTCCTACCCTTATCAAAAACAGCGGGTCACTAAACAATCCCCTCTGTTTTTATGCTATGGGTCAACTTTTGCTGCCGTTAGGTCTTCTGTTCAGTATATTTGCGGTGGGCAGGACGTTTTCGACACGCAGACGTCTTCACTATTTATTAGGAGTTCTCGTTCTCCTCACTCTGATAGTGGGCGCCGGCTCGTACCTGAAAGCCCACCAATCTGCCCTCTCGCCAATAAATGCGGCCCGCCTTATCAACCGGGATTTCTTGACCGTACCCCTTTACGCCGTGGCTATGTACCTCTGCTATAAGAAAAAACTGTTTACCGAATCCAAATCCAATACCTTATTCCTGGGCGCCCTGGCCCTGCTGGCATACAGCGAGGCCTTGAGCAGCGGATTATGCTTCCAGTGTAAGGACTGCCCGCTAATAAATCACAATCCCTTCTCTCATTTCTTCATAATCGCGGCTTATGGCATTATCTATTGGGTAGTCTTTGTCTCATCTATTCGCTATCCGTATAAGACACTTTATGCGGTTAAAGAAGACCTCTCCGAAAAATATCAGGAATTTTCCGCCGCCCTGGAAATGTTAAAACAATCGGAAGAACGGTACCGCTTGTTGGTTGAAAACTCAAATGACTTGATATACACTCTCGACTCGTACAGTCGCATTACCTTTGTAAACCAGAACATAAGTGTCTTGACCGGTTATACGCCTGCCGAGTTACGTGGTAAAAGTGTTTTTGACATCCTTACCCCGGAGTCGCAAAAAAAGGCCATAGCGCAGATCAGGACGCTGGTGAAGACCAGCCGTGCCCTGGTTGAAGACCTGGAAATACTGGCTAAGAATGGGGGGGGGAAAACCATTATGGTCAATATCCAGCCCATACATGACGCCGAAGGCAAGATAACCGGATTTCAGGGTATAGCCAGAGACATTTCCGAACGCAGGCAACAACGGGAACAGATGATCCACTCCGAAAAACTGGCTACGGTGGGGCTTATTGCCTCGGGTATTGCCCATGAAATCGGTACGCCCTTGAACATTATCTCCGGTAACGCCGAGTTTCTCTTGGCCGACCTTCCTGATCAGCATCCCATGCGGGAAGAGTTAGAGACCATAATCGATCAGTGCCAGAGGATATCCGACCAGGTTAAGAATCTCCTGGATTTTGCCCGTCCTTCGTCCTTAGAGTTTGCCCCGTTAAATATAAGCGAGATCATTCATGACACCCTCCGCCTTTTAAAACATATGATTAAACCGGGTCATAACATACAACTAAATTTAACCCCGGACCTGCCGCCCTTAATGGGTGATAAATACAGGCTGCGACAACTATTCACCAATCTCCTTTTGAATGCCTTTCAGGCCATGCCCACGGGTGGGTCTTTGCAAATAAACACCACTCTATTATCAGCATCCACCGCTTTCAGGATAGAGACGCCGTGTATCTGTATACAGATAAAGGATTCCGGTCGTGGCATTGAAAAAGAAAATCTTAAATCCATATTTGACCCCTTTTTTACTACCAAGGCCATGGGCCAGGGAACCGGTCTGGGGCTGGCCGTTTGCCTGAGGATAGTCAAAGATCACGCGGGTAGAATCGAGGTAGAAAGCGAGGTTAATAGGGGCGCTACATTTACAATCCATCTTCCACTGCGTGCACCTCTGAAGGGCAGCGAAACAGAGGAGACCATTAGCCATGTCTGATGTCCCTTATTCCGTACTCATCGTTGATGATGACGTGCAAATGACCATTATGCTCAGGAAAGTATTAGAAAAAGAAGGTTATGACGTGGAAACCGCCCTTGACGGGCAGGACGCCATAGCTAACTCCGCTGTGGGAGATATCGACCTGGTAATCACTGATATCCGCATGCCGGGGATGGATGGTCTGGAATTCCTGAAAAGGATAAAGGAAAATCATCAGGATGTCCCGGTTATACTTATGACCGCCTTTGGTTCAATCGAGGCCGCAGTGGAGTCCATGAAAAAGGGGGCTTACCACTACATAGCCAAGCCGTTTAAAACACAGCAGTTCCTGTCTGTGGTACAAGCTGCCCTCCGGGAGCGAAGGCTCCAGCTTGAAGTAGCCGGCTTGCGTCAGGAGATAACGAAAGAGTTTTGTTTCTCAAACATTATCGGTAAAAGCCCGGTCATGCAGGAGTTATTTTCCCTGATCCAACGTGTGGCCAAGGCCAAAAGCACCGTCATAATCTACGGGAAGAGCGGCACCGGCAAGGAACTCGTAGCCAGGGCCCTGCATTATAACAGTCCCCGTGCGGATAAACCATTTGTCGCCTTCAATTGTGCGGCCATACCCGAGACCCTTCTGGAAACAGAGCTTTTTGGTCACGCCAGGGGGGCCTTTACCGATGCCAGGCATGCCAAAATAGGCCTTTTTGTCGAAGCAGATGGCGGGACCTTGTTCCTGGATGAAATTGGCGATATGCCTGTCTCCATTCAGGGCAAGTTGCTTCGGGCTATCCAGGAGAGGGAAATCCGGCCGGTAGGCGCAACGAAAGATATTAAAATCGACGTAAGACTTGTCGCGGCTACACACCATGATCTCCAACAACTACTTAAAGAAGGGAAGATACGAGGAGACCTCTATTTCCGGTTAAACGTAGTCCCCATAAGCCTCCCGGAATTAAAGGACCGTAAAGAAGACATCCCCCTGCTGGTGAGACACTTTCTTAAGAAACATGCCGCAGAAAACAACCAAAAGCCGCTTGGTGTCTCAAGAGAAGCGATGCGCATTCTTATGGAATATGCCTGGCCGGGAAACGTTCGGGAGCTGGAAAATGTCCTGGAACGGGCGGCCATCCTCACCGAAGGCCCCGTGATCCAGCCCGAAAACCTGCCCGAGGGCCTTCGCTCGGTCCCCTATGCATCTGACGAAGAAATCCCTATACCTTCCAGCTTAGAAAATCTGGAGAAAAAACATATCCAGGATATACTCAACTTAACCCGCGGAAACCAATCGGAGGCTGCGAAGATCCTGGGCATCGATCGCCGCACCCTTTATCGCAAGATAAAGGCCTACAATCTGCAGATAACCTAATTTTTGGGACAAGTTGTCCCATCAGGGTGGCAATTTGTCCTGTTCCGCCTATATCATACAATAAGCGCATTATCTAACCAATAAGCTCCTCCCCCTGTGACATTTTGTCCCATCGGCCTTTTCCCTCACCACCCCCACCTACTACCGGAAATTGCGGATACCTAGCCAATTGGCCTCCTTTTGAACGAGTACTCATTCTGGCATCAAATTTGATACTCTATAAAAAAGATATTAACCACAGAGCACAGAGAAAAGGGAAGACGTTTAAAAACAAAATAAGGAAGGCACAAGAGCCTCTTGCAAAAGTCTTGTGAATGGCGTTCTTGTCATTCCGGCGAAAGCCGGAATCCAGTAATTTCAAGCAGATTGAGATACCTCTGGACACCGGTTTTCACCGGTGTGACGATTTTTGCAAGAGCCTCATATTTGTACATTTTTCGATTCTCTGTGTCCTCTGTGGCTAAGTTTTGACAGTACAATAAGAGGAGGAGAAAATGCGTAATCATTCTATCCCTGAAAAAATATCGAAAAATAAAACGCTTATGATCTGCTTTTATAAAGTTGACCAGACAGGTGACCAGATCGATAATATCGGACTATCCGACCATGTCATAAAGATGAAAAAGGCTTACCGCTACCGCGATATCCCCAGACACATAGAAATGGAAGAAGAAAAACTCAAGAAGACGGGATGGTGCGAGACCTTCAAGGCCAGGATAGCGCCCCAGGTTTGTATGCTCCGGCAGAAATATGACACGGCCGGATATTGTAACAAGTGCAAGGGGCCGAAAAAATCAAATACTCCCCATCCGTAAACTACCGTTTCCGGCCTACGGTCGGCCTAAGGCCGGTCGTGCCATAGGTCGTGCCTTAGGCAGATCCGCCGGGGCGGACAGATTCGCCGAGGCGAAATTCAGGCTATCAGCCATCAGCCTCCGGGTTTCGGGTTTCGGATTAACAGACTCGTAACTCGCGACCCGAACCGCCCGTCCTGACTCCTGTATTCTATATTCTGTATTCCTAAAAATTACCCTCCTCACCCTTTCTTTTTTGCCATGATTCTGTTAAATTTCAGTAACTAAGTATGATCAATTCGTAAAAAAGCCTTTTCACCGCTGAGCACGCAGAGTGCGCAGAGAAAAACTGTAAACTATTCAATATGTTACCTAAGCGTTCTCAGCGATCTCTGCGGTAAAATTTTACTTTTTACGAGACCATCAAGTATTGAAAAGGCGTCAAGGGCAAAAAAATGCGATACATAAGCACCAGAGGACAAATAAAGCCGGTATCCTTCCGGGAGGCAGTCATTATGGGCCTGGCTACGGATGGCGGACTTTTACTGCCTGAATCTATCCCTATGGTAAGCGCCGGAGAACTCAGAAGTTGGGCTAGGCTATCCTATCCGGAACTTGCCTTTAAGGTCATGTCCCTGTTCATCACGGATATCAAGGCCGAAGACCTGAAAAGACTGGTAAAGCGTTCTTACGCTGCCTTTGACCACCCGGAGATTACGCCTGTGGTCAAAAAGGATGGGATTTACGTACTTGAACTTTTTCACGGTCCAACCCTGGCCTTTAAAGATGTGGCCCTTCAGTTTCTGGGGAATGTCTTTGAATACCTGCTCCTCGAAGGCGACCGGAAGATGAACATCCTGGGGGCTACGTCCGGTGATACCGGAAGTGCGGCTATCTATGGGGTAAGGGGCAAAAAAAACATCAATATCTTTATCCTCCATCCATACAAGCGGGTCAGCCCTATTCAGGAATTGCAGATGACCACAGTGACCGATGCCAATGTCTTCAACGTCGCCATAAAGGGGACATTTGATGACGGCCAGGCCATCGTCAAGGCCATATTTAATGACCTCCCATTCAAAGAAACCCACGCCCTGGGGGCCATAAATTCCATAAACTGGGCACGCGTCCTGGCGCAGATCGTTTATTATTTCTATGCCTATTGCCGGGTCAGGGAAGAAACAGACCGCAAAGAGATCAGTTTTGCCGTCCCTACCGGAAATTTCGGGGACATCTTTGCCGGCTATATAGCCAGGCGAATGATGGGAAAGGGATTTCACAGGCTGGTACTGGCCACCAACGAAAATAACATCCTGACCCGCTTTATTAATGCCGGGGATTATTCTATCGGTAAAGTAGTGCCGACCGTAAGCCCATCTATGGACATCCAGGTGGCCAGCAATTTTGAACGTTATCTTTACTATTTCTATAATGAAGATGCGGAGCGGGTCAGAGAGGCCATGAAGGCCTTCAGCAAAAGCGGCCACCTGAAATTTACAGAAGAAGAACATGAAGTTGTCAGGAGGGATTTTGTCAGCCGGAGTGTGGATCAGCCAACCACACTTAAAACTATCCGTTCCTTTTATGAAGAAACCGGCTATATTCTCGATCCTCACACGGCGGTCGGGGTAAGGGCGGGACTGGACCTTCGTGAGCCGGATGTCCCCATGGTGTGCCTGGCTACCGCTCATCCGGCCAAATTTGGCGAGGCCGTTTTTCAGGCCCTGGGCAGAGAACCGGAACTGCCGCCAAGACTGCAGGGTCTTGGGGAACGCGAGGCGCGGTGCGAAGTATTGGAGGCCGATACAGACATTATCAAGGATTATCTGCACAAAAATGCCGTCTGTTAAGAAGTTCAAATCAATGCCAAATGCCAAAGCTCAAATGAATAAAAAAATCTTCCCTGAAGGTATGTCGCCGATTGGTGAGGGGACGTTTCGATTTGCCTGCCATCCGGGTGTGGCCTGTTTCATGCTCTGCTGTCGCAGAGTTGACCTGCTCCTCTATCCCTACGACATTATCCGCCTGAAAAGTCGCCTGGGGCTTTCTTCAGACGCCTTCCTGGATAAACATACTATTATGGCCTACCGGGACAATCCTTTCTTCCCGACAGTCACGTTAAAGATGGCCGACAACACAGAACGCACCTGTCCCTTCTTAGGTGAGGCCGGCTGTACTATATATGAAGACCGCCCTACGGCCTGCCGTATGTATCCTCTGGAACGCGCCGTGGATAGAGGCCTGCCTGAAACCGGACCAAAGGATTATTATTTTGTCCATCGGGCGGAGCACTGCCTTGGTCATAATGAAAGCCGGGAGTGGACGGTGGCGGAGTGGATCCGGGATCAGGAGATTGCGACCTTCAATCTTATGAACGACCTTTGGGTAGAGTTTGACACCTTGATCCAGAAGGCGCCCTGGACGCTGGAAAAGAATGCGGAACAGAAGCGAAAAATGGCCTTTATGGCCTGTTACAACCTCGACGCATTCAGAAGTTTCGTCTTTGAAAGCACCTTCCTCAAAAGATTCAAAGTGCCCTCCAAAGTCATAAAAAAACTGAGGGCAGACGACGTCGAGCTGATGAAATTCGGCCTTAACTGGCTCAAGTTTTTTTTAGGTCACGAAAATACGTTCGTTTCCGCCCGATGACAAAGTCCTGAATGGTCTGGAAGTAAGCCTCGCCGCACCTGCTTATAATATCATTGTGGTCTGCGCCCGGCACAACAATGAGTTGCCTCTTCTTGGCTCCGGCATAAGACATGAGCACCTCTACGTCGGTTAAAGGGATGAGGGCATCACGTTGACCGTGGATAATGAGTGTGGGCTTTGTGACCCTGGCTATGTTTTTGACGTTAATAAGGCCGTCTTCTTCTGATATCCCCAGATCGGAATCCGGAACGCCGATACGCCCCAGAAGGGCGGCCGTACTGGCAAAGGCGCTGTCCAGGACAAGGGCGGCAATCTCATCGTTATAAGACGCTGCCAGTTCAATGGCGGATACGCTGCCCAGGGAACGTCCCATCAATACAAACGGGCCGGTTCGGTTGCTTTCCTTTAGAAACCCTTTAATATCCTTATACACAGCATGGGCGTCACGGAGCATGGAGCCGGCCGTAGGTTCACCCGTGCTCTTTCCATATCCACGAAAATCAACGGCGATAAAACTAAAGCCGCAGCGATTGTATACAGGCCCAATGTCATCATAGTCGCCGGCTATCTCGCCATTGCCATGAAAAAAAAGGATATGGGGGGCATCGGGAACAGTGAGGTGCATACGCGCGCCGATCTGTACGCCTCCATCCACAGGGATGAAATGTTCTATAATACCTTCCGGCGCATGGTCTGAATAATCCTTGCGGGGGTGAAATATGTACTGCAAGATCTCAGGCCGGTCCAGCCTGGAAAATTTCTCCTGTAAGGTGTCCATAATGTATATCTCCCAAGAAATGAAGCTGTCAGCACTCAGCTATCAGCGTTCAGCTTAATGTGTTGTTTGTCTTAGGTTTTTGCTGACAGCTAATCGCTGATCGCTGAACGCTAATTACTATACTCTAACCGTCATAAATGCAAATACTTTTTACCGCTGTAACCGTTCGAACGTTTAAACGTGTTTTAAGGTTAAGCCTGCCTCATCCCCTGCCGATAGTACATATATAACTGAGAATCCTTCTGTAGAGGAATCACCCATGCGTAGCGTCTTAACCACCTGCCCTTTCTGTGCCTGCGGCTGCGGATTATATATGCACGTAGAAAACGGGAGGATAGTGGGTGTCACTCCCAGTAAAAAACACCCCATCTCCCGCGGCAACCTGTGCGTAAAGGGGTGGAACAGTATAGAGCACGTCCGGCATGCGGAGCGGCTGCGCGAGCCATTGATCCGAAAAAACGGAAAACTGGTCAAGACTGGCTGGGACCAGGCACTCAAACGTGTCTCCCATGAGCTGCTCAGGCTTAAAAAAAATTATGGGGGCGAATCTATAGGCATACTCTCCTCGGCCAAATGTACCAATGAAGAGAATTATCTCTTAATGAAGCTCGGCCGCGCCATACTCAAGACCAACAACATCGACCATTGCGCCCGCCTCTGCCACTCTCCCAGCGTCCTGGGGTTGACCAATGCCTTTGGTTCCGGGGCCATGACCAACTCCATCTCTGAACTGGCCGGGGCCGAGGTCATATTGGTCACCGGCTCTAACACCACTGAACAACACCCGCAGATTGCCCGCTTTATATTCGAGGCCCTGGACAAAGGCGCCAAACTGATCGTCATAGACCCCAGACGCATCGGACTCAGTAAATTCGCCCATATCTATCTAAGCCCCCGCCTGGGTACAGACGTAATATGGCTGAACGGCATGATGAAAATCATTCTGGATGAGGGGCTGATAGATGACTCTTTTATCAAGATGCGCACGGAGAATTTCTCAGAATTCAGGAAATTCCTCTCCCGTTTCGATCTGGGCCAGGTAGAGGCGATAAGCGGCATATCACTGGAAGGCCTGCGACAGGCCGCCAAAATATATGCCGGCGCCAAAAGGGCCATCATTATATATTCCATGGGGATTACCCAGCATGTTTCCGGCACGGACAACGTGGAGTCCATTGCCAACCTGGCCATGATGACCGGCCACGTAGAACAGGAAATCACCGGTGTATTCCCCTTGCGCGGGCAAAACAACGTACAGGGGGCCTGTGATATGGGCGCCCTGCCAGGAATGCTGAGCGGCTACCAGAGGGTTGATGATCCGGCAGTTCTGGATAAATTCTCACGGGCCTGGAATACCGATCTGCCTGCCGCCCCTGGTTTAAGCAGTGTGGATATGCTACATGAGACAGGGAGAATAAAGGGGATGTTTATCATGGGAGAAAACTCCATGTTAAGTCATCCGGACATGAAAAACGTCAGGACTTCCTTGGAAAACCTGGATTTTCTGGCCGTGGCGGATATATTCCTTACCGAAACCGCGGAAGTCGCAGACGTGGTCCTGCCTGCCGCCGCCTTTGCCGAGAAAGACGGCACGGTAACCAGTACGGAGCGACGCATTCAGAGGATGCGGAAGGCCGTCCCGCCCGTCCACCTGTCTAAACCGGACTGGCAGATAATTATCGAGCTGGCCCGGCACATGGGACTCCCCATGGACTACGAATCTCCGGCCGAGGTCATGGAGGAAATCGCCTTGCTCACCCCCATCTACGGCGGCGTTTATTATGACCGGCTGGAGACAGTCCAGGGGCTACAATGGCCATGTCCCGATCGCAACCATCCCGGAACGCCGTATCTGCACAAAAAATCATTTGCGCGGGGTAAGGGGCTGTTTTCCTGTATCGCTTACCGGCCGCCGGACGAATCACCTGATAAGGAATATCCCTTTGCCTTGACGACGGGACGCGTCTATGAACACTGGCATACCGGCAGTATGACCAGAAGGATATCCATACTGAAACGAGAATGCCCGGAAGGGTTTATAGAAATAAGCCCCGAGGATGCGCGGGCATTGGGAATAATAAATGGAGAGCCGGTCAAGGTCATCTCTCCCCGCGGAGAAGTGACTACCAAGGCCAGATTAGTCGAAGGCCTCCCCGGTAAAACGCTCTTTATGCCCTTCCACTTCCGGGAAGCCCCGGCCAATGTATTGACCAACAATGCCGTCGATCCCCAGGCCCGGATACCGGAGCTGAAGATATGCGCAGTTCGTCTGGAAAAGGTGACCTGATGGCCGATAAACTCATCCTGTACAAAGAACACCTGAACAGCTTCCTGCGCAAGATAACCAAGGGATTTGAACTCATAGCGCCAGTCCGGAATACCTATGGGGATACGTTATTCGAGGTTATTTCATCTGTAGATGATGCCCACATCGACCTGACCGATCGTCCCATCCTTTCTCCCAAGCGTTTCTTCATGCCACAAGTGGAGACACTTTTTGCGTACCGCTGTGATAAATCCGGTTATACATTTAAAGATGCGTCAGACAGTACGCCCCGGGTCATCTTCGGCCTTCGCTCCTGTGACACGCGGGGGATACTCTTTTACGACCTGATCTTTCAGGAAGGCCTGAAGGATAAATATTACCTGGACCGGCGCAAGAATACCATCCTCATCAACTTGGGCTGCAATCAGCCCGGAGAAAACTGCTTCTGCAAGAGCGCCCAGAGCGGACCTTTTTTGACTTACGGCTATGATATCCAGTTAACAGATCTCGGGGATAGATTTTTTGTGGAGACCGGCCGGCCGCGGGGCCGGGAACTCCTGGCCGGATGGTCTTACTTTTTCCGCCCGGCTACGCAAACGGACATAGACGCGCAGTATGAGGTAGTCCTGGAATCGGAGAGTAAATTCCGGCACCGCCTCGATTTCGATGCCGCCATAGAAAAACTCATAAACCAGGAGGTTGACCCGGCTGTATGGGAAGAGATGGGCAACCGCTGTCAGAACTGCGGAGGCTGTGCCTATGTCTGTCCCACCTGCTACTGCTTCAATATATTCGATAGCCCATGTTCCGAGAAAGAAGGGGAACGCGTCAGAACCTGGGATGCCTGCACCTTTGCCGGCTTCAGCAGATTGGCCGGAGGATACAACCCGCGTCAGGATAAGGCCCAGCGGATAAAAAGGCGCTTTTATCACAAGTTATTCTATGACAAGCAGAAGTATAGCATCCCCAGTTGCGTGGGCTGCGGCCGCTGCGCGGACATCTGCTTTGGCCGTATAGACATGCTCAGCTTCATCCGCCTGATCTGTGAACAGAAAGAGAGGGCGCTTGCCCCCGCCCATCGGAGACTAGGGGAACTGCTCCTTGAGGCCGGGATCATCAGCCGGAAAGATTTGGATTTGGCAATAGAGAAACAGGCCGCGACCGGAAAACCCCTGGGCACTCAATTGGTTGAAATGGGTATGGTGGATAAGGAGGCGATTGCCAGGGCCCTTGGCTACCAACTGAAGATACCCGACACAGCAAAAAATATAGAAGACTAATAAGTCCGTAGGGCAACACAGATGAGCAACAATATCTATCTCCCGCATATCGCCGTTATTAAGGATATAAAGGAAGAAACCGGCGATATAAAAACCTTTACTCTGGCGTTTAAGGACAGGGAATGGAAAAGGTCCTTTTCCTTCCGGCCCGGGCAATTCATGATGGTCTCCGTCTTTCAGGCCGGCGAGGTCCCGATATCCATAAGTTCTTCTCCTACTCAACCGGGGAATTTGCAGTTAAGCATAAAAAAGGCCGGCTCTTTAACCGGGAAGATACACGAACACAAGGTCGGTGATGAGATCGGCCTGCGAGGGCCTTACGGCCGGAGTTTTCCCGTGGAAAGGCTGATCGGGAAGAATCTGTTGTTTGTGGCCGGAGGCATAGGGCTGGCTCCCTTGCGCAGTCTGATTAACTACGCACTGGATAAGAGAACGGAATTCGGCCGGGTTACTATCCTGCATGGAGCGAGAACCCCATCCGATATCCCCTTCAGGCATGAACTGTCCCTCTGGCCCAAAGAAAGGGACGTTAAAGTCCTGGTGACTGTGGATCGTCCGGATTCAAAATGGAGAGGGAGCGTAGGCCCGGTCACTACCTTATGGAACAAGGCCGACCTCTCCGGTCAGGACACCCTGGCTATTATCTGCGGCCCACCGGTGATGATCTCCTTTGTAGTTATGGATCTTCTCAAGATGGGATTTTCTGAAGATGATATTATCTCCACCCTGGAAAGACATATGAAATGCGGGGTGGGCAAGTGCGGACATTGCAGCATTGGTCACCAACTGACCTGTGTGGACGGCCCGGTCTTTACCTACCGGGAAATGAAAGAGCTGCCTACCGATTTGTAAATCCGTTATTCCGGAGCAACCAGTTGAAACCCGCAGTTTTCGCAGTAGAAGAATCCATCCTGGGCCTTCTCTGCGTTATAGGTATTCAGATGACCACAGTTAGGACAAACGATGTACATGCCCTCTTCAAGCTCCTGAACCTCAAAGTTACCCTCAACATCAGTAGATACCCTTCCTTTCATAATCCCTCCAGGTAAAAAGCTATTGCGGCCTTACTAACCAAAGGCCACATCAAGAACCATCATAATGGCAAACCCGGCCAGGAGACCCATGGTAGCCAGGTCCGTGTTACCACTACGCTGAGACTCCGGTATCAGTTCCTCAACCACGACAAAAATCATGGCGCCCGCAGCAAAAGCCAGGGCATACGGCAGCGCAGGCCGGGCCAGGACAACCGCTCCGGCACCGAGGACCCCCGCTACAGGCTCAACTACCGCGGACAACTGCCCATACCAGAAACTTTTCAGGCGGGATTGCCCTTCACGCCGAAGGGGTATAGAGACCGCCATTCCTTCCGGAAAGTTCTGAATCCCGATACCCACGGCCAGGGCGATGGCTGCCGGTAAGGTCGCATAAGGCAGATCTGCTCCTACCGCCCCGAAGGCCACTCCGACTGCTAACCCCTCGGGAATATTGTGTAACGTTATAGCCAGAATAAGCAAGGTCGTGCGGCGCCATGACGTCCTTATACCTTCAGCTTCCTCTATACTAAAGCCCAGGTGGAGGTGCGGCAGTATTTTATCTATAGTCCACAGGAAAATGCCCCCGGCCAGGAAGCCTGCCGCAGCCGGAAACCAGGCCGGAACACCCTTGCCTTCCGACATCTCAATGGCCGGCGCGAGTAGCGACCAATAACTGGCTGCGATCATAACCCCGCCCGCAAAACCCAGCATCCCGTCAAGTATCTTTCTGTTGATATCCCTGGCTAGGAATACAGTAGCTGCGCCCAGAGCGGTCATCACCCAGGTAAAACACGTGGCCAGAAAGGCCTGGAGTACAGGATGAAGGTTTTGAAAAAGATCTGCCATGCCCTCCTATTTCAGTATCCGTTCAGACAAGCCAAATCTCCGCAGAAATCGATATGGGGGGAATCTATACAACCCCCCTCCACCACATCAAAAAATGCCAGACAATAAAACTGCAACAGCCCAACTTACTTAAGACAGATAACCAAAAGATTGGTAAGCGCCACTTCACTATTTAAATATCTTAAGCTCTATTATGTATTATCACGCATGATTAAAGTGCCCGCATAAAGGCCACCAGCCACTTCTTTTCTTCTGCGGTCAGGTTGAGTCCCTGAATGAGGTTAAAAAACTCCACGGTATCTTCCAGCGTCAACAACCGCCCGTCATGGAGATATGGAGGCGAGTCCTTGATGCCCCGCAAAGGAAAGGTCTTAATAGGACCATCAGCGCTGGCCATACGGCCATTGATCATACGCGGCTTATAAAAACGCTCCGTCTTTAGGTTGTGCATGAGGTTATCCGTGTAGTAAGGAGCTGGATGGCACACCGCACACTTAGCCTTACCGAAAAATATCTCCTGCCCTTTTACCTCCTCTACAGTAGCTTTTTGGGGATCAAGCATGCCGTAGATATTTAGCTTGGGGGCCGGTGGAAAATCTAACAGCGACTGGAATTCCGCCATAAAGTGGACCTGACTGCCCCGTTCAAGAATGTTCGCACCCTTTTTTGTGGCAATGACCGGATCGCCATCAAAGTAAGCCGCACGCTGCTCAAACTCCGTGAAATCCTCAATGGATTTCAGCGCGCGCTGAGAACCAAAAAGTCGCTGAATATTGACTCCACGCAAAGACGGTGTGTCAAGGCGATGGCGAAACTCCTGGGGACGGATATCCCCTACCAAGTGGGTAGCCGAATTCGTATGGCCATTCGCATGGCAATCGAAACAGGCTACTCCAAGGCTCGCCTTCTCAGAACGTCGATCTTCAGTGGCATTAAACTGCTGCTGCGGGAAAGGTGTCACCAACAACCGCAGGCCTTCTATTTGCTTAGGGTTCAATATACCATCAAATAGCTCATAGTAGTTATCAATAGTCACCAATTTGCCTTGCGAGACATCAACCAGGTCAGGCCGTGTGGTAAGATAGATCGGAGCAGGAAATTCAGGTAATAGGTGATCGGGCAAATCAAAATCCAGATCAAAGCGGGTCAGGTCACGCCCCGTCTGTTTTTTCACCTCCTCAATGTGGAACTTAGGGAAGACCATCCCTCCTTCGGAATGGTTGGGATGAGGTAACGGATAAAAGCCTGCGGGCCATAAATTCTTTTCCTGTATTTCTTCCGGATTCATGGCAGCCAGCTTCTCCCAGGTCATCCCTTTGGGAAGTTTGATCCTTACACCCTCCTGGACGGGTTTACCGCCGGACATCATTACGCCTTTAGCCGAACGGTTACTCAAGTCGTAGCGCTCATTGAGCAAGTCCATGTGCCGCTGCATCACCTTAGGTTTATCCGCTTTCATCCGGGCCATGGTAGTGGTAAATTCTTCAGTAATGACTACGGGGGCGTAACTACTTGTCCTTTTTTTCCCATATCCCTGGGCATAGGCTATACCCCAGACAATGAGCGCCAGGGCAAAAATCACCACCAGCGCCCATCCATACTTCCATGTATGTCGTTTCATATCCTGATCCTCCTTTCTTATTAGTCTTATTAGCGAAGCGGCGCCTACTTTTATCTACTTTAATAACGCTTCCAGTCTCTTGTTCACCTCCTCCCAGTTAACAATGTTCCAGAAGGCATCGACAAATCTGGCCCTCTCATTTTTGTAATCGAGGTAATACGCATGTTCCCAGACATCAATAACCATAAGTATTTTGAACATGGGATAAACGTTTGTGTTGTGCTTTTCCACCTGCATAATGATGGGCCTGTTGGTCTTACGGCAGAAGGTAAGCGCCGCCCACCCGGAACCTTCTACGCTCACTGCCGTCTGGGTAACTTCCTTTTTGAACCTTTCAAAACTTCCGAACTCCTTCTCCAGCACCGCTCCTAAAGCGCCACCTGGCTTTCCACCGCCTTTGCCGGCAGGCGCTAAATTGCCCCAGAATAACGAGTGCAACAAATGTCCGCCTATGTGGAATGACAGTTCCTTTAGTGTCGATTTCATATCCGGATCAGCGCCGTCTTTTCTGGCCTTATCCAGCCTCTCCAGTATGGCATTGGCGCCATTAACGTAGGCCAGGTGGTGTTTGTCGTGGTGTATCCTTAGTTGTTCTTCTGATATGTGCGGTTCCAAGTCCTTGTACCCGTAAGGCAGCTCCGGCAGGGTATATAATCTCGATGTTTCCATTGACATCCCTCCTTTATCTCTTATTTTGCCAGTTCTTCCTCCACTTCCTTTCTGCCCTCTTCCAGTTCCTCTACCTGCTCCTTATCTTCTTTTAACAGCAGGGCCTGAAACTCTCCCACGTGCGTCTTTTCCTCTCTGGCTACGTCTAAAAGTATTTTTTTAAGGTTTTTGTTCTGGGTCAGCGCCGCCATCTGCTCATACAGATTTATGGCATCTAATTCCGCTATTATCGCCGCCCGCAGTATCTCCTTGTCCAGATCCTTTGCCTTTACCTTATCCAGATTGATGGGTATCCTTGATAACATGGGTTTCACCTCCCTTCCCCAAAACCAGGTACCTTGTGATCTCGGTTACGTGTTTGCCCTGAAAATGGGCGATGGCCAGTTCATTTTCAGTCGGATGGCGACTCCCCTCCGGGCCGGCTATGGTGGAGGCCCCGTAAGGGCTGCCGCCGGAGACCTCATCAACAACCAGCAGTCCTTTTTCAGAGTAGGGCACGCCCACTATAATCATCCCGTGATGTAAGAGTGTGGTATGGAAGCTAAGGATGGTTGACTCCTGGCCCCCGTGCTGGGTGGCCGTGGAAGTAAATACACTCCCTGCTTTCCCGATCAAGGCCCCTCTCCTCCATAACCCGCCGGTCGCATCGAGAAAGGCCCGCATCTGGGCGCACATCATACCAAAGCGCGTGGGCGTACCAAAAATAACGGCATCTGCTTCGGCCAGATTCTCCACCGTAGCTACCGGCAGATGGGCAAACTGCCTCTTGGCCTCGACAGCGCCCATCTTGGCCAGAATCTCATCAGAAAGCGTCTCCGGAACCTGAAAGAGTTTAACCTGTGCGCCCGGTACTTCCCTGGCGCCTTCGGCAACTGCCTCTGCCAGACGGTACACGTGGCCGTACATGCTCCAAAAAATAATATTAATTTTGACGTCTCCGCCTGCCATATTTGTCACCTCCCTTATTTACTATTCTCTAACTTCAACTTGTACTTAGTCAAGGTAAATTGTAACTGGAGTTCCCTGAGTTGTTAGAGGTGTTTTATCATAATACTATGATCTTAATGATAATTTTGCATTTCTTAAGTGAAGCCCTAGTCTCTTCGCTTCACGGCTTGCGCAGCGACCCTTTCGAGGCTCGCAGGTGGGGAATGCTTGCCCCTTCCAGCCACTAAAGGGCTGGTTTTCCCCTTCCTGCTCGCCTTCGATGGGTACCCCGTTGCTCCAGCAAGTTCCGCTCAGAACCATAGGGCTTCCCTAAAACTTAGGAACTCCAGAAATTGTAAGGATGCACTTTGACCAGCCCCGGAACTGTTACCGGCGGCTAAAAGACGGGTTGTTTCGGGTTTTGGTTTAAGGTTTTTCAAAATTAGGTTGACTTTTTGGTCTGAGATTTCTAATATGACCACCCGGTCATATTATGGATACCAAGCTTACCCCAAGACAGACCTTCTTTAACCTCCCCCCGGACAAACAACAGCGCGTCTTAGAGGCGGCCGTTCAGGAGTTTTCCGAGCGAGGCTATCAGCAGGCCAGCATTAACACCATAGTCTCCCGCGTGAATATCGCCAAGGGTTCCATCTACCAGTACTTCGACAGCAAAAAAAGCCTGTTTCTCTTTATCTTCAATCAGGGCATTGCCATAGTGCGGCAGATGCTGAAGCATGTCAAAAAGGAGAGTCAGGAAGAAGATTTTTTCACGCGGGTAAAGAGATCCCTTATGGCTGGGGTTGAGTTCATAGATAAACATCCAGCCCTCTACCGGGTTTATCTCCGCATTCTTTTCGAACGCGATTCTCCTCTACGAGAAGACTTCCTGCAGACGATAAGGCTTTTCTCCCGTGAATACATTCTCTCCCTTTTGGAAAAGGGGCAGGCGCGGGGTGAGGTCAGAAAAGACCTGGACCCCGTGTTGGCTGTGTTTATTCTAGACGCGATTTTAGATAAGTTCCTGCAGAACTATGCCCTGCCCTATCTTGATCCGGCCCTGGAGTTAAAAGAGAAGAAAGGTCTGGAAGAAAAAATCGATAGCATAGTAACCATGCTGCGGCAAGGATTCGCCGCGGCGGACGGGATTTAACATGAACATGGACCGGTCGAAAAGAGAACCGTGGTGGCAAGACATACGTGGTAAGGTCGAGGCCGGTGAAAGGTTATCCTTTGAAGACGGGCTGAGGCTTTACCAATCCAATGACCTTCTGGCCATCGGCGCCCTGGCCAACACGGTACGCCGCCTTCTGAACGGCGATAAGGCATTTTACATATATAATCAGCATATCAACTATTCCAATATCTGCGTCAATCGCTGCCGTTTTTGTGCCTTTGGCAAGGACAAGGGCGATCCGGCCGCGTATGAAATGTCCACTGAGGAGATAGTCGGCAAGATTCAAAAACGCCGCCATGAGCCGATAACCGAGGTACACATCGTAGGCGGGATACATCCTGACCTGCCTTATCGCTATTATGTGGAGATGATCCGGGAGATCAAAAAGGCACGGCCGGAGATCCACATACACGCCTTTACCGCCGTAGAAATCGCCCATCTGGCCAAGATATCCGGACAAACCATATCCGATACGCTCTGCGACCTGCGCGAGGCCGGGTTAGGTTCGCTCCCGGGCGGCGGGGCAGAGGTCTTCAGTCCCCGTATAAGGGAACGCCTCTGCCCCAAAAAACTATCTCCGGAAGGCTGGCTGGAAGTGGCCGGGACCGCGCATCGCCTCGGCATTAAGTCCAACGCCACCATGCTTTACGGACATATCGAGTCTGCGGAAGAAAGGGTCAGCCATCTTCTGGCCTTGCGCCAGACCCAGGATGAGACCGGCGGCTTCATGGCCTTTATTCCCCTGGCCTTTCATCCGCGAAACACGGAGCTTTCTGACCTCTCAAACACCACCGGCTTTAATGACCTTAAAAATATCGCCGTCGCCCGTCTCCTGCTCGACAATTTTCCGCACATCAAGGCCTACTGGGTGATGATCGGCCCCAAACTGGCCCAGATCGCCCTTAATTTTGGCGCAGATGATCTGGATGGAACGATTATCGAGGAAAAGATCACCCACATGGCCGGTGCGGAGACGGCCCAGGGGATGACCCGCGCGGAACTCCGGCGTTTAATCCATGAGGCCGGCTGTACGCCAATAGAACGGGACACCTTATACAATACTATCGTAAATGTTGAGCAGTCAGCAAACACCGACCAGCCTGCCAGGAAAGGTTTTGCTGAAAGCTGACCGCTGATAGCTGAATGCTTACGTACATATTCATCGAGGCCCAGCCGTGAGTTACAATTTGTGGCGCAAAAAAATAGACCATAACCAAAGGTTTTCGAAAGAAGAGGCCCTTCATCTCTACAGGGATTCCGACCTCCTTGCCCTAGGAGAACTGGCCGATCTGAAACGCCGCCTTCTTAACCCCAAAAAGATGGTTACCTACATCATTGACCGCAACATCAATTATACGAATATATGCATTTCGGGATGCCGGTTCTGTGCCTTCTTTAGAGAAGATGGGGCACAGGGAGGCTATGTCCTGACCAGGGAAGAATTGTCCCGAAAAATAGAGGAAACCCTTTCCCTGGAAGGCGTACAGATACTCCTTCAGGGCGGCTTGCACCCTACCCTGCCTTTTTCTTTTTATGAAGAGATGCTCGCCTTTATTAAAAGTGAGCATCCCATACATATACATGGGTTCTCGCCTCCGGAGATTGTGCACATGTCCCGGCAGTCAGGGCTGGGTATAGGCCAGGTACTGCGACGGCTGCGCGCGGCCGGCCTCGACTCTATTCCGGGCGGAGGCGCGGAAATATTGGTGGACAGGGTAAGACAGGCCGTGTCGCCCCGTAAATGCTCAGCAGATGAATGGCTGGCAGTTATGGAAGAGGCGCATCGGCAAGGGATTAAAACTACAGCCACGATGATGTTCGGCCATGTAGAGACTATCGAAGAGCGCATCGAACACTTTATGCGCCTACGTGAGCTTCAGGATAAGACTCAGGGGTTCACGGCCTTTATCCCCTGGCCTTTCCAGCCGCATAATACCCGTATAAACGTTGCCCCCGTGGGAGGCGTCGAATACCTGCGTATGCTGGCTGTTTCCCGGATCGTCCTGGATAATATTCCCAATCTACAAGCCTCCTGGGTTACCCAAGGGCCGAAGGTGGCACAGGTGGCCCTTACCTTTGGCGCGAATGACTTCGGCAGTACCATGATCGAGGAAAATGTGGTGGCCGCCACCGGCGTTTCTTATCAGTTGAGCGAAAAGGAGATCAGACGAATTATTACTGATGCCGGCTATGAACCGGCCCGCAGAAATATGGCCTATGAATTTATTTAAGCCATCAGCTATCAGCTATCAGCTATCAGCCCGGAAGGTAGCTGAAGGCTTCAGCCTGCGCAAGTCATCAGCAGTCAGCGCTCAAGTAAAAATCCACCGTGCCGGATGGGTCTTTCCTGTCTCTTCAGCGCCGGTTAGTGACGGCGCGGTTGTGGTTGCCGATGGCCGTATAGAGGCCGTGGGCCGGTTTAAGGACCTCAAGGGCGCTTATAGCGGCGGCGTAGTTGACCATGGAGAGGTAGGCATCCTGCCTGCCCTGGTCAACGCCCATACCCATCTTGAACTTGCCGCCCTGCGCGGACGCGTATCCGGAAAGGATGGCTTTGTTAACTGGGTCAGGGAGCTTATCAAGGTGCGGGAAGAGATACCGCCGGCAGAAACAGAAAAGGCAATAACCAGTGAACTTGCGGCCATGCGCCGGCGGGGCGTCGGCCTCATCGGTGACGTGGGCAATACCCGGATGGCTTATGAGTTATGCCGAAAACAAAGGGAAAATATCGTTTTTTTTCGCGAGTTCATGGGCTTTAACCGGGAGAAGACGGCAAAGGCCAAAAAAATGCTGGCAGAAGCCGGTAAATC
>Ga0068714_10002996_pt1 | contig 20630 bp, 15 predicted proteins | sample MTBNYHSulfiMetaG_FD_62988 | JGI IMG/M metagenome (GOLD analysis project Ga0068714, IMG submission 62988) | Enrichment culture microbial communities from rom New York Harbor, USA that are MTBE-degrading - MTBE-NYH (New York Harbor Sulfidogenic)... | ecosystem: Environmental > Aquatic > Marine >... | reverse complement strand
TATGCCTATCGGCATGTCCGAGAAGACGAAGTTGTGGCGGCTCGTTTCCGAGCACGCCGGTCTGTCGCGGCGCAAGGCGCAGGCGTTGATCGACGCGGGGGAGGTCGAAGTAGACGGGACGCCCGTCCGGGAGCCGTTTCTCGCTCTCAACCCGGCCGCCATCGCGTCCCTCCGACTGCGCGGCCACCCGATCTGTCTCGCCTCGCCGGACTACCGGGTGTACAGGTACCACAAACCGCGCGGCGTCCTGTGCAGCCACGACGACCCGCACTCCGGGAACACCCTCGGCCGGATCCTGCGTGCGGAGGGCTTCATCGGCTACACCTGGGCGGGCCGGCTCGACGCGGACGCCGAAGGCCTGCTCGTCCTGACCAACGACGGCGAGCTCGTCAATCGGATGACCCATCCCCGGTACGGAGTGGAGAAGACCTACCAGGTGACCGTGGCCTCGCTGCCGCCCCCCTCACAGGTGAGCCGGATCCTCCAGGCGATGCGCCGCGGGATCGTCGATGAGGGCGAGACGCTCCGCATCGCGGCCGGGCGGGTGACCGGCCGGCCGCCCCGGGTGGTGGTCACGCTCACCGAGGGGCGCAAGCACGAAGTGAAGCGTCTGTTCTCCCATGCCGGTCTGACGGTCGTCCGGCTGCGCCGGGTGGGACTGGGCCCGGTGCGGCTCCGGGGCCTGGCGCCCGGCGCCATCGATCGTCTCGGTCCCGATGAGACCGAGGCGCTCCGACGTGCCTGCGCAGCCCGGCCACAGCCGTGATGTAGAACCCCCGGGACGGGCCGCCTATAATCGGGCCATGCGCCTCGCACTCGCTCAGATCAACCCCCGCGTTGGAGACATCGACGCGAACCTCGCGACGGTGATCGCCCACATCGAGGACGCCCGCGCCGCGGGCTGTGACCTCGTCGTCTTCCCCGAGCTATCACTCTCCGGGTACCCACCACTCGACCTCTTGTGGCGCCGCGGGTTCGTCGCCCGCATCGGCGAGGCACTCACCGCGGTCGAGCGCGCATCGCGGGGGATCGCGGTGATCCTCGGCGCGGTCTCCTCCCGACCGCCGCGCATTCCCGCCAACCTGACCGACCCCTCCTCGCGCTCCGACGGCGCCGATCTCGAACTCCTGAACAGCGCCGTCCTCTTCGTCGACGGGGCCCGAATCGGTGAAGAGGGAAAGCTCGCCCTGCCCGCGTTCGATGTCTACGACGATCGACGGTACTTCGTCCCCGGTGAGGGGGCCGAGGTGTTCCAGGTCGCAGGATCGAGCCTTGGAATGAACGTGTGCGAGGACCTGTGGGTCGAGGACGGCGCGACCGACGCCCAGGCGAGTCTCGGCGCGACGTGGGTGGTCAACGTCTCCGCTTCGCCGTTCTACGCCGGGAAGCCCGCGATCCGCCGCCGCCTCGCATCGCGACGGGCCCGCGAGAACGCGGTCCATCTCGTGTACGTGAACCGCGTCGGCGGTCAGGACGAACTCGTCTACGACGGCGGGAGCTTCATCACCGGCCCCGACGGGGCGCTGCTCTACCAAGCGCCGTGGTTCGCCACGGGCCTGTTCGTCGTCGAGACGGACGCGCTGTCGCCAGCGACCGCTCCGCTCGAGGACGAGACGCTGTCGATCCGCCGGGCGATCGAGTTGGGGATCCACGATTACCTCGGGAAGAACGGATTCTCCGACGTGCTGGTCGGCCTGTCGGGGGGGATCGACTCGGCGCTCGTCGCCGCGCTGGCCGCGGAGGCCTTGGGCCCCGAACACGTGACGGCCGTGCTCATGCCGAGCGCGATCACGTCGCGAGAGAGCGGAGACGACGCCCGCGCACTGGCGGATCGCTTGGGACTCGCGCGCCTGGAGCTTCCGATCGGGAAGATCGTCGAGGCCTGCCACGCCGCGTTCGACCAGGCGCCTACGGGCGTGGCGGCGGAGAATCTACAGGCCCGCATCCGCGGCACCCTTCTCATGACCGTCGCGAACCAGCGCAACGCGCTCGTCCTCGCCACGGGCAACAAGTCCGAGATCGCAGTCGGCTACAACACGCTCTACGGGGACACCGTCGGCGCACTCGCGCCGGTCGGCGACCTCTATAAGACGGACGTGTACCGGCTCGCCGAGTCGTTCGACGATCCTGTCATTCGCCGGATCGCCGCGAAGCCGCCCACTGCCGAACTGCGGCCCGGGCAGCGCGACGAGGACGATCTCCCGCCCTACGCGACGCTCGATCCGCTCCTGCGCAGCCTGATCGAGGAGGGCGCCGGGCGTTCGGACCTGCTCGCCGAGGGCGGCGCCGAACCGCTCGTGGAGGAGGTTCTCATGCGGGTGAGCGCCGCTGAGCACAAGCGCCGCCAACTCCCGCTCGTCGTCAAGGTCTCGCCCAAGGCGTTCGGGACCGGCCGGCGGATCCCCATCACGCACGGCTACCGCAACTAGGCCTTCCCGGCCGGCGGATCGCGGAGAAACGCCGGGATCTCCTCGCAAGAGACCAGATCGTCGACCGTTTCCCGCCGGCGCACAAGGAAGGCATCGGCGCCGCGCACGAGGACCTCGGCGGGCAGCGGTCGGCTGTTGTAGCGCGAGGCCATCGCCGCGCCGTAGGCCCCCACGTCCCGAATCGCGAGCAGATCTCCGGAAGAGAGCGAGGGGGCGGCCCAGTCGCGCAGGAGCACGTCGGCGCTCTCGCAGACCGGCCCGACGACATCGACGCGCTCGATCGGCTCCCGCTCCGTCAGGCAGGACAAGCGATGGCGGGCGCCATAGAGCGCGGGGCGCAAGAAATCGCTCATCCCCACGTCGACGATCACGAACGCCCTCGGCGTCCCGGGCTTGCGGTAGACGACGCGCGTCAGGAGCACGCCGGCATCCCCGACGATCGAGCGGCCCGGCTCGAGGATGACCCGCCCCCCGAACCCCTCGAGCAACGGCGAAAGCGCGTCGTGCAGTTCGGCCGGCCCGGGCACCGGCTCGCCGGCGGCATCGATCCCCAGGCCGCCGCCGAGGTCGAGCTCCTCCAGCGTGAGGCCGTCGCGGCCGAGCGCCCGAGAGACCTCGAGCAGAACCTGGAGCGTCTCGCGGTAGACCGAGGGGGAGACGATCTGCGAGCCGACATGCGCGTGGAGACCGACCGGATCGATCCCGGGCAGGGCGCGGGCGCGGCCCATCGCCGCGCGGACCCGCGCCGGGGACAGGCCGAACTTGCTGCCGGCCGCGCCCGTGACGAGGTGCGGGTGGGTCGGTGCGTCGATCCCCGGGTTGACCCGGAACGCGATGCGAGCCTGCTGCCGACGGTCCTGCGCCAGCCGGGCCACCGTATCGAGTTCCGCGTCCGACTCGACGTTCACGAGCAGGATCTGTGCATCCAGGGCCGTCGCGATCTCCATCGGCGTCTTCCCCACGCCCGCGAAGACGATCCGCCCCGCCGGGACGCCCGCCGCGAGCGCGCGGGCGAGCTCGCCACCGGACACGACGTCCGCGCCGGCCCCCGCGCGCGCGAGGAGCCGCAGGACCGCGCCGTTCGAGTTGGCCTTCAGTGAGTAGGCGACGAGGTGGCGGAGCTTCGAAAACGCGGTCTCATAGGCATCCAGGTTGGTGAGGATTTGCGCTGCACTGTAGACGTAGCAGGGCGTACCGTACCGCTCCGCGATCTCCGAGAGCGGGACGTCCTCGCAGAGAAGCTGCCCTCGATGATAGGCGAACGACCCGCCGGACACCTCAGCGCCTCATCCGCGGGTCGAGGATGTCTCGGATCCCGTCGCCGAGGAGGTTGAATCCGAGCACGGTGAATAGGATCGCGAGCCCCGGGAAGACGCAGGCCCACCACGCGGTCGGCAGGTAGTTGCGGCCGTCGGAGACCATCACCCCCCATTCGGGGGTCGGCGGCTGGGCGCCGAAGCCGATGAAGCCGAGGCCCGCCACGGTGAGGATGATCCCCCCCATGGCGATCGTCCCCTGAATGATCACGGGGCTGATGCACATCGGCAGAACGTGCACGAACAGGATCCGCCGCCGGGACGCGCCGGTCGCCCGCGCGGCCTCCACGTAGTCCTGCTGCTTCACGGCGAGCGCCTGGCCGCGCGCCAGGCGGGCGAAGATCGTCCACGAGGTGAACGCCACCGCGAGGACGACGTTCCTCAGGTCGCGGCCGAGCGCCGCCGCGATCGCCATGGCCAGGATGAGCCGCGGGAAGGCGAGGAAGAGGTCGGTGATCCGCATGAGCAGGTTGTCCACCCCGCCCCCGAAGTAGCCGGAGACGATGCCGATCATCGTGCCGAGACCCCCGGACACGACCAGCACGATGATCGCGATCGTGACGGAGATCCGCGCCCCGTAGAGGATCCGCGTGAGCAGGTCCCGCCCGAGGTTGTCCGTCCCGAACGGGTGCGTCCCGCTCGGACCCTGGAGCTTGTTCAACGGGTCGGTAACGTACGGACCGTAGGGTGCGACATAGGGGCCGACCGCTGCGACGACGAGCAGGGCGAGGATCAGAATGAGGCCCACCAGGGAGAGGCGGTTTCTCAGGATGTGTCTCGAGAAGTCCTTCCAGGTGATGCTTCCGAGCATCGCTCCTCCCTCAAGCGTAGCGGATCTTGGGGTTCAGGTAGCCGTAGATCAGGTCGACCACGAGGTTGCAGAACGAGTACAGGAACGCGATGAACACGGTCACCCCGACGACCGCCGAGAAGTCGATCGCCAGGAACGACGACGTGGCGTACCGTCCCAGGCCGGGCCAGGAGAACACCGTTTCGGTCAATACCGCCCCCTCGAGCAGGCTCGCCACGCGCAGGCCGATGATCGTGATCGTCGGGAGCATCGCGTTCTTCAGGGCGTGCTTCAGGATCACCACCGACTCCCGCAGCCCCTTCATCCGCGCCGTCTTGATGTACTCCTCGGGCAGGACCTCGAGCAGGCTCGAGCGGGTGATCCGCACGATCGACGCCGTGGAGAGCCACCCCAGCGTGAACGCCGGGAGGATGAGGTGCTTGATCTCCGTCCAGACGAGCGACCAGTTCCCGGCGATCATCGTGTCGAGGATGAGGAAGCCCGTTACCCGCGGCGGCCGCCGCAGGTAGGCGGGCATCTGGCCGAGCTGCGGGAGCCAGTGCAGGGTATGGCTGAAGAGGATGATCAGCATGAGACCGGTGAAGAAGGCCGGCATCGACAGGCCCCAGATCGCGAACACCCGTCCGAAGTGATCGAGAAACTTGCCCTGCCGCACCGCGGAGAGCAGCCCGAGCGACACCCCGAGGATCGTGCCCATGACAAGGGCGGTGATCGCGAGCTCGGCGGTCGCCGGGAAGTAGCGCAGGAGGTCGGAGAGGACCGGCTGGCGGGTGCGGATGGACGTGCCGAGGTCCCCGTGCAGGAGCCCGTTGATGTAGAGGCCGTACTGGACCCAGATCGGCCTGTCGAGGCCCATCCGCTCTCGCTCCCTCTGGATCGCCTCCTCCGGCGCGTTCCCCGGCAGGACAGCCGCAACCGGGTCGGCGGGGATGACGCGCGAGATGAAGAAGGTCAGCGTCATCACGCCGAAGATGACGAACACCATCCACACGAGCCGGCGCGCGATGTAGGCGAGCATGCGCCTCCCGTCAAACGGGCGGCCACCCCGCCGGAAGGTGGGGCGGCCGCCGCACCGTCATCGTCGACGCCCTATTCCTTGTAGACGCCGCACAGCTCGATGTAGCTCGTGCTGTTCATCATCACGAACCCCTTGACAGTATCGAGCGATGCGATCTGGTTCAGCGGGTAGAACTCGATCGCGAACGGGCCGTCGTCGAGGATCACCTGCTGGATCTGCTCGTACATCTCGAGCTTCTTCGCCTCGTCGAGCTCGGTCTCGGTCTTGTCGACGAGAGCCGTCAGCTCGCAGTTGGAGTACATGTTCCGCCATGCGAGCTGGCGCACCGGCGCGTCGTCGCCCGTGGAGCAGCAGTGGGCGAACGGCTTGACCAGCGAATCGCCGTGTCCGTAGTCGACGCCCCAGCCCGCAACCAGGAGGTAGTGCTCCTGTCCGCGGTAGAGCTCGTACATCTGCGCGGAGATCAGCTGCACCAGATCGGCCTTGATCCCGACCTCGGCGAGGTCCTGCTGGATCTGCGTCGCGATGTCCTTCCGCGGGGAGGTGGGCTGACAGATGATCTGCGTCGTGAAGCCGTCCGGATAGCCCGCATCGACAAGGAGTTGCTTGGCCTTCTCCACGTCCTTGTGGTAGGGGGTCGCTTCGAGGTGCCCGGGGATCCCCACCGGGATGAAGGTCTGCCCGACGATCGCCGCGCCCTTCATGATCCCGTTGACGATCGCGTCGTAGTCGATCGCGTACTTGACCGCCTTTCGCACGAGCGGGTTGTCGAACGGCGCCTTGCCGACGTTCATGCACAGGTAGTCGATGCTCCAACCCGGAGACTCGTAGATCGTGAAGCCGTCACGGTCGCGCAGTTCATCGATCGCTTCGGGCAAGAGGTCCCAAGCGATGTCGACCGTCCCGTTCTCGAGCGCGAGCCGCTGCTGCGCCCGCTCCGGAACGTCGATGACGATGATGTTCTTCGTCTTCGGCGCCCCGTCCCAGTACGCGTCAAAACCCTCGAGGGTCACGCGGTCGTTCGGCGACCACTCCACCAGCTCGTATGGACCTGACCCCGCGTCGTGGAACTGCAGCCATTTGTAGGCCCAGGGGTCGTCCGCGGTCTTGTGCGCCTCGACCACCGCGGGATCGATGATCGCACAGATCCCTTGTACCCCCATGATCGCCCCCATGAGCCCCTCGGAGAGGGCGACCTTCGTCGTAATGGCCACCGTGTAGTCGTCGACCTTCTTCACATTGTCGGCGCTCGGCACGTACTGATCGAGCATCCAGATCGGCGCGAAGTTCAGCGCCAGGGCCCGGGTGAAGGAGAAGACGACCGCGTCCGCATCGACCTCGTTTCCGCTGTGGAACTTGACGCCCTTCCTCAAGTGGAAGGTCCACGTCATCCCGTCGGCCGACGCCTCCCAGCTCTCGGCGAGCGCCGGTTTGATCACCTCGAACGTCCCCTCAAAATCGACGAGGTTGTCGTAGAGCTGTTCGATGACGGTGTTCGTGAACACCTCGTAGGCCCGCGCCGGGTCGAGATCGACGATGATCCCGGTATCCGCCCCGATCACGAGTGTGTCCTTGGGGATGGCCTGCCCCAGCGCGGGGACGGCCAGGAGCCCCAGAATCGCTCCCCACAATATCAGCCTCTTCAGCATGGTCGGATCCCTCCTTGTCTTTCCGATCGATCCATCGGTCGTACCCGCGATTGCTCCGCGATCCTCACCCCCTTTTCGTTCTTGGTCTCATTCCTCGCGACCGGCCGTCTTATCGCGTCACGTCGGTCCCGACGCCGGTTCAGGTTCACGCAAGCGAGGGCTTCCGGGCTTGTCGCACCGTTGGGACGCAAGCGCCACCGACCCGTCGGAGCAGTAACGCGAATCGGATCAGAGTCCCGGCATGCAGATGACCACATACCCTCCCCAAAAACCAATAGAGAGTATAGAACGAGAGGAGCTATTTGTGAAGAGACGAGGTCGGTCTAGACGTGTTTCTCGGAACGCCCCTGTCTGTTCCGGCCGGACAAGAAAAAAGGCCCCGGTCGCTTGGACCGGGGCCGGCGTATGTGACCTATTCCACCGGGATCTCGATGGGCTTTTCCTTCTCTTTGATCGCCTGCATCAACGGGACGCGGACCTTGAGAATCCCGTCCTCGAAGCGCGCCTTGATTCCCTTCCGGTCGATCTGCTCGGCGGGCAGCGGGAAGCAGCGCTGGAATTGGCCATACCGGCGGCCGATGCGGAAGTAGTTTTCCTCCTCCACGTCGTCCTGGCGCTTCACCTCGCCGGAGATCACCAACTGATCGTCCTCGATCTTGATCGAGACGTCGTCACGCTTCATCCCCGGAAGCTCGGTCTCGAAGACGAGCGCCTTGTCCTTCTCGTAGACGTCCGTCCGCCCGAACGACGGGCTCACGTCGAAGCCCACCCGATCGAAGTCTCGGAAGAAGTCGTCGACCAAGTTCGAGAGCCCCGACTCCATGAGGAATGGACCACGCCGTACTGCTGGAAGCCTTCTAACGATCATTGCAACCTCCTTTGTTACTCATCGTTAGCAGTTCGTCTATCCGACTGCTAATTGCAGTATACCGTGCTGCGCCCACCTTGTCAAGGGGGGCACCGAGGGCTACACTGCGGACATGGTCAGGAAAGTGCTCGCAGGATTGATCACGCTCTACCAGCGGCTGATCTCACCGGCCTTCCCGCCACGGTGCCGCTTCTACCCGACGTGCTCGCAGTACGGCAAGGAAGCCATCCTGCGGTACGGGCCGCTTCGCGGCGGCTACCTGGCGATCCGGCGGGTGCTGCGTTGCCACCCCCTCCATCCCGGGGGAATCGATCCGGTCCCCTGACCCACCCGTTCGCTCACCGGCCCCACTGGCCGCCGGTGCCTTGTTGCAGGCCGACGCGGTGCGTACCCTCTTCCGGATGGCGCTCGTCGCCCGCTCGCTGGTGCGCGTCGTGACGGGCACATCGATGGACCATCATCACGGAGGGGTCGGATGAAGTCAGATCTACAGATCGCTCAGGAAGCGCGTCTGAAGCCCATTTTGAGGCTTGCGCAAGAGACGGGGATCCGGGAAGAGGAACTCGAGCCCTACGGTCAGTTCAAGGCGAAGGTCGATCTGCGGATCCTGCATCGACTACGCGACGCGCGGAACGGCAAGTACGTCGACGTCACCGCGATCACGCCGACCCCGCTCGGCGAAGGGAAGACCACGACCGACATCGGACTGACTCAGGCGCTCGGACGCCTAGGCCTGAACGCGATGACCTGCATCCGGCAACCGTCACAAGGACCGACCTTTGGGATCAAGGGCGGTGCGGCCGGCGGTGGTTACTCGCAGGTCGTTCCGATGGAGGACTTCAACCTCCACTTGACCGGCGACATCCACGCGATCGGCGCGGCGCACAACCTGATCGCCGCCGCCATCGACGCCCGGCTCCTGCACGAGCGCAACCAGTCCCCGGCCGCCTGGGACGCCAAAGGACTGCGGCGCCTGGATATCGACCCGTACTCCATCACCTGGAACCGCGTCGTCGACGTCAACGACCGCGCGCTGCGCCATGTCGTCCTCGGCCTGGGAAGCCGGTCGGACGGGGTCCCGCGGGAATCCGGGTACGACATCACGGTCGCCTCCGAGCTGATGGCGATCCTCGCCCTGGCCGACGGCCTTTCCGACCTGCGCGCCCGGATCGGCCGGATCGTGATCGGCTACTCGCGCGACGGTTCGCCGGTCACCACGGAGGACCTCGGCGTGGCCGGCGCAGCGGCCGTCCTGATGAAGGACACCGTCAAGCCGAACCTCATGCAGACGCTCGAGGGTCAGCCGGCGTTCGTCCACGCGGGTCCGTTCGCCAACATCGCGCACGGCAACAGCTCGATCCTCGCCGATCGGATCGCCCTCAAGCTCGCCGACTACGTGGTCACCGAATCGGGATTCGGGGCGGACATCGGCATGGAGAAGTTCTTCGACATCAAGTGCCGCGCGAGCGGTCTGGTGCCGAACGCAGTCGTCCTGGTTGCAACGATCCGGGCGCTCAAGATGCACGGCGGCGGACCGCGCGTCGTGGCCGGGCGACCGCTCCACCGGGCGTACGAGGAGGAGAATCTCCCCCTCGTCGAGACGGGCTGCGCAAACCTGGCGGCGCACATCGAGATCGTCAAGCAGTTCGGTGTGCCGGTGGTCGTGGCGCTCAATGCCTTCTCGCAGGACACGCCGGCCGAGGTGGCGCTCGTCGAACGGGCGGCCCGCAAGGCGGGTGCGTTTGCAACCGTGCGGACCGATCACTGGGCGCACGGCGGCGCGGGCGCCGTGCCGCTCGCCGAGGCGGTGGTCGCGGCCTGCGACGAGCCCGTAGACTTCCGGTTCCTCTACCCCCTCGACTGGCCGATCGAGAAGAAGATCGAGACGATCGCGCGGGAGGTCTATGGCGCCGATGGCGTCGAGTACAGCGAGCAGGCACGCAGCCAGCTCGAAACCTATACGCGATCCGGGTTCGGGGACTTGCCGATCTGCATGGCGAAGACCCACCTCTCGCTGTCCCACGATCCCTCGCTCAAAGGGGTGCCCCGAGGCTTCATCCTTCCGGTACGGGAGGTGCGGGCGAGCGCCGGCGCGGGGTTCATCTATCCCTTGTGCGGCGAGATGCGCACGATGCCCGGTCTCCCATCGGTGCCGGCGTTCATGAACGTCGATCTGGACGATGCCGGGCGGGTCGTCGGTCTCTTCTAGGACGCCGCTCAGGGGGTAAGGATGGCGCCATCGCGTACGGGAGGCGATCGGACGGCACCGGCGAAGGTTCTCCTCTTCTTCGGCACGCGGCCCGAGGCGATCAAGCTCGCTCCGGTCCTCCGGGCCCTGCGGGCGGCGCCGCGCCTCGCCCCGGTGGTCTGCGTGAGCGCGCAGCACCGTGAGCTCCTCGACGGCGTCCTGGACAGCTTCGGCATCGTGCCCGACTACGACCTCGACCTGATGGTCGCCGATCAGAGCCTGTTCCACGTCACCGCCATGGCGCTCGCGCGGCTGGAACCTGTCCTCGACCGCGAGGCACCGGCCCTCGTCCTTGTCCAGGGAGACGCCCAGACCGCGTTCTGCGGCGCCCTCGCCGCCTACTACCGCCGAATCCCGGTCGGGCACGTCGAGGCGGGCCTGCGAACCGGCGATCGCTACGCACCATTCCCCGAGGAGATGAACCGTCGGCTGCTGGCTCGGCTCACCGATCTGCATTTCGCACCGACCGGCGCAGCGCGGGACAACCTCCTCGCTGAGGGCGTACCGGCGGAGGATGTGTTCGTCACCGGCAACACCGAGATCGATACGCTGCGGTTCGTCAACGCACACGCCCCGCTCCCGTCCCGGTTCACGTTTCCCGGACGCACGATCCTCGTCACGGCCCACCGTCGCGAGTCCCTCGGGAAGGGGATCGGACTGATCTGTGACGCGCTCCGAACGCTGGCACGGCGGCACGCGGACATTACGATCGTGTTTCCGGTGCACCCCAATCCGCGCGTCGACGGACCGGTGCGGGAAGCGCTCTACGAAGAACCGCGAATCGTACTGACCGAACCGCTCGACTACCCGGTCTTTGTGCGCCTCCTCGCGCGATCGGCGCTCGTCCTCACGGACTCCGGGGGGATCCAGGAGGCGGCTTGCGCACTACATATTCCGGCCCTCGTCATGCGGGAGAAGACCGAGCGCATGGAAGGGGTTCGCGCCGGAGCGGCGCGCTTGGTGGGAACCGATCCCGCGCGGATCGTGGACGCCGTCCGGACGCTGCTCACCGACCCGCGGGCTCACGCAAAGATGGCAGAAGCGCAGAACCCCTACGGCGACGGGCACGCCGCGACCCGCATCGTGGACGTCCTCGAGGCGCGACTCGCCGCGAACTAGGGCGTGATCGGCCGGGCCTCGAGCGCCGGCTTCGCATCCGTAGCCGGGATCTCCCGGGGCTGTGTGACCCGCTTGAGCGAGGCGATCGCGACCTCCAGCATGTCGTCCGTCGGCTCGGCCGTCGTGAGCCGCTGCATCCACAACCCCGGCTTCGTGAGGAGCCTCACCCACCACCGGCCGGTGTTCCCGCCGCTGAACCGCAGTGCTTCATACGACACGCCGGCGACCACCGGCAGGAGAAGGAGGCGCGAGAGAATCTTCAGCCACAGCACCGGATTCCCGGCCAGGGAGAAGATGAGGATCGACAGGACGAGGACGATCATCAGGAACGCGGTGCCGCAACGCGGGTGGTGCGTCGTGTACTTGCGGGCGTTCTCCACGGTCAACGGCTCGCCGGCCTCGTAGGTGAACACCGACTTGTGCTCCGCCCCGTGGTACTGGAAGACCCGGTGGATCTCCTTCATGCGGGAGATCACGACGAGGTAGACCAAGAAGAAGGTGATCCGGATCAGGCCCTCGACGAGATTGAAGAGGACCGAGCTGCCGGCGCGCAGCGCGCCGACCTGATTCGTCAGGTACAGCGGCAACACGACGAATCCCCCGACCGCGACGACGATCGCCACGAGAAAGGTCAGGGCGCTGCCTCCCTTGCTCAGCTGCTCCTCCTGCGGAAAGGCCAGCTTGATCGAGAGATTGAGCGCGCGGATCCCCAGGGCGAGCATGTCGTAGAGCCGGAAGCAACCCCGCAGGAAGGGGATCTCCCCGAGTCTCTTGAACCGGCTCCGCGAGGGGAGGTCCCGCACGACGATCTCTCCGTCGGCCTCACGACGAACGGCGACCGCAATGCGATCGCCGTTCTGCATCATCACGCCCTCGATGAGCGCCTGGCCGCCTACGGGGGGCATCGCCTCAGCTCGAGGTCTTCCCGTACTTGCGCTGGAATCGCTCGACACGCCCCTCGGTGTCGACGAGCCGCTCCTCACCGGTGAAGAACGGATGGCACTTCGAACAGATGTCGACGTGCATCTCCTCGACCGTGGAGAGCGTCTCAAACTCCGCCCCGCACGCACACTTGACCACGGCGCGCTTCATCTCTGGATGGATTCCTTTCTTCACGATCTCCCCCGCCTAACGCTTGGAGTACTGCTCGCTCTTGCGGGCCTTGCGGCGGCCGTACTTCTTCCGCTCGACCTCGCGTGGGTCGCGGGTCAGAAGGCCGGCTTCCTTCAATTGGCCGCGGTACTCGTCGGTCACGCCGACGAGCGCGCGAGCGATTCCCAGACGGACCGCCTCCAGCTGGCCGGTGTACCCGCCGCCCGCGACACGCGCCTTGACGTCGTACTTCCCGAGGGTCCCCGTTGCGTAGAACGGGAGCTTCAGGGTCTTTTCCAGGTGCTCGGGGGCGTTCAGATACGGAGAGAAGTACTCCTCGGCCGGACGCCCGTTCACCAGGAGTTCGCCCCCACCTTCGGTCAGGTAGACGCGCGCGGTGGCCCGCTTCCGCCTGCCGACCGCATGGATCGAATCGCCGACTCGCTTGGGTAAACGTCTTGCTCCAACTTCCACGAAGGAAAAGCACCTCCTGGCTTCGCTGATCCGCTCGTGTCGGATCATACCGGGCCCCACGGTGACTGTCAATGCACGGACCAATCGCAAACGGACCCGCTGTTCTTCTTGGTTTGGTCCCGAGGGGATTCGAACCCCTGTCTCCGGGATGAGAGCCCGATATCCTGGGCCACTAGACGACGGGACCGGAAGTCACCTCATTATGACGGATCGCTCGCGCCCCATCAAGGCCGGTCTGCGACCGATCAAGCGCCAGGTGATTCGGGCATGGACGAAAGCAGCGGCTGCGCCGCCTTCAGCCCGTCCATCAACTCCTCGTACAGCTCAACGGGGATCGCAATGCCCTTCCGGGTCGGCTTCCACTCTCCGTCGTCCGCCTCGTAGAAGTTGCGGATGTCGATGTAGTTGCGCTCGTGGAACCGCGACAGCCGGATCTGGATCTGTCCCCCCATGCCCTTGTCGATCGTCTTGACGACTTTCTGCTCGCCTTCCTCCATGCTTCCTCCTTATTCCGTAGGTGTCTCCTCACGTAACAATTAACAGTTAATGATACAGGAATAGAACCCCTTTGGTCAACTGCACGTCCCGCCCAACGCGCCGGCCCGATCATCTCCGGATTCGCGTCGCGCAGAGTGGGGGACCTCCATGGCGAGTGCTGGGAGGAGAAACCGGAGAGTCGACTATCGCCCTTGTTGCACAAGTGTCGAACTTCCAGCAGCGCATTTCAAGGCCTCGAGGCCATCGCTCCGCCTGGGAGACCTTGGAGGATCGCCTGACCTGTTACTGGCTCTCCGCCAGTGCCGTCAGGGGGTCGGCCACGGCATCGCCTCAGCCGGGCGTTCCAAACTGCCGAACGGCACTGGACGATCCAGAGCATGGGAGCCCTCGGTGACTGGGACTCGCCACACCCCCATCGCGCGTCGCCGTTCGAGTCCCCTGTTCTTGAGACGACGCGATTGCGCCAGGAACTCCGGTCCTCCCGGCAGCTTGGCCGCGTGGAATCCGGGGGCCAGATGCAGGACGTACTCGTTGCCAGCGGCGTGTGATCGGGGTGTTTGGCGAACGAGGGGCAGACTGCAAACGCTCTTTGGATCGCACCCTTCTTCACTGTGCGGTCATCGTTTCGCCTGGTTCTGGTTCCCGCCATTCCGTGGAGGAGCGTCACGGTCAACCCCGGGTGCCCCGCACTCCTGAACTCAAGGAAGACCGCACTCATCGCGTCCACGCACCCGCAGAACGCAGCACCTGCTGGCGAGCCAGCCGCAGGTCGGCGCCTTGGCCTGCGGATCAGTTGCTCGATCGGGCGGATTGTAGGTTGCGGTGTCTGCGGTGCTGAGTGCCGCGCGGCTTCGGCCCGCACTTCAGTACGGGATTCGCGTGGACCGTCCCGTCGTCGATGTCCTGGCGCATCCCCTGGCAGGACCGGCCCTCTGCGGTCCGAGGCCGGTGGTGCCAGGCCAACGCGCTTGCAGGATGCCGTTCGCGCACGGGGGACTTCTCGCGTCGCAGCCCCTGCCGGTACACTCGCGCAGATGTGGTGTCCGAGGTGACACGGAACATGACAACCAAGCGGTTCGCTGCGGATCGAACGGGGGCCGTTCATCTGGTTGCACGATTCGTCGTGAATGGCATGCCTGGTGTGCGTTGCGCACGGGCGGCACCGTTGCTCCCCGGAGCGCCGGGCCGGAGCCGCGTCATCGATCTGATGGCGCTCGAAGCCCCCTACGTCCCATGACGTCCGGTCCGCCTTCGATGCCCCAAGGATACGTTTCACGCGTGGGATTGCTTCGGGCCTACCTGGCAATGGACCGCCGGCGCGCACTGAACGCAGGGAAGGCCTTGCCCAGCCGAACCGACGCGTCCTTGCTGTTCGTCGACATCGCTGGTTTCACCCCGCTCACGGAGGCCCTGGTAGAAGGGTTGGGGCCCCACCGCGGCGTTGAGGAGCTCACAAGGCTCCTCAACGTGGTGTATACCCCTCTGGTCGCGCAGATTCATCGCTACGGGGGAAGCGTCATCTGCTTCATCGGGGATGCACTGCTCAGCTGCTTCGATCAGGACCCGGGACTGCGCGCGGTGGCCTGCGCCCTCCGAATGCATCGCGCCATGAAGGAGATCGCGGCGGTCCCGGCGCCAGACGGCGTAGAGACTGCCCTTGCAATGAAGGCGGCGGTCGCGTCGGGACCGGTCCGTCGCTTTCTGATCGGGGATCCCGAGATCCAGCTTCTGGACGTTCTGGCAGGTGCAACGGTCGATCGAGTTGCGGAAGCCGAGCACGTCGCCGGGCAGGGCGAGCTCGTTGTCGCGGCGGAGGTGTTCGAACGCTGTGAGCGGCAATTGGACATCGAAACGTGGCGCGATCCGTTCGCGGTCGTTCGCGGGCTCAGGGGACACGTGCCCCCCAGGCCGTGGCCCGACCTTCCCGGCAACGGGCTCGGACCGGAGCAGCTGCGTCAATTTCTTCTGCCGCCGGTGTTCGACCGCATCGTGAAGGGGGCTGGCGAATTCCTGGCAGAGCTTCGCCCTGTGGTCGTCCTTTTCCTGCGCTTCCTGGGCATAGACTACGACCAGGATGGCCTTGCCGGGGAGAAGCTCGGTGCCTTCGGCACGTGGGTACAGCGCGTGGTGACCCGATATGGTGGCCACGTCCTCATGCTCACCACGGCTGACAAGGGCAGCCACCTGTACGCGGTGTTCGGTGCGCTCGCTGCGCACGAGAACGACTGCGAACGTGCCGTCGCAGCTGCGATCGCGTTGCGGCAACCCCCTCCCGAGCTCGGCTTCGTCACGAGCGTGCAGATCGGCGTCAGCCAGGGAATGGCGCGGGTGGGAGCCTACGGCGGAGAAGCCCGCCGAACGTACGGAACCCTCGGGCACGCGGTCAACCTGGCAGCACGGTTGATGCAAGCGGCGCCGGCCGGAGAGATTCGATGCAGTCCGTCCGCGTATCAGTCGGCCAGGAATCACTGGGCGTTCGAAACCCTGCCGCCGGTAATCGTGAAAGGCGTGCGCCGCCCCCTCACCGTCTACCGGCCTGCGGGCGTCGCTCGCAGATCCCCCGCGCAAACCGGTCCTGCGCTGATCGGGCGTTCCGCCGAACGGAGGATCATTCGGCAATGCTTGTCGGGGGTGCGATCGGGAGGTCGGCGCATTCTGTTCTTCGAGGGTGAAGCCGGCATGGGGAAGAGCCGCCTGGTCGAGGAGATCCGCCGTCTTGCGGACACTGGAGATACCCTGTGTCTGCTCGGGGCCGCGGACAGCATCGAGCCTCTCACACCGTACCGCGCCTGGCGGGATATCCTACAGGCCTGCCTGGGGTTGACGGAGCAGATGGATCCGGCCGAGCAGCGCGCACGGGCGAGCGACCGAATCCTGGCTCTCGATCCCGCCTACGCGGACCGAATCGCCCTGCTAAACGACATCCTGGGGATCAACCTTCCCGAGTCTCAGCTGACGAGCCGCCTCGATCCTCGACATCGTCAGGAGAGCCTCGCCGCACTGGTGGGCGAGCTGCTCCTCCAAGAGACGGCCACCGGTCGCGTTGTCCTGATCGTTGAGGATGCTCACTGGCTCGACTCGCTCTCATGGGGCCTTCTCCTATCGGTGGCCCGCACCCTGGCCGAGCGCCCTCTGCTGCTTGTGATGACGCACCGGGCCTTTGCAGACCGGGTCCCGCCGGAGTATGCGGCGTTGTCCAGGATGCGTGGGACTCGCAAGCTGTCGCTCGAATCCTTGCCCGCCAAGGAGATCCTGGCGCTTGCGGCGTCACGGCTTGGCGTCGCACCATCAGCCCTTCCACAGGAGGTCGCCAGCCTGCTCACCGAGCGCGCAGTGGGGAACCCGTTCTTCGCCGTCGAGCTCGTGGGGGCGCTGGTCGACAGAGGCCTCCTGTCTATGAAGGCCAACGGGTGCACGATCGTCGCAGACGCAAAGACGCTTGGCGACAGTGTCCCGGATTCGCTCGAGGGGGTGGTCCTGTCACGGCTCGACCGTCTACCGGTGGAGGAGCAACTGACGATGAAAGTGGCATCTGTCATCGGCCGCAGCTTCCTCGTCCGCACGCTGAACGCGGTGTATCCGAGGCCGATCGAGGAAGACGAACTCCGAAGACATCTTGCCGACACGTCGACGCGCCAGCTGACCGAGCTGGAAGTCGAGGATCCCGAAAGCGGGTATGCCTTTCGCCACGTGATCACGCAACAGGTGGCCTACGGCACGCTCCTCTTCGCTCAGCGCCGCGACCTGCATCGAGACGTCGCCACATGGTACGAAGCAGCCTACCGCGACAACTTGACTCCTCACCACCCCGTTCTGGCCTTTCATTGGAACCGAGCGGGTGACGTCGAGAACGAGTGTCGCCACACGGAGCTCGCCGGGACCCAGGCCGCCAGGCAGTACGCAAACGCTGAAGCCAAGATCTACTTCTCGCGGGTCCTCGAGCTGATCACCCAGATGGATCATGACGGGCTCTCCGACCGGCGGTTCGACGCGCTCAGGAACCGGGCGAAGGTGAACGCGCTTCTCGGAAGCGTCGAGGAAGAGCGACGCGATCTCGAGGAGCTGTCTTCGATGGCGGATTGTGCGAAGAAGGCCGATCAGAAGGGCGAAGCGGGACTTCTCTGGTCCGACTTTCATAGACGGGGCGGTCGCTTCGCGGAGGCGCTCGCGGAGGCAGAGCGCGCATTGGCTGCTTTCCGCAACAGCACAAGCGGCGTCGGCGAAGCCAGGGCGCTCACCTACGCCGGAAGCGCCCTCGAGGGACAGGGCCGATTCCGGGACGCCCGCGCGCGGGTCGAGGAAGCGCTGGGCCTCTTCCGTACGCTGGAGGCCCCCGAGGGAGAGGCGGGAAGCCTGAAGACGCTCGGCATCATCAGCGCTCGACTCGGTGAGTTTCCCACGGCGATGCGCCAGTTCGACAAAGCCCGCGAGCTGTTCCGCACGCTCGGGGACAAGAAGGGTGAGGCCGACATTCTGGGGAACCTGGGCGCCGTCAAGTATCACCTCGGGAAATACGACGAGACGCTGGCGCATACGAAGCAAGCCCAGCAGCTGTTCCAAGAGATGGGGCACCGGGTCGGCTCGGCCAAGTGTCTGACCAATCTTGGCAACACCTACAACGCGCTTGGCGCCTTCGACCGGGGCCTGAGGCATCACGAGCGCGCGCTGGTGATCTACAAGCAGCTCGAGGACGTGAACGGCTGCGCCGACAGCTACTCCAATCTCGGCAATTCTCACCACGCGCTCGCCGTCGGCGGTCACCCAGAGCTCACGTCTCGGGCCCACGGCGAGACGGAAGAACTACGAAACGCCTCGGCATGCTACACCAGAGCCCTGGCGCTGCGCACGCAGATCGAGAGCCGCGCCGGCGAGGCGGTATCTCACTTCAACCTTGGCTCCACGGGACTGTGCATCGGCAACATCGAGGCGGCCGAGTCCCACCTGAGGAAGGCGCTGGCAGCGGGGGACGCCTTGGGGCTGAACCGCCTGGCGATGAGATCGATCTCTGCTCTGGCCAGAGCCCGCCTCTTGGTCGATGACGTTCCGGAGGCGGTGAAGCGCTCGCAAGAGGCCATCGATCGCTTGGGGGACCAGACGTTTCCGGAGGCGGACGAACTGCACTTCACGCACTTCAGGGTCCTGATGGCGGATGGCCGTAGGGCCGAGGCCATGGAGCATCTGAGAGTCGCCCACGAGTCCGTCCTACGCCGAGCAGCGGTGATCCAGGACAAGGATCGGCAGCAGCAGTTCCTGTCGGCGTACCGCGAGATCCTCGCCGCCATGGGGGGCGAGGCTTGATGCGGGCCGGACACGTCGCGCAGATCCGGGCGGTCGGTCTCTAGGGCCGTCTCACATCTCAGAAGAACGCCACAGACGCCTCGCCGGGCGGGTCGGTCGGGAGGTGCAGCAGGTAGTACCTCTTCCCGGTGATGAACTGCTCCCGATTGATCAGGAAGGTGACCACCGCGTTGCCGGGAATAATGTAGTTGATCTCAGCGCCGTTTGCCTCGAAGCTCTGGCCCCCGAGATCCGTCGTGGCGACGATCGCACCGAGCGCGCTCTGGCTTCCCGTCTGCTCGGCACTGACTTGCAGGAAGAAGACCGACCCGGGAACCGGTACGCCGTCCAGCGTCAGCTGGCCGAACACGCTGAGCCCTTCGATATCGGAATCGAGGAGGACTTCACTGACGGTCGTCGAGTTCACGACGACCTCGTCGCTGGCGCTGCATCCTGTACTCGTCCTGACGACCGTTGCGCGGTACGTGCCCGTCTTCTTCACCGTGATGGACTCGGCGTCTCCGACGACGTTGCCGAGCATGTCTTCCCAGGTCACCGTGTACGCATCGGGGCAGTGCGTGACGGTGGCCGTTAGCGTGACCGAGTCCCGCTCCGCCGTCAGCAGCTGATCCGCACCCACGTCGATCATCGGGAGTTCGGTGTCTTCGCGCACGGTGATCGAGGCGGTGCTCGAGCACCCGTTGGCCCCGGTGACTGTAACGGCATAGGTACCCGGCTCGTCAGCCGAGATGACCGGGGTACCCCCGACGAACTGGCCATTGGGACCGGTCCAGGAGATAGCGTACGGAACTCTCCCGCGAGAGATGTTCGCGGTGAGGATGATCTCGCGGACCCCACATGTGAGGGTGGTTCGATCGGCAAGCACCGCCACCGCCGGCGCTTCGATGTCTTGAGTGACGACGACCGCGCTCGTCGCCGCACAACCGTTGGTCCCCGTGACCCGAACGGTGTATGTGCCCGGACTCCGCACCTGAGCCGCCGGTGTGCGCGCCACCGTGCCCCCGCCCGGCTTGGTCCACTCGAAGGTGTAGGGTGGATTTCCCCCGGCGACGAGCGCGGACAGCGTCACTTGGGTCACGGTACAGGAGAGGGGTTGATCAACGGAAGCGGTGACAGCAGGCGGCGCCACATCCTGAGTGACGACGACGCTGGTCGACGCCGAGCAGCCGTTCACTCCAACAACCCTCACGGTGTAGGGGCCGGGTTTACTCGCCGTCACACGCGCGGCGCGGCCAACCACCGCGCCGTCGGGCCCGGCCCACTCGATGGTGTACGGAGGGCGCCCCGCGGCGACCTCTGCCGCCAGTTCGACGCACTGAACCGCACAGTTGAGCTCGCCGGCGACGGTCGCTCTGACAACCGGGCTCTGGCTGTCCATACCCACGGTCACGACGTCACTGGCGCGGCAACCGTCTGCACCCGTCACCGTCACCGTGTAGGTCCCCGGTTCGGTGACCGAGATGGACGGCGAATCGCCCACCACGGCTCCGCCGGCCTTCGTCCACTGCACCGCGGCGGGCCCGCAGGAGGTGCCGCCTGAGAAGAACTCCGCCGACAGTGTCGCGACAGGCTTCGCACAGGTAATGACTTGGTCTTCGCACGCCTGCACCCTCGGGTTGCAGGCCGCGGAGGCACACGGACTGGATGGCGCGCTGGCGGGTGCCGGCCCACAGGGAGCGCTCGAACACGGCGCGACGACAGGCGGCGTCTCGGGAGCGCAGGGCGCGTCGGGTGTACAGGGCCGTCCGCTTGCCGGCCCCGGCTCTGGCAACGGCGCTTGGTCGATGCACGCGGAGGACGTGTGAGCCAT
>Ga0068714_10002993_pt1 | contig 20639 bp, 18 predicted proteins | sample MTBNYHSulfiMetaG_FD_62988 | JGI IMG/M metagenome (GOLD analysis project Ga0068714, IMG submission 62988) | Enrichment culture microbial communities from rom New York Harbor, USA that are MTBE-degrading - MTBE-NYH (New York Harbor Sulfidogenic)... | ecosystem: Environmental > Aquatic > Marine >... | reverse complement strand
AATATAACGGTCCTTGCCGCCATGATGAAGTACAGCAAGCAGCAAATTGGCCGCAGGTGTAAAAACATTAAGTTCCTTTCCCTGAATATCACCAGGAATAATTTGTGATTCAAGGTCTTCCAACCTGATCCCCATCTCATACTCAGGAGGACAGATACCCCAATGAAATTCAATCCTGAAGATTTTTCTATTATCTTCAATCCGTTCAAAGACATATTCATGATATCTTTTTTTTATTTCTTCAAAAGTGAAGGTTGAACAGGATTCTTCCACCGTGAAATCATTAGCCTCCATTATGGTCCTCACTTTATTAAGGCTGGCTGTACGTATAAATACATCAACATCAAAGGATTCACGGTCAGCCAAATCTGAATATAGATCATGAGCCAGCCAGAATCCCTTGAACGGGATTATCTCAATATCTTCAACTCGCAGGAGATCCCTGATCGTGAAAAACTTCTCAACATAATTCAGCTGGTTATAAAGGTTCTGCCGATACGCATCATTTATTCTTTTGATAAAATCCAGTTTTACGAGTCCCTGAGGCATTTTCTTCATCAGCTTTGCAAGCTGTGGTCTGACCGAATGAAGCTCAGCTCTCCGATACAGTTCCTCCCAGTCCATGGGATAATTTTCAAGGATCTTCCTGGCTTCAAGTACAGCTTCCTGCTCATGATCAAGGCGCACCGAATGACGAAGCAGATTAAAAACCGGGTGTTCTGAATAATCGGGCATATGTATTATTATGTAGAGATAAATCAGACTTCCTGACTGTTATTTTGGTATCAATAGTCCTGCGGAATTGCTGTGGTGTTGAAGGAAGCGGAGATATTTCGTTATCGGCCCTGTAATCTTATGTTCGGAGGTTCACTAATCACTTCACGGTTTACTGCCACCATCTCTTCTCTCAAATCTCAAATCTCCCCTCTCAAATCCCTCCCTCCTTCTGCGTGCTCTTCGGCAACCACATTATTCTGTTCGCTCGCAATAAGCTGCCATATCTTATATTGCCTACAGTTCCAGTGTTCTTTACGGGCCACCATGATATACACAGGGACGGTGAACAGGCTGCAAAGGATAAGCATTACAAGCCCCAGCCACAGGATCCCGATGCCATCAAACAGAAAAGCTGTAATAATGAGAAAAATATTTGCAATGGAAATTATGAGGGTGGTCTGTTTATGTGAATATCCTGCCCTTAGCATCAGGTGGTGAATATGCCGGTTATCGGCTTTAAGAGGCGACCGGCCTCGGATTAATCTGATTAGAATAACTCTCAGTGCATCGAAGAGCGGGACTATGAGGATGGCTATCGAAACCGTGGGAGAGGAATCAAGCATATATAAACCTGAAGTACCAGCATTTATCTCATTAAATCTTATGGCCATCACGGTGAGGAGAAATCCTACTACCAGCGAACCGGTATCACCCATGAATATTTTCCTTTTGTCTTCTGAGAAATTGAAAACCAGGAATACGATGAGGGTTCCATTCAATGCGGCTGCTATGACAGCATAACCTGTATCTCCGGATAGCCAGAACCAGGTCCCGAAAGCCATAGATGCTATTATACCCACGGATGCGGCCAGACCATCGATCCCGTCGATCAGGTTATAGGCATTTATTATAATTACTATCAGGAATACTGTCAGTATGAACGATGCCCACTCAGGTATTTCGGATATCCCAAGAAATCCGTGAAGGTTGGTGAAATGAAGCCTGGTGAATGACCATAATATCAGTCCTGCTATCCCCTGCATGATGATCTTCTCTACAGGATTTACTGTCATCAGGTCGTCTCTTAATCCCATGAAGAAGAGGATAATGATGGCCGCGGTTAAAAAACTGATGCCCTCCATAAATCCGTTCACCCCGAGCAGGAATCCAAATGAGAATCCTGCAAAGATGCCTATCCCCCCGAAAGTCGGGATTTCTTTTTTATGGATTTTATGTTTCCCTGGCTTATCTGCAAATTGCCGGTGTGATGTCACCTTTATCACCCTCGGAAGGAAATACCATGCTGTCAATCCCGATGCTATGAGTGCAAGCAGTACGGACTGCCATTCATTTAGTTCGAGAATACCCATTGTCGTTTGAAATATGATTTATGTATAGATGAAAATTCACTGCTTTTTAATCCGGTTTCCTTATTTTTTAATTTTCCCGGGGGTAAAAACGCAGAGCTGTTTACCAGTTGCAACTAACTAATGCCCTCTCACTTATCTCACTTATCTCACTTCTCTCACTTCTTCCTTATTCTTCCGAAAACTCTCTTTCCTTTCTCCATAAACACGTAAAATAAAAATAACGGTGTCGAAATGAAATTCCTTTTCCAAAGCCGTCTCGGTTCACGGAGCAGTCTGGGCAGCCATTCCAGTCCCAGCCTGATCCATATTCTCCCCGATCTTTTAACCGTGCCGGCATAAAAGTCAAATACAGCGCCGATACAGCAGATAAGGGTCGCATTGAATTCTAACCTATGCTCATGCACCCATTTCTCCTGTTTGGGTGCCGTCATGCCAACAAACAACACATCAGGTTGAAAATCATTTGCCGCCTCAATCATGGCATCACTGTCGTTATTACTGAACTTCTCTTTAAATGGCGGGCTGAACGATCCGGTTCTTATATAAGGAAATTTAAGGCTGACTTTTTCCCTGATTATCTTGAGGGTTCTTTCGGACGAACCCAGATAAAAGCAGGAACCTTTTTTTTCATTCAATGACCTTAGAATTGTTTCATGCAGATCCGATCCGGCTATTCGGTGGATATTTTTACCATTCAGGAATTTTACTGCCATAACAATACCCACACCGTCAGGTATAAGCCAGTCAGCTGACTTCAGTGCCTCCCGAAATTGCCAGTCTTTCCGCGCCAGTACATACGAATGCGGATTTAGCGTATTAATAACCCCCTTAGCACCAACAAATAACTCTGTATTTCCTGCATATATCGAATAACCGAAGATATCCATTGCAGAAGGCATTTTTAACAGGTAGTAATAAATAGTAAAAGGCAGATGAGTATAGCTGCAGAAAAGAAAAACAAATATTCAGATGAATTAATTCGTATCCTTATTTTATATGATCTATTTTTTCCAGATCAAATGTATGTAAAGAAATATCACAATTGTTATAAGGAAAAAGCTATTAGCGCCCTGGAAGTAGCTCGCCATATATCTGACCTGAAGAATATGCAGATGAAAAACTGCTGAAACTGATCCCAGGATTACCAGTAAAAATCCCATACAGGATGATATGTACGCAATCCATTTTAGTGTTTTCATTTCAAAAAGTTTAGTTAATATTTATGCAATGCTCATATCAAAGTTAATCTTTTAACAAAAAATAATCGCAACACTTAAGATTGCATAACAAAAGATAAAAGTCATGACAGAAGTACTTTTATCTTTTTACTTGTTTCTTTTATCTTATTTAAATACTCCCAACCTCTTTGAGTATCTCAACTATTTTCTCCTCAAACCTCTCAAGGGTAAAATCTCTTTTATATTTTGCCAATCCGGCCATACCCATATTAACTCTCAGTTCAGGATCTCTGATAAGAACTGCAAGTTTTTCTGAAAGTATGTAGGGATTCTTCTGAGGAACAAGAAATCCCGAAATCCCGTCATCAACCGCATCAGGAATAGCACCTTCACAGGTCGAGACGATGGGCAGCGAAAATTGCATTGCTTCCAAAAGAATCAGTGGCAGACAATCGTTATAAGAAGGATAGACAAAGATATTAGACGCCTTCAGTAGTTTTATTTTTTCTTCACCATATTTCGGGCCGACCACAGAAATGAATGTCTCCAGGCTTCTTTCATTAATTACTTCTTCAACCTGTTCAGGTGTCAGTTCATCAGCGCCACCTGCAATTGTGCAGTGGAAATTGAGTTCTTTCTCCTTTAACAAAGCGCAAGTCTCGATCAGCACCAGCACACCTTTTGATTTATTAAGATGTGACAGGAACAATATTTCCGGCACATAACCTGAACTTTTATCTTTTTCCTTTAGTCTTTCATCTTCTAATCCGGGTATTCCATTCGGGCAATAGAACACTCTGCTTTGGGGAACATATTTCTGAATATCAGGGTACAGATACTGTGATAAAAGTATCACATTAGAGTTGTGGAAGATGAAGCGGTAGAGAAGGTTATCAAAGAAACGCCCCTGGTTTCTGCTTACTCCTTTATTGTGGAAATGGAACACTGTTCTGAAGCCGAAAATTTTAAAGATTGAAATAATCAGTGCATCTTTATAGAAACCGATACCTCTGGCGGTTGGAGTGAAATAGCAAAGATGCGGCCTGAAGATAAGAAGTTGTTTCTTGGACTGAAATATCAGTGAAAGATACCTGAAAAATTTCCTGAAATTGTAACGGCCTATATCATTCAAAGATTCCGATGTGCCAAGATTGATAAAACGGCAGTCAAATGAACTGCTGATGAGGCTGTTATTTCTGATAAAGCCACCGACAACTGCAGAGCCGTGTACGGGAGGGGGTAAATGAAGAACGAAAAGTATCTTTAACATGATATTTTATTTCATACAGGTCTGTATCGTCCCTGCCAGAGACTGATGATTATTTTGCCTAAAAGATCAGTCGTTTTCTTATTATTACCAGAAACGTATTTAATTGCCTCATAAACCCCGGAGCAAAATCTTTCAAGCCCCCACTCAGAAATGATTTCCAGCGATTTCCTTCCCATCATTTTGCGCTCCTCTTTACTCATCGATGCCACTTTTGACAAAAGTTTCGCAAGCCCGTTAACATCGTCAGGCGAAAAGGTAAATCCATTCACTCCCTCTTTGACCAGCGTTGAAGCACAACCGGCCAGATCGCTGACAAGAACTGGCAAGCCTGATGCCATTGCTTCATTGACAACATTACCCCATGTCTCACCAAATTTGCTGGGGAGAATAAACCAGTTAGCCCGGTGAAAAAGAGTTCTAAGCTTGTCCTGAGAAAGGTACTGATAAAAATGGATTTTATCTTTAATGTCATAGTCTGACATTTTCGATACAAGAATTTCATGATCAGGTCCATCCCCTACGAAAACAAGATGCAATGGATTTGTTTTGTCCGCACAGTAAAGACGGTAACTTTCCAATAAAAATCTGAAGTTTTTCTTTGGTATCTGCCTGCCAGCGGTTATGAAGAAATTATAGTTCAATTCATTGCCAGGATGTTTATTATCCGACCAGAAGCTGTTATCTACTGCATTGAGGCCATAAAATATCATGTCGGTGGTAAAACCAAAATAATTGAAAGTTTTATTCCATGAAGGAGCCGGACAAAAAATCGCATCAGAACCCGAGTATATCTTTTTTTTCAGATAATTTATATACCATCTTCTGGGAACATCCTGAAGACGGGCATTATCAAATACTACACATTTCTTTTTGTTTTTAACCGACCATTTTACTCCGGCAGCACCTGACGGAAATGCAATCGCACCACAGAATACTATATCAGGTCTGATCTCATCAAGTTTATTGCATAGATAATAATTAGCCCGTTTTGAATTTATTTCCTCCATTCTCATGTCCGGAAACAGGCAATGCCAGTAATATGGTCTTGTTCCATTGCTTACTGCAAAGCTGTATGGACTGCCGGCTCCTGCTATTTCAATCACTTGCAGGTCAATACCTTTGTCTTCAAGAAATTTGTATAGAGTCTCAAGCCTTGCAGGCCAGTAAATGCGAAAATCCGTGTGAATAAAAACCACTTTCATGCTCTGCCAAATTTTCTAAAAATGTAATTACCTGCTGATGTGGGTATTAGCAATAAAAGAGTATAAATTAAAAGCCGGCCATTAAACGGATTTAATTTTAAGGATTTTATGATTTCAGCTAATGATCTCCTTCTCATTCCAAGCCTGTAATAAATGGATGCTCTCATTTTATACCAGTTCCCGGCATACCTCTTCAAACCGGGTATTTTACCCATGTGCTTAGCTAAAGCAGTAAGTTCCCTACCTACAATATCCGGATCCTGTGGTAATCTATTCGGCTTTTCATTATAGTTATAAGCAGCATCCTGATTAAATACCGATAATGGAAAAGTAGAATAAGCGAGCTTATTATGTACTGCGAGTCTTGCCCATGTGAGCAGGTCCTCTCCTGATTTTACACCCTTTGGAAATCCACCGATTAATTCCAATGCCTTTTTGTTCACAACTACAGCTGATGAATTAACTGGAGGTTCGGAAGAAACCGCTACTTCAAAGTAATTATCCAATATTCCATTATCTGTGAAATGCAGTCGATTCAAAATGACTTTTCTATTTAAACCTTTATGATCTCGACGGTAATAGGCTGTTGCCAAAAATTTTGCATCATTATATCTCACATTTAAATCAATTATTGTTTCCAGGTATCCCGGAAGCCACTCATCATCAGCATCGAGAAATGCTATCCATTCGCCTGTTGCCTCCTTAATGCCCTTGTTCCTTGCAGCAGAGACTCCTGCATTAGGCTGGTGAATCAACCTGACCATCGGATGATCCAGATTAGCCACAACTAATTCGGAATCATCTGTTGAACCGTCATTAACCACAATGATCTCTTCAGGTAAAACAATTTGATTGAGCACTGAATTGAGTGCCCTTAAAACTGTAGCCTTTTTATTGTAAAGCGGTATCACTACTGAGATCTTCATCTCTCCTGAGACTATAAACAATTCCTATTATAGCAAAAAAGTAATTCGGGAAATATATAGTGTATTTAAGAATGTTATCCGTATACATGAACATAAGAAATGCAAAAAAAAGTGTCAGTGATGAAGTCGAGATCAGCCAGAGGTACCAGTTATCTTTATATCTTTTTGACAATATAAAAAGAGAGATGAATGAAGCGATAAATCCAAACATTAACAGGGCAAGACCAACATACCCGTAGTTAAACCTTACAGATAAATAGTCATTATGGGCTTCTCCTCCTCTGTTTTTCGTTATTTTTGTGAGATATGCATAGTCGGCCCTGGGTCCGTTCCCCCATACTGGTTCTGCTTTAAGTCCTGGTTCAAGTGCATTCTTCCATGAAATTCGTCCGGAACTACGGATATCAGGATTATCATAATAATTTGAAGTCATATCACTTAGTGTGCCCTGCCCACTATAAAATGTTTTCTCCTGAAATGGTTGTGAATGAAACACAATCAGAAAGGCTGATACCCCCAATGCTCCGAATAATATTTTATTTTTAAGACTTTCGTTAGCAAAATGCAAGATAAAAACTGCAGCAGTTGCTATAATCCCCGTACGGGTTAATTCAACAACCGGGGCAATGAATAAGAGAATCAAATAAAATATGTATTTCTCTCTTCGGGTAATAAAGAAAAGAGCAGCAAGAAGACTTATGGAAATAGAAAACAACATCGGCATGGTTGACATGCCAGGAGTATATCCGCTTCCAAAAACATTAGCATAAAGAAAAAAAGCATAAATCAATCCTGTTAATATCATAAACCACCTGAACAACCAATGAAGATCTTCTTCCTTGCAGGAAAGGCCTGAAGCCACAATACCTATTAATATAGGAAGTGTATATTGAAATGTAAGCTGCAGGCCTAGCAATGAAAAATCCATAATTAAATAAATTATTATGTATAAACTCCATGGTAACCAGAACCAGACAGGAAAATTAAGGCTCCTTGTGTTAAAAAGGTTCAAAACAGTTACGATCAACATTATCATCCATGCCCAGCCTGTAAGGTTAAAGCCAAAAATCTTATCCGGGATAAATGATAGCATAAAGGGCAGATAAGGCAAAAGAGTTGTAAGGAAGAGGAAGGAGTAAAATATTTTAAGTCTGCTGATCAAAGAGATATTGAATTAGTGAGTTGTAAGAAGCAAGTAGCTGATGATATCAATCATCTATTCATTATGAATAACTTTAAAGATAATTGCTATAAAGAGCATTTATTTTGTTTTTGAAAAGTTCCAGGCTGAAATGTGTTTCGACTCGTTTTTTGCCGCAATTACCGTACTGTTGCCTGAGAGATGCATCTTTGATTAGTTCCTCTAATGCTTCTTTCAATGCATATTGATTATCAACAGGAAAAAGCAGACCAGTCTGACCATGTATGACAACCTCTTTAAGACCAGATGTATCTGATGCAATAACAGGTTTACCGGCAGCCATGGCTTCCGCTGCTGAAAGGCCGAAACCTTCATAATGGGAAGGAACAACCATAATATCCATTAAGGCTAAAAGCTCCATTGATTTTTCCCACTCTGTCTGTCCATAAAAAGTAATAAGACTCGATAAACCTGATTCAACAACTTCCTTTTTCATTCTTTCCTCATCAGGACCTGAACCCACAATAAGCAAATGTACTCTCTGATGTTCCTTTGCTATCAGACTAAAAGATCTGATTAGCAAATCAATACCTTTTTCAGTACGTAGTCTGGATACTGCACCTATAATAATGCGATTATCTGGAATATTCAATTTCATTTTTAATAATGTCTGGTCTGCACCAGATATTATTCCAGTAATTTTTTCTGTGTCAACTGCGTTATGAATCGTGAAATGATAAGGTTGAAGGTTTAAAGGCTTATGCTCATCAAAGTGTGATGCGCTTCCGAACCAGCTTCTTTCGGCATTGATTGATACAGCAATGAACCTGGTTGTCAGAAGAGATGATGCCCGTAATATCAATTTTGCAAAATAACCGTGTGATTTAGTCCATGGCTGGTGAACTGTTGCAAATACTATCCTGACGCCCCCCAGTCGTGCAGCAAGGATTGGTAATGCACCCGGCGCCATGTATTGTACATTAACCAAATCAGGGATCAAGGATCTTAACTCTTTTTTCAGCTTAACTATCAAACGAATGAATGAAGTACCTCTTCCCAGATTCAGCAACCTGATGTCTGTACCTCTTTTTTCAAACTCCTTAACCATAGCTTGGTCATACTCAAAGTAGCATATGATTATGACTTTATAACCGAAAGACTGCAAAACATTCGATAAGTTAAGTGTCTGTATCTCAGTGCCTCCCTGTAATATACAAGGAATCAATATTACAATTTTCATTTACTAAAATTCACCTTAATTCCTGAAATAATTGATTCAGAACCTCAAACTAGCTTTTTAAACAGACTTTACTTGCTAATATAGTTAATGCACCCACTGTTTTTCTTGGATTTTTATAACCTTCCATATTTAAATGATACATTATTTTAAGGGATTCTCTTATAAAACCTAATTTTATAGCCTTAAATCCATAAGCTAACAATCTATTAGAATATTTATAAGCATTATCGATAAAGTAACGATAATTATGATCTTTAATGAAATCGGAATTCTTCCACTGGATAACCTGAAACAGATAGTCCTTTGAAAGTCTTTTTACCAGATTCATATCACCAATTCGGCCAGTTTCAGACTCATTGTGGATCCGGAATGCAGCAAGTGATTTGATTATCCCAACAACGGATGTATATTGTCCTACCCGGTAAAAGAAATCATCATCTGCAATGTGGCCTGCTTCAGGATTATAATAACATCCGGAGTGAAAAATTAAACGGTGAGTTATTACTCCCGGACAGCGGTGCAGATGAATCATACCTGGAAATGTTTTTTGGTATGCTCTGACATATTCCTGCCCGGTGAAGAATATAATTTCTCCAGGTTTATAGTGATCTTTAACTGCTTCTTCTCCGTTGTTTATTATTTTTCCTGAATTCGAAATATAATTACATAATGAGAACAGATGAAAAGCATCAGGGTAAATATTTAAAGCTTTTTCTGCCTCTTCAAGAAAGTTTGGATAAAGAACATCGTCCTGATGGAGGATTGCAATATACTCTGAACCGGCAAGTGAGACAGCCTTGTTCCAACCATTCACAAATCCGGATGGACCCTCTTCATTTAAATAGTATTTTATATGAGTCTGATATTTTTCACATATAGCCTCAGTTGAATCCTTCGAATGATCATCATACACTATTATTTCATCAGCTTTACGGGTTTGTTTAATGGCAGATAAGATGGCATTCTCAATATACGTTTCGCCATTGAAAGCTGGTATTACAATAGAAAAAGTCATTTATTTAATGAAAGAAATACTTAATGTCTTTTAAAGTCTCGTTTTTAAAGTTCTTTGATATTTTATTGACCAACCTTCTCAGAGATTTTTTTTAACGATCGTTTATCCAGATCTTCAACTATCGTAACCAATTTATTGCATTGGTATTGCCTAGTTAACATATTGATATCATTTATATTATGATGAATTCTCAAATCTTTTCCTTTAAGCCATTCTGCATACCAAAAGATAATCGCCTTTTTAATTTCCTCAGGATCATTTGAACAAACACCAGCATTGAATTTTGAAATAAGGTCCTTAACTACGTCCTTATCATCGGGAAATGCAATAATAGGCCTGCCAGAAGCCAGATATTCAAATAATTTTGTGGTGTAAATTCCTTTTTGATGTTTCACAGTTAATAATAGTAATATAAAAGCTTCATGCTGATGAACAATTGATTCAAACAATGAACATTGTGGGTGTACTTTAATATTACTCCTACAATTAAAAGGTCTGCTGATAGTCTCAACCAACTCGATTTGAGTTCCATAAAACTCTAAGCTTAAATTGTCCTTCTCAATGCTATCAGATAAAATCAGGTTGTCAAGGATCTGCAGAACCGGCCTTGGATCTTGATATCTTATTCCATGGATCTGACCCAGGTACACAATATTAAATTTATGAAATGTCCTGGGATTTACAGCACGTGAATGTAAATTCAGATCGAAGCCATTTAATATAACCTCAACTTTTCTTCCCAATCTTTCCTCGAGCGCATGAGCTAAAGGTTCGGAAACTGTTATAATTATATCTGCTAACTGTAAAAGTCTATTTTGCCTGTGTATTAAAGACTTCTTATATAATTTATCTGTGATTTTTTCAAATTTATACATTTCAGGGATATCCCTGAAATCGGCAATCCATCTTATTTTATATCTTTTCTTAAGGTTATACCCGATTAATATTGTCGCTTCCGGACCACTGCTGGTATAGATATAATCGACTTTATGCTTTTCTATTATTTCAGATGATTTAGAAAAACAACTTTTATAAAAGCCTTTTCTGTCACGATAATACTCTGGTCGTAAAATTTTGTGAAATAAATTAATTGCCTTGGTAAGTACATTGCTTACAGTTGTTTCGTAAACCTTTATCCGATGTATATTTGTTTCAGGAGGTAATCCGGGGATCGATGTATCAATAAAATGTATCTTTTCTAACTGCCTGCATACTATGTGAACTTCCCATCCTCTTTCCTGAAATGCGATACTCACATATGCACTTCTAAGGCTGGCAACCGATCCAATCGGAGGAAAATAATCTGAAATAATTAAAATCTTCTTCATTTAAAAGTTACATGAGTAGGCTGAAAATGATTTTCTGATCGTTGAGTACAGGGAAATTTTTGTTTTTCACTTTCATATTATTTAACCTAAAAGGATCTCCAACCGTACAGACAATCTTACTAAGATCCCGATGAATCGTTCTATATTCTAAAAGATTAGTCTGAAAATATTCTTTATTTAAAATGTATTTTTCTGATACAAACAAGCGATCCAGGTGTAAGAGTATCTGAAGGGGGTAAAGTATCTCAATGAAGTTTTGACATTCCATTTTTTTGATTGCACTTCAAGTGTTCGCTTACTTTCTGAAGTCTCTTTAGCTCGAAAGCCGCACTGGGGACATATTGAATATAGTGGTAACTCCCCAAAATCCTTTTTAATTTTTTTATACCAGATATCCTTAAGAAAATCCCAGACAAAGTATTTCTTATATCTGTTAATGAGTTCAGTTTTTAACAATTTACATCCACTAAAAAGATTTATCATTCTCTTTTTATTAAACTCACGCAGATGATAGGATGGTGAATATATACAGCCACAGTAATTGCATCTGATCAATCTTCCTTTTTCACAATATGGAACAGAAATAATGATATATTTTTTTGAAACCCGCTGTATTTCAGATAAAGCTTTTTCATATACCATATATGGCAAATGCTCAATAACCTCTAATGCCACGACCAGATCAAATGAATTATCTGGAAAATCAATCTTCTCAGCACTTCCGAGTATTATATCACTTTTACAGATCTTATTAGATAAGGCTGCCTGTGATCTTTCAAAGCCTGTTAACTTGAGTTTTGTATTATTATCTTCCAAGTACTTCAGAAAAGCTCCATTACCACATCCGACATCTAATAATGATTTCGATGAATGAGGTATCAGTGACCGGATAGCTCCAAACCTGTCTAATTCCTCATTGTTTTTTAAAAACCTTTCCTCAGTCCAGAAGGCCTCATTCTCGTAATACTCTTTTTCATTCATGGATACTATTTGATAAGAACCAATTTCATTTCAGGATAATTAAGATATCTTATTCTTTAGTAGAACATATTGTATGTTTATGCCAGATTCCATTTGATAAAAACCTATTAATCTGATAATTAGCATTTCGTTGAGAATGATTATTTATCATCAAATAAACTTGACTTAAAAAAACCTGGTATATACTTTAAATATTGCTTTGGGATTTCGAGCATTTTTAATTTTATTAATAAAGCCCCGGTTACTGGAAAATAAACAAGTCCTGTTAAAAAGAATCTGTACAGGTAAGCATTACCCGGAAGAAATAAATTAAATGCAAGAAGTGGTACGGGGATAATGGATATCAATAAAATATAGCCCAATTTTTTAAATGGAAGAACCCTCAACGGATTAATTCCAAATCCCTGACCGATCTTATACAGGTTATAAGGTACTGTCCAAACATACAATGTTACTACAGTCGAAACTGCAGCTCCTAAATAACCAAAAAAATGTACAAGAATAATGCTCAGAAATAAATTTATAATTAAATCAAGTAAACTTCGGAAAAGAATAACCTTCGACTGCCCTAAGGCCATCAGGGCCGAACCGTATATCACAATTCTAACGGGAAGAATAAAAAGGTAAATATAAAATGGTGCTACACTTTCTAGGTATTTTTCAGAATATAATGTTACTATAAATGATTTCCCGACCATTAACAAATAGATCAATACCGGTAAAAGAATTACGGCCGACTTCAAAGATGCTTTTTTAAATAATTCTAAAGCCTTGATTTTTTCTCCCTGATGGATATACTTCGTCATATCAACAAGGATTACTGATGAAATTGATAATGTTATTATTCCTACAAGAGGTATCTCAATAGCTCCATTAACATAATTGGCAAATTCTTCCGGTGTACACATAGCTGAAACAATGATCTTATTTGTTTCAAGCATTATCGTGCCAAGCATGCCAGCAAGACCAAGTGGAACAGCATATTTAAGCATTTCAATCATGCTTTTGACATTTGGTAAGGAAAAACTGCCCGGCACATACCTGAAACTCAACCATAGTATGAAAGGTAATAAAAGCAGAGGAAAATAGATCTGGGCTATCAAAGGTCCGCTGTATGATCGTGTTATAATTACTCCGGTTATGGTCAATATTGTCAATGCAACTGAAGATACCACATTATATTTAGCAAGAGTTAGAGTCTTATTCTGAGTAAGCAATACCGCTCCGAGTATTCCTGCCGGCATCACATACAAGGGATAAGGTATCATCCACTTCAGAGTAGTACTTAAATCGGGATTATTAAATCGCATTGCCAATATCTTATGCCCACCAGCAGCTAAAAAAATACTGAAGACCATCGCAAGCACGAATAATAAAAAGAGGTTGTCAGTAATAATCCCTTTCTTCCTCTTCAGAGTTCTGGGCAGAAAATAGTATAAAGCATTGGGTAGACCCAGCATCAACAATGGAGCCACAAAGCTGTATGCCAGCATGGTTTGCCGCATTGTTGCATAATCATGCTTTGATAACAATCGCGCTGCCACCATTCCAAAAATGATGCTGGCAAGGGTTGTAAGCGTTCGTCCGAGAGACAATGCCAGAACCTTGGATGTCCTTGAGACCTGGGGTTCTTTTCTGTTGGCAAGAGTTTGCGGAATCTCTATCTGCTCTTCAGTTCCAATAATTTCATGTGTTTAATGTTACAGTCTCCGTTTAAATCAGGGCTGGCGTAAAAAGGTTTATCTAGAGTATAAATTTGTTCGAAATAACTATTAGTAAAAATAAGTGTATATTTTGATATCAGTATGTTTTCATAGGGCTTAGTGTTGGGGCAGTGAAAAACATGAAATCCCTGATCTTAAAAATTCATTACTTTGAGTCCACTCCGAAAAGTCAAATTATATCAGAAATCGCCACAGATTCAGTAATTTAATTTCATTAAGAATCTATAAATATTTCTCCGCGATGAGGTTTAAGAATCCTGGAACTTTGAGACTTTGTAACTCTGAAACTTTGAAACCCCGGAACTCGAAAATACATTCCCGTAATTAAAATCCCCGGCTGTTTTTTTACACTTCACTCACTGCTCACTACTCACTGCTCACTACTCACCCTCACCCTCACCTCTTAAATATTCAATCTCACATCTGATATCTCAGATCTTTCCTTTCCCGTTCTCGGAATAGTAGCCGTAACCGTTGCCATAGCCGTAGCGGTAGCCGTAACCGTACCTGTACCTGCCGGAATATCCGTATATCCCCTTACTGCGGCTTATATCATTAATTAGCAGGGTGATACTTCTGATTCCGTTTGCTTTTGCATCAGTAATAGTGTTTTCCAGGATATGCCTGATAGTCTTATTATGCCTTACGAGGATGATTGTTATATCTGATAACTGTGCAAGTGAGTAGGTATCTGAAACTACTCCGAGCGGTGCGCTATCAATAATTATATAATCAAACCGCTTTTTAAGCTCGGCGAAAAGCTCTTTCGTCTCGGGTGATCCGGCTAGCTCGGCAGGATTCGGCGGCATAGGTCCTCCAGGTATGATCGACAGATTCTGATAGCCGCTTTCATAAATAATTTCACTGATATTATTCTGTCCTATGAGATATGTGGAAACCCCCTTATCAGGCGGGATATCGAAATCGTCGTAGATCTTTGGCTTGCGGAGGTCAAATCCGACAAGAACTGTTCTTTTACCTGCAAGACTGTAAACCGATGCCAGATTAATCGACGCAAATGTCTTTCCCTCTGAAGGCATAGAAGAGGTTATCAGAATAACTGGCGAAGGAATCTCCTTTGTGAAAAACTGCAATCGGTTCCTCAGATTCCTGAAGTTCTCAGCAACCTGACTTTTCGGATCCTTGAGTACAACCGTCTGATAATCCCTGTAACTGTGAATAATATATCCCGCAACCGACATGTCGGTTTTCAATTTTATGTCATCCTCAGATTCAACCTTGTTATTAAATGCACTCAAGAGGATAAGTACCAGTCCGGGAACACCCACTGCAAGTAGTGCAGCAATAGCATAGTTACGCATGGTTTTTGGCCTGATCAACTCCCTGACAGTCGCCTGGTCAATTATCTCATTATCGGGTGTGTTTGAAGCTTTGGTTATCTGTGCCTCAGCTCTCCGTTGCATGAGATAGGTATAAATATTGTCATTCAACTTGAATCTCCTTTCAATGCCAAGGAGTTCCCTTTCGGTCTGCGGAAGCTTTCTTATCTCGGTCATGAGAGAATTCAGCCTGTTATTCACTTCCTTCATCGCGAGTTTATTGTTGTTTAGAAGGTTCCGTGCGGTTTCCTCAAGCCGAGCCTTTGCGTTCCTTATTTGCGATTCGAGAGTTCCCAGGTAGGGATTCCTGCTTCCGCTGCTTCCGGTCATGGCAATCTTCTGGTCGGTCATACGATTGAGTTCAAGGACAAGATTGTTCAGTAGCGGGTCGTTGACATCTGATACCGAGGGGGCTATCAGGTCACCGGATATACGGTTTTCTGTCAGATAATCAAGAAGGTATTTAAAATAATCGTCCTGCATCTTCAATGTTGCCATCTGGTTGTCAAGATCCTTGGTTTGTTCAAATATCTGTTGTGACTGGAAGCTGAGATCTACCACCTCATTGTTCCTCCGGAAATCCTGAAGATTGACCTCGGTGATGTCAAGCGAATCTGCAATGGATATCAGCTGGCGGTCAATGAAATCGATGGTGTTCGTTGCAACCTGGTTCTTCTTGTCAAGGGTTCTCTGGAGATACATTTCGAGATGCCTGTTCAGAAAAAGTTTTGCCTTTTCCGGACAGACGGCGTCTATCTCGAGGCTGACCATCGATGCATTTTCGTCCACCGACTTTATATTCAGAAGACTGCCCCACTTATTTATCAGGATTTCGTAAGGGGTAAAGGAAAAATACCATTTCCCGGGTTTCAGAACGGGATCCTCCCGGTCATTGCGCGGGACAATTGAAAACGCATAACCTTCTCCCCCGATCATTTTTTCAAACTCAACAGGAGAGTTTACTTTAAAATCTTCATGACCCATTTCAGATTTTTTCGTTAAAAAATTATAAAGAGTAACCCTGTTGGAAGTAACTTCACTTCCGAGCTTCATTGAACCATGGACATTAATTTCGAGAATAAACCTTACACCCAGAGGCTGAAGTTTTGAATAGTCAGGCTTTACAACGAATGGCACTTCATTAAGTTTCTCCCGGGTGCCTAGCAATTCGTCACTGAAATATGAAACATTAAAATCAAGCGAATGGATTGTTTTAGAAACCATGGCAATCGATTTCATGATAAGTATCTGGTTCTGGAGGTTGTACCAGCTGTTGTAATATCCGTAGCCCATCATATCAGCCCCTCCGAACATTGAGCCCATAGAACTTCCGGTCGGATCTTCTATGAGCAGGGAAGCCGTAACCCTGTACACCTTCGGCGCATTCTTATTTATGAAATATGCTGTTCCCAGCGTCACAACAAGCGCCAGTACAAACCAGTACCAGTTGCCGAGGAACATATAGAGGTATTTTATGAGATCGATCTCGTCACCAGAAGTTTTCCGGACAGTATGATGGGGGGAGACAGCTTGTGTGCTCATTTCTTTAGTTTTATTGTTATGCGGTTATGGAATTATCCAGTGTCTTGTCAAAGCGAAGATCCCTGACAACTTCTCACTATTCACTATTCACTATTTAATCTGAAACAACGTAAACACAGCCACTAATAAAGATACCGCGGTAGCGAATATACTGAGATTCGGGCTGATGTACCTAAGATAGGGTCGCTGTTTAAGGGGTGGGATTAGAATAATATCATTCGGCTGGATATAATAGAAAGGACTTTTGAGATATTCTTCGGTGAGAAGGTTTACATAAAAAACATTCGTATGGTTATCAGTATGTCGGATGACCTTCACCCTGCTGAGATCACCGAATTCCGTAGCTCCCCCGGCCATGGCAAGGGCCTGCAGAAGTGTAAGGTTGTTGTCTCCCGCATTCAGGGTTCCCTCCTGTTCAACTTCACCGAGCAACGAAAAGCGGAAATTAACGAGCTTAATTCTTACTACGGGTCTCTCCAGGTATTTTTGAACTACGACGGAGATTGAATCCTCCGCCTGGTTGATTGTCAATCCCTCTACATGGATCCGACCGAGAATGGGCAGTTCCAGGAATCCGTCAGGATCGATATTATACCCCTGCGGCTGAATATACATTCCTGATTGTCCATAACCTGCTCCAGGTATAAGAGTACGGTCAGCATCATGGAAAGGATTGAATTCCTCAGGAGTCATAGTTGATATCTTGATGTCGAGCAGGTCGTCAGACTGCAGCAAATAGTGAGAACTAACCGTTTCGTATGTGCGCACATAAGATTTATTGGCACTGACAGTCGGATCTTCGGCATGGTCAGGTCCCTGGAGCAGGGTTATCTTCCTGTTCGCAACACATGAGAAAAGTATGCCTGAGGCAAGAAGAATCATAAGCAGATTTCGGGTATTGAAAATGTTCATCATATTTATCATTCAGGTATAATAATAATCCCCAGTTTAAAATTTATAAATGAATCTCTCGGGCTAAGTGGACCCACCTGAGAAAAAAGACCCGTACCTATGTTCATGGCTAAAGTCTGTGAAATGCTATATCTTATTCCTACCATAGGATTCAGAAAATATCTTGTGCCATAGTCAAAGTCCTTAAAGTTAAGCAAAACTCCGGCGTCAGTGTTAATATACCACCATAACTTGAAGTAACTCGTAGGGTGAGAGTATCGCTCGCTTATATAGAGAGGGACCAGGAAACCTTCGTTATACACAAGTGCTCCCGTTCCACCTCCGACAATAAAGTACTTGTTTATCTGGTATCCGTTAACACTGGTTATCCCAGAAAAATATTCTGAATAAGGTGCCTCAGTGACTGCAATTCCAAATCCACCGTTAAGTTCGGTTATATTTACATATCCATCGTTGGGATTGAAGGTAGCAGGTGGTATTCTGGGGCTTGCCTCTTTTGGCTGGGCATCAGCCATCATAAACGAAATCACAAAACTAATCATCAGGCTGAGGAGCTTATTCATTTTTCAAATTTGAATAAAACTTTGATTCATATTATTTTAATTTCAAGCTATATCCTCTCCATATAATAAAGCTCACGCAACGTCACTCACATTTATTTTTGTTGTAACGCTCTATCATTTTTCATCCTGAAAATATCGGGTTACCCTATGCAACCTTTCCTGAATTGTTTCAAAATATCAGTAAATACGGCAATTTCACTCTAATGTATAATTATTTCTTCTCCCATCATTCAGATACCTCCTTTAGATTCAACGTCGGAAGGCAACCTGACAAATTGATTATTGATATAACACAATACTATGGGAGCAAAATATCACCAAAAATAAGATTAAATTCCTGAAATGCACTATAAGATTTTTTATAAAATAAAACTTCGGAACAAACTGGAATAAAATAAGATGGTGTGCTGCAAGAAGATTACCTGAAAAGCCAGAGAACAACTGGACTCCTGGTATAAAATAACCACGAAACTTGGAAAAAAGATTGAAATTGTTGGAGATGATCTGTTTTGCACCAATAAAGAAATATTGACAAAAGGCATCCAGAAATGTGTTGGAAATGCTATACTGATAAAGCTGAACCAGATAGGTACTGTTAGAGAAACCCTTAAAACAATAGAACTGGCATACAAAAACTCAAATAACCGCCTCGTATCGCACCCTGGCGGAGAAACAGTCGACAGTTTCATCTCAGACCTGTTAACCAGGAATTCATCTTTCACTATCCTCATCCCTCTTGAGGTCGGAGTAAGGAGGAGCTGGGAGTTGAATGAAGTATAGCGCAGATTCCGCATAGGCGGAATTATGTCTCAGCGGAATCCTTCGCTGGCGGGAGGTATCTGGGGAGTGTCGCCTGTAGCAGTAAAGATAATGTTAGTAACCGAATCCGGATTCTCATGATGATAAACATAAGTCGGTCTGTCTATTGTTGCCATTTTAATCATCTTCTTCCTGGCTCTTTGAAAAAGATCATGATCCGAACCCATTATCATCTCATGAAATCCGTCAAGTGAAAGCAATGTCTCTCTTTCTATGAAGAAAGTCCCCCCTATTAAGCAGTCATTCAGGTGTATTTTCCTGGAGAGATTTTTAATATCCGGTACATACTGTTCTCCTAAGATCTTAACCCCTCCATACAGAAATCTGACATCAGGATTTTGCATCAGAAATTCTTTCCTTGATTCAAGATGAGAAGGGTGATATTCATCATCCGAGTCGAGAAATGTGATAAATTTCCCGGATGAAGCTTTTATCCCGTGATTTTTTGACGGTACTCCACCGTTATGCGATTTAGACAGATATTTTAATTGAGGGTATGACTGCAGAAAAGGCAATATCTTTTGATGAGTGCCGTCAGTGCTCCCGTCATCAACGATTATCCCCTCCCACTCCTTTTCAGTTTGCCCGATCAATGACTTCAGGGCTCTTTTCAGAAGCTCTGTCCTATTGTAGGTTGCAATAACCACTGAAAAAAATGGAGGTTGTTTCATTTTAGTATAATAGCATGCCTGAAGTTTATACTATTCTGCCGCATCAGCGCATACCGAGCTTTGATTCAAAGGTCTTAAAGATAACATCTTTAATTATAGAAAAAAAGATTGAGAAATTCAGCTTCTTTTTAATGGAAATTGGAATGATAATGAAGAGTAGGGAAAGATCTTTAAAAGAATTTGTGGCAGAAAAGACAAAACCCCTTGATAATCAAGGGGTTTTGAGAGAGTAGGGGCGGTGCGGACGGGGCTCGAACCCGCGACCCCCGGCGTGACAGGCCGGTATTCTAACCAGGCTGAACTACCGCACCAAATATCACATGTCACTCTTTATTAAAATCAGTTCTCTGAAAATTAACCTGATTTTAATGCCCTGCAAAAATAATCCTTTTTTCTATAAACCACTACTAAAAATAAAAGATTTTTATTTTTGTAATCATACACTTTCATTAATCAGCCAGAGTAGATTCAAATTTATATTATAACTTTATAAAACAATGAAAACAGCATGAGATTCTTCATATATAAATCACATAATTTTAATTAATAATCTGATTCACAAATTAAATTTTTAATAACTAAATCAATAATTCTCTCAAGTCTGTGAGAACTAGTTTTATTGGTCTATATAATTTTTCATAAAAGAAACATGATCCCTTTTTTTATGATGACAAAAAAAATGATTAATATCGAACTTATT
>Ga0068714_10002990_pt1 | contig 20650 bp, 21 predicted proteins | sample MTBNYHSulfiMetaG_FD_62988 | JGI IMG/M metagenome (GOLD analysis project Ga0068714, IMG submission 62988) | Enrichment culture microbial communities from rom New York Harbor, USA that are MTBE-degrading - MTBE-NYH (New York Harbor Sulfidogenic)... | ecosystem: Environmental > Aquatic > Marine >... | reverse complement strand
GTTGCATTCAAAAGTAGATCGAGGCGGCGACGAGGAATCGACGCAGGCGTACATTTTAGTACGTCGAGGAGTATGACGAGGAGCCAACAAAGATATACAAATGAAGGCGACTTGGTATAAATCAGGAGGTATAATATGGAACCATTAAAAGGTAAGACCGCTATTATTACGGGCGCAAGCCGCGGCATCGGCAAGGCGATTGCGGAAGTAACAGCCAGCTTTGGGATCAACCTAAGCCTGGCCGCCCGGGGAGAAGGTCCTTTAGAAGAAACGGCCGTCGAGATCATAAGACGATATGGCGTCGAAGTCCTCCCGGTTTCAACTGATGTGACTCGATTCGAAGATCTTGAGAACCTGGTTGCAAAAACTCAAAAAAAATTTGGAGCGATTGATATTCTGATCAACAATGCCGGAGTCTCAAGCCAGTACCCGTTCGAAAAACAACCGTTTGAGGATTTTGAACGGTTAGTTCATACCAATTACCTGGGTTACGTGAGAATGATCCGTCTTGTCATAAACGATATGATAAAAAGAAAGTCAGGCGCCATTATTAATATGGTCTCCGGTTCCACCCTCTGTGATCCGTTGCCCCGCACCTTTCTGGTTTATAGCTCGTTAAAAGTCGGGCTTCGGGCTTTTTCCAAGGGCCTTTTCTGGGAGATGCGGGACCACGGAATCAAGATAACCTCTATCCTCCCCGGAGTAACCGATACCGAGTTGACCGGAAAGCTCGATAAAATAACCGTGGATCGATCACGGCTGATGACGACTGAGGCAATCGAAAACGCCGTCAGATTTGTGTTAACCGTGCCGGCAAATGTTTGTCCCTTGGAGATTGCGGTGATTAACCAGCAGACCCCGTGGACCGAACCGGTAATCCCGTATAAACAGGAACACCCTGACAAATGATGAAAAAGAACGATATTCTTATTTTAAAAAAAAGATATCTCCTCTGGCTTTATAAAGAAACCAAAGAAGCCCTCGACCGGGTTGACCGGAAGTTCACCCAGATTGACATCGATAAGTTTATTCGAGAAGAGTTGAGAAAAGAAGAACTTAAGTATCAAAAATTTTTTGAGAACTTTAACACCTATGTAAACAATAAGGAGAAGGACTGCGAAACCTTGAAGTCAAGGGAAGGAAAGTACCTCAATCCCGAGCACCAGTTTCTTTTTTTAAAATTAAAAGCTATTGAAAAAGCAGTTGTTAAAGAACTGGGGGCGGAAGGTCTGGAAGAAATAAAAAACCTCTACCACCAGGAAATGACTGATCGGATTTTACGGAGCGCTGAACATAAATGATTATTGATGCCCATAGCCACTGGCTGCCCAGGGAAATAATCCACAACGCCCATTTTTTCTCCCCGGCCTGGGGTGATATAGAAGCTCAGGTTGCGATGATGGATGAGACGGGAATAGACAAAGCAGTTCTAAGCTATCCCACCTCGGATGCTCACGTAAAGGTGGGGAGTCTAAAAGAGGTAACCAGGATTTATAATGATGCTGTCGCCCGGATTATCACTCGATTTCCTGACCGGTTTATTGGCGCGGCCATACTGCCTTTTGGCAATTCCGAGGAGATGATTTCCGAACTGAGACGCGCAACTGAACAGTTGGGTTTTCGAGCTCTCTCTCTGGCAAGCAGCTACGACGGCGTCTATCTCGATGACAAGGAGTTTTTTCCGGTTTTTGAAATTGCCCAGAAAAATCGTATTCCTATTTTTGTTCATCCCCAGATCATCAACCCCATTGGGTCAGAGCGGGTGAATGATCCTCTCCTTACCCCGGTTATCGAATATGTGTTTGATACCACGATGTCCATCGGGAAACTTTTGATGGGAGAGGTCTTCACGCTCTTTCCTGAGATCACGCTTATTTTTTCAAATTTTGGCGGAATCATTACTCATGTGGCCAACCGGTTTGACGAGACCTATAAAATGTTACGCGGGATTAATTTCGTAAAAGACTTGGGAGGATATCCAACCCAATTCCTTAAAAATATCTATGTTGATACCGGCGGGGATAAAACCACCTCCAACTTCCTTTCCGCGTTAGAGCTGTTAGGCGCGCAGCATATCTTATGGGGAAGCGACTGGCCGGCAAAAAAAGATATCACGGGTTCACAAAATGCAGTTTCACGCTTACCCCTGAGCCAAAACGAAATAAAAAATATTCTTGGTGAAACCATTAATAATCTGCTGAAAGGAGCATGACATGGAAATGCAGAAACCGATCCATTTAACCGGCAAAGACCTCACGGACATGGTGCAATTAAGGCCCCAGGATGTGGGAAAATGGGCCGTCATTCCCGGACCAAAAGACCGGATGGACGTTCTGACCAAAAAGTTGAAAGATGCGGTGCGGAATTTTTCCTTTATGGAATACGCCATGTATACCGGAGAGTATGAAGGGATAAAAATCACCACCATCAACGGCGGAAGGTTTAGCGCGGATACTGCTATTACCACTGAGGTTGTCTGTAACGCGGAGATAAAAAATATCATCCGGATCGGAACCTGTGGCGCCTTGGATGAAAAAATGCAGGTCGGAGACTTGATTGTGGTGGATAGGGTCATCAGGGGTGATGGAGTAACGCCTTATTATGTTGATGAAAAATTTATAACCACCCCGGATAAAAAACTTACTGATACCCTCATCGAGGTAGCCAAAGGAATAGGATCGCAGGTCTACACCGGCAAAGTCTGGACCACGGATGCTCTCCTCCGGGAAACCCGGGAAATGGTCGAAGCAAAACGGAAAGAAGGAGCGATCGCCGTGGATATGGTCTCATCGTGCCTCCTTACCATCAGCCAGCTTTATAACGTCAAGGCAGCTTCTATTCTGGCAATAAGCGATAATGTGATAACCGGAGAAATGGGTTTTATGAATCCTCTCTACTATATGGCTGAAACCAAGCTCATTCAAATTGCTCTTCAAACGATTAAAAACCTGGAAGGGAAATAAATGGAATTCTCTCCGCTTTTCTGGCCGGTTGAGCTTAAAGGCAAGACAATCTCGGTGCTTGATGAAACCAAGCTCCCCCAGCGTCTCGTGTACCTTAAAATAAAAAATTACCAGGAGGCGTGTCAGGTGATAAAAAGCATGAGGACCCGGGCTATCGGTCAGGTGCTTCTCGTTTTTTACACGTTTCTGCTCCATGTCAGACGCGTTAAGGAGGAGAAAAAGCTTTTACCGACCCTCAGCCTCATTGCTAAAAGCCTCAATGCCACCCGGCCCACGTTGCCGTTTAAATTTTTAACGGACATGGTCTTGGGATGGGGAAAAGAACCTTCTACCGTAGAAAAAAATATTAAGGGTTTCTTAGAACTCCTTAAAGCTAAACGGATCGAGCAGGCACAAGAAGCCGGCGCGCTTTTTGAAGACAAAGATGTCATCCTTACGCACTGTAATGTCAGCGGGCTTTTACCCCTGATGGGAGAATTTTGCCGAAACCAAAAAAAACGCCTGAGTTTTTTTGCGACTGAAACAAGGCCCTATTTTCAGGGATCACGGTTAACGGCGTGGGAACTCACGAGAGCTGGCTTTAATGTGACCATCATTCCCGATAGCGCGGTCGCCCGGATACTTGCGGAAGGGCTGATCAATAAAGTAATCACCGGCGCTGACCAGCTTGCCCGGAACGGAGACATTGCCAACAAGATCGGAACTTATCAGATCGCCCTGTTAGCCAGAAATTTTAAAATCCCCTTTTATGTTCTGGCGCCCCCGCCGTCAAACGCCAAAACCGGAAAGGATATTACTATCGAAATACGACCTGATAAAGAGCTTTTAACCATTGCCGGCCAAAGAATTGCCCCCAAGGATGTAAAAGGCTATTACCCCGCTTTTGACATCACCCCGGCAGCATTGATTACCGGACATATTCATCTGAGGATATCCTGATGGAAGAAAAACGCCTAAAAGAAGAAATGATTCGATTAGGGAAAAAACTCTATGACCTCCGTTTGGCCGTTGCCCGTGGGGGAAATCTTAGCTCCCGTCTTTGGCAGGATACCATCCTGATCACTGCCACCACAACCAGTCTGGGTGCGCTCAGCGAAGAAGATATTATCATCGTAGATTTATCCAACCCCGCTGATTGCGCGAACAAAAGGCTTTCCAGTGAATTTCCTTTGCATAGTCTGATTTACAAAAAATTCAGCGGCATTAACCGGGTGATCCACTGCCATCCCCCCCTTACCAATGCCTATTTTTCCGTTTATGATGATCTGGAAATCTTAACCTTTGAAACCAAACTTTTTTTAGGCCAGGTCCCGGCAGTAAAACAGTTCACCCCCAGTGTAACCAACCCCGAAGAAGTAATTAGCGCTCTTAAAATGAATAATTTGGTTGCAATGAAGAATCATGGTGTGGTATCCATGGGAGAAAATTTTACTGAGGCCTTATATCTGATTGAAAGTCTGGAAGAGGCGGTGAGGATGGCCGGAGTAGCCAGGCTTTTTAAAAAAGAATCTCTGAACCCTTTTGAGGAAGAGCTAAAAAAAGATCTCTCCCCTTCCTCCATCCCGGCATATGAGATGTTTTCTCTGCCTCATATCGAGGCGATTGTTGATTTGGTGAATAAGGATGAATCGTTTGCCCGCGCGGGAGATGCGCTTGATCTTACGGTGAACCTGGCGATAAAGCTCCTTGGGGAATCGGAAAATGCTTATACGTTTCATTTTGTAAAAGGGAAAATAGTAAAAATAGCGCACAATGATATTGCGCCTTTTGTGATCTCCGCGCCCCAAGAAGTCTGGCGTCAGGTCTTTTTGGGCAGACTTGATCCTTTTGTCGCCACTACTCAAAAAAAGATGGAGCTAAAAGGTGAGTTAATAAAACTCACCCGCTGGTATTTGCCGTTTACTCGGCTTTTTACACTTTTTAAAGAATTTAGAATCCAGTAAGGTTTTTCACGCTCGAGAACGACCGTGAGTTAAAAAATTTTGTGAGCTGGTAAAAGGAGAGGTAGGCAAAATATCTCTCGTTTTTATCGAAAATTTTCTTTAATTATTAACCCTAAAAAAGGAGGGAGATGATGAAACTGAAACTGCTACAATTCTTTCTCATCATCATGCTGGTGGTTTTAGTTTTCGGAGGCGAAAATAATAAACCAGCATTCGCTGAAGAAAAACCACTCTTACTGCCTGCCCCGGCTGATTGTTCCACCTGTTGCAACAAGGTAAACCTTTATCCGGGCATTGATGTGAACAATTTGATGCAGATTAAGTATATTATAAAATATACCAAGTTTGCGAAGGACCAAGAGAGTGTGGGAAGTTTTATCATGATTGATCGAAGCGGCCTTAAGCGGAGCCGCAAATGGCACCGTTATCGGGTCATTCTGGAAAAAGATGGGCTTGATTATAAAGACTTAATCGTCTTAACCGAACCTCAGCATATCAAAGGTCTGGCAGTTCTTACCTGGATGTACCTCGACCCCAACCGGGAGCGCGATAACTGGATCTGGCTCCCCAGTCAGAGAAAAATCCGCCGCGTATCGCCTGCTGAAGATGATGACGCTGCCTTTGGGTCGGACCTTACCACTGAAGAATTGACCACCCGTAACTGGAGTAATGAAACGTATAAGTTTGTAAAAGAAGACGCCACTTTTGAGGGCTATACCTCTCAGTACACCGGAAAAACCTATTATAAAAATACGCCCGGTTGGGAAGTAGAAGCAACCCCAAAACGGAAGCCTTGGTATTACTCAAAGCGGACTTTGTTTATCCCTAAAGATATTGGCGCTCAAGTCCACGATGATGTTTTTGATCCTAATGGCAAGAAATTTAAGGACGTCCTCAGGGTGTATGAAATACGCGATAACGGTTGCATTCCGATGACCTATGTTGAATGTATTGATCATCGTACCAATCATACGACAGCCGTTGAAATTGAATGGATTAGGTTTAACAGCGGGGTAGATGAAAAACTTTTGTCACCCAAAGCCCTAATGCGTACCAAATGGTAAAAACGCAAGAAAGGAGAAACAGAAAATGAGGAAAACTATCGCCTTATTTATTGTGGGAGCATGTCTTCTGTTATTGAACGGCACTAACACTGCACAGGCGTCTCTTTTTTTGTTGGACAATAAGTTAACCCTTTCCGGGTTTTTAAAGAACGAGACCGCCTATAACCCGAATCATGACCGGGAATTTATGAAAATCGAAAATACCTTGCAGCTTGAAGCTGAGTACATGTTAAATGATAACTTTAGTTTCTTCACTATTTTTCGCTATTTTTATGACAATGCTTATGATGTTAATCCTCTGTTTGAAGATAACCGGAGCCCTCTCCACCGCACCAGGAGAACTGACTGGCTCAGGGAATGTTACATAAACTACGAGTCACCAAGCCTGGATGTCAGGATAGGAAAACAGCAGGTGGTGTGGGGTACTGCCGATGGCATCAAGATTATGGATGTGGTCTGTCCCACTGACCAGAGAGCGTACCTTCTCGATAACTACGCGGACAGTAGAATTCCCCGATGGATGCTGAAGATTGAATATTCTCCAAAAGTCAATGGCACCCTGCAGTTTCTCTTTATCCCGGATTTTGAAACTGACTTCTTAGCGCCTCCCGGCTCACCCTTTACCTACTGGGCCAATAAACTTAAAGGAGACCTTGTTGACGGGTTGAACCAATTGGCACAAAATCCCATGTGGCATTATACTTTTAGAGAACAGCGTGATTACCCTGGCCAGAGTTTTGAAAATGCTTCTTTTGGAGTGCGGTGGCTCGACATCCTTCCCAATGGACTCGAATATAGCCTCAACTATCTCCACGGTTACGGAACTCCCGGGGGGAATGTCCATATTTCTAACCTGCTTCCTCCTCCTTTCCCTGGTGCACCTCCCCAAGGGGACTGGGTGATGAAGTTTAAATATCACCTTACTGAACTCTTTGGTTTTACCTTTACTAAGGGTATTAACAGCGGCCTGTTAACCGGCACGACCGTTCGGGGGGAATTCGCCTATATTCACAATAGCTATAACAATATTGATGGGACATGGTATACATTTGATCCATTCGGACGACCAATTGCGGCCACCGTTGGCGGAATTACAACCGTGGATAACTACAAGTACGTGCTTGGGGTTGATAAATATATTGTGAGCAACTGGCTGGCCAGTTTTCAGTTCATCCAGCTCGTTACCAACAAAACCAGTGAAAATGGCAATCGTCTCCTGTTCGGCCCCACCAAAGCTCCGCTCAATAAGTATTATACCTTTTTAACCACCAGAATCTCCACTGACTTTATGCATGAAAGAATCAAGCCGGATTGCCTGTTCATGTATGGGACACAAAACGAGTGGAGGATATCGCCCCGGATCGAATACGAAGTAAGAGACTACCTGAATATCGCCGTAGGCGGTCATATGTTCTGGGGAGAGCGGGAAATGCTTCTGGGTGAATTCCGTGACAATGATGAGGTGTATTGCGAGATTAAATACGGCTTTTAATCTTACGGCCTGGTGTTGATTATTTAAGATTGAAAAGTGTTCTCAATGAGGGATTGGGGGTTTATGAATTATATTTCCCAATCCCCTTTTTTTTTGTTGGCCTTTGGTTTTAAATTTTTTTTACGAAAGGTGAGCGAATAATGAATGTTGGCACAGTACTGCGCGCAACTGCTTCCCGGTTGCCGGATAAAAAGGCCGTTATCTTTGGAAATAAGTCTTTCACCTTTAGCGAGCTTGACCTGAGGGCTGACCGGGTGGCAACCTTCCTTTCGCGCCGCGGAATCAAAAAGGGAGACCGGGTAGTCATCGTCTTCCCGAATATTCCGGAGTTCGTGGTTGTCTATTTTGGAATAATACGTCTGGGAGCAATCGGCGTGCCGCTTGACTTTCGTTTTAAAGGAGATGAATTATCCTCAGTCCTGATTGATGCGGACGTTAAAGCGCTCTTCACCTTAAAGAATAAATTTGTGGAGATCCAATCTGATTTAGGCGCGGCGCGGAGCCTCGTCCATACTGTGGTGCTTTTTGAAGGCGAACACCCGGAAACTTTTCGTTTAGAAGCTCTCTTAAACGAGAAGGCCCCAACAAGAGTGGATGAAGTCACGATCGATGAAGCGGATGAAGCGCTTTACCTCTATACCTCCGGAACCACCGGAAAGCCTAAAGGGGTCGTGCTCACGTTCTGCAATCTTGATTATTATCCGCTCACCATGAACCGGATGGTTGGCGCGGGAGAAGATGACGTCATCGGCTTCATCATCCCCCTCTCCCACATCTCCGGGCCCATCATATCCAACATGATCGCCCTCAATGGTTCAACCATCGTCTTATTCGAACATCTCCGGCCGGACCGCATCCTTGAGGACGTTGATCGCTTTGGGGTGACTTATTTTTTTGGTGTGCCGCCGATTTTTCAGGCCATTCTCCGCGTGCCCCATCGCGAACGGTACCACTTAAAAAGCCTGGTGTATGTCTCCATGATGGGAACAAATGTTCCCCTCCCGCTGATGCAAGAATTCCGCCACGCTTTCCCCACGGTCAAGGTAATCCAGGGGTATGGTCTTACTGAGACCTCGCCTTACATAACACTCTTACCCCTTGAATATGCCGAGACCAAGATGGGAAGCATCGGCCTTCCCGTGCCTGAAATAGCGTTAAAGCTCTTAGGCGGCAATGGCAAAGAAGTTCTCCAAGGCGACGTCGGGGAGATCGTTGTTAAGGGGCCAATGGTTATGAAAGAATACCATAATAACCCTGAAGCCACTCAGGAGATGATCAAGGATGGATGGCTCTGCACGAGTGACTTGGGAAAGATGGATCAAGACGGCTTTGTCTACCACCTGGGAAGAAAAGACGATATGATTATCACCGGAGGTCTGAACGTCTTCCCCGCGGAAGTGGAAAATATTCTTTTAAAACACCCCGACGTCCTCGAGGCAGGAGCCGTTGGTATCCCTGATGAAGACCGGGGACAAGCAATCAAAGCAGTCATAGTGCTAAAACCGGAAAAGCCGCTCGATAAAAAAGGGCTTCTTGCTTTCTGCCGGGAGCATCTCGCAAATTTTAAGGTTCCCAAAATAGTAGAATCTCGTGACTCCTTACCCAAAACCTCGACCGGAAAAGTTTCCCGGCGAGACTTGGTGTAAAGAATCAATCAATAATCTCTATCATGCGCCACCATGTGCACCACATATCACCTGATACGCCATCACATCTCACCCCAGGCTAAATTTTTTTTACCTTCTTATTTTTTTGCGGTTTGTATGCGCGGTGCGGAGAAAAACACAAGAGAACTATACCAGCGATACGAGATGCGAGCTAACCGGCTCCCCAAAAAACGTCAAAGCCAAGCGGTTGAACCGTACCGAGGCATCAGTAGTCAAAAAGGCGCGGGCCTGTCTCCTGGAGAGTTTTTGTTCTATTTCCGGATGGCGTATCAAATAGTCCTTCAGTTTTCGCGCCACGATGGGACCTTGTTCAAGGATAATGACCTGATGAGGAACAAGCCGCTCGAAGTGCTTGCGAAGGATCGGATAATGGGTGCAGGCGAGCAGCAGGGTATCAATATCCTTATCCTGGCCAAAGAGCCGGCGTAGGTATTTCGAAATAATCAGGTCAGTTGCTTCCCCGTCCTGTTCGCCTGTTTCCACGATCGGAACCAGCAGGGGGCAAGCCTCCTGATAAATCTTCACCGCGGGGCTGAGCTTTTTGATCTCGGTGATATAGGCTTCCGAGGCCACAACTCCTTCGGTGGCCAAGATTCCGAGCTTTCGGCATCCCTGCTCCACCACTTCTTCAACTGAGGGGCGAATGACCCCAAGCACTCTTCGGTCCGGGTAGACAACCGGAAGGTACTCCTGCTGGATCCGCCGCAATGCCTTGGCCGAAGAAGTATTGCAGGCGATGATGATAAGGGGGCACCCCTTTCGAAAAAGAAAGTCCACCGCCTCCTTGGTAAACTCAAACACAATACCCTGCGACCGGTTGCCATAGGGTACCCGGGCATTGTCTCCGAGGTAGCAATAGTCATACTCAGGAAGCAGTTCGACCACGCTGCGCAAAATCGTCAATCCGCCGAAACCGGAATCAAAGAAACCAATCATTGAAAAAATTCTCCATACTTACCATGCGTTATTGCCGGTTAAACCATTTTGTCCATTATATCTTCAAAAAGCTTTTTGTCAATTAATTATAAAAGCATAGTCACAAAGTCGCAGAGTCGAATAGTCGAAGAGTGAAAAAAATAACCCTTTAACCCAGCGACTTTGCGACCTTTAGACTTTTTTTAGGTTTCAATCCACGCACCCGGATGGAATGCGACAATTTGTAGGGGCGCAGTGCTCTGCGCCCGGCTGAGGTTTCAATCCACGCACCCGCGCGGGGTGCGACATCCGGAACTAGAAACTCAGTCAGCCATTTCCGGTTTCAATCCACGCACCCGCGCGGGGTGCGACATACTTCTTCTAAGTTTTAAAATTTACTACTGTTATTTCCATTAATCCGCGGAATACCGTTTTATAGTTAGCTACAAACACAATCTCCGATGTCGGTTTAAAAAAATGTCATAATTTCATAATATTGCATCCTGTGCGAACCTCCCGGAAAAACATGTCAGCTTCCGGTACGCGGAAGTCTTTAAATAATTAGTGGCCCCTCTTGATCCAACGATTTTTTGGCTCCAACATGCTCCACACGATGTTTCCAATTTGACCCCAAAAAATAAAACCGCAGGCTATCTTTTCCCGGATCAATAATATCAATCAACCCCTGACGCAAAACTGCCCATTGTGCCGGATCAACAATACACTCAAAAACTGAATACTGCACCCTTTGTCCAAAATCCTGGCATGCTTTTGCCACCCTTCGTAACCTCCGGGCGCCGCCGCTATCCTTGGTAGCAACATCATAACTCACCAGCACAAACATATCCTCTCCTCCTTATTTCCAGATAAAGGGCGGATAACCATCCAAGTCACCGCGGAGATAGCGGGCTAATAACAATGACTGAACATGAAACAACAACCCAATGGTCACCTTCTCGTCAAGAAAAGGATGCACTATTTCCTCCTGCTTCCTTTCCTGATATGCTACGAGTAGAGTCTTTCGGGTATCGTCGTTCATTAAAACTGCCCCGGTATCCGACTTTTTAAAACCTTTTGCCTGAACCTGACGAAGGTTTATTAAAGAAAGGGTCAGCCGATCCGCCAGAAAAGGCCGAAACTCCTCCATGAGGTCAAGCGCCAATCCCGGCCTGCCGGGACGATCTCGATGCAAAAAACCTACCGCAGGGTCTAAACCAACTGTTTCCAGCGCCGAACGAATATCATGCACCAGGAGTGTATAGAGAAAAGAGAGTAAACAATTTACGTTATCCAAAGGCGGGCGGCGATTTCGCTCCTGAAAAGAAAACGATTCCTTTTGAGCAATAATCAACTGATCAAAAACACTGAAATAACTATGGGCGGCATCGCCCTCAATTCCCCGCACTACATCCAACGGCTGCTCCTGGTTTAACAAATTCAGATTATGGTTAAGCCGTTTTACCGCATGGCCAACGGGATTGGCATCCATTTTTTGCGTATGGTCTCTAATCGCCCGCTGAAGCACCGTGCGGCAATTGGCAATCTTCCCGGCAACAACCGCCTTTGCAATCCCGGCAGAAAAAATTAAGTCATCAGCGCGCCGGTATTGTTCGCGGCGCAATAAGACATTGCCTGATACCGGCCCTTGTACTCGTGCCAGAAATCGCCCCTGCTCAGAAAGAAAGCTGATACCCACGCCATTTTCAGCGCAGAAAGCATGATAAGGTCGTCTTCGTGGTCTTTATAGGTCGTATTGGTCATATAGGACTTATCCTTTTTCTCTTCTTTGTGATCGCGCACGATAGAGCCTTTCCGTGAACCCGCCTTCGTTTAGAAACTCCTTTCCCAAAGCGCGCAATTGCTGGTCAAGCAAAAAGTTGGTCTGGTGAATCAAACAGATTGCCGCATTAGCGGCAATTTCCGGAGGCGAAGCCTCAAAATAAGTCTGATAGGTCTTATAGGACCTATTAGACCTATACGCCAAAGCCCTAACTTCCCTGGCTTTGGCGTGGTCTTTGCTCCAGAGGAGCAAAGCGTGCTGCCGCAAGAAATCTTGATAGTCCAAAAGCAGTTCCTCAAGACTTGCCCGCGCCACGCCGATAAGTTTTAGCTCAAACTTCTTGGAAGTACCCGAAGCCATGCTGCCTTCGGCAATGTTCTGCTTGCCGCTGCGAGCCGCCTGCACCATCTGATCATGCGTGCGGGAACGCCGGTCAACAAACCGGTCGCAAAATACCATTGTGGCGTCATACACAATCTCCGCCATTTGATACGACTTCAAATCGCGGTAACCTCCGTGGGGAGGGATAAGCTTCGGGGAATCGGTTGGGGTAGTCATGGTCACCACGTTAGACATTCACGGCGGCATAATCGCCGAACTCTTCAACCTTGATGGTCGAAGGGAGACCAGTCTTGTCGAGGGATATCTTGAAGCATCCCATATCTCTGGCCTTTTCTGGTTTTTCCACTTTGAGGCCGTTTTCCTCTTTGCCCGTGAATTCTACCTTAAGCCGCTCCAGTGTCTTGTGAACAGCCTCGTCGCCATCTTTATCTTTATGGGTAAAGAATACCCCTTTCTGCATAATCATTGATCCAATAGGTCTGGCCGTGCTTTCGTCATTTAGGAACAGGGTTTTAGTTGCTTCTTTTAACAAATTCAAATCCTCAATCGAAAATCCCGTCCCCTTGTCACCTTCAGCAAGCCTGGCACTGACAGATCCTTTCGCAACGTATACCGCAAATGGAACTCGCTTCTTACGCCCCATTTCTGTCTGCTTGTCAGGTTTCTTGGGGTCGGGTTTTGTCGGGCACACTCGTGTTATTTCATCGTCTTCAACAATTATGGGGACAACACTCTTGGCATATTGAATGCTTACTGGTCCGCGAATCTGACTGACTTTGGATTTAGCTTTCTTCTGTGTGCTTGTAGCCTGGCCTTCTTCGCCTTCGGATTCAGAATCGCTTGTCAATACCCCCCCAAAAGCTCTTATATCAAAAAATTGTTCGCACAAATAGCGCTTTTCATAGTTGGCCTTATCTATATCAGTCTTAAGGTTCTTATATCCTTCTTCCTTTCTTATTATATCAAGCGCAACTCCTATGGTTTCTCGCAAATATGTCCCTGAACGAACCCATATGTTATGTCCGTCCTTAAGTTCTTTAATCGTTTCAATGCGATTTCTAATCTTCCGTTTTAGGCATACATCGGTTATGAAACCTTGCCCGGTATACGCATCCATTCTTGGCCTATTGTCATAGCCGGGGTCACCATTAGGATTAGCGTTCTCAACACTGAAGACCAGGACAAAGTCAACACGGCTCTTAATTGGTTCTTTTGTAACATCTGTGCTCATAGTCATGCTCCTTTCGTGTTTATCCTTTTATTTGCGATTCGACATTGTTCTCGTTATTGCCGACTTTCTGGGCTGGGGGCCTCAGTTCGTTACGCTGGTGCCAGTAGCCCAACATGAAAGCAAACTGATCCACACCATTTTCCGGCAACACTTCACCCTGATCGCCATCGCTATCATTCAGCTTGACCTTGTTGAATATCTCTGCAAACCACTCACTGTCTGTTTTGTACATATCGTAACAGAGGCAGTTTTTGTAAAGCTGGACCAGAGTTTGTCTCGGCATGTCGATAGCAGCGGAGAACAATTTGTCAGATAATGTTGGCCCCCAGTTCCTCCCCCGCTTCTGGATATTCTCGCACAAAGCGAATAAGCGCCCTACAAGATATCCCGTATCGTGAATACGCGTATCAAGTCCCATTCCATAACCCTCCTTTCTTGTAATTGCAGTTAGGTAATGCCTGGCACATCCTGCCGCAATGGCAAGTAAGGCCAGATATTCTAAACGTTTCTTTTCCGACCGCTCCAAGTGTTTGTCCTTAATGGCTTTCTGTATCACCAATCGGCATAGATCAGCAGGCAGTGGGCGACCGGCCACAATGACTTCAACAACCTCACGATCCCACACCAGTCGCTGCTTCGTCTCAGACTTGATCCCTGCAGCAGAGAGAATATCCATCAATGTAGGGCAGAACTCACGGGCTTCATCTTTTTTTGTGAGGTAATGCGGAGGGATAAATATCTTCGTGCGACTGATAAAAAGGCTGGCATTGTCATCGAGAAGGCCCATGGTGCCTACATAATCGCCAAGAATTGCATGCCGTCCCTTTCTCCGTAAGAGAAGAGAAAGCAGGTAAAACCGTTTGTCACGGTAACCAGTTTCTTGACCGTTCCTGAACCGCTGTAAAGCTTTGAGCAAATCGCCGCTATCCGCAAGTACCTGGCCCTTGCCTCCTTTGGCCTTCCCTCTTGTGAAAACGCTCTTTTCATTCTGAGGTTTAACAATCTCATAAGCACCGTAGTCCAACACTTGGACATACGATTGTCCTTGATCAACCCAGATACAATTAACTGACCCGCCGCCGAACTTTACTGACGAGTTTTCGATTAGCCAGTCAAGTGCTTTCGAGTATTTCTCGGCCTCTTCAAATCCGACCTGGGCAGGAAGAGCGCTGCCATCAGTCTCCTCTTTTTCATTATCATTACTTGCTTCTTGACGATTTTTCTGACGTTTCTGTTCGTTGTCTCCACCTTCTTCTTTTTCTTTGGCCGGTTTACCTCTATACTCCGGGCTCAAATGTCCACAATACGTTGCAGCATTGTTGAACGAAATAAGGCTGGCCCCTTTAATTCTCGGATGGAGTATGCGCGCCGGTATCTGTGTTCGATTCGCCAAATCTTGTGTTACTAAGCTGGTGATCCACCATTCATTTTTGCTCTCCTGAAAAGCTTTCCACTCATTTTTAATCTTCGGTAGCGCATTCACCAGTTTGCCGGAATCATCCAAACTTTCGATAACCCACCGAATATTTGCTTTTGATGCAATCTCTTGCCACTTGTTCGGATTTTCATCGAAAAGTCTTACAACCTTTCCTTTTACAGTCCTGACAATGCTGTCTTTTATTTTATTCTCCACACCGTACCATAATTGCTCGCGTTTGGCGTCGTCTCCAAGCCAATTAATGATCCTCGCAAGTTCCGGAAGCGCATCTGGATTCCGAGCATGCCATTTCGCGAGTTGGTCCAGATAAGCACGTCGCCGAGTTTCTCCGGATGAGACAGGGGTTAAAGGTTCTTTTAATTTGCGTTTTACTACTTTTGAGTTAAGAAGTTTTTCTTCGTAACTTTTTCTTTTATCCGTGTATTTCTCCATTTTTTTCTTGTACGAGCTAAGTTGTTTTTCGGTTTCCAATTTTCCAAAAATCCACGAGGTATTATCAACGAGACCGTGCGGGGTATCATCTGAGACAGAGCGACAAGATGATCTTTCAGTGACTGGACAATCCAAATCTCTACAAGGTTCTTCCTTAGCTGTTTTCTTATCATTTGACGTGTCCTTCGGTTTTCCCAGCCAATTAACGCGGAAGGCATCGTCTGACTTCAACACAATCTCAACCCAGACCGCAAGTTCATCGAAGTACGGATCTGGCACTGGTTCTTTGCATCTCTTGAGAGTATCATATTGTCTTACAAGTTCAGCAATCACTGCGCTACCCTCCTTTCAAACGTTTGGCGTATGAGCTTAGCATTATCATCCGGATGGGGGTATTCAAGAACACCGTTTTGTACCATTGCATTAAAAAACACCGGTGTGTCCGTTTCGTCCTTGGCGGATCCCCATTCCCATCCGTGAAACATTAAACCGATAGACATAGTCAGGCCCGTTTGTCCCATTCGCGTCCACTTTTCATGTTGCTCTTCCACAACAGCATTGAATCTGTCCTGTGCTTTAAACGCATCGAACTTTGAGTTAATCGGTTCTACAATTGCAGTACATTCCCTTAACCCCAAAAAGACATCACGACGCCCCCCTGCTTCTAATGATCGACGAAAAATATCAAGGTGTTTGCCAAGGTTCTCATCTTCAGGCTCCTTGCCCGACCATTCAAAGTGTGCCTCAACTATGTAATGAACATCATAAAGGTATGTCTGCATTTTCTGAACTCGCCTATCAGGAGCCACGAAAGGGCGCTGTGTAATGATCGCATCCTTTACCTCATTCACCTGTATATTCTGGTATCGAATCGGGTTCAAAATAAGTGCCTTTGTCGGCACCCAGAAAAAAGCTGGTTTCGCATAAATTGACCGCAAGACTCCTGCAAGAGCACCAAACGTAGGAACTGGATACGTGAAGCGCTCTATCCGAAGGTCCTGTCTGGTAAACAGAGCCCGCTCAGCATGAACAGTGAAAACTAATGGTGGTGATTGTGTTTTCATATTATATAGTCCTCCACTGAAAGTTCATTTGGCCCAAGAAGGCCCGTTTCGGTGTAATATTTAATGTCTGCCAGCACAAGCCAGCCGCTTTTTGTTGGAGCAACGATAGAATCAAACTGACGTAATGCGTCTCTAAAAACCTGCACAAAATATCTGCCGGCTATTCTGAAATCATCTAAGCCCAATGCCCCACCCTTGAGCAGCTTTTCAGCCAGCGTTTTTCCATACTCTCCATACGGCACGAGAATGGAGATAGTGTCGTTCTCTATGAATCGGAAATCATCGGCAATTGTGGCAAAAGGCACGTCAGCGCCTTCTTCAAGTCTTCGCGGCGATGTAAGACGCGTGATAATCTCTTTTGCATCCATCTCTAATGCCCGGCTCCAGTACAGTCTCTGGAAATATTCCTCTACCGCTTTGAGCCCGAGGGGATCCTTTTCAGCCTGTGTAAACGCGGCATCGCCAGCAAGGGCAGAAAGAGTGTCGATCCCTGCACGTTTTGCCTCAGTAATATCGCGGAGTCTACGGAGATCCTCTTCCGCCCTGAAATAATAGACTTCCCCGTGGTGAGGTAGCCTGCCTTCCCGATTGCACCGGCCCGCCGCCTGAGCAATAGAATCAATTCCTGCCATGGCCCGGAATACAACATCAAAATCAAGATTCACGCCAGCTTCAACAAGCTGGGTACTGATAACAACAGGGGCTTTAGTTCCTGTCTTACGGCAATAGGAAGTCAGCAGTTTGACAATTTCGATAACATCCTTTCGATGCTGAGGACACATGCTGGTTGAGAGGTGCCACACTCTGTCCGCCACACTTTCGTTCTTTTTAAGTTCCTTGAAGATTGCCTTAGCGTTGCTCTTTGTATTAAGAATACATAGCACACTTTTTCTCTCCCGCACCTTCGCTATTACTCTATCTACGATTTCAGGAACACAGAGTGGCTTATCGAAATCAACGGGACAAACACGGACTCTGGTCAGCGCGGTAAAATGTTTCTGAGGGTCTGCGATTATGGGCTGGATGTTTCTAACACCAATCCTATGATTATCCAGTGCTCCTTCATCAAGACGCTTTGAATCAAGCAGCGGCTGTGTTGCCGTGCAGAAGACAACAGAGCAGTTGTAATTATTGACAAGTTCTTCCAATGCCCATGTGACCGCCTTCAGATACCGCACGGGGACTGTCTGTGCCTCATCAAGAATAATGACTGACTGCCTGATCGCATGCATGCGTCTGCAACGGCTTGGCTTCGATGCATAAAAAGACTCGAAGAACTGTACGCTTGTAGTTACAACAACCGGACTTTCCCAGTTGTCAGCTAATAATTCACTCTCAACCGTTTCCCTTTTTGGCTCCATATTGCTGTGGTGTTCAAGCACGTTGGTGCTTCCGCCGTCTTGGTCCAATACTTTGCGGAACTCGTCTGCATTTTGCTCAATGATGGTTGTGTAAGGCATTACGTATATAACCCTGCGCATCTCATTATTGATTGCATGGTGCAGGGCGAACCGCAGGCTGGAGAATGTTTTGCCTCCTCCAGTTGGAACGGTCAAATCGAAAAAGCCCGGCTCATTCGATGCGGCATCTTTGCACTGCTCTGAGACTTCCTTGCGCACCTTATTGACGATCCCATTCGATGGAAGTGTTCTCAAATGATCCTCGATTTTTTCCAATAAGGCAGGAAATGCATCTTTCTTTATCGATATGCGTGTCTTCCACTGGTCAGGATTTCCAGCCTGTTCTGAATCAAGTCGGTCTGCATCAACAAGAGCGCTAAAAAGCATTCTTATTGCAAATTGCAGTGAATAAGCATCTCTGCCGGATATATTGCCGCCAGAATCAATCCACCGGCAGACATAATCGAGGTTTTCCTCAGACAAAAGCACGTTGATCAAGAAATCTACTTTCTTAGAAATCTCCGGTACAATATTATTCAGATACGGCTCAATTATTTTGGTCAGTCGGTGCTCTAATGATGTTCCTTCTCCGACAGAAGTTCCATTTAGCAACCCAGAATGATGTCCTACAACACAATGAGAAATCATTCGTGCGATTAGCATAGCTATCCTGCTGATTTCTTTGTCACCGATTTGTTCTTCCCTATTACATAATAGATTTAAAAGCCATTGCGCTCCGGCAGATGAATGGTCCGGTTTATTCTCGTCGGAATCGGATCGAATATATTCCTGAAAAGCGACCGAGTACTTGCCGATATCGTGAAGCAATCCAGCAATCTCACCGTAGACATCGTTGTCGGCCAAACCGTAGATCTTCTTGCTTACTCCTGTCAAATGACCTAGGACAGTTTGCTCTTCACCGGATTGGTTAACTCTTGCAATGTATCTCATGAATAATTTTGCCTTTCGGTTACTTTGAAGCATTTCATAAAGTCCATTGTGTATTTCCCCAAATCATGCCACAGCCCCGCCAAATATCCCCACTCCCCTGCCCCAAACACCTCGGCAAAGGAGCGGGCCACTTCCGCCACATTTTTCAGATGAACTTCAAGCTCCTGCCATTCTTCCGGCGGACGGCCTTTTTTAGTATGGGCGTAATATTTTTTTGCCATGAGTCAAACTAATAATTGATATTAATAGCCGTTCAAGCGGTTTAAACGGCTCAACCCGTTCAAACTGTTTAAGCGGCCTAATGGTTCAAGCCGTTCAAACCGTTTGAGTCGTTCATGGTTTATCCCTCCTCATATTTAACTCCATCATGATTTTATCAACTTCTTCCTTCATGCTTTTCCGAAGAGGTGGTTTGTACTTTGACCCCTTGAAATGACTGCTTTTCAGATATTCCATAAAGTTGTTAATCATAATTGATATTTTTTTGCAGTAATCTATCAACTGCGCCCCTTCCTTGTTATCAATATATTTCTGATCCACAGCAACATACAATTGACATCGTACTTCACCGCACGAGCCTTTGGCAATGGATAAAAACTGCATAAGTTCCTGATTGCCGCCTCGTTCGTAACCTTCGGCGATGTTGCTCATGATCGAGACAGACGCTCTTCGGATCTGATCCCTAAGACCGAAGTCTTTGGAGAACGCGCTGTTGTTAGTCAGGGAATAAATTTTATTGGTCACGTCAAGGGCGGATTTCCAGATTTCCAGGTCTTCAAAATAAGCGACTGCCATAAGAGCGCCTCCTTTATTAAATTGTTTAACCCGTTCAAACTGTTTAAGCGGTTCAAGCCGTTTGCCTCCAAAACAAAAAACACCTCATTGGTCAAAAAGCCAACGGGTGTTTTTATTTATTTTTCTCTCATCCTCTAATTCCCTTTTTTCAGGTTTTTTTCCGATTTATTAAATAACTTTCGGGAAAAGTCAAGAAAAATAGCTTATCTGGTTTTTTTAAAAAATTTGATAGCTTGGAAAGTTCAATCATGGTGAGGGTTAAAAAGCAGGCATTGAGCAAGCATAAGGTTGAATAAACCCCGTTAGAAGGCGTTCACACCGGGTATTTACAGAGTGTGATAAAGTGTTAGAATTTTTAAGTTTACCCCGTGCTTCTTCACTCCGTTGGATATTTGATATCGAACAAGACAAGCAAGGCATTTCTAACGGGGTAACGACTCAAAAACAAAAGGCTTTTTAAAAAAGCTTGACAAAAGGCTCGTTGTTAACTATTAGTTATCCTAATAGGACATTGGGAAAATTACCTGGGATAAGCAGGTAAGCAAATTTTTTTCAAAAACTTTAGGCCGTAGTATTAAAAGGAGGTACGCAATGAACAAAAAGAAACTGCTGGTTACTTTCGGGGTCATCTTTGTTTTTGTTATAACCGCCATTTTGGCTTTTCACCAGATAAGCAATGCACAAGAGTGTAAAGTTATTAGAATCGATGAAGTAAAAGGAACCCCTGAAAAAACAATTCGCCTTGACACGGAAAAACTGATAGTTGCAAAAGGCACCTGTGTGGTTTGGATTAATTGGTCAGGTCAATTGATTAAAGTAGTTTTTAAAGAAGAAGCACAAAAATGCAGTGTTGCAACCGACGGACAGAGTGGATTTAAATATGTGGATAACTGTTTTGTCTCTAACATGGTACCCAATGCAGGAACTTCGAGTGTGCGGTTTAACGTCTCAGGAAAGTTTAGGTACGAAATAGTAATGCCTCCTGCAGAGCCTTCGGCAACCGCCAAAGACAAGGTCATGGCAGCAGGGGAAATTATTGTCGAATAGCTGACCAAGGTAGATACCCACGGGCTCACGCCCGTGGCACTAAAGATTAAAAGGCAGCTGCAGTTGCCCTTTATCTATCTTTTCCTGAAACTCAATGTATCTTTTTATGACTTCTTCGTTTATGCC
>Ga0068714_10002989_pt1 | contig 20652 bp, 17 predicted proteins | sample MTBNYHSulfiMetaG_FD_62988 | JGI IMG/M metagenome (GOLD analysis project Ga0068714, IMG submission 62988) | Enrichment culture microbial communities from rom New York Harbor, USA that are MTBE-degrading - MTBE-NYH (New York Harbor Sulfidogenic)... | ecosystem: Environmental > Aquatic > Marine >... | reverse complement strand
TTATTGATTGGGGCAATAATTCAGATATTTATTCCCTATACCGTCATGATGAGTTATGGGATCAGGCATTGTCAGCACCCCGAAGTAATTGTGAAATCAGACAGCCTGGCTCCCGACATTAATATTAAGGTTGATTCATTCGACCTGGTTATCCTGCCTCCCTCTTCAGGAGTCCAGTTCTACAAGGATGGAATAGTATTCCTGTCTATGTCAAAAAATGAAGAAAAAATGATCGCTGAACATATCTCATTTGGCACACCTGATGCATATTATGGCATCCCAAATGATTCAACTGTAGGGGCACGTATCGCTTTTTCTCCCAATTTATCCTTTCCCTATCCCTGTGAAGCATTTACTTTTACTAATGATTTCATGACCCTGTATTTTACAAAAGCCACAAAAAAAGATAAAAAAGAAAAAATCTTTAAAGCACAATATATTGCCGAGGACGGGAAACAAAAAGGATGGGTCACAGATAATTCTCCCCTTTCTTTTTGCAGTGATAATTATACTTATACACATCCTGCTTTATCTGATAATGGAGAAATAATGATTTTTGCTTCAGACCGGACTGGTTCCACAGGGGGAATGGACTTATACATGACACGTTATGAAGGGAATCAATGGACTGATCCGGAAAATCTTGGTTATTTAATCAATACTAACGGTAATGAATTTTTTCCTTTTCTGGATGCATCAACAAACCTGTTCTTTTCTTCAGACGGATTACCGGGCTATGGCGGGTATGATCTTTATATAAGTAAATTCAACGAAGCTACATGGGATGAACCAATTAACCTCTCAAAGCAAATAAATACCGAAAATGATGAAATCGCATTCAAAATAAACAGAATAGACGGAAAATCAGCTTTTTTCTCAACAAGACAGGAATCTGATAAACAGCAGATACAATTATACAGGATCTCAATGGACAGCCTGATGGCCATTATTGAAACGAACAGGCTTTCAAATATATTATACAGCATGGCCCTTTCTGAAAATGAATTCCCTTCGAGAAAAGTTTTAGCCTTTATTGATACCACCCGAATTATACCACCAGAAATAAGGGACACCATTGAATTTACTCAAAAGGATATTGTTATCGGACCCCAGGAAGAAATTTTGATGCAGGTAGATACTATTGAGATAAAGGTGGTTGAAGCACCTCCGAAAGAACAACTCATTGCCAGAAAAGAGATAATAACCGAATCTCCCGAAAGGCCACCAGCCGTTGTTCAGCCAGTTGTGGAAATCCCTGTTAAGGAGCCTCCTGTAATAAAAGAACCAGTGATAACTGAGCCTATTGTTCCTATAATACCCGCTGTCCCCATCGTTGAAGCTCCTGTGAAAGAACCGCCCATGTTAGAAAAAACAATAACTGAACCTGTTACCCCGGTAACACCGGTTGTGCCCATTGTTGAAGCTCCTGTGAAAGAACCGCCTTTAACAGAAAAAGAGATCATACCTGAAGCCCGGGTACAGGTCATCCCCACCGAACCTGAAGTTGAACCGGCTGATATAGTCACACCGGAACTGAAAGAAAGCTCTGATGCTATTGTTTACAAGGTGCAGATTAAATCGGCCCTAAAACCCCTTGGTAATTTCAGGATTACTGTTAACGATAATAATTACAACACAAATGAATATTACTATAAAGAAGAATACCGTTATACAGTCGGAGAATTCAGCTCACTGGAAGCTGCTGTGGAATTAAAGAACGCTTGCAGGCAGACAGGATATCCTCAGGCTTTTGTTGCATCCTTTAAAAATAATGTACGCTCTCCAAAATTATTGGTTGCAACTGATATGGATCAAAAAATAACCGGACAGTCTTTTGAAACAGATGCAATCATGGCTATGAATGAAGAACAAGCTGTAAGTGAAACCAAAACATATGAAAAAGAACTGCCTGAGATCAAGATAGATACAATAACTGAACAACATGTACAACTGATACCGATTGAACCTAAATTTGAACCCGGAAGAACCTATATTTCTGAATATAAAGAATTACCGGATGTAATAATATATAAGGTTCAGATTAAATCAGCCATAAGACCTCTGGGTAACTGGCAGATAACAGTCAATGGCACAAACTATTACACAAACGAATATTTCTACAAACGTGAATATCGTTATACAGTTGGTGAATTCAGTAAACTGGAATATGCCAGAGAATTACAGAACGCCTGTAGACGGATAGGTTATCCCAAAGCTTTTGTTGCCGCATTCAAAAATAATATCCGTTCAATTGATCCCCGTTTATTTAAGAAATGAACTTTCCGGCAGCAACTCCGTTAAGTATTAAAATTAATTACTGATTATCTGTACTCTGTTACCTGAGGTTTACCTATTTTTCATTTTCTGAAAATTTATAATTACTGAACATTATTAATTATAACCTGATATCTCAAAATTACCATACAAAATGAAAAGAATAACAATCATCCTCATTCTTATTTTATCCAATATGTTCAGCATTTCCTCTTGCGGACAACAGAATTTAAAAGAACTCAAAGTCGGTGATAAAGCTCCTTTTTTCACAGCGTTCGATGATAATAACCGGCTCTGGGATATAAAAGAATATATCGGGGAAAAAAATATTGTAATTTTTTTCTTCCCGGCAGCTATGACAGGCGGATGCACAAAACAAGCCTGCAGTTACCGGGACAGTTATTCCGATCTGGAGAATGAAAATGCGATCGTTGTTGGGATCAGCGGAGATGAAGTAGAGAACCTGAAAATCTTTAAAACAGCCTATAATCTTAATTTTCCCCTTCTTTCTGATAACACGGGGTTGATCGCTAAAAAATTCAATGTACCCCTGGGACCGGGCAGTTCAATTACAAGAGAAATAAACGGAAAGGAGATCGTATTGAAAAGAGGTGTAACTGCCAGACGCTGGACTTTCATCGTAAATAAAAAAGGGGAAATTATTTATATTAACCAGGAAGTTGATGCTACGCACGACAGCGACGATGTATTGAAAATCCTCAAAGCTGAAAAACAAGGCAACCACAGGTTGTAAATTTAAAATCCGGGATCAGAGAAAATATCTCTTCAGCTTTTAGGTTTGGACTGCCAGATCCTTTATTTCGCAGTTTTCATCATTCATTATGATCTGCTACTATAATAAACCAGTTTGATCAGTCTGTCTTTCCGGATTATATTCCCGGCCAATTCATTGTAACAAACAATTTTTTTTCCTAAATTAGTTAAATAAATTTTTCTTCATGAAAAGATCCGGATTCCCGCTGCCTTTATTAATTATCTTTCCCTTCATAATCATAGGGAGTTCATTAAGCAAGCAATCCCAGCCGGATCCGAAGGGTGCTTATAAGTATGATCTTTTCGAGAGACCAAAATATTGCGGCTCATGTCATAATGATTTTTATATGCAGTGGGATCAGTCTATGATGTCAGAGGCATATACTCATCACTGGGATGAGATCGAATATTTTCAGTTAGCGGTTCCTCATTCCGAAAAAGCTGAAAACATGAAAGGTGTGCATGAAGGATGCAACGGATGTCATACTCCGCTGGCCTACCTTGCCGGGGATATGCCTCCCCCTGTACCTGCAAAAAACTCCAGGGCCAATGAATCTGTTTCATGTGAAGTATGTCACCTGATCAAAGGATATTCGGATGATACTCCGTTTAATCACAATTATATAATAGAACCGGGGAAAACGAAGTTTAATACCCGTATAGGAGAGGTTGAATCTCCGGACCATATTATTCAAAAATCCGAACTTCATGGTACTGCAGAATTCTGCGGGATATGTCATAATGAGAAAAATGATTTCGGATTATGGGTAAAATCAACGCATCTGGAGTTGAAGGAAGGTCCTTATTATGCCCAGGGAGTGTTTTGTCAGGATTGCCACATGACAAAAGGAATGATTAAAACAGCAAAAATGGGAGCTCTGTACGAGGATGCCAAACTTCATCTTTTTCATGGTGCTCATGATGAAGGTAAACTTAAAGGAGTCGTTGAACTGCGCATAATACCAGATATCGCAGAAGTAGTACCCGGCGAACCTGTCATTTTTACTGTCGCATTGTTCAACCAGAAGACCGGACATAAATTCCCGACTGGTTCGGTTGAGGACAGAATTTTGTGGCTCCATGTTGAAGCCACAGATCCTGCTGGAAAAATCTATCACCTCCCGGTAGATAAAAAAGGATTCAAAGGAGAAGAATATACCCTCGCATCAGATGCCCTGGCTTACCAGGACATGGGGATACCGCTGGGAATAGATAATTTTGAGGGGGTAAAAAGAGAAGAGGTTCCGGCAGGTGACAGGATTTTCAGGATGCCTTATCTGGATCCCGAGGGAAGAATGACCATCATGCAATGGAATACTGCCTCATTTGGAGTTGATTACAGGATCGGACCCCGGGAAACAAAACTGGAAACTTATACCTTCAATGTGCCTTATGACATTAAACCCGGGAAACTGAACATCCATGCTGTACTTAATTATCGGTTGCTTGTAAAACCTGTCGGAGAATTTCTTAATGTCCCTGAAGAAGAATACAGGACGATCCAGATCAATGAACAAACTGCCGAGATAACGGTATTACCATAAAAATATTTTTTTATGAAACGAGGTTTTTCTCTTTTGTCATTCGTGTTTCTTTGTTTGATCCTAAGCACCGGAAATATCCTGTCCATCCCATCTTTCGCAAGGAAATACAGTATCAGCTGCCGGACCTGCCATTCTCCATCCATGCCAAAATTGAAAGCTTATGGTGATGAATTTGCAGGTAATGGTTTCAAGCTTAGCGACTATGAAGCACCCAGGTATTTCATCGATACAGGTGACCCGAAATTATCGCTTATCAGGGAATTTCCACTCGCTGCAAGGCTTGAGGGATTTGTGACCTATAACATGGCTGATGATGAGAAATCTGACCTTGGTTTACCCTTTAACCTTAAAGTCCTTTCCGGGGGTCAGATTTCTGATCACCTGGCTTATTATTTTTATTTCTATATGAGCGAACATGGTGAAGTAGCAGGCGTTGAAGACGCCTTCCTGATGTTTAATAATCTCTTTAACAGTGAACTTGATGTTTACCTAGGACAGTTTCAGGTGTGTGATCCACTTTTTAAGCGTGAGGTCAGATTATCACTGGAGGATTACAGGGTATATACAAGCCAGATTGGGATCTCAGATATTAATCTTAAATATGACAAGGGTGTTATGCTTACTTATGGATTCCCTGGCGGTACAGATATTGTTGTTGAAATAGTCAATGGTAATGGTCTGACAGAAGCAAATCCGTGGAAGGTTTTCGATAAAGACAAATATAAGAATGTCATGGGACGGATATCCCAGGATATAGGAGAAAATTTCCGGCTGGGAATGATGGGTTACTATGGAAACGAAAAACTTCTGAATTTCGAAAAATCCCCTATACAAAATATAGTCATATTCGCAGGAGCTGATGCCACAATTTCATTTGACGAAAATTTTGAGATCAATCTTCAGTATGTCTACAGGACCGATGATAAAGTTTATACAAAAACTACCTCCTTGTTTCATGATGAAAATATGAAAACAGAAGGTTTTCTCGGAGAGATTCTATTCAGCCCTGAAGGAGATGACAGTAAATGGTATGCACTGGGTCTTCTTAACCTCATAGAATCTGATTTTGATCCTGCCGATTATGCTACTGCCACTCTTCACGCAGGTTATATTCTAAAAAGAAATGTCAGATTGGTCTCCGAATATACATTGGATTTTACAAACAGGGATTCTAAATATAGTAAGGTTTCAGTTGGTTTCGTATCTGCATTTTGAATTATTATTACTCTAATATACAATTAATCAATATTTTATTTAACAATCGGGGTTTACTTTTTTATTAAGAAAATTATTGTACATTTGAGACCCTGTTATATATTTTTTATCTGGAGAATTGTGAATCTATTTGTTAAAGTATTCAAATTATCCTGTTCGGGATTATCCTTCGGTCGATATTATAATACCATGAACTGGGCTCTCAGGAGAATTAATAATGAGTTCACCATGCTTCATTATCCGCTTTACAAAAGTGATTCCGATAGTTTCTTCCAGGCACAAAAAAACCTTACCGACTATTGCCTCTCACTTCTTCATCCATTAAAAAACAAAGATGTCCTGGAAATTGGCTGTGGAAACGGCATACAGGCATTACATATTAATACTCATTATCATCCTTCCAGTCTGATAGGAATTGATCTGAATGAAGCAAACATTGAAATTGCAAACATGGTAAAGAAAGAAGCAAATATCAAAAATGTTCACTTTCTCATTGACGATGCCCAGAATCTTAGGCATATTCCATCCAATTCGGTCGACGTTTTACTCAATATCGAAAGTGCTTTTCATTATCCTGATAAACCTTCTTTTTTAAAAGAAATTTATCGGGTATTAAAACCAAAAGGACAATTCCTCGTTGCTGATATCTTGTCCAAACGAATAAAGGGGAGAGGAATTATCAGTATCTGGAAAAATAAAATGCATTTAAACCACTGGGATTATAATAGTTATGTCAAGGAATTTAAAAGGTCCAATCTGATGAATAATCACTTTGAAGATATTTCCAATCAGGTAAAAAAAGGGTTTAAATTATACAAGAACTGGCTTCCTCCGATAAAAGGAAGAAATTTTCTGCAGAATATGGCTTTCAAATTTTTTTATTATGTAAATATCAGGTTGAATCTTTATTTATTGAGCACCAGGCGCAGTTATTGTATCTTTGTGGGATACAAACCCGATTTGAGTTTTAATTAGCACACCCCGAATAATTTTGACCAGCCCTCTTATTCCCTGGTTTCATCCCCATCCGGATCAGGTTTATCAGAGTTCATATCCCTGCCTGTACTCAGGTTTTATTAATTTATTGGCATCATCAGAATTGGTCAGCATTTTATCCGCATCCCAGTACAACTTTTTCTCTGTCCTCATAGCAATAATGGCCAGATTCAATGCCTCGGTCAGGGGTGCTGCAAATTCAAAGTTCGCCCTGCCCTGCTTGCCACCCTTACAGGCATTTATCCAATCCCTGATATGATCTCCCGATCTTTCAATGGTAGGTGGAGGAGGAGTAAATGTTTTATTCCTGTCTTCAGGTATAAGTCGGGGATTTGATCCATGGAATGCTGCGATTATTTTTCCATAATCACCCACGAGCATCATTCCATCAGGTGAAAGAACCTTCCCGTCTTTTTCGAGTTCTTCTGGCAGCAGGGGTTTTATTCCTCCATCCGACCAGAATATCTCAACCGGTGGCATTTCTCCTCTTGCAGGATACGAAAAATGAGCTGTCATGGCTTTTGGATGTGACACAACAGGTTTAATAAATGTCGGTACGCTGTTTTTTACCACGCAGTCTGTAGATCCATATGCCTGAACACTTAAGGGAGCCCCCAGCTTAAGCACCCTGTAAATCACGTCGAATGAATAGCAGCCCATATCTCCCAGAGCCCCGGTTCCAAATTCATACCAGCTCCTGAATGTTGTATGTGTATACTGGTAACTGAAGGGACGGTATTTTGCCGGACCAAGCCATAAATCCCAGTTGAATCCTTCCGGTACGGGTTCTTCGGGCGGAAGTTCAGTGAAACCGGAAAGCCATACCGGACGGTTTGACCAGTTATAGACCTGACGAACAGGTCCAATGACACCGCTCCATACCATCTCACACAATTTATCAGTCGATTCAGCTGATGAATTAGCGGTATGAACCTGGGTTGCCAATCCTGCTTTACGGGCTGTCTCAGCCAGGAGCCGTGCTTCATAAACAGAATTAGTCATCGGTTTCTGACAAAGCACATGCTTTCCTTTCTGCATGGCTTGTATTGCAACCTGAGCGTGCTGGTGATCAGTTGCACCAACCACTACAGCATCGATATCCTTTACCTTTTCCAGCAATTCTCGGTAATCCTCATAACAATGACATCCTTTATATTTCCCGCTGTTGGTTTGTTTGCTGTACCACTTCTCAACAATTCTTTTGGCCGGTTCCCTTCCTGCCCTGCATCCGCTGATCCCTTCATCCCACTGAGGTTCTTCAATAGAACGACGGATGTTGTTCCTTAACTCGAACTGACCCCAGTTCTGATACCGGGTGTCATCTTTAACAGGATCAGCGACGGCTATTATTCGTAATTCAGGCATTTTTAAAAGGCTCAGCATTACCCGAGTACCCTGGGTCCCATTACCTATACAGGCAATATTAAGCCGGTCACTTGGCACCATATAACCCGGCCCACCGAGTACATGACGCGGAATCACTGTGATGGCTGCTGCTTTTGCAGATGTACTTAAAAATTCACGCCTCCTGATTTTTTTCATAGCTTTATTTTTAAATTAGATTTTACGATGATAACTTATAAACTATCCTTATTTGATAATAAAAATCACTGTTGTTCGGGTAAAATTCTATTTCTTCCCTACGGGACTTCTTCTAAATATGTAATTTGCTTTCTACCAAGATATTGTCCCTAATGGGACAATCCCAGAGGGACTAAATATTGGTAGAATAAAATGTAACTCCCGAGTAAATAAAGTCCTGTAGGGACGTAATAAACACTAGGCTTCTCATTATTTCTTAATTATTTAACCTGACACCAGTTGATAAAAATAATTAATTCCCGCAATTATTAAAAATTATGGTTAATATCACATTACAGAATTATTACGTAAGATTGTTTAACCCTGATCGTTAATGGTTGTGTTAATGAGTGAGCAAAGAGTTTTATTCATGAATCTCAACAATTCCTTACATCCTTTGACTTATCTGTAATAAAAAGTATTTTTATACTTAATAGATGAATTTCAATATGAACTTTAAATTATTTCACAATGAGATTTCTGATAATAATATTACTGCCGGCACTTATGATAAGTTGTACATGTAAAAATCCTGCCAGCACCAAAGAAAACTGGATTGACCTGTTCAACGGCAAGAATCTGGATGGATGGGATATTAAGATAAATAAGCATATCCTGAATGAGAATTATAATAGTACTTTCCGGGTCAGAGACAGCCTTCTGGTTGTGGATTACTCTGAATATGATACATTTAACCAGGAATTCGGGCATATCTTTTATAAACAGCCTTTTTCACATTATAAACTTAAACTGGAGTATAGATTTGTCGGACAACAGGTAGAGGGAGGTCCGCAATGGGCTTTTAAAAACAGCGGAGTGATGTTTCATTCCCAGGCGGCTGAGTCCATGCTTGTTGAACAGCCATTTCCCATAAGTATTGAGGCTCAATTCCTGGGAGGAGGACCTGAAGGAGAACGTCATACGGGTAATGTATGCACACCCGGTACTCATATCCTTATGAATGACATTCTCATAACTGAACATTGTATCAGCTCTTCTTCCCCAACCTTCAGGGGAAATGAATGGATCCATGTGGAACTTGTCGTTCACGGGGACAGTATCATCTATCACATTATTGAAGGCGACACTGTCATAAGATACTCAAAACCACAGATTGGCGGAGAACTCCCTGAGGGATTCCCTCTTACACAGGGAACACCCCTTAAAAAAGGTTTCATTGCACTTCAGGCAGAGAGCCATCCGGTTGAATTCAGAAGGATAAAATTACTTGATCTTGATAAAGGGAAAAAATAATTAATCATTATTTAATGAAACGCGAAAAAACAAGGGTGCTTCTGGCAGGCGCCCTTGTTATAACTGATTAAATTATCACCCTAAACCTATTTCTTGTCATAAACCCTGGTTATTTTATTTGACCCCCCCTCGCGTGAAGGCATAGTGGATTCGATGGAAAGTGTTTTAGCATCAGAAAGCTTCCAGATCTCGGTGGTTTTCATTTCCCTCGATTGTCCATCCCTTTCAAATGTCCTGGTTGTAACAATAGTAAGGGATTTTCCATCAGCCGACCATGTGGCGACCGACTTGCTGCTTCCTCCTCTTGCCTGAGTATTAACGCTTTCTTTCCCATCTAATGTGTACTTGTCTGTATTGGTCCTTTCCTCACCGTTTCTGCCCACTGATAACCTGTCAACAGTGAGAATATTTCCTTCCTGCTTAACGGCGAGCTGTCTTGCTCCAAACCGGGGAAAAGCCCTCTGTCCGGGTTGGCCTAAGGTACTTTTCGATTCATTGAATGCCCAGGTACCTGAAAAATTCGTCTTTTGAGCAGTCGTATTAATAACGAAAGACATCAAAAATAAGGTGACCAGAGAGATTACTGTAAGAAACCTCATATTTTTGCTGATTACCTGAAAAATTGAAACACTTTTTATCATTTGATTAAGATTTAGTGGTTGGTAATATAATAGACATCCAAAAACGAGTATTTATTCCTGAACTTTACAAATTGTTTAAATTTTTAAAATCAACTGCAGGATTATAAGGATAATATATAGACTTAAAGTAATAATTTAACAAAGAACATATCTCTGAATCCCTTCCGAATCTGAATCTTCATGTATATTAAATTAAAGAAAACTGAAAAATTGCCTGATTTTATTTCTCAGGAAACAGACAGGAATTAATAAAAAAACTGAATATAGATCAGAAATATTAAAAGCTGGAAATTTATAAATAAAAAATAACCTCTAAATATTGGAATGTTCCTACAATAGCCCGCAATACTTTATCTTCAGAGAAGTTTGCACTATTCTGTTCACTTTATAATATAAAGATAAAATATGATAAAGTCAGCTATTTTTTTGCAGCTTTCAGGAGTTTCTCTGCAAGATGCCAGTCATCTTCCGGAGTTCCATCAGCTCCCCTGGCTATCCTGTCATGATAAATCTCCTCGGCCTTAAGGCGAATTTCCTCTTCAGTTGGCCCTGATCTGCGTGCAGAAACTTTTCTTGGCTTAACTGCTTTTTTGGTAGATACTGCTTTTGTGTTTTTTTTGACTGCCATAGTTATCCTAATTAAGATGGTTTTTTCGAAATCAGATTAACCTGATTTTTTCATGTAGCAATAAAGTTATATAATTTATCAAATCAAAGCAACTTTGTTTGATTGAGTTTACAAACTTATTTGACAAAATTATTAATTACGCTGAATCAATAACAATCTTGTTAATTAATAGTCAAAAATATTCTATGAAATAAACCTTTAAAGTATGAATATGTTTATTTGCCATATAATTTCTATCTTTAATTTTTATCAATCTTCCATTACTATTTTTATTAATACTTCATTGATGACAATTTAAATTTCACTTTCTTATGAGAACAAAAAAGATATATAAAAGTTCGGTCATCTTTTTCCTCTTGATACTTTTTACCTGTAATCTGTCAGGATTCACTAACCCTGTGGAACAACAGAAATTAATTCTTGCCGGGAAAAAAATACTTTTTGTATGGGGCGGATGGGCCGGTCATGAACCGGAACAGTGTTCGAAAATATTTGTTCCATGGCTGGAATCCGAAGGAGCTGTCGTTACTGTTTCTCAGTCATTGGACAGCTATCTCGATAAAGATCTGATGAATTCTGTTGATCTTATCATCCAGATTTGGACCATGGGAACCATAAGCAGGGAACAGGAAAAAGCACTGCTCGATGCCGTAAAAAACGGTACCGGACTTGCTGGCTGGCATGGAGGGCTTGGAGATTCATTCAGAAATAATACGGAGTACCAGTTTATGGTTGGCGGTCAATGGGTTGCTCACCCAGGAGGAGTAATTGATTACAGTGTAAAAATAACCGATAAATCAGATCCGGTAACTAAAGGCCTTAAAGATTTTAATATGCATTCTGAACAATACTACATGCATGTTGATCCAAATGTTAAAGTTCTGGCTACTACCACATTCAGCAATAAATATGCATCATGGATAGCAGGATGCATTGTACCTGTGGCCTGGAAGAAAACATATGGAAAAGGACGTGTCTTTTATTCATCACTCGGACATGTGGCTGCAGATTTTGATGTACCTGAAGCTCTCGAAATCATGAAACGGGGGATCTGCTGGGCGGCTGAAAGCAAGTATGCACCCGAAGAACCATGGAAAAATCCGGTTTATAAATAGGAGTATTATGAATAAGAAAGCCGTCTGAGGGATAATTATCAAACGGCTTCCCATGCTGATTTATAATATCATTTATTGGTGTCACTTACCGCTTCTTCAACCTCTTCTTCTACTTCCTCAGCTTTTGCCTCAATTTCCTTTGCTGCTTTTTCTAATTCCTTCTGATACTTCTCCATCTGCTTGGTATATTCATCGACCAGACCACCCGTTTCTTCCATTTTTTTAAGAACTCTCGTTCCTGCCCGTTTTGCAGCCAGACCTGTTATCATAAAAATTATCATAATCCCAGCAAGGATATAGGAAATAACTTTTGAAGTTCCCTGATTTGCTTTAAGTGCCTGGGTCAGTCCATGAAACATCATATAAACACCATATAAGGCAACCAGAGAGGCCACAATAGTTCCAAGAGCTAAATTAATTCCTGAGAAAAATCCCAGCAGGGCATTAACAGGCATCAGAACCATTAATGCTGCTGTAACTCTTGCATTGGCTTCGAAATCAGTATTACCTTTACAGATTGCAGAAATTACGAGCAGAATAACTGCACCGATAAATAATCCGATGATCGCTCCGATGATCGCCCAGATAAAAACCATGATCCCTGCGGCACCCCCAAAAACACCCATGCCCGAAGCAGCTCCAATTTTTAAGATCACCCATAAAAAAGAAATTATACCAGCCACAGCACCATAAATCACCGCTTTTATAATCGGTTCAGTCAGACCACCAGTAAGTTTCATTGAAGCAAAGTATTCCTTTGGTTTCAATAAACATTCTTTTGATTCCTGAATTAAAGCATTGAAATTGAATGATTCATTACTCATTTTAAAATTGTTTAAGGTTAATAATTTACCCAATTTAATACAATTCTTAACGATTTTAAACAATTAATTCGAAAAGTTTCATTCATTTTGTCATTTTTGTGGTTTTATATATCCGGGCATATCCGTATAATTAATTAATATCCGTGATCTTATACTGCTAATACCCTAATGTTGACAGCAGATCATTCAGGTTAAGCTTTCAAAAGACCAGCTTATAAAAGAAATGAAATATTTCATAATATTTACCGGACAGGATTGAACATCGAATCGGTATTTTAATGACAAAATAAAACATAATCGTGTATATAAAATCGTTGAGGATTTTATTTATTTAAAGTACAATTTGTAAATGAACAAAAAAATTATAACCTGGTCGAAGACAGAGAGATTCATTTTGAACAAACTTGATTCACCTTATAAGATCCAGGAATTCCTGGATAACTGTGAATATAATGCTACCTCTGAAACAAGATCCCCAAGATATGTTTTAGTTAACAAAAGAGCTCATTGCATGGAAGGAGCTTTATTTGCAGCAGCATGTCTTGAATATGGCGGGTTCCTCCCTTTAGTTGTTGATTTACAGGCAGTAAATGATGATGACCATGTTATTGCAGTCTTCAGGATGGATGGCTGCTGGGGAGCTGTTGCCAAATCAAATTTTACCACACTCAGATATCGGGAACCTGTTTACCGTACTCTTCGTGAACTGGCCATGTCATATTTTGACTTTTATTTCAATACGAATGGAGAAAAAACATTACGTTCATATTCCCTTACCCATAAACTGACAAGATTTGATAAAATAAACTGGCGTACAACAGAAAAGGATCTTGAGGAAATCGGTTCTTATCTTGATGATGTGAAACACTTCCCTCTTATAAATAATCAACAGATCAGGAAACTTGAAATAGCAGGAAAATACCTTCTCGATTCCTCCCTCATGGGATCAAATCCTGATGGACTTTTCGTCCCGGATTTAAAGAACAAAACAAAATACACTGATTAATTCTATTCACGAATTTAATAATAATTACCTGCTGATAAATAGTTTTGTTTTAGTGCTATTAGTTTTGTTTATTTGGATCAAATAATAATATCCGCCATGAAAAGATTTATGACTATTTTGTCCTGTTCCGTAATGCTTTTCTTAATATGCGGAGCTCCAACAATTAGCTTCAGGGTATTAAAACCCTCGTTCCTGAATATACCTGAACATATCAATTCCATTGGAGTTATCGACAGGTCTGTTCAGATTAAAAGTAAAGTTCTTGAAGGTGGTCTTACCGCTGAAATTCCCGGAAGTGACAAGATTGCATCTCAGTTCGCACTGGATGGGCTGATCAATGTAGTCCGGAATGCCGACAGACTTAATGTTATAAGAACATCCAGAGTTTTTACCAGAAATACCGCACCTGAAACTTTTCCTGAACCACTTGAATGGGCTGAAATAGCCAGGTTATGCCTTGAATTTAAAGTTGATGCCATTATCGCTCTTGAAATTTTTGATTCCGATTACATTATTCCGACAAAAATGACAAGGGTCACTGTTGGTTTTCGTTTTTATGATAACAAGAAAAAGGAAATCTTTGATCAGAAACAATTCACTCATCAGCTGGTCTGGGAAGGACGTGTAAATACCCTCGAGGGTGCAATAAACCTGATCATAGATAAAGAAAACGCGATAAAGGATGTTAGTTTTGATGCAGGGATGATTTACGGAAGAAGGATTTCTCCCTCCTATTATACTATTGAGAGGGAATACTATCGAAGGGCTAAGAAAGACCTCAATCTCGCTGAGGGTGCAAGGATGATGGAAGCAAATAACTGGGATGCTGCTATTGATGCCCTCCAGAGAGCCATGGAAAGTAATAAAATGAAAGTCAAAGGCAGGGCTGCTCATAACCTGGCTATCGTTTATGAAATACTGGGTGATTACCCGCAAGCCAAGATCTGGGCTCAGGATGCCTGGGGAAGATATGCAAATAAAGATTCCAGACATTACAGTTATATTCTTGAACAACGCATCAGGGAAGACCAGATCCTGTTGGAGCAGCAGAGGTAAGAAAGAAGGTGAGAAGGTGAGAAGGTTGCAATGTTAACTAAGATTGTAAACCAAAAATTTAAAATATTAAATAAAATTAAGTCATGAGAAAAACACTATTAACCCTGCTGTTCATACCTGTAGTTTTTGCTTTTACCTCCTGTAAGACAGACAAAAAAGAATATTTATTCAATGGTAAGAATCTGGAAAACTGGATACTGTTCCTGCAAGATCCTGTTGTACATTCCGATTCGGTTTTCAGGGTAAGTGACAGTATTATCCATGTTTCCGGAAAGCCATTCGGATACATCCGTACCAGTGAGGAATATAGCAATTATAAATTACACGTGGAATATCGCTGGCCGGGGACACCCACCAACAGCGGAATATTCGTACACGTCAATGGTGATAACAGGATATGGCCGGTATGTTATGAAACTCAGTTAAAAAATTCAAATGCCGGCGATTTTGTTTTAATGGGCATTGGCACCCAAATAACCATCAATGATTCAACTTTTACTGTTCCTCCCAGTGACAGGCCTTACATGGCCGTTCCAAAATTCAATGAAAGCAGTGAGAATCCTGCAGGAGATTGGAATATAGTTGAAGTTATTTGTAATAGAAACAGTATTGAAATATCGGTAAACGGGATCCTTCAGAATAAAGGCACCAACCTGGCTATGACATCCGGTTCTGTTTGTCTCCAATCAGAAGGAGGTCCTATCCAGTTCAGGAATGTGTATATTGAACCTCTGAACTAAGAAGATCCGGCATACAGATTAAAACACACACAATTTGGTATGAATTACTATTAGCATTTGAAGCGTCAGAAGTAATAGTCCGTCAGCAGTCACATTAGTCCTCAAACAGAGATTTGTTTTAGTTAACTGGTATTAATTATCCTTATAAAAACTGCAATTTTGAGTCTGCTCAGAAAAGTCAAAGTATATCAGAAATCGTCACAGATTCAGAGATTTTATTTTTTTATGTAATTATAAATCTGTGAAATCAGTGGCAATAATCTTCGGAAATTTTGAAAAATTATATTTTCAGACTGCACTCAATTATTAATTTGTTAATTTTCTAGTTTTTATTTTCACATTAGCACATTAGCACATTAGCACATTAGCACATTAGCACATTAGCACATTAGCACATTAGCACATTAGCACATTAGCACATTAGCACATTGGCACATTAGCACATTGGCACATTAGCATCCCGAGTTCTCGGGATTGTTCGCAATCAGGTTTTACAGCGTAAACTTGTAAAACCTGTTGCTCACGAACATTGGCACATTGAATCATCGACTCTCCTATTCATAAAAATTATATCTTTGATCTCTTTAAAATATCAACCAAAATTCATAAAGCTATGCTTAAGATCGATATCACCCGGGTGTGTGAATTCATCAGTAAAGACAAAATATACGGAAAAGAAAAAGAAGCCCTCCAGATGATCAAAAAGCTAGAAGATAAATCAGGTGAGGGGAAGGATTTCCTTGGCTGGATGGGTCTTCCTTCTTCCATTACCGAAGAGGAAATTCATGAAATGGAATCAATATCCCACCAACTTCGTAATGAGATTGAAATTTTAGTGGTTATCGGAATAGGAGGTTCATATCTCGGGGCCAAAGCAGTAATCGATGCTCTCAGCAATAATTTTCCCTGGAAGGAATATAAAAAAGGTGAACCGCTTGTAATTTTTGCCGGACAAAACATTGGTGAGGATTATCTTTCAGAACTCCTGCATCTCTTGGATGATAAAGAATATGGGATCGTTGTGATATCAAAATCAGGAACAACTACAGAACCTGCACTGGCCTTCAGGATCTTAAAAAATCATCTTGAAAATAAGACAGGCATATCGGCTGCAAAAAAACGGATCATAGCAATAACAGATAAATCCAGGGGTGCATTAAAGATCATGGCTGATAATGAGGGCTATAAAACTTATGTGATTCCCGACGATATAGGAGGGAGATTCTCGGTTCTCACTCCAGTCGGGCTGTTGCCTGTTGCTGTTGCCGGTTTCAATATCCGTGAACTGATCAGTGGCGCCCGGGAAATACAGAAATCAACCACATCGGCTGTTCCGCTCCTGGAAAATCCCAGTGCTTTATACGCCCTCACACGAAATGAACTTTATAATTACGGCCGAAAAATTGAAATCCTTGCAAATTATAATAATAAATTAATCTCCTTCTCAGAATGGTGGAAACAATTATTCGGCGAAAGCGAAGGAAAGGACGGAAAAGGCATTTTCCCCGCAAGTGTTAATTATACTGCCGATTTACATTCAATGGGGCAGTATATCCAGGAAGGGGAAAGGCATATATTTGAAACCATTATTTCCGTTGAAAAAACAAATCATAATGTAGTCATACCTTTTGATCAGGACAACCTGGATCAATTGAATTATATCGGCGGGAAAAATGTGGATGAAGTCAACAAAATGGCTGAACTCGGGACCATGCTTGCACATGTTGACGGAGGAGTTCCAAATATCAGGATAAGTATTGAAAAGATATCTGAAAACTCTATAGGTCAGCTGATCTATTTCTTCGAAAAAGCTTGTGGTATAAGTGGTTACCTCCTCGGGGTAAATCCTTTTAACCAACCCGGGGTCGAAGCATATAAAAACAATATGTTCGCCCTCCTGGCTAAACCGGGATATGAGGAAGCAACAAAAAAAATGAGAGAAAGATTATAAAACTATGTCTTTCTGGGTTTTAATTTATATCCACACATCCCGAAATAAAATATAGCAATATAACAGGGGATGCACATCCAGTAAGCATTCTGAGGATTATCCGGATAAAGATCAGCCAGCCAGCCCCAGACCAATGGTATCAAAGCCGCCCCAGCTATTGCCATGATCAGAAGAGATGAAGCTATCTTAATATGTTTACCCGTATTATGAATAGCTAATGGCCAGACTGCCGGCCATACAATCGCATTTGCAAATCCCAGCAATGCTACGAATAATACAGATGTTTTACCTGTGGTGGAAATTGCCGCCAAGGTAAATATAATACCCAGGACCGCACTTAGAACCAATGCAATACGCTGTGAGATGACCCTGGGAATTAATACCATTCCAATAAAAATATATCCTACAACCATGGCGATCAGGGTATAACTGGTAAACGCTTTTGCTACAGCTATATCAATACCCAGAAGCATTCCATACCGGATGATTGTATCACCCGCAGTAACCTCGACACCAGTATAAAAAAACAATGCCATGACCCCCATCCATAAGTGAGGCAGGTGGAAAATACTTTTCACATCTCCCTGGTCACCCGCCTGTTCGACTTCCTGGTCACTTTCCTCCTCAATCTCTGGCAAGGGTGAATAGCGCATCATAATACCCGGAAGAAATAAGCTTATTGCAATTACTGTATATGGGGCTATAGCCCTTCTGGCTAGCTCATTAAGCGCAGTGATTTTCTGGTCCGGAAGCATCGTCTCCAGATTATTGACAAAAGCATCCCCATCACTGAGTATAAAATAAGCAAGAATGAGCGGGGCAATTGCACCTGCAACCTTATTGCAGACACCCATAATACTGATCCTGGTAGCAGCAGTCTCGACCGGGCCGATTATGGTAATATAAGGATTTGATGCAGTCTGTAATACAGCAAGCCCCGTTCCCATTACGAATAATCCTGTCAGGAAAACTGCAAAAGACCTGACCATTGCCGCCGGGATGAATATTAATGCCCCTATGGCCATAACCCATAATCCAACCATCATACCTTTCTTGAAACCGGTCTTTTTTAATACCCAGCCCGAAGGGATGGCCATAACAAAATAGGATATGTAAAACGAAAATGCAACCAGGAGAGACTGGAAATTATTCAATTCACAGGCTATCTTAAGATAGGGGATCAATATCCCGTTCAACCAGGTTATAAATCCAAAAAGGAAAAATAGTATTCCGATAATTGTGATTGAAATCACATATTGCCTGCGGTCATTTACCATGATAATAGATTTAAAATTTGAGATTTAAAAATAATTAAATCATTTAATATTCTCAGGTAAGAATTTAAATAATTTCGGAAGGTAAATAATATTCATGTTTTTTAATGTTTTAAGGACTTTTATCTGATCCTGTATGAATTATTATTTTCCATTATTTATCAGCCTGCCACTTTAAATGTATATTTGCAGATAAATTCCTTCATGAATAGAATTTCCTGTTATTTCAATAACTGCAGCTATACAGTTCAGGATCAACCTGGAATTTAAAAAATGAATGTGGCAAATAATTTATTTGAAATTGCATCACAATTCAGGATCCCTCACATAATTGAGAGTATTTATGAGTATGGGGATGGTCATATTAACGATTCCTATTTTGTAAAGACCAAAGGGAATGAGAATCCGGATTATCTTCTTCAGCGAAAGAATAAAAATGTGTTCAATCCGGTCCCGGAATTGATGAATAATATTTTCAAAGTCACACGGCATCTACAAAATAAGATCAAATTGAAGGGAGGGGATTCTTACAGGGAGTGTATGACAATCTTCCCCTCTTTGACCGGTGATTATTTTTACCTGGATCATGAAAATGAATACTGGTCGATGTGTTTATTCATTTCCGATCATTTAATATATCAAAAAGCAGACACGCCCGATCTGGCATATAAAGGAGGCAAAGGGACCGGTGAATTTCAGTATATGTTATCAGATCTGGAAGAACCACTGGTTGATATTCTGCCCGGATTTCATGATATCAGATATCGTTTTATGCAATGGGACAGGACACTTCAGCAAGATCCCTTCGGACGGAGATCCGGGCTCGGGAAAGAAATATCATGGATCGAATCCAGGCGGAATGAAATGCTGGACTTCTGGAAATTAATAGAGAATAACTCAATCCCCAGGAGGGTTGCTCATAATGACACCAAGATCAATAATATCCTTTTCGATACCAGTGGAAATGTTTTATGTATGATTGACCTGGACACCGTTATGAACAGTACCATACTGAATGATTTCGGAGATGCCATACGTACTTATGCCAATACGGGACGTGAGGATGAAGATGATCTGAGAAAGGTCACCATGGACTTCGAAATTTTCAGGGCATTTTCAAAAGGCTATATGGAAAAAACCATATCATTCCTCACTCCGTTGGAAATTGAATACATCGCATTCTCTGCCAGGTACATAACCTACGAGCAAGTACTCAGATTCCTGATGGATTATATCGACGGGGATAAATATTATAAGATAAAATCCAGAGATCATAACCTCATACGGACACACGCACAACATAAATTACTTCAAAGCATGGAGGAACAATATGAAGATATGAGGGTCTGGATATCAGGATTAATATAATCTGTATCATATATTGAGATACCTTAATTAAACTGATAATTTCAAAAATATGGATCTTCAATTCACTTCAAAAGTAGAGAGAGCATTTCTTGAAGCTTCAGGAATCCAAAATACCTTAACAAAAATTCCGGTCATCATAGTGGATAATTTCCCGAAACTGGGATTATTCACATCATTAAGGTTCCTGGAATGGGTAAATGAAAATCCCGATGGCGTAATCAGTCTTCCAACAGGAAAAACTCCTGAATATTTTATAAAAATCACGCATCATATCCTGGAGCATTGGGACTCCTCCCAGGTTGATAAAATAAGGGAAAAATACGGGCTTTCAGGTATTAAAAAACCGGATCTTCGCGGTTTACAGTTTGTCCAGATGGATGAATTCTATCCTATTGATCCATCCCAGCACAA
>Ga0068714_10002985_pt1 | contig 20667 bp, 12 predicted proteins | sample MTBNYHSulfiMetaG_FD_62988 | JGI IMG/M metagenome (GOLD analysis project Ga0068714, IMG submission 62988) | Enrichment culture microbial communities from rom New York Harbor, USA that are MTBE-degrading - MTBE-NYH (New York Harbor Sulfidogenic)... | ecosystem: Environmental > Aquatic > Marine >... | reverse complement strand
ATTGGTACTGCTGCCCCCTCGCCTTGGTCGGCAGCTTGGGGATGAGGAAGCGCACGAAGGTGTAGAGCTTCTCGAGGTCGGAGTCGCCGTAGGGGATGACCTGGGAGAGGAAGGCGTAGAGGTTGCGGAAGGCGGTGAGCTTGCCGCGTGGAATTGGACTTGGAGTCGCCCCGCCTCGATGGACAGTCGTCGGCCTCTCTGCCGCCCGGCGCCATCAGCGAGGCCGTTCCCGCAGTCGTCCGCAGCGACTCGTCAGGCCTGAGTCGCCGCCTACCCCTGCGGCGCGCGACGCGCGGCCTCGCCGTGTAGCATGAGGAGGCGACCGCGATCCAGACCGGTACCCAGACGGCGGAGGACATGGCCCAGCGGCTCATCATGCTCGACTTCGACGGCGTCATCGTCGACTCGCTCGAGGCGACGTACGCCGGGGCCGTGCAGTACCTCGAGGAGCACGGCCTCGATCATCTGGCCTCACCCGACGCGATGCTCTCGATGCTCGACCACAACTGGTACGAGGGGATGGCGCGCGCCGGCCTGCCGGCCGGGGTCGCCGAGGCGCTCGATGCGGCCCTGATGGAGGGCCTCCGCGAGCGCATCGACGAGATCGACCCCGTGCCGGGGATGCCGCAGGTCATCGAGCGCCTGAGCCGGCGGCACACCGTGGTCGTCATCACCTCCAACTTCAGCTGGTTCGTCGACGGGGTCTTCCGCCGCCTCGGGGTGAACGGCGTCACCGAGGTCGCGGGCGCCGACGACCACAAGAGCAAGGTGCGGAAGATGACGCAGGCGCGGGCGCGCCACCCGCACCCGGGCGGCTGCTGCTACGTCGGCGACACGGTCGGCGACATCGCCGAGGCGCGGGAGGCCGGGGTCGCCTCGGTCGCGGTGACCTGGGGCTGGCACCCGGAGGAGAGGCTGCGGGCCGCCGCGCCCGACGCCGTCGCGCGCGACCCCGAGGAGCTGGTGCGGATCCTCACCGACGGCGCCGGCATCTTCGGCGAGGCCGGGGGCAGCTTCGTCGAGGCCGGGGTCCGCACCGCCGCAGGTGGTAGCGGACCCGCAAGCGACGGCGGAGCCCAGGGCGGCGGGGCCGAGGGCGACGACGGGGTACATACCGCCTGAGACCGAACCTGCCGCGAAAGGTGGCCGCATGAACCCCCTCGTCCTGGGCGCGCTCCTCTTCTACGGCTTCGTCGCGTACTGCTTCTACCGCATCCTCCTGCGGGTCGGCTACACGCCGTGGGCCGCCCTGCTGGTCTTCGTGCCCTTCGTCGGCCAGACGGTGCTCATCGCCTGGCTGGCCTTCGGCCGCTGGCCCCTGCTGCGCCGCGTCGAGGCGTGGCCCCGCTGGCCGGTCGACGAGGACGACGACACGGCGTAGGAGGCCGGGGCGAGGACGGCCGGCGTCCGCCCTCGCTCTCGAGGCGCGAAGTAAAGAGCGGCCAGACCTCACGGCCGGCCGCTCTTCCGGACTTCTCATCCGGATGCCTCTCGTTCGGTCTGGCGGACCATCGCGTTCGAGAGGTGACGGCAGTCTACCCCCCGGCGACGGCATGACGACATTCGTAGGCCGTTGGCACGCTCGAGTTCCGCGTGAGGGTCGCGGTCTGGCCTCGAACCCAGCCGGCGCTACGGGAGCGCCGCCACCGAGCGCAGCGCCGCGAGCAGGGCGGCGGGCGGATCGTCGAAGGAGACGAGCGCGGCGACGCCGACGGGGATGGGCCGCGCTTCCTCCCGGCCGCTCGCCAGAAGAACGATGGGCACTCCGCCGAGCGCCGACTGCAACTCCCCCACTGCCGCAGCGCGGTCGCCCTCGAGCAGGAGGGCGTCGATGAGGACCAGGTGAGGTCGTGTGACCGTCACGGTCACGGCGAGGTCCGCCAGGGCCGGGGCGATGCCGACGACCTGGATCTCCTGCTCGGAGAGATACGTGAAGAGGGCCTCCCCGAGATCGGCTCGCTCCGTCGCCAGCAGGACCCTCATGCCGCCTCCTCGCGGTCGTCACCTCTTGACGAGGCGACGGTTCGACGGGAGTCAGCTTGTGCTCCTGCGGGAGGCTCCGCCAGTGGCAGAGTGTCTATTCAGGCCCTGGACGGGTGTCATACCTCTCAGGAGAGGCCGTGCTTCATCGCCAGCACGGCCGCGCTCGTCCTGTTGGGCGCACCAAGCTTGGAGAGGACGTTGCTGACGTGCAGCCTGACGGTGCCGGAGCTCAGCGTCAGGCGCTCGGCGATCTCCTTGTTGCTCAGCCCCGCCGCGAGCAGCTTCAGGACCTCACGCTCGCGCGGGGTGAGGTCCTTGCCGACCGCGTAGTCGCCCTTGCCCATGACGGCGCGCAGGGCGACGTCGTCGATGCTGCCCCGACCCCGATGCGCCTCCCGGATCGCCTGCACCAGCTTCTCGGGGCCCGAGTCCTTGAGCAGGTAGCTCGTCGCGCCCGCGTCGAGCGTCCGCTCGACGAGGTCGCGCTCGACGAAGCTGGTCAGCGCGATGATGCGCGTCGCGGGGCACGACTCGGCGATGAGGGCCGACGCCTCGGCGCCGTCCATCACCGGCATCAGGATGTCCATGAGCACGACGTCGGGCTGGAGGCTCGTGCAGAGCGTGACCGCCTCGGCGCCGTCACTCGCCTCGCCCACCACCTCGAAATCGTCGACGACCGAGAACAGCACTTTGAGGCCCTCCCTCACCATGTAGTGGTCGTCCACGACCACGATGCGGATGCGCTCAGGTTCGCTCGCGTCCATGCTCCCCTCCACTGCCGGTCTTCGCCATCGCCGCCCCGGGCCAGACGACGCGTGCCGTCGTCCCTCGTCCGACGGCCGTCTCGAGCTCGAGCCTCGCGCCGACGGCCTGCAGACGCTCGCGCATCATGCGCAGGCCCATGTGCTCCGCGTCTCCACTGTTCCCGTCGAAGCCGCGCCCGTCGTCACGGACCGACAGGACGACGCCTTCGGGCCCCGTGCCGAGGTCGATCGACACACTGTCCGCGTGGGCGTGCCGGGCGACGTTGTTGAGCAGCTCCTGGGCCGCCCGGTAGAACGCGGTCTTCACCTCGACGGGCATCGAGCCCGTGTCGCGCGCGGCGACCTCGACCGGGATCTGGATCTGCCCGGCCAACGCGTCGCCCAGTCGGTCCAGGAGCGCGCTCAGGGGTGACGACTCGAGGGCCTCCGGGCGCAACTCGAGCAGCAGCGTCCGCATCTCGGCGAGGGCCGCCCGCACCAGCCGCCGGAGGCGCACGAGGTTGTGCATGCCCTCATCGGGCGACTTCGCCCAGAGCGACGGTAAGGCCTCGCAGATCAGGGTGGCCGAGTAGAGGCTCTGGGTCACGGCGTCGTGCAGATCGCGGGCGAGGCGCTGGCGCTCTTCGACGGCCGCCTCGCGCTTCTCCTGCCGGTGCAGGCGCTCGCTCTCGACGACGGCCGCGACCGTGTCGGCCACGATCTGCGCGAGAGCGGTATCTCTCTCGCTGAACGGCCCGGCGTCCGGCCCTCGGCTGATCAGGAGCACACCCACCGGCCGGGCCCTCGCCGTCAGCGGCGCGATCAGGTGGTGGACGCCGGCGGCGCAGGCGCTCTCCCTGAGGGCCGGCGGGAGCCCCTCGAGCAGCGGCTCACCGCCGGCGCACACGCGACCCTCGGCGACCGTCTCGCGGAAGAGCGGGAAGTCCTCGAGGGCCACCACGGCGATGCTGCCCCCCGGCTCCTCCGGATAGTCGGTCCAGGCGTCCGATGATGCCATGCGACCGCCCTCGAGCAGGAACACGTGGCTGCAGCAGCCCCCGAAGAGCTCGGTGATGGCCCCGGTCGCGGCGTCGACCGCCGACGACAGGTCGCGCCTGTTGGCGAGGAGTTGCGACAGCATCCGCAGGGCATCGAGCTGCGCGACGCGACGGCGCAACGCCGCCTCCGCCTTCTCCCGCTCGGCGATCTCCCCCGCCAGCCTCAGGTTGGCTTTGTCCAGCTCCCGCACCCTGTCCTCGAGCATCGCCTCGACGCGCTTACGCTCGGTGATGTCCTGGGTGATGCCGAAGCCGCCGACGAGCTCGCCCGTCTCGTCGTACTCGAGGAAGGCCTTCTCGCGCACCCACTTCACCGTGCCGTCGACGAGGAGGCGATGCTCGACGTCGTACGGGTCTCCGCGCAGGCCCGCCTTCCACTGCCGGTCGACCTGCTCGCGGTCGTCGGGGTGCACGGCGGCGAGGAACGCCTCGTAGGTCAGCGGCGTGTTCTTGGGCACGCCGAAGATGCGGTGGTTCTCGTCCGACCAGGTGAGGACGTTGCGCCGCACGTCGAGCCGCCAGCTGCCGACCTGGCCCACCGCCTGGGCACGGTCGAGATCCTCGCGACTCTGGCGGAGCGACTCCTCGATGTGCTTCATCGGTGTCAGGTCGATGCCGCTCGTCCCCACCCCGGTGACCTCGCCGCCCTCGCCGCGGACGGGCTCGAAGGTGAGGTCCAGGAACTGGCGGCCGTCAGGGAGATCGAGCCAGAGTTGCTCGTGCATCTCGACACCCTGCTCGAGGACGCGCCGTTTGAGCGCGCCGAGCCTCTCGGCGTCCTCGGGCGTGAGGATGTCGCCGTCGACTCTGCCGAGCAGATCGTCGGGCCGCGCGAGCGTCGTGTTGTAGGCCCAGACATACCGTAAGTCGCGATCCTGGATCGCGACCGAGACGTGCGTGTCGCGGAGCGCCATGCGCAACCGCTCTTCGCTCTCGCGCAGAGCCGCCTCGACACGCCTGCGCTCGGTGATGTCCTCGGCGATGGTGGCGAAGCGACCGGGAGCGGGGGAGACCGCGGTGACACGGAAGTGGCGCTCGAGAGGCGCGAAGTACGTGTCGAAGGCGAGCGCCTCGCCGCTCTCGACGACCGCCGCGTACTCGGCGAGGTAGGGGGCGCCGTCGGTGCCGTAGGCCTCGCTCGCGAGGGCGCCCTGGACCTGCTCGCGCGTGAGCCCGACCTGGTGTTCGAAAGCGGGGTTCACCTCGAGGATGCGGTAGTCGACGGCCTCTCCATCGTCGTAGACGAGCTCGTGGAGCGCCACCGCCTCGAGCATGCTGTCGAAGAGGGAGCGGAAGCGTGTCTCGCTCTCGACGAGGTCGCTCTCGAGCTGCCCGCGGTACGCGGCCAGCGCCGCCTCCGTGCGCAGGGACTCCCGGCGAAGCGCGATGCTGACCGCGAACACGACCGCGACGAACGAGAGCTGGGTGAGGTAGAAGCTCTCGAGCACGCCGTAGTCCATCAGGGTGTCCATCAGCATCGTCAGCGAGACCAGCGCCCCCGCGACGAGGAGGATCAGCCCTTTGGTCCCCTCACCGCGTCGGATGACTTCGTAGACGGCGCGGCACACGAAGACGAACGCCGCCAGGTTGAGCGCGTCCACGAGCAGGTGCAGCTCGTGGGGGAAGGACCGCGGGAGGAGCGCGAACTCGGCGCCCAGCACGCTGACGGTCGCCAAGGGAGCCAGTTCCCCGACCATGAGCCCGAAGGGCAGCGCGAGGTTCACGACCAGCGCGACGGCGTACCCGAGCGTCAACGGTGCCAGCCACCGCCGCGAACGCCGGCCGCTGAGGTACGCGACGAGCCAGAGCGCGGCCACCGTGAAGGTGAGCTGCGCCGGGAGGAAGACCCACTTGGCGACGGCCGCGTAACGCTCCGGGGTCTCCGCCGCGTACATGAAGAGCAGTGCGAGCGAGCCGGCGGCGACGGCGAGCGCGGCGACGCCGAAGGCCAGCCGGGCCCCGTCTCGCGGGCGCCGGCTGAAGCCGGTGAGCCCGTGCATCAGGGCCGCCTCGAGGCAGATACCGGCCGACACGCCCATAAGTACGGGCAGAAGATTCACGCGCCCCCATGCTCGCCCCACCGCCTGACCTCGCTGATGGTACCCGTGGGGGTACCGGGGCACACACCGCCAAGTCATGACAAACGTCCAGGGTCAAGTCAGGCCCTTCGGCCGTTCCCTCACGCTCCCCGGCCACGCGATAGTCACCTGTGCACAGTCAGAGGAGGTGAGACACGCGCGCCTTGCGCACGGCACGCGACCGCCTCGCGCTCAGACCTCGCGAAAGGAGGGTCGCCTGTCGCAAGGAGTCCGGGCTTCGTGGAGCCTGGCCGCACCGAGCCTGGAGACCGCCGCGGCCCCCGTACGGAGGCGACGGCGACGGCCTCCCTTCACCTTCCGTCAAGCGTCACTCGAGTGACTACACGCTGGAGATGCACCATGAGGAGAAGAAGATCCATCATCCTGATCAGCCTGGCGGTCATGATGATCGCCGTGATCGCCGGGGCCGTCGTGACACAGGCGGCGGCAGACAAGGCGCCGAAGGACCTGCTGAAGGAGAGGGCAGCCCAGGTCCGCGAGAAGATGGACAACCGGGTGACCCAGGCCGACCGCGAGGCGGCGGCCGCGCGTGCGGCCGCTGAGGGTCTGACCCTCCCGACCGCGGAGACCGCAGCGATGGCGATGGCGGGTGAGGCGCCGCACTACTTCAGCGTCGCCAACTACGCCAACAGCCAGCTGCCGATGGTCGAGAGCGGTGTCGCCACGACGGTCAGCAACCCGCTCGTCGAGCGCGCCAACGCGTCGGACGGCGCGGCGAACGTCTTCGTCGTGGTCCCGACCGCGCTGCCGGACGGCTTGATCCAGAGCTTCGACACCTTCAACCAGACGACCGGCGGCAACAGCCCGTCCGAGGGCAAGAGCTTCCACGCCTACGTGTTGCGGCCCACCGGCACGGCGAACGAGTACCAGGTCGTCTTCGACAGCGGGCTCTTCACGGTGCCGGCCGCGACCGACCCGGCCGGGAACGTCGAGCACTTCGCGGTGCCCAACATCGCCGTGCAGGCGGGCGACGTCCTCGCCTTCTACGGTCAGGGCATCCCCCTCGACATCGGCACGGGCGCCGACATCCTCGCCTACCCGGCGCCGGCCGCCCCGCTCCAGGACAGCACGATCACGCTGGGCGGCGCGGAGTACCCGATCTTCCCGCAGGCCCGCGAGTATTCATTCGGGGCCAGCGTCATCGACATGGCCGACGTGACGATCACCGGCGGCATCCGCAAGTTCGTCGACGAGCTGCCGCTGCTGGACGCCGCGGGCGCCAACGATCTCGGCCAGTTCATCCCGGTGGCGGTGCCCGACACCACGACGTACCCGGGCTCCGACTACTACGAGATCGCGGTCATCCAGTACAGCGAGAAGATGCACTCGGACATCCCCGCGACGCTGCTGCGCGGCTACGTGCAGCTCTCTACCGCCGTCGTGCCCGGCGACCAGGTGCCGCTCAGCAATGAGCTGCGGGACGGCACCCTCGCCGACACCGGTCGCCTCGGCGTGACCGCCCCCCACTACCTGGGGCCGCTCATCAACGCCACCAAAGACAAACCGGTGCGCATCAAGTTCGTGAACCTGCTGCCCACCGGCGAAGAGGGCAACCTGTTCATCCCGATGGACCCGACCGTGATGGGCGCCGGCATGGGCCCATACGGCATGGACCCCGACATGCCCATGGAGGAGGAAGACCCGCAGAACCCCATGGCCGGCATGCTGCCCAAGCCGTACGGGGCCTACACCGAGAACCGCGCCGTCGTGCACCTCCACGGCGGGATCACCCCGTGGATCAGCGACGGCACGCCGCACCAGTGGATCACGCCCGCCGGCGAGGACACGCCGTACCCGGAGGGCGTCAGCGTCAAGGGCGTCCCCGATATGGAGAACACGGACGATCCGGCCGACGGCGAGACGACGCTCTACTACACGAACCAGCAGTCGGCGCGGCTCATGTTCTACCACGACCACTCCTGGGGCATCACGCGCCTCAACGTCTACGCCGGCGAGGCCGCGCCCTACCTGATCCACGACGAGACCGAGCAGGCGCTGGTCGACGGCGGCCACATCCCCGGCCCCGCCGACACGATCCCGCTGGTCGTGCAGGACAAGACCTTCGTGCCCGACATGATGCAGCTCGCCATGCAGGACCCCAACTGGGACATGATGCGGTGGGGCGGCGAGGGCGACCTCTGGCTGCCGCACGTCTACTCGCCGGCGCAGAACCCCGGTGACTCCTCCGGCGTCAACGAGTTCGGCCGCTGGGCCTACGGGCCGTGGTTCTGGCCACCGACGGTCGGCATCAAGTACGGGCCGATCGACAACCCCTACTACGATCCCAACGCCGACCCCGACCTCGGCTGGGTCGAACCCCCGCTGATGCCGGGCGCCCCGTTCAACTCGATGGGCATGGAAGCGTTCATGGACACGCCGGTCATCAACGGGACGGCGTATCCGACGACCACGGTCGAGCCCAAGGCCTACCGCTTCCGCATCCTGAACGCGGCCAACGACCGGTTCTTCAACCTGTCGCTGTACATCGCCGACGCGACCGGCACCGAGGTCGCGCTCAACGCCGACGAGGTGGCCGCGGCCCTCGAGGACACCTCGGTCTTCCCGACGCCCGATACGGCCCTCAGCCCGGCCGGCCCCGACTGGGTCCAGATCGGCACCGAGGGCGGCTTCCTGCCGGCGCCGGCGGTCATCCCCGCGCAGCACATCACCTGGGTCAACGACCCGACGGTCTTCAACGCCGGCAACGTGGACCAGCACTCGCTGCTGATCGCCCCGGCCGAGAGGGCCGACGTCGTCGTCGACTTCTCAGCGTACGCGGGCCAGACCCTGATCCTCTACAACGACGCGCCCGCCGCCTTCCCGGCGCGCGACGCGCGGTACGACTACTACACGGGCAGCGCCGACCTCACCAGCACCGGCGGCGTGCCACCCGTGCAGCCGGGCTACGGCCCCAACACGCGCACCATCATGCAGATCAAGGTGGCGGACGCGGCGCCGTCGCCGGCCTTCGACGTGGCCGGCCTGGAGAGCGCCTTCAAGTCGACCGAGCTCGGCGGCCTCGGCGTGTTCGAGAACGGGCAGAAGCCGATCGTCGTCGGCCAGGCGCCCTACAACTCCGCCTACAACGAGACCTTCAAGACCAACGGGCCCGACGCGGGGCTCGTGCAGATCTTCAACACCTCGTTCACCTTCAAGACCCTGCTCAACGGCGCGACCGGCGAGTCCCTGACCATGCCGCTCCAGCCGAAGCAGATCCAGGACGAGATGGGCGAGGCCTTCGAGCGCGACTACGGGCGCATGAGCGGCTTCCTCGGCGTCGAGACGCCGAACGCCCAGGCCGGCCTGCAGAACATGATCCTCTACTCGTTCACGCACCCGCCGGACATGGTGCTCAAGGGCATCGAGCTGCCCGAGGGGACGGAGGCCCAGCCGATCGCCTCGGCCGACGACGGCACGCAGATCTGGAAGTTCACCCACAACGGGGTGGACACCCACCCGATCCACTTCCACCTCTACGACGTGCAGCTCATCAACCGCGTCGGCTGGGACGGCATCATCCGCCGGCCCGACCCCAACGAGCTGGGCTGGAAGGACACGGTCCGCATCAGCCCGCTGGAGGACACGATCGTCGCCCTGCGCCCGATCGTGCCGAGCGTCCCGTGGGATCTGCCCAACAGCATCCGCCTGCTCGATCCCTCCATGCCTGAGGGCGCGATGCTGGCCGACACGACGGCGCAAGAGGCCGCCGGTCTGCCGATCTTCGCCTTCAACCCCGACGGCGAGCCGATCGACATCGTCAACCACTACATGAACTTCGGCTGGGAGTACGTGGTGCACTGCCACATCCTCAGCCATGAGGAGATGGACATGATGCGCGGCCAGGCGGTCGCCATCGCGCCCGACGCACCCACCGACATCGCCTGGGCGACCGTCGGCAACGGCAACAACAGGGTGACGAACGTCACCTGGACGGACGCGTCGGTGAACGAGACCGCATTCGTGGTCGAGCGGGCGACCAGCGAGATCGGTCCGTGGCTGCCTGTCGCGACGCTGGAGTCCGACCGTGACGTGGTCGGTCCCGGCACCGGTCCGCGCAGCTACACCGACCCGATCGGCAACGACAGGACCGCCTACTTCTACCGGGTCTTCGCCCTGAACACCGTCGGCGACACCTGGGACTACGCCGACCCGAACCTCAACGAGATCGTGAATGGCGGGTTCCCGACCATCACCCTCGACTCCCGCGGCCCCGCTGCCACGGCGCTGCCCGCGCCGACCGGCCTCACCGCCACCCTGGGTGGCACCCAAGGCCGGCCGACGGTGACCTTGCAGTGGACCGACAACTCCGACGAGACCGGGTTCCTGATCCAGAGGGCCGAGGACGCGGCCTTCACCCTGAACGTCACCAACGCGACGATCGCGGCCGACCTCACGTCCTTCACACAGAACGTCGCCCGCGGCAAGACCTACTACTACCGGATGCTCGCCTTCAGCCCGACCGGCCAGTCCGACTGGTCGAACGTGGCGAGCGTGACGACACCGTAGCGCCGGTAACCGAGGGAAGGAGAGTGAGGCCGGGCCGCCCCGCGGCGGCCCGGCCTCACCGGAGCAGCGTCCGCTCTCCCTCGAGCACTCGAGTCCCACAACTGCATCCGCCGCTCACCGGCGGCGAACGGGAAGGTGGTCCCAATGGTCAAACGTCTGGTCGTCATGACGGCGCTCGCGGCGCTCGCCACGGCGTGTCTCGCCTCCGTGGCGAGCGCCGAGCCGACGATCGAGTCGGTCGGCAAGGCGCTGTTCTTCGACACCGATCTCTCCAACCCGCGCGGGCAGGCCTGCGCGAGCTGCCACGACCCGGGCGCCGGCTTCGCCGATCCGGACTCCGACCTGCCGGTCTCCCAGGGGGCCGTCCCGACCCGGTTCGGCGACCGCCAGGCGCCGAGTGCGGCCTACGCCTCGTTCATCCCCGAGCGCACGTTCGACGCCGCGCTCGGCACCTACGTCGGCGGTCAGTTCTGGGACGGTCGCGCGCCGACCCTCGAGGAGCAGGCCAAGGGGCCGTTCCTCAACCGCCTCGAGATGAACATGCCGAACGAGCGCGCGGTCGTGGCGCGCGTCGCCCAGGCGGACTATGCGGACGACTTCAGGGCGGTCTTCGGCCCGCAGAGCCTCTCGGTGAGGAACGCCGAGGCCGCCTACGACCTGATCGCCGAGGCGATCGCCGCCTACGAGCGCACCGAAGAGCTGAACCCCTTCACCTCCAAGCACGACTACGCGATGACCCTGACCGGCAGCGCGCGCATGATGACCTTCACCATGGCCGAGCGGCAGGGCATGATGCTCTTCAACGGCGAGGCCCAGTGCTCGGTCTGTCACGTGACGCCGATGGACGGCATGACGCCCGGCGGCGGTGGCATGGGACCCGGCGGCGGCATGGGCCCCGGCGGCGGCATGGGACCCGGCGCGGGCATGGGTCCAGGCGGTGGCATGGAAGACATCATGCCCACCGAGCCCATCCTCTTCAGCGACTACCGCTACGCGAACCTCGGCCTCCCCAAGAACTGGGAGAGCCCGTTCTTGACGCTGCCGCCGGCCTTCAACCCCGAAGGCCTGGCCTACGTCGACCACGGCCTGGCGGCCGACCTGCCGGGCGGGGTCGAGGCCAACGCCGAGTTCGACGGCATGTTCAGGACGCCGAGCCTGCGCAACGTCGGCCTCACGGCGCCCTACGGCCACAACGGCTACTTCAACACGCTCAAGGAGGTCGTGCACTTCTACAACACACGTGACGTGCCCGGCGCCAGCTGGCCGGAGCCCGAGGTGCCCTACAACCTCGAGACCGCGACGATGGGCGATCTGGGCCTCACGCCTATGCAGGAGGACCAGCTCGTCGCCTTCCTGCTGACGCTCGACGACGGCTGGTGGGTGCAGGAGTAGCCGCCCTCGACCATCGGCCACGCTCGCCGGAGCCGGCGGCGGTCGAACGACCGCCGCCGGCTCCACGTGCGGGTCCGGCGAGTGCAGCCCCGGGAGGCGACCGGGGCCGCCTCGTTTCCTCCGCCGCCGGGTATGCTCCTGCTCACCCGCCGTCACGACCGAGGAGAGACGACATGGCCACAGCCGAGATCGAGGCCGGCATCTGCGGGCTGACGACGACCGTGCGGACCAAGACCGACGGGGCCGCGGTACGCGTCGAGATCGAGAGCGACTGCGAGCACATCGCCCGGCTCGCTGCGGCCTTGACCGAGGTCGAGCCCTTCCGCGAGATCAGCTTCCGCGGCCAGGAGCCGCTGACCCTCGAGAAGGCGCGCGAGCACTGCGCCCACGCCGCCTGCCCTGTACCGAGCGGCATCCTCAAGGCGATCGAGATCGAGGCCGGGCTCGCCCTGCCCAAGGACGTCACCATCCGCGTCAGCAAGGAGTGACGGCCTGGCGGCCCGGAGCGACGAGCGCCCCCGGCACCCGAAGGGCGCCGGGGGCGCTCGGCCCATCTACGTCGTCTCCCGAGCAGCCTCGCGCAGCGGCGGGTCCGCCGTGCCTCCGAGGCCACGCGGACCTGGTCAGGCCGCCTGTCGCTGCTCGACGAACCTCTTGTAGCGAGCCAGCTTGACGCCCAGGTCCTTCTCGATCCGGGCGATCTCCTCCGGGTCTTCGATGTCCTGCCAGTCGGAGCAGAAGTTGAGGTCGACGCTCACCCGCGTCTTGCCGTCGCCGAGGCCTTCGAGGCGGACGAAGCCGTCGTCCGGCTCCGCATCCAGGCGGTTCCCGTAGTAGAGGGAGAAGAAGACGAAACGCGTCCACTCTTCGTTCGCCACCGAGGGTGGAACGTCGACGTCGACTGATTGACGGAACTGCGTGCACTCTGCCATGTCGATCACCTCCGTTTCGTCGTGTCTCCCCGGGCGACCGATCCCGAAACCGCCCGCCGGGCGGCAGGCGCTCTGCCGGCCGGCGATCGCGGCGAGCGACCCATCTCGGCGGCGGGGGCCCCGCGACCCGACCCGCGACCGGGACGCGCGGGGCGGTCGGCCGCGGGGCGATCCGTCGCGGTCAGATCCGCCGTCGCCCCACCGAGCCCACCGTCGCCCCCACCGAGCCCACCATCGTCCCATCGAGCCCATCGTCGTCCCATCGCGCGCGAGTGACGATCGTGGGGCGGATTCGCCCCCCTGCTCGAGCCGCGAGTTTGTACAAACCGGCTCATGACCTTGACAACACCTCGACCGCGAGTAGCATAGGCGCGTCCGACTGACCGGTCAGTCAAAACACCCCCCGCGTCGGCAGGGGTTTGGAGGTGATGGTATGGCGTGACGCGTCTGGTGCCGGCCCCCGGTCTGAGGGGGCCACCGGGCCGCACCACCCTCGCAGCACCGGACACCGTACATTTCGACCAGGGGGACATATGGCCGAAAGCACCGCCAGCCAAGGGTCAAGCCTCGCCTTCGAACGCAAGGCCAGCGGCCTCGTCCGCGGCCTCGACATGTGGGACGCCTTCGGGGCCGGGCTCATGACCTGCCAGCCGATCGCCACGCTGTGGCTCATGGTCGGCATCGCACTCTCGCTCTTCCCGCAGGGCAACCTGCTCATCGCCATCGGGCTGGGCGCCGTGACCGCCGGCCTCGGGGCGCCGCTCGTCTGGGGCATCCTGAGCAGCTCGATGCCGCGCGCCGGCGGCGAGTACGTCTACAACTCGCGCATCCTGCACCCGGCGATCGCCCTGGGTGCCGTCTTCACGAACATCCTCGCCGTCTTCTACTGGAACTGGTACATCGCCACCTGGCTCGGCCAGCCTGCCCTTGAGCTCCTCGGCCAGTACATGGGCTGGGAGAGCTTCACGACCTGGGTCGGCTCGAAGAGCGGCTTGATCATCCTCGGTCTGATCGCGATCGTGGTCGGCTACCTCTCGGTGGCCTTCAGCATGAAGAGCTACGCGATCATCCAGAAGATCATGCTGATCCCCGCCATCGGCGGACCCATCGTGCTCATCATCGCCCTGTTCATGTCGAGCAAGGCCGAGTTCATCGAGCGGTGGAACGCGATCGCCGCCGAGTACGGCTCGCTGGACTACGACGCCTTCATCGCCGCCGCCGCCCTGCCGAACACGTGGAGCTGGCACCACACACTGGGCGCCTTCAGCGGCGTCTACGCGCTCTTCGTCTACAACTACGTGATCGCCTACCTCAGCGGCGAGGTGAAGCGCCCCGACAAGGCCCTTCTCACCGGCAACATCCTCGCCGTCTGGACCCCGATCGTGCTCGGGTTCCTGACCGTCGTCGGCCTCTACCGGCTGGTCGACTTCAACTTCCTGAGCGCGACGGCGCAGGCCAGCTTCGGGGCCGGGGTCGAAGGCTACATGGCCCCGTACAACCCGGACTACCTGACGCTGACCTGGATCGCCAGCGGCCAGAGCGGCATCGTCGCCTGGGCCATCGCGCTCGCGTTCGTCGCCGTCATCTGGCTCGAGATCACCATCGCACTGCTCGTGATCGCGCGCGCCTTCCTCGCCTGGGGTCTCGACCGCATGGGGCCCAAGTGGTTCACCGACGTGAGCCCGAGGTACGCCTCGCCGGTCAAGAACCTGACCGTCGCCATGCTGGGGTTCGCCATCGGCCTCGTGGTGCTGGTGCTCTGGTTGTCCAACCAGCTCGCCGGTCTTGTCGGCGGGGGCATGCAGTTCATCTCGATCTTCCTGATCACCGGCATCTCGGCGGTGCTCTTCCCGTATCGCAAGAACGTCCGCCACATCTGGGACGCGTCGCCGTACAAGACCTGGAAGCTCGCCGGCATCCCGCTGGTCACCATCGGCGGGGTCCTCTACCTCATGTTCATCATCACGATGCTGTACTTCTCGTTCATCGACCCGACGTCGCGAGAGGTCACCGGCAAGTACATGATCGTCTTCTTGTCGGCGTGGGCCGCAGGCATCCTGTGGTACCTCTTCTGGCGGGCCAAGAACGCCAAGAAGGGCATCGACGTCAGCATCACCTTCGGCGAGCTGCCGCCTGAGTGAGCGCTGAGCGGCACGCCGCCCGCGCGAGCGGGGTAGCGAGCCGAAGCAAGTGAAGGACGGCCGGGGCCGGGCGAGAGCCCGGCCCCGGCCGTCGCGCTTCGTGATCGGCGACCTGACGCCACCGAAGCGGCCGCCCGCACGGGATCGCGGCCGGCAGCGCGAAGGCGGCGTCGGGCCTCCAGCGGCGGCGTCGGGCCTCCAGCGGCGGCGTCGGGCCTCCAGCGGCGGCGTCAGGTCTGCGATGCCGCCAGCGGCCCGAGGTCACGCAGGACGCAGACCGGGGTCTGCTCGTGCCCCTGACCGAGCGGGTTGTCGAGCATGAGCCGGTGGACAAGGTCACGGTCTGTGCCGGCTGAGGCCCCGAGCACGCGGGCGTCGAGGTCGCTGACGTCGACGACGGCGACGTGGACGAGGCCGCCGGCAGTCGCACCCGCGATGGCGGGCACGGCGCCGTCGCCGAGATCGGCAGGGAGCCCGGCGCGCAGCGCCCGCGCCAGCCGCTCGGCGACCGCGTCGGGCTCGGCCGGGCCGAGCTTGGCGTGCGTGTTGTGCGGCGGCAGGGTGTACGGCGTCGGCCCGTCGATGGCCTCGACGGCCGGGCCGGCGATGGCGTAGAACCAGCCGCGCTTACGCACGAGGCGCCCGGCCGCGGCGGCGGCGGTCGCGGCGAGGATGCGCGGCGCGCCGGCCTCGTCGATCGCGAGCTGCATCGTCTCGGGGATGCCGAGGCCGATGCCGTGCGGCGTGCGGGTGACGGCCTTGCTCAGCACGCGCGCCAGCCGGCCGGGGTTGATCTCGTCGAGCGCCCACGAGCGCCCCTGGCTCGTGGCGACCGGCTTCTCAGCGATGGCGACGAGGTCACCGGGGCGCACGTGCGGCAGCACCTGACGGCGGAAGAGCTCCTCGAGGTCGTCGCCGCGGCCGACGAGATCGGTCTTCACGGGCAGCCGCGCATAGACGCGCCCGCCCACGCATGCGAAGAGGTGCTTGGTCGCGTTCGGCGCGTGCTCTGCGAGGAGCCGCTCGGCGACGGCCCTGCCGGGGCCGCCGACCAGAGCCGGGGCGAGCTCGTCGCCGCGCGTGGGGACCGCGCCCCGGGAGACGGCCCCGCCGGGCACCGGCGCCGACAGCGACGCCGCCTCGTCGACACCGTCGAGCACGACCGGCCGCTCGCAGAACTCGCGCAGCCACAGCTCGAGGTCGATCGCCCGCCAGAACGACCACGAGTCCTGCGTCCTCCCTTCGCAGAAGCGGCGGAAGGCGTCGACCACCCGCTCGGCGTCCCAGTAGGGTCGCGACGCGAAGCTCGGCGACTGGCAGACGCCGGTGAGCTGGGCGCGGCGGGCCTTGACCCAGCGCAGGCCCGGGGCCAGAGCGCCCGGCGCCGCGCCGCGCCGCCGGCGCACCTTCTCGGGCAGCGACCCGCGTACCCCCTCGCGGAGGATCCATTGGGTCCAGCCGTCACGCACCAGAGCGTCGGGCGGCAACGCGAGGGCAGACTCGACGACCTCGCGGTCGAGGTAGGGCAGGCGTGACTCGGTCGCGGAGGCCGACGCACTTCTGTCCGCGTCGCGCAGCGATGCGGGGAGACGATAGGTGAGGAGGTCCTCGAGCAGGCGGCGTTTGAGGTCGTCCCGGCTGCGGGCGTCCCCCGGGTCAAAGACCCGCGCGCGGAACCCGGGGCGCAGCGTGCCGGCGATGCTCAGGCGCCTCCGCCCGCGCACGACGTGCCGCCGTACCTCGGGCGCGAGCACGTCGCGCGCCGCGGCCGCCTCGTGACGCAGCGCGGCGCGCCCGCCCTCGCGACGCAGGTGCCACAGATAGGCGACGTGGTGCTCGGCCGCGCCGGCGAGAAGCTCCTCCCCGCCCAGCCCGCTGAGCAGCACGCCGACCTTGCCCCGGGCGCCGCGCGCAAGACACCAGCGCAGGTACGCGTCGGTCGTCGCCGTGGGCTCGTCCTGGTGCCACACGAGGTCGCGCAGCTCGTCGAAGAGCTGCGCCGAGTTCGGCGCCGAGGTCGTGGCGTCGGCGCCCAGGCTGTGTGCGACCTCGTCGATGGACGGGCGCTCGCCCCCGGGATCGCCCTCGGCCACGGCCGCGAAGGCCCTGAGCCGGCCACCGAGCGCGCCGGCCGCCGGCGACCGCTGCTGCAGGAGCTCGGCCGCCAGCGCGGCGAGCGCCGCCGAGTCGAGGTCGTCGCCGAGGGCGACGCCGGCCGGCGCCTCGCCCGCGAGGCTCCGCTCGACCGCGTTGCGCAGGACGCGGCGGAAGAGAACGGGGTCGGGGTTGCCGTCGGTCGCCGGTCGCGGCTGCCAGTAGGTGGTGGCGGGGAGGCGACCCGTCGTGGGGAGGCGGCCGGCGACGGCGTCGCCGGCCGCCTCCCCACCGAGGTCCACGACGATGGTGCTCGCCGCCGGCACCCGGTACACACCCTCGAAGAAGGTCTCCGGGCGGTGATCGAGCAGGCCGTGCTCGAGATACTCGAAGACGACCTGCTCGTCGGGGCGCGCAGTCACCGACGGGTCCTGCAGCAGGGCCTTGATCTCGCTGGCGAAGAGCAGGCCGCCCGACGCCGGCGAGCGCGTGTAGTACAGGGGCTTCACGCCGAGATGGTCGCGGCACAGCACGAGGCGGCCGGCCGTGCTCCCCGCGCCGGTGCCTGCCTCGCCGCCCGCGACCGACTCGCCGGTGCCCGACTCGCCGCCCGCCGCGGTCTCCCCAAGACTGCGAAAGTCGGCGATCACGAACGCCCACCTGCCGTTGAAGCGCCCCGCGCAAGCGTCGCCCCACTGCTCGTAGGCGTGGACGATGGCCTCCGCGCCGCTCGCCGTGGCGAAGACGTGACCCAGCTCCTCGAGCTCGGCGCGCAGCTCGCTGCCGTTGAGGACCTCACCGTCGCAGACGAGCCAGACGGTCTCGTCCTCGTTGGCAAGGGGCTGCCGGCCCTCGGCCCCGTCGCCGGCGGCGAGCCGGCGATGACCGAGGCTGACGGCGTCGCGCTCCAGGGCCCCGCCGCCGTCGGGGCCGCGGTGTGCGAGCACCGCGGCCATGCGGGCGAGGAGCGCGTGATCGGGCGGTCCGGCGAAGCCGAAGATGCCGCTCATGGGCGGGTGACTCCCTCGCGTCGTTCACCGTCGCGCGGCCGGCCTCCCGGCCGGCCGCGCGAGACACCCTATCACAGCACCGTTGCCCGCCCTCGGCGGCCGCCGATAGACTCGGGGCGCCCTGCCGATCCGCTCTGGAGGCGCCCATGCCGGCGGTCCGCACCGAGTTCCCCCACGAGGTCGACCTGCTCGAGTACGTGTGGGTCCCCATGTCCGACGGTGCCCGTCTCGCCGCCCGCGTCTGGCTGCCCCGCGACGCCCCGTCGGCCCCCGTCCCCGCCATCCTCGAAGCCCTCCCCTATCGCCTGAGCGACGGCACGGCGGCACGCGACGCGCCCATCCATCGCTATCTCGCGGGGCACGGCTACGCCGGCGTGCGCGTCGACCTGCGCGGCGCCGGCGAGTCGGACGGCCTGCTCACCGATGAGTACGCCCCCCAGGAGCAGCGCGACCTCCTCGAGGTCATCGCCTGGATCGCCGCCCAGCCGTGGTGCGACGGCAACGTCGGGATGACCGGCATCTCCTGGGGCGGCTTCAACAGCCTGCAGCTCGCCGCCCTGCGGCCGCCGGCGCTCAAGGCGATCATCACCGCGATGTCGACTGACGACCGCTACGCGGACGACGTCCACTACAAGGGCGGCTGCGTCCTCGCCACCGACCTGCTGCACTGGAGCTGCTGCATGCTGAACTGGCAGTGCCAGCCCCCGCACCAGGCCGCCGTCGGCGACCGCTGGCGCGAGCTCTGGAGGCAGCGTCTCGAGCACAACGAACCCTGGGTCCACCACTGGCTCGCCCACCAGCGCCGCGACGACTACTGGCGGCACGGCTCGGCCTGCGAGGACTACGGCGCCATCGAGGTGCCGGTCTACGCGATCGGCGGCTGGATCGACGGCTACACGAACTCCGTGTTCCGCCTCCTCGCGGGGCTCGAGGGGCCGCGCAAGGGGCTCATCGGCCCTTGGCCGCACACCTGGCCGATGCAGTCGGTGCCCACGCCCGAGATCGGCTACCTCCAGGAGGCCCTGCGCTGGTGGGACCACTGGCTCAAGGGCATCGACACCGGGATCATGGACGAGCCCATGCTGCGCGTTTGGATGGAGGAGTACGTGCCGCCGCGGCCGCTGCTCGAGCACCAGTCGGGGCGCTGGGTCGCCGAGGAGGAGTGGCCGTCGCCGCGGATCGCCGCGCACGCCCTGCGGCTCGGCGCCGACGGCGTGCTGCGGGCGGCCGCGAGCGGCGCTGCACCCGACCCCCGGGCCGCCGCCCCCGGCACCGCGGGCGGGGGAGCGGATGGCGGCGCCGAGAGGAGCGCCGGTCCGGTCATCGACCCGGAGGCCGCGGCGGCCAACGGCGCCGACGAGCGCGGCCGGCTGCGCATCCGCGGCGCCCAGCTCTGCGGCGCCGACGCCGGCGCCTGGTGCGCCGAGGCTCAGCCCTCCGACTGGGCGCCCGACCAGCGCGCCGCGGAGGGCCAGTCGCTCGTCTTCACGTCGGCGCCGCTCCTCGCTCGCCTCGAGATCCTCGGCCACCCGCTGCTGCGCCTGCGCTTCGCGAGCGACCGCCCGCTGGCCCTCGTGGCGGCGCGCCTCGCCGACGTCGCGCCGGACGGCGTCTCGCGCGTCGTCGCCCAGCAGGTCTTCAACCTGACGCACGTTGCCGGCCACGCCGAGCCGCAGGCCCTCGAGCCCGGCCGGGAGTACGAGGCGACGGTGCCGCTCGACGCCGTCGCCCACGCCTTCCCTGCCGGCCACCGCCTGCGCCTCGCGCTCTCGCCCACCTACTGGCCGTGGGCCTGGCCGTCGCCCGAGGCGGTGACCCTCGAGGTCCTCACCGAGGGTTCGCAGCTCGAGCTGCCGGTGCGGCCGCCGCGCGACGCCGACGCGGAGCTGCCCGCCTTCGGCCCGCCGGAGGTCGCCGCCGGGCTCGGCGAGCGCACCGTCGGCGGCGGGCCCGCCGGCCGCACGTACACGCGCGACCTCGCCGACGACAGCCTCACCTGGACCTTCACCTACGTGGACGGCGGCGCCGTCGTGCTGCCGAACGGCTGGGAGACCGAGGAGCACAACGAGGTCAGCTACACGATCCGCGAGGGCGACCCCCTCAGCGCCGGCGTCTCCGTGACCGTCGAGTCGGTGATGACCCGCGGCGCCCAAGGGCGGTTCCACATCGTCGCCCGTGGGGAGATGACCTGCGACGCGCAGCACTTCCACGTGAAGGAGAGCGTCTCGGTGCGCGAGGGCGGCGCGCGCCCGACGCCGGGCGCCGGGGAGCCGGGTGACCCGGCGGCGATGCCGGGAGAGGACGCCGCCACGGAAGCCGACGGTGCAGGAGTCGACGGGGAGGGAGCCGACGGCGAGCGCGAGGTGTACGCCCGCGGCTGGCAGCGCAGCTTCCCCCGCGACATGGTCTGAGAACGAGAGTCGACGACGTCCGGCGGGGAGACCAGGGCCGCGTCCGACGGCGAGAGGAGGACGGCATGTACATCGGCGCCCACGTGAAGGCCTCGGGCGGAGTCTGGAGGGCGATCGAGAACGGCGTCGAGCTGGGCTGCGAGGCCGTGCAGTTCTTCGCCGGCAGCCCGCGCACCTGGGCGCCCATGGTCTACAAGGAGAAGGACGCGGCGCGCTTTCGCGAAGCGCGCGCCGCGTCCCCGATCCGCTACGCCGTCATCCACACGATCTACCTGATCAACCTGGCGACGACCAACGA
>Ga0068714_10002984_pt1 | contig 20670 bp, 16 predicted proteins | sample MTBNYHSulfiMetaG_FD_62988 | JGI IMG/M metagenome (GOLD analysis project Ga0068714, IMG submission 62988) | Enrichment culture microbial communities from rom New York Harbor, USA that are MTBE-degrading - MTBE-NYH (New York Harbor Sulfidogenic)... | ecosystem: Environmental > Aquatic > Marine >... | reverse complement strand
AGCCAAGGTATTGTAAGCCCACTCATGTGGATTAATTGAAATCAATTTAATTAACACAAAAACATCTTGGGGCTTGAGAATCATCAGTCATTCTCCTTTCGCGATTCGCGAATTGAGAATAAGCTAAAAGCCAATGTTTGTCAATACGGCCCCATCACATCACACCGAGAATCCACCCCTCAACCAAGGCAACTGGGTATTCCCCCGGGACATCGAAGGCATCAGGAAATTACCGAGACTTCCATCTATGTCGCCCTGCTGCAGCCAGAAAGCGGCAAACTATCTTTGTGCCGTTACCGTCGTTTAAAAGGGTTTTCGGGTTTTTTATCATCGTCAGGCCCATCCTTATCCGTCTCCGCAGCTTGGTCGAGTATGGATGAGGGACTATGCGATAATGGATCCAGTCTATCGGCCTGCTCTTTTGCCCACTTCATCCATGTTTCATGATCTTGATCCGTGACATAAACAGGGTTACCGCCTGAGTGCTCCTTTTCGACGGCATCGATGAATTCTCGAATCAGTCTGCTTTTTTCATAATTTTCTGCGTCGGTGACCAGTTTTGCGACCCGCGCTTTTTCCTGCCGTATCATACGTTCGAGCTCAGCACGCCGTCTTTCCTGTTCCTCCCTTTGACGCGCCAATTCACGACGCTGTCGTTCACGCTCTTCTTCCTGACGCCGGTGTTCCTTTTTCTGGGCAATCCTTTTATGGAGTCCGATAATAAAAGCATCCAGGCAGTCTTCAACTTGCTTTTTTTCTTTATCTCGCCAGTTTTTACGAAAATTATCACCCCAATAATGGCCCCTATCATGGATGGTCAGGCACAGTTTGCCAGAAGGAATACGCACGTAGTCAAACCGGCTGTGGCCGAAATGGTAATATCCATCCAGCTTCGTGTCTCTGGGTTTGGTCTTTTTTGAGATGATCTCCTCGGTAATACCTATCCCCAAGTATTCTTTTTCAATCTCGACCTTAAGCGAGCCATCTTCCTGAAAAACTTCGAATCCTCTCTCGAGCAGGGCATTGATGAGCGCATTCATAATTCTGAGTGCACGCGGCAGGCTCTTTTTTGAAACGCGGATATCCAGACAATTCTTGTCCTTTGGCTCGATAATCCCGACATCATTCGGTTGACATAGTTCAAGGATCTCCTGGGATTGTTGAATAAAGGGGTGCGGATTCCGCAACGCCTTCGGTACTATTATGGGTGGGTATTTCTTATCGGCTTCGATCTTTTGGGCTAACTCAAAATTAGTAGTGCCTGTTACCTGAAACGGAGAGTTCGCGGAAAAATGTACCGGGGGTTGAAACGTAACCCCGGGGTTTACGTTCGATTCCCACGTGTAACGGTTGGAAACGGAGAATCGGACAAGTTCGGCCTGGCCGTGCAAGAGGTTGTGAATACAGGCTAAAACTACAAAACCCCGAGGAACGGGTTCCTAGGGGTTTTGCGTTAAATTAACAAGCGCTCGAAATGCGCTATTTTTGACTGGCTCCCCGGGTGCAACCCTCTTCATAACATTCTCCCATTGGCAGGTAAACGCCAACAAATTGGAATTTATCAACTTTTTAAAGAGTACGCCGTGTTCTCCAGAGGAAACGTATTTAAGGCTAATGTCCTGTTTATCAAATCGCCTGATTTTGTTCCAACGGGAAATCATCAAGCAGCTCATTGATCCAGGATTGCTGTTTGGAAATGTGCCTTCTGATCGTTGGAGTCCGAATTAGCTGCTTGATATTTTCACGGTTGCAGGCGATATACTTAGACATAATCCATACGAACTCAACATTGTAATCGTCCATCATTTTTAGAAATGCGGGACGGACTTCGCTTCAGTGCTTTCAGAATTCTTTCCACGCAATCCTCGGACGCTCGTTCAACCTTGTGCTCCCAGATGCGAATGACTCGCCACCCCAACCGACGTAGTTTCCGAAAATTTTTCTGGTCTCGCTTCCTGGTTGCGGCGATCTTTTCTCTCCATTTTTCAGATAGCTTATGTTGCCATAAGGGGAATCGCCAGCCATGCCAAAAATCTCCGTCAATAAAAACGGCTATCTTCGCCTGATGAAAAACTATATCAGGTCTACCCGGCAGTGTCTTTACGTGCCTCGAGAATGAAATGTCATGTTCTTCAAGGAGGGCAAAAATAATTTTTTCAGGTTTGGTATTTTCCCCTTTGATCCGGGACATGACCCAACTGCGCTTTTCGGCAGACATGATATCGCCACGATGTTCGCCAGGTATGGGGGCATTACCTGGAGCCCAGGAACGGTGGCCGGCCTTTGGCGTTGTCCGTTTTTTATTCTGATTTTTTTTTGCCATTTTCTGCCTTGCAGGTTTCGGAAGTTCCCAATTTTTACTTCGGGAAATTGGTCTCAAGCCAATGCCGAACGTCCTCAACCCTGTTGAGACCTGAAAGCGATAAAATCGAAACGATATCCTTCGCCGCAATTACCACAACAGGATGACCATCCTCCTTTAGTTCGCGGTACGCCTGTGAATTTATGTATGACGTCGTCACTATAACACCGAACTGGCGATGTCGCAGCCTTGAAATCAGGCGTGATAATCCTCTAACACCAACCGAATTTGCCAGGTCATAACATTTTGCCTCCAAGGCAAAATCCACATAAATCGCAGAAGCACCATGACCAATTCGATAAAGACCAATGGCATCCCGACCACCATCCCGGCTTGGCCTGGTGAGATTGAAGGAGAAAAAATTCCTATCCATCAGTTGAGCTATATTTGCGGCGCACGCTTCAAACAAAACCGGTGCATCCTTGAAATATTCATGAATAGTTCGAACAATCTCCTGGGATTCAGCAGCTTCAGGCATCTGCTCTGCCCTGCTCCGATGTTCTACTGAGCTCTCTGCTTTTAACGGGATATAGATTCCATTTTGTACCCAGCGCTTATACGGAACTGGGCAGTTAATAGACAGGGGGTCGCCAAGTTTAATGTCATTGATCCAATCACGAGAAACACAGGGCACTTTTAAGATTGTAAACGAAGCCTTATAGTTTTGAAATCGCTGTCCCCCTGCAACTTTCCATACAGCGACAAGGTCTTCCATGGCTGTTAATTCTTGTGTCCCAGGGACAGCCAACCCAAGAAAAACCATATCTCGGAAAGACCCTGCATTTCCGAATACAAGGATTGGGGCCACCTCCTCCCTGCGAGGAGGGTTGGCATGAACCGCATTATACATATTTTGCAACAACCTGTTTCCATTTCGTGGAGTTTCATGCAGTGCACGTCCAGGTCGCTTATTATCTCCGAAATAAGTCAAAATCCCTGTTTCTTTATCAAGGTTGTCCGGCCAATCCGGATCATTGAAACTTGACGTTAGTACAACTAAGCGCGGCGTTTCAACATTGCCAAGGTAACGAAACCCCCCTTGATTACTGACCCCAATTAGTGGATGCAGAGGATCATCCCCGGCATTCGCTGAGCGTCCACCCTTGTATACAGCATCAACGATGAGATCTGATTCTTCCAATTTTATAAAATCGAATTCTTTTATAGCAGCCAACGTCTCTCTATTCCTGTTCAGTGCCTGACAAAATATTGTTCACGATGTCATAGAAGAAGCCCAATGAAAGGTTATCAGGCTTTCCAACCACGGCTACACGGTCCAGGAAACGATTACCTTCTTCGCAGCTTGTTTCAGGCAACAATGCACAGGCGTGACATGCTGCGCGGTTTAACGAATCAATACCCTGCCCGTGACTTTCAATGCAAAGTGGATCGGTGGAACACCATAATGCGTCTTTTAGCGCACCCTGAAACAGGAATTCTAGCCGGCCAGGCTTCCCCTGCTCGACAAGACCGCCCATTGTTCCTTCGCTGTCGCCAGCGGCAGTATATATCAGAATACCGTTCATGGCCCGGTCATCGCCCTCCCAACAATATATCCGTTCCCTCAAGGAGGAGCTCCCATATCCGCATTCGAAACTCAAACGACGGATCAGGATGTGCGCCAGCGTATGCAGCAGAAAAAACTTGGAGGGGATTTCCCGAGGTTTTCGGCCCAGTTTGTTATAAATGCGCCGGTGGTTCGCAAAGATTTCATCATAGCGCCGGGTATCCGTATTGCTGAGCCACAGTTGAATTTTTGATGCCTTCAAAGTGAAAAAGATACCTTCGCCATAAACGCGTATACCAGGCAACCAGGGTTTTGCCTGAAGGCTCAACTGCGATTGATCCTGCTGGTCAAATTCACGGTAAGGTGGCGGGTTGATGCGTGAAAAGCCTGTTAAAACACGTGTTTCTGCGAGTTTCTTCACCAATACGACCTGATCTATGTATTCACGGATATCCTCCTCATAGGTGCCCATTTCTGGTTTTTCCGTGATGAACTCCTGATCCGTGTCACCAGGGGACTCCAACATAGCCTTGTATTCGGAGAACCGGTATTCTTCTTCGGTTTGAATACCATTTTCAAGACCAACACCAGCGAGTTTCTGAGTAACCACCTCTTTAAGGCGCTTGAAGTCGAGTTTTTTCATTTCAGCGAAGATTCGCAAACGCATTTCGTCGGGTGTCCCGCCCTCCTCGACTCCTGACGTCAAGACACTCCAGTTATGAGCATCATCAACCAGTTTTCGGATAGGATCACTGAATGGCGGAATAAGAATGGAGCTGGCAATTTTCGAAAAATGCAGGTTGGTTGCACCTCTTTGCAGCATCCGTGGCGGATCCACGGAAATACAGTTTTCCTGGCCATGCGGTCCAAGCCATGGCCGATTACCCTCGCATTTAAAGCCCTTTAGCGAATTTGGTCCAGCTGATCCCATCAATGATCGTGCTTTGGCTCCACACGCTTCGCATTTAATGAGCAGCCCCATCAATCCGGCTTTCCCAGTATAGTTGAATCGCAGCACAGGATCATTGCATGGTGTAACAGTATCCAATGACTCGCCGGGCCTGCTGTGTGCCCACAGTACCCAAGGAAAATCGTCGATGTGTCCATTCTCACAGGCCACAACAAATCGCAATGGAACCATGCGCCATCGTTTTTTCTCTGGAAGCGTTGCACAAGATGGTGCTCCCGTACGCAGCGGCAACAATTCACTGTCGCAGCGCGGCGGGGAAACGTCGTTCCAGTTGGCCCTCTTCATAGTCCTGCATCGGGGGCAAAAATGCCACAGAGGAAACCGTACAAAGGGAAGATATTCACCTGCAAACCCGGGCTGCGGTGGTGGTGGCGGAGAACGGAAATAATCCACCTCAAGCCGACGAGCCAAACGGTCATCACGGACCTGACACTCTGGCTGATCTGGCCAAACGTCCAACCCTGCAGCCATGAGACTCTGTCCCGGGAAATCAACCAGCGCACCTATGCCAAATGGGATCACTGCCTGTGATCGTCTTAACGATTTTCGTGCCATGGCTATTCCCCCGTTGTTGATTCGTTTGGATCAGGATATGTCGAGACCACTCGTGCAAGACACTCTACGTCAACATTTCGCATAGATGTTGGTGTAGGCCATGAAACGTCCCATTCCACACGCGGTTCAGTACCAGCAGGGTACATCAGAGGCTGATTTTCGGGTGGCCGGCCAAAGCCTCCCCATATCCCAGGCTTGAATTCGACCCACTGTCGCAGCAAGGCACGCAGCTTGCTTTCAATGAGGGATGAGTGCTCGGGATGCGAGTTCTCACAACGTGAACGAATAAAGTTAACAGCATTGTTTATGGCTTTTGCAGTCGGTTCAATCTTGTCCGGCGTTTCTATTCTGGCCAGATGCCGTGCAATTACGACAAGCACTGCGTGCAGTGCCCTCTCCAAGGCCGGGATGGAGAATGGAGTAACACTTGTCGGTTCGACAAATCTGTAAAAAGCTGAGTGATAGGCACGGAACTGTTCGTAATGAGACCTGTCCCGCGGCTTGCCTGGGTTGTACATTGCAACGATCAATCCTGGAGATTTGTCCGAACGACCGACGCGGCTGCTCGCCTGGATGTATTCCGATGTGGTTTTTGGCTGGCCGGCCACTACCATCAGGCCCAGGCGAGAAACATCAACACCTACTGAAATCATGTTAGTTGCCAGCAGTGTATCGAGGGGATAGGGATCATTTTCGGATTGGCGCGGATATTTCACTTCGAGTCGGTCGAGTATCTTCGGAATTTCATCAGCAGTTCGGCGACTAGTGAGCTCTTCGCTAGAGAGGAAGCGTCGGCATAGTTCTTTAGGTATGCGATCCCGACTGACAATGGCCCACATGTATTCGGGGATGTCGGCTTCGACAAGAGTGGCAGCATGGCCAAGCTCGCGCAGACTGTTGAAATATTGAAGTACTGTCCAATAGGGGTCACGGCAGCTTTCTTTTGCACCGTCAGGAAGTGCAATTGATTTACAGGACTGAAACAGCGAACTTAAGGTACGAATCATCGCCGTAACGAATGAAGGTGCTGCGGTTGCGAACACACCAGTATATATCCGACCTGGTGCATGCGCATCCTCTATGGCGAAGTAAGAATCTGAAATATCCAGTCCTTGTGGCGGGAATTGAAACAGATCCCTGTCATAAAGGGACCGGCATTGCTGTGAAGCCCGACGAATTGTTGCCGTAGATGCCACAATTTTGGGAAGTCTTCCTCGCCAGGAACAAAGCATATCGATGGCACTTTCGTACAAGCCAACTACAGAACCTAAAGGGCCTGAAATGAGGTGCAGTTCATCCTGTATTATAAGGTCGGGAGGGTCGTACTGCGTGCCATGACCAAATATGCTTCCTGAATCACCATTCCAAGCAAGCAAGGCAAACTTATCCACTGTACCAATAATTAGTGTCGGTGGTGATTCATAAATATCCTCATCCACAACCATCACAGGTAGTCGGTTGCTCCTCTTCGAAAACGGGCAGCGGGAATCAGGGCACTTAAATATAACGGTCTTAGGTCTGGGGTGTGGCAAATAGCCAAGGTGCTCGCGGTCGTCCAATTCCGTTCCGCACCAGGGACATTTCAATAGCTGAAACGGATTTTCAGCCTGTTTTTGCTTATTGGCAAGAGCGTTTGCAGCTCTGATAGCATCGCCGCGCCGAGTGGGCGTAAGGGAGAGGCCGACCCAGAGTCCGATAGTGATGGGTTCATTCCCCAGCGCCCCTGACATTTCGCGACGTATCAGTTCACAAGCACAAATCATGGAGCTTGCGCGCTGAAACTGTTGTGCCGTCAGAAGTCGCAATGTATAACGCATCAGGACAGTACAGCCAGCGTTTTCGGGATTGTTCAGACGACGAAGGAATATGTCGCATGCAGCCAGACCGAGATAGGCTTCCGTTTTTCCGCCTCCAGTCGGGAACCAGATTAAATCCACAAGACTTCTGTCAGGATGGTCGGTTCCATCCTCCTGTTTTACGAGCGACAACAAATTCATCAGAATAAAGGCAAGCTGGAATGTACGCCACCGGCCATTTCGTGTTTCTCTCGGTTCATAACTCGTTGGTAGGCCTTCCCATGGTCCCGAAATTGTACGCTTTTCTCTGCGGGAGTGGTACTGCTGCATGAGTATGGCACGGTTGGCGAGCATGAATGCAGTCAACATATTATCGTTTGTGCGGAGCAATTCAATTCCAGCCTGAATTCGTGACAGACACCGACGACAATATGCCAGATTCCGACGAGCGGCTTCCTGAAGATGCGATGGCAGGGTGTCAACTTCCTCCTCCCTGTCACGGATCCAGGCCTCGTAATCCCGTTTGAGCTGAGCAAGCAATCCGGGGATCTCTTCACGTGTCATTCTGCCTTCAGCGCCGGAAAGGACGAACATGTTCAGTTCATCGCCAGAACCTTCTCGAGGCAGGACAGGTGCTACCTTGAATGCCGGTATCGTGGATGTCGCAATCCGATTTGTACGGCCACCCGATTCCGTCCCCCAGTCGGCGGCGCACCCATGACCGACGGCAAATGCCCTGCGTTTTCTGTAGAGCAGTTCCAGGGCTGCCTCCTCTGGATCGTTCAAAACCCCAGGTGATGTACGGTACTCAAAAAACACATACTGTTTGTCCAGTGCGGTCACATCAAACTCGGTCTGAAAAAAACAGTCGGCGCCTGACGGAAAGGTATTTCCAGTGGATGTCCTTGTATTGAGCAACGATACAGTAATGAGGTACGCCCCATTTTGGCGCAGATGATAAATGGCGCGCAAACGCAGGTGTTCTGCGAGTTTGAATGATTGCAGATCACGAACGGTATTTTGCGGAATTTTCAGCCTTACCGGCTCAAGGTCCAGCACAATCCGATGCCACTCCCTCAGTTTCGAATCCGCTCCCCCAGGTTTTTGTGACTTATACACTGCTGCGCGGGGTTGAATAATCAGACCCTCAGCTGGCACTTTGGCAATGAATGTCAAGCCGATGGCTGCAGGCATAAATTCATTTGCCATCCGGACGGTTTCATCATATGCGTCACTGATTGCATCGCTTCCCCGTCCTTTCTTATCCGAATCCCTTACCTCCTCATCTGCAAAAATCTCTGGCCTCGCTTCATCAAGTTCAGGTTCATCAGTTGAGACATCGGCATCTTCTACCTCAATTATTGGCTGGCTAGGTGGGAACAGGACGCCAGCAGAGTACCGCTGGACAGGAGACTCTTGCAGTACCTCACCGGGCTGCTCGACAATTCCATTGCCGACATCTCCTCCGGTTCCTGTCGTAAGCCATGGTGGACCAATCAATTCATGCCGAAGGGCCTCTATCATCTGCTGCCTGAAGATTTCCTCATGTGTCATTCTGTTGACTCCATATTATTGTTCAGTCCCCATCTCTTGAATATTTTTCTCTGCCATCCACTGACGAAGACGTGTCTCATAAACCTCGCGCAGCGACTCATGCATAAGCAAGTATAAACCGACCCGTGCCCGTGACATCCCCACATAAATTACGGATCGCCACCAATCGGATTCAAGGTCCTCTATGTCAGTCAGAATAATAAAATCGTTTTCAAGCCCCTTGAATGCCGAAATCGTGCAATAGCTGGCCGATGGACATTTTCCGGTGACAATCTCCCATACATTGTTCCATTGCACAGGTACAAGGTTAGGATTGGATATGGATGCAGCGCAGCATTTCTCAAGGTTGCGTGCTGAAAGCACGGTGATGCGGCCGGGGGCCACTTCCTCGCGATGCAGGCATTTAAGAACAGATGAAAGTTTTCGGCCCTGCGCATCTGGTGTCTTATACCAGTTGTACTGGACCGGAATTCCAGCTATGGAAGCTGGGGCAGCAATCCTCGGGCGGGTCAGCATGGCCGTCTCCTCGGCGACCGGCTTTGTATTTCTGCGGTTAGTCGCAAGGATCGATAGTTGCCCATAAGACATCAAACGCTCCAAAGCTTCCTGGTTGAAAGCACCAAATACACTGGCTTGGTTATTGACGTCGCAGAATATGCGCCATTGACCGCTCTTGAGTCCACCTTCCACAAATGCATCAATCACATCCAGCAATCCTATTGTCATCATGTCCTGGGCTTCGTCGATGACTAGTGTTTTTGCCGGCATGGTGTTCAGTTCGATCAGAGCAAGAGAGGCATATTCGGGATATAGCTGCTGATATACAACTGATGCATCAAGATCGGAGCGCCTGCTCATGAACTCACCTGAAAACGATGAGGCGCTGATCAGATCGTTCAGAAGGCTGTAAATTGATTTGACCTGGATCTCACCTGCCAGATGGCGGGTTTTTGCATTTTCCTCTAGAAACCTTGCAAGCAAACGGTTATAGCATAGCAGCAATACCTTACCTTCTGTCTTCTGGGCTGCGCGAACAGCAGCTTCAAGGGCAAGCAGGGTTTTTCCGGTTCCTGCCCCACCCTGAACCAATACCCGGGGCTGATTATACTGCTCCCAGGCATCGATCACCGCATATTGCTCTCTTTCGAGGGACAAGAATTTGTCTGCTGCAGCATCTGCCTGGACCCCGAGAGGAGGTACAAGATCAAAATCGGGCCGCAGGAAATCTACAAGCGCCTGGATGTCTTTATCTGTGGGTGCGTAACGGTTGCGTGAATCACTCTCTCTGGCAAAGGCTGACAAACGCTCAATAAAGTCGGTTATGGGCCTGTGACGATCACGCGCATCGTAAACCAACCTGAGGTCCGCTTCACAACCTGCCTCATTGAAAATAATGTCCGGCAACATGACCCCATAGCAAAACAGCAAGCGGGATCTTCGTTGATCACTCCGAAACTCCTGCTGTACATCGCGTTCCAGAGCGAACATCGCGCTGGAAGCCTGGTCAAAAGGGCTCTCATGCTTCTCATGAGCAATGCCATAGCGATCAGTAAATTCCCACACGCCGTCACGACGTGAAACGCGACCGCCTTTAACCTCAAGAACAAAAACACCTTTGCGTGTAAGTAGTAGAAAATCGATCTCCCCGCGCCGTTTCCTGGCATGCCGGGCCAGCCCAAGCGAGTGCAGGCACACCCAATCGTCTGTTCCAGGTGTATCGCGGATTATGCCAAACAATTTTTGCTCTGCGCCGCTGCGCACGTTTGGATGAATCGACGCAGGGATCACACGTGCCATTGCTCTGATTCCTGCAAACGGTTGATCATTGAAAGGCGAACATTTGTGTCGTACTCATCTATTTCGATGATACGGGCAAGCACTATATCGGATTCAAGCTCAATCAGTTTCAACTGGCGGCGTTCTTCTTTTAAAATTTCGACAGCGCGACGTAAAACCTTCCGTGCCAGTTTGTGTGAAGCCCGTTGATGAGCGCCAAATACGGCGCTGACAGAGTCAAGCACGGTCTCAAGGTTATTGTTGAGGTAAGGATCGCCAGTAACCTTTGCAATGATGCCAATATCCCTTTCATATTGGCGGGGAGCAATCCTGTCATTATCATGAAGCCAGCCACGGATGGTCTGGATGTGAACGGCACAACCCGCGATCCTGAGATGCTTACGTATTTCCTGGGGTTTCAAGTCTTCTCGTTGCGCATAACTCACCAGCGCTTTTTGCCACGCCATGGCAGTCTCGCGAAGGCCTTCGGGCATATCTTCATCTGCGGTCATCCGAATTACGTCACGGTCAGAACGGCGATGAAACAGTAATGCATCATTGGGTTTGAGCTCCTTCGCTGTCTTGTAGCTAACATCCACGTTCTCTTTTTCCGTGTCTTCGACAATGGCATCAAGGAGATGAGTTACGACGGTGGCCTTATAGGACTCCCGCAAAAATGCATGGGCTCCGCCCTCAAACAAAACAAGGCGGGCAGGAACCTCTATTTCGCTTCCGTCGGATTTTGCGGTCTGATATGCATGCTTCCGGCGTGCTGCATGAATCCGCTCCTGGATGGATTCCAGTTCGCGTAGAAAGCTGGAATCATGTTCATCCACGGCCAAGCGTGCCCTCTCGTTATCCTGCTCGGCCCATCCTCTTACACTCGGAAACACCTTTGATCGTCTGCCGCATCTCGCTCGCCTCATCCGGGATATCTTTCGCTCATGACAGAAGTCTGCATGCCATCGGTACTCCGGGTTGTAAAGCAGCAAAGTCAATGGTTGGGTTGCAGGCGGAATGAGTATTCTTGCCATGCGGTCTTTGCGAAACCAGCCCGGGATAATAGCGCCACCGATATTCTCTTCATCATCAGGGGCATAGTCACTCAGGATTCGGAGGCCTTGGTTTCCGTATACTTGTTCCAGGTCGACGAGAAGCCGACGATCAGGACAGATGATCGCCCGCCCCGACTGAGCATCCAGAATTTCTTGAACTGCGATGGCTTTTGGATTGTCCATCTTCAGTTTTTCAAAAAGGTCCTGAAGCAACACCTTTATGTTGGTGGCTGCAGCTTGCTCCATTTCTGACAGATAACGAGACTCTCGTGCAATATCCCCAATCCTTACGATGTTATTTTTTATTGCATGGTACGACGGAATATTATCGGTCAGCAAGGTCGCCGAACGGAACATATATGATGTGACTCCAAACGCCAAAACGACGAGTTCATCAAGTTCAGCCAAGAAGTCCTCACCCCGTTGTTGCGCGACAGATTTAAGATGCCTGACCGATTCGAAAACTTCATCGGTCAATGGGCAATCTATGAGCCTTGCTTGCGGCACAACGGATGATTGAGTCTGCAACCTGTGCTCGTATCGAACGATTATGCCGTCTGCATCTGTCACCTTACCCTTTGGCCACAGTAATGCCGATAAATCTTTAGCATCCCACTCCCACATAATAATTGAATCATCGTCTTCAACAGGAAACTCGCTCGCAGACCTTTCTGGAGTAATAACGAGAGTCTGGAAATCCATGCGTTGCAGTTCGCCCAGGCTCGCGAATTTTCCTGAATTTCGACCTGTCATATCAATGATGATTGTATCTATTAGGTCTGAATGTTCTTCGGCATAGACACATGCAACATCCACATCAGATGAAAACACAAGCAGAGGTTCTTGCTGGCCAAAGCTGTTTGACCAGGGTTTGATTTCATTGTCGACGATGTTGCCCATCGGTACAACTTCTTTCAATGGGTAACCGAAAAATCGCAAACGTTTTGCCAAATCGCCTGCAACTGTCACCGGTGTCACAACGAGCATCTTTTTTCTGACGGCTGCAAGATCTGCGGACCTGCTCGCATTAAACAAGTATTCCAAGGCTGGAAGCATCGCGCCGCTCTTGCTAAGATCGCAGGTCAATTTCCCGCGGGTGGACCGCGACGAGTCAGCAAGTGTCAGTCGACGCAAGTATGATATGGGCCACCAATGCGTGCATGGCTGGTAATGGCCATTCCGATACAGGTCCTGGGTCAGACCAAACCTTCTATGCCCGTTAATCTCTTTGATACCGGCAAATTCGGCAATTGCATTGTTATCAACGAGAACCTTTTGTCCTTTAATAAATGTATTCTCCGAAACTTCGTGCTGCCCTGAATTCTGTATCAATCCAAGAGAAGCAACAAAACCAAGCAATAGCGGCATCGGACCTACAAACGGGACAACAAGGGCGGTCAAGCCACTTTGTCCTCCTCTTACCAACGGGCATGAGAGTGCAGAATTCACAATCACGTATTCAGAAATCGGGCGACCACCGCTGCCATCGTCAATCACCATGGAATTCAAAAATGGCCAAGCCCCCACTGTTGTGTCAAGGACTTCAATCCATGGATCACGTTTTGGTTCAATTAAGTCTACAGCCATCTGGGCAATAAAATTGTCGTCGAGGTATCCAACAATTCCTAATCGATCATCGATAGCGTCTTCTTCACAAATCAAATAGCTCAGGGCTGCACGAGCATAGCAACGCTGTTCCTGACTCCAGTCTGCATTCGAAACCACTGTAATGAGAAATTCAACATTTCTTTTCAGCCTTTGAAACAGGCCGCAGGCAGCAAGGTTGGCTAATCCATCACAGACGGTTCGGGATTTATCGATCAGATATTGATCATTTGATACGGGTTTTTCAGCTAGTTCCAAAAACAGGTTCTCAGCATGCTTTTGTTCATCCCGAGATAATCGAGGAGGGTTATAAACCGCCTGTTCGTCAAGCCTGACGCGGATCTCGTGGACGGCAAAACTCGTAATAAATGCGTCATCAAGAAGACCAAGCGCCCCGAGCCTGGATGGATCGTTCTGGCTCGCCCGCAACACATAAAGCAGTCCGCCACGGGCAATATCGGACAGGTCTTGGTCTGTTTTATGGGATGTTAAAAACCTGGAAAGAACTGCGATATCACGCGTCAGTGCATGCTCGAATCCACAGCTGGGTTCAAGTCTTTTTGCCCAGTCGCATGCACCTGCAAGCAGCTGTTCGTCCTCTCCGCGCCATTCAGACTTAAGTGTGTCGAATGTCTGCAGCAGAAATTCACGATCCGAGTATGTTAACTGATAAGCCACATCGGGGCCTCTTTTCTCACCCGCCAGTCAACGCTTTTACAATGGATTGCATTACTGGTGGGCAGACAGCGTTTCCAATCAGTTTGATTCGTTCCCGGCGACTTGATTGTGGCCAGACATGATAATTTGGGAAACCCATTGCAGCAGCGAGCTCAGGTGGCTGCAACATCCGCATTTCGTGACCATTACAGTTCGGCCGTACGATAGCGAATCTGTCGAGTGTTGTCACAGTCCGTAGCGGGCGATCGAGCGTTTGAAATCCCCCAGCACCGTCTGTGCCATAGTATACCATGATGAATGGAGTATCAGCACCGAGTTCTCTGATAGCACCTTCTGCACGCTCAACAGTTGCCTTGGCACGCCTTGGGCTGTTGACCGGCGAGAAGGCCCAGGGCGCATTCTTCGATTCACCACGCCCCAGGATGCTGCTATCAACTGTTTTCTTTGTGCGCCCCCCGGGATTGGGCAGAACAGGTGCGCCTTCCAGATCACCCACAATAAACAGGCGTCGACGCGATTGCGGAGTACTGAAATACTGTGCATCAAATATGGCACTCTCGGTGTGATAGCCAATGTCCATGATTTTTTCATGCCATTCGTCGAAACGACGCCATTTTTGCATCTGCATGACGTTCTCAACGACTATCCAACGCGGCCTTAAAACCTTGGCGAGGCGGATAACCTCAAAAGCAGTTTCCCTGCTTATTTCACATCGGGGTTTATTGCCTTTGGCCACGCTGTGACTCGTACACTCCGGTGATGCGAGAAGCAGGTCGATCCTGCCGACTTCATTCAGGATGCGCGCAGGAGTTAACGAACTGGCTTTCATTCGGTAAACTGTGGATTCCGGAAAATTCAGCTTATATGTTTCGGCAGCCAGTTTCCACATGTCCAGAGCAGCTGCTGGCGTCGCTCCAGCCATAACCGCCCCACGTGAGCTGCCGCCACCGCCACAAAACATGTCCAACATCCGTATTTGTATCTTTTTCATACAGTTATCTGTCATCTTGAGTTTGCAGGCTATTTGGGTTGGCAGGGGCCATTAAAGAGATTGGTAGCCGACCACATGACTCCAATTTTTCACCGAAATTATAGACAAGGTGCTTCATGTAATGGCCTGTCAGCATCAGCACGTGTAAAATGTATTTAGATTTTCTAGAATAAAAAACTATAGCAAAGAAAGATAAAAATGCAAATAAAATCTTGTGGTTAATCGATAGATTCTTGTGATTGCTCATTCTCACCATTATAATGCTGCATGATTAAACTGGTGTGCAACTCCAGATTGTGGGTCTCGTCGGTCTGCATACGCTCAAACAAATCGGCAAAAGCCTCAGCCTCCTCGAGCGGCAATCTGGCTCCGCGTTCCAGGCGCTCGATTCGTCGATGAAGGTTCTCCAACAGCCCCAGGACATGATCACCTACATCGGGCCGTTCGTTTGTGATCCTTTGGTACATGATCAACTCCTTTTGGCTTTGAAGCCGGTCCCCCGATTATGGTCGATGCCAAAAAAGAGAAACCCGTTCCACTTGGTACCGGTGACTTCCCGGGCTATGGCGGACAATGATTTATATCGCCGACCCTCGAACTCGAAGTCATGGTCGAGGACCTTGACTACGATATCACGGCCCTGAAACTCACGGGCGAGGATGGTTCCCGGAATGGGCAGCCTGGGATCGCGGCCGCCTGAGATGCGGCGGGTCGATATTCTGGATATCTCCTGTGCCATGTCGGTTTCGACCGGCTTGCGCGGGGTCCGGATTCTCAGTTCGGCGTCGTTGGCCAGCGCATCAGCCCGTCGTCTGGCGCGCTCCGACAGGTCACCTTCGGCCAGGGCCTGGATTCTCCAGGCGATGCGCTTGCGCAAAAAATCCTTGTGAAAAGAGCGTGATTCCTCGCCAAAGACCTCGATATACTTTTCCCGCAGTTCGCCCACCGTCATGCGTGAAAGGCCTTGAATCTCCTGAAATAGTCTTGCTTCCATCCGAAATCTCCTTGATCAATGGATTACCGTTCAAATCTCCCAGCCGTTAACTTTTGAGCGCATGAACGCTCTGGTAGGGCGAACAAGCAAGACGTTTCTCGACAAGTTCCTTAGATTCTTCGAATTGGCTCACATCACGTTCAAGGTTTGCCAAATCTTCGGCAGGTTGCCTATTTCTTTTGTATTCCAAAAAGCCCCGGGCCAGTATCGCAGCGATCTCCGCGACGGTCTCGTCGATTCTATGGGGAAGTTTTTCTTTTTTTGGCATCCGATCCCTCCTTGCGAAAGGCCGCAGGATTGTGTTGTGGATGCCGCAGGCAGGCGCGGAAGGGACTGGGGAAGAGCCCTTGGGGCTTGCCGGAAACCGCTTTGACGCGATGTCGACGGCACCCAAAATGGTCTCCGTTTCACGGCCGCATCCGCTGTCTGGTGATTTGCATTTGACCGGACCCATCATCCGGTTGACGCTGTTTACCTACCGGAAGGAATCATGAAGTGTCGGATCGGGGTTCGGTTGAAACCCAGGCGTTAACCAAGAAGACATGTTAAACGGAGAATTGGAGAATTCATGAAAGATTGTCTTGGGATTCGGACGCAACCCCCGGGTTTACAGTCGATGCCCGGGCAGAACGGTTGGAAGCGGAGAATCGGGAGGCGGCGATCCGACGCCGCAAAAGGCTGTGAATAAAGGCTAAAAGTGCAAAACCCCAAGGAACGACTTCCTCGGGGTTTTGCGTTAAATTAACAAGCGCTCGAAATGCGCTATTTTTGATTGGCTCCCTGAGTAGGACTTGAACCTACAACCTAGTGGTTAACAGCCATTGTTTTGGTACTTACCGCGTTTTACCTGAAAATACCATATCTGTTTTATCATCCTTTTTTGATTGGACTTTTTAATTTACTTGCCTACTTTAAAATACCTTGACATTCATTTTGGGTGGTGGGTATAGTGGTGGGTATGAAAAACTGATGGTTTTATTTCGGGGATGATCGCACCCACCAAAATACCCACCACAAAGGGGGCATGATGCCGGCACAAGAGAGATTCAAAACCGATTATCCGGGTGTCTATTTCATCATGGGCAAGGCCATTGCCACCGGCAAGCCCGAAAAGATCTATTACATCGACTATCGCAAGGACGGCAAACGTATCCAAGAGAAAGCTGGGCGCCAGTACCAAGACGACATGACCCCTGCCAAGGCGAACCGGATCCGCACCAATAAGATAGAGGGCCGGGAATTGCCGAACGTCGAAAAACGGGCGGCAGTAGAAGCAGCCAAGAGGGCCGAGGACAGCCGATATACCATCGCTAAGCTGTGGGATGCCTATTGTGAATCAAACCCCGACAATAAGGCCCTGGGCCATGACAAGCGCAAATTCGACTTGCACCTACGGGATGGCATCGGCAAAAAGGACCCGGCCGAACTGCTGCCCCTGGACGTTGACCGAGTTCGTCTGTCTCTGCAAAAATCCGGAAAGCGCACCCAGGCTGCCCGAGTGCTTGAGATATTGCGACGGACCATCAACTATGGTGTCAAGCGCGGCCTGATAGCTCCCCTGCCCTTCAAAATCGAAGTTCCCCGGCTGAACAACCAGACCACTGAGGACTTGAACCAGGATCAACTCAAGGCGCTACTAAAGGCCCTGGATGCCGATGAAGATCAGGCCGCTGCCAATGTGATGCGAATCGCCCTCTATACCGGGATGCGTCGATCAGAGATTTTCGGGCTCAAATGGGCCGATCTGGACTTCGAACGAAAGTTCATCGCCATCCGCGATCCCAAGGGTGGCCGGGACCAGACCATCCCCATGAACGAGATGGCCGAGAAGATATTCGTCGGTATCACCGCCCTGGACGGCAACCCCTATGTGTTTCCAGGCCGCAAAAAAGGCACCCATTTAACGGAGTGCCGCAAGGCATTTGACCGGATCAGAAAAGCAGCCATGCTGCCGGTCGGATTCCGGCCGCTTCATGGTCTGAGGCACGTTTACGCCTCGATGCTGGCATCATCCGGGCGCGTTGACCTCTATACCTTGCAACGACTTTTGACCCATAAGAGCCCGACTATGACGGCGAGATATGCCCATTTACGAGACGATGCACTGAGGCAGGCCAGCAACCTGGCCGGCGAGCTGGTGACGGCTGCTGTTACCGAGAAGAAAGATCAGACAGGGTGATATATGGAAATCAAACAAATTGTCTATTTGAGCAACGGGGTTGAGAAAACCGATACCGAATTGCGGTTTACGCCTGAGGAAAAGGCAAGTATTGAGGAAGAACTGAAAGCCTTTGACGATGGCCGGGTGAGGACTTTTATTTTCTTCCTTGAATCACTATGCTCAGCCCCGATAGCTATAAGCCAAAACTTGGGAGGCAAACTCGGAGAGCAGTACGATAGAAGGAAAATAGCGGAAATCCGACCAGGGGTAAATGATGCAGTAAAGTTATTACAGGACACATTGAGATTACTCCGTAAGGTCGAGAAATGCGACATAGCTCCTTTTACTCCAGATAGCATTGATGAACTATATATGGCCATGGAAAAAAATGCTGGATCCTTTAATCATGTCGCTCAATTCAATGCTGGTCGCGCAATACCACATATCCAAAAAATTCTTGACGCATTTAAGCGGGGAGCGGAATCGATTCCAGAGAACACAAAATCGAGAACCAATCGCAAGGAACTCGCCACCCGCATTGCAAAATGTTTCTATGAAAACCTTGGTGTAAAGCCAACAAGTACCGATCCAGGTCCGTTTTGCAATTTGCTGATTATTATTTTCGAGGCTATTGGCATAAATCTTTCCGACCCCAAAAAACTTGCCCGAGAGGCGATCAGGGGGATGTAACCCCAAAACTTTTTTATTGCGTCTCCTGATTAGATTTTTGCTTCATGTAATACCTGTGCATCAAGTTTGATTCGCAGGTATTTTTTTTTAGAAGGAGCAAAAATCATGAAGCAATTCGAAGCAGAACCAATCTGGCTAACGCCCGCCGAAGTGGCCCGCCGAACCGGCAAGTCCGTTCAGACCCTCGCCAATGAGCGCCATATGGGCAAGGGATTCCCGTACTCCAAGGACGGTAAATCCGTTCGCTACTTCTGGCCGACCGTCCATGAAATTCTTCAGCGGGCGACCGTGTATCCGGAAGGGGGTGGACAATGACCCCCATCGAGCAGCATCAAAACATCATCCGCGAACTGGTCAAGGTCCTGCCCGTGGCGCAGCCGTGGGAACGGGGAGAAATCCAAACCATCATCCGCCGGCGCCAACTGCGCCTGGATATGCTGGTCCTGCTGGCCGAACTCGAAAGTCAGCCGTTCGACCCCCAGAGAAGCCAACAAATCGACGCCATCAACGCTTTTCTTGAATGCTATTGAAGGGATCGGGTGCGGCCGTGAAATCAATTTTAGATCAGGCTCTATGGTATCAATCGAAAGGTTATTCCATCATCCCCGTGGGCCGCGACAAAAAGCCCCTCATCAAGTGGCAGCAATGCCAGCGTCAAGCCGCCTCTGAGCAGCAAATCCGTGCCTGGTGGCAGCAATGGCCTGAGGCCAACATCGGGATCGTTACCGGCGCCATATCGAACCTGATGGTCGTTGACGTTGATTCTCAGGCCGGCCATGACGCCCTTAACGAATTCCTGCCCGAGAACATCCTGACCCCGATATGTCGGACCCCATCAGGCGGGTGGCATTATTGGTTCAGGTATCGGTCTGGCCTGGTTAATCGTGCCAGGGTGATTACCGATTGTGACGTTCGGACCGATGGCGGATACGTTGTTGCCCCTGCGAGTATTGGCGCCAACGGCAAGCCTTACGCATGGATGGAAAACTTCGGCATCCATGAGGTGGCGATGGCCGAAATGCCATCAATGCTCTTTGACACCCTCGCCGTTGCTAGCGCGCCCTCGAGCGCGCCATATAATGATAGAATTCCTTTTGGGGATGTATGTGGGCACCCCCCCGAGAGTGCCAACATTTGCCAACATCCGACAACATTTGACAACATTTCCTTTGATGAAGGTGGCCGCGACCAGACCCTTTTTCACCTCGCCAACTGTCTGGTCAAGGGTGGCATGGATAACGCAAATATCGAAAAATACATGTATTTTTTCGGTAGAAATTGCAACCCGCCTTTCCCGGAAAAAGAGATTCAGACCAAAATTCAGTCAGCCCTGAAACGCTCAGATTCCCGTGATCGGAACCTTACGCAAGAGATTCGGGACTTCATTTTGACAACATCTGACAACATAACGACAACATTTGTCTTCCAATGCCAACATTTGACAACACGCGAGGAAAAAAAGAAGGGGCATGTCGTCCTGGGCCGACTGGAAAAGGAAGGATTGATCGAGAAGGTCAAGGGAAAAGTCGGTACATATCGCCGTGTTGAGTCCGACTGCGCGGCCGAGGATTGGCAGAACGCTCCCGTAGAGAAGGTCCAAATATGGCTGCCGTTTGAACTCGACACCATGATCGAAATTCCCCCCGGATCAATCGTCCTGGTGGCCGGCAGCCAAGATGCCGGGAAATCCGCATTCCTGATGAACATCGCAAAGGAGAACATGCGGAAGTGGAACGTCCACTATTTCAGCTCAGAACTGAATGCCAGCGCCTTCAAAATGCGCGTCTCCAAATTTCCAGGCATGACCCCCGATATGTGGCCGATCAAGTTTTACTCCCGTTCGGATGGCTTTCAAGATGTGATCCGAACCGGCCGCGATGACCTGAACCTTATCGATTACCTGGAAGTCCACAATGAATTCTATCGGGTGGCCGAGTACTTGGCAGCCCTGCATCATAAGATCGGTCAAGGGATCG
>Ga0068714_10002983_pt1 | contig 20677 bp, 17 predicted proteins | sample MTBNYHSulfiMetaG_FD_62988 | JGI IMG/M metagenome (GOLD analysis project Ga0068714, IMG submission 62988) | Enrichment culture microbial communities from rom New York Harbor, USA that are MTBE-degrading - MTBE-NYH (New York Harbor Sulfidogenic)... | ecosystem: Environmental > Aquatic > Marine >... | reverse complement strand
CCCCTGGCCGAGGCCCTGCCCGCGACCCATTCCTCGTCCTTGCCCGAATCCCTGTCCTTGCCCGGATCCCATTCCACGACCCATTCCTCGTCCTTGTCCTCGTCCTTGTCCTCGACCTTGTCCTCGTCCCGGCATGTCGACCTCCTTCAGTTGTATGCTTCCATGATGGCCCGGTCTTCCTTCATCAGGTCCCCGGCCAGCTCTTCCATCTTCGCGTTTTTCCAGAAAGGCAGCTGGGCGTGCATCTCCAGATACTTGAGAGGAATGGGATGCGTTCCGACGACCACGGGGAGGCCGTAGCGTTTTTCGATGAATTCCTTGAACTGCCGAACGCGGGGGCAGGGCGGGTAGCCGACGACAAGCCCGGTGGCGAGGTGGATGACCTCGGCCCCGTTCTTTTTCATCTCCTCGGGGACGTACTCGATGTTCCCGCCGGGGCAGCCGCCGCAGAAGGAGTAGCCGACGACCTCGACGGGCTCGTCCTTCGGATAGCGGGCGAATCCTCCCCTGCGCTCGCGCACGGAGCGGAAGCATTTGCCGCCGCCGCAGGATTGGTAGCGGCCGCAGATGATGATGCCGATTTTTTTCACGATGATCTCCTTTCCTTGAACGTCAACGCGCTCCGGTGTTCGCGATTGTGTCCACGATGGCCTCGAAAGCCGCGGCTGCTTCGGAGCCGTCCTTGCGGCCGGCGAACGGCCGGCCTTCGTCTCCCGAGACGACGATCCGGGGATCGATCGGTATCCTCCCCAGGAAGGGGACGTTCAATTCCGCGGCGGCCTTTTCCCCTCCGCCCGACTTGAACAGGTCGATCTTCCGGCCGCAGTGCGGGCAGACGAGACCGCTCATGTTCTCGATGATGCCCAGCACCTTGAGGTTGAGCTTGCGGGCGAACTGCACGGCCTTCCGGGAATCCATGATCGAGACTTCCTGGGGGGTGGTGACGACGACCGCCCCGGTGGCGGGGATGAGCTGGGCCACGGACAGGGGCTCGTCGCCCGTGCCCGGCGGGGAATCGACGATCAGCCAATCGAGCTCGCCCCAGGCCACGTCGCCGAGAAACTGCTGGATGATTTTCATTTTCATCGGACCGCGCCAGATCACGGGCAGGTCGGGGCTTTCGAGGAGGAAAGACATGGAGACCAGCTTCAAGTTTTCATTGATCGGAAAGGGAAGGAAGGCCTGATCGGCGACCTCCATCCTTTTTCCCTCGGCCCCGAGCATCTTGGCCAGGTTGGGGCCGTGGATGTCCACGTCAAGGGCCCCGACCTTTTTTCCCCTCAGGGACAAGCCGAGGGCCAGGTTGGCCGAAACCGTGCTTTTGCCCACGCCGCCCTTGCCGCTGAAGACCAGGATCCTGTTCTTGATCCCGGCCAGCGTCTTGGCGACCTTGAGATCCGCTTCCTTTTGGTCCATGTTTTGGCTCATGGCTCAGTCTTCCTTCATTCGGGCGAGCGCCTGCCTGACCGTGCCCGCTTCGGCGGCGAGGATCGTGACGCCGGCCGCCTCCAGGACGCGCCGGGCGTTCGGGCCGACCTGTCCGGTCAGCACGGCCGCCACCTTGCGGCCGGCGGCCCACTGGGCGGCCTGGATCCCGGCGCCGTGGGACGCCTCGGCGTGGGGATTGGCCAGGGATTCGCATTCGAGAGTCCCGGGATCGACGATCAGGAAATAAGGGGCCCGGCCGAAATTGGACACGATGTCCGAATCCAGGGTCGGCCCCGCGGCGGTGACGAGGAGCTTGCCCCCGGGCGGCTTTCCCGGTCCGGCGAGCGCAGGCCGCTCTCCGTGGTCGCAGGCGCGGTCGTGGGGGCGGTCATGGTGATCGCACAGATCCCGTCCGGCCTCGAGTTCCTGCCTGACGAATTTGTCGAGGATTTCGTCGACCGGGCCTTGAACGCCGGTCACCGTCTGGATGTTTCTGTCGGCGAAGAGTCCCTGGGCGCGCGGACCCATCCCCCCGGCGATGATGACCTCGACTCCCCTCTCCGACAGATAGCGGGGCAGAAAACCGGGCTGATGCCCCGGATTGGAAATTTCCTCTCGGGACACGATCCGTCCGTCTCGAACATCGGCGATGGTGTAAACCGGGCAGCGGCCGAAATGGGCGGAGACATGTCCGCCTTCGGTGGCGACGGCGATTTTCATCTTCAACTCCTGAGTGTTTTTTTCTTTCGGCGGTCCTGGTCCGGCTCGGGGAATCCGGCTATTTTTTCTGCTTTTCCAGGGCGTCGATTTTTTCGGACAGGCGATCCATGTGGCGCTGGAGGTCCTGGGCCCTTTTTTTCAGGTCTCGCAGTTCCTCCTGCGGCGACATCGGCCCGGGAGCCGGATTTTGACCCGGGCCGGTCCCCGACCGGCTCCTCCCGCCGCCTCTTCCCATGCGGCCGCCGCCGCCCCCCATTCCGAAATGAGAAGGGACATCGGGGCCGGCGGCTTCCCGGAGGGCACCGGAGGCATAGCTTCGGACGGCCTCGGAGACGGTCCCCGAAACGCCGACGATGACCTTGATCCCGGCCGCGGTGAGGGTTTGGAAGGCGTTCGGACCGCAGCTTCCGGTCAGAACGGCGTCGACGTTTTTCCCGGCGACGAGCTGGGCGGCCTGAATCCCGGCCCCTCCGGAGGCGCCGAGGTAAGGATTTTCCACGGCCTCAAACTCCATGGTCTCGGTGTCGACGACGAGAAAATAAGGGCAGCGGCCGAACCTCGGATCGACGGGATTCTCCAGGCCGGGGGAGGACGCTGAAACGGCGACTTTCATTTTTCCTCTTTCTCTTTATTTTCGAGTTCTTGAATTCTGTTTTCAATCGCTTCGAGCTCGTCGCGGATCTCCTGCGCCTCGGAACGGAGAAATTCCGCCTCCTGTTCAGGGGTCAGCTCGGCCGCGCCCCAGGGATCATACGGCGTGGGGAATCCCGGCATGGGAAATCCGTGGGCCGGGGGGAAGGGGACCTCCCCCCGGCTCCAGGCCTCGTTCATCTGGGGCGTCGGCCATGACCCGTGCATAAGATATTGGGCGCAGGGTCCCAGGCCGGCCGGGCTGCGGCCGGCCCAGCCGGGCGAATAGCCGAAGCGCATCCAGCCCGGCAGGCCGGTCAGCTCATACATTCTGCGGTGTCGGTTTCTCATTTCTTTTCCTTGGCCTTGTCCTTCTCGAGCTCGGTCAGTCTGGTCCGGATTTGCTGGAGCTGTTGTTCGAGATCCTTGGCCTGGTCGGAGAGCCAGGCCGCTTCGTCCTCGCGGGCCGGCGGATAGCCGTAGCCGTAGGGAGCCATGGGGGCGTAGGGATATCCCCACAATCTTCCGAACCCGAAACGGCGGAAGCCGCGGCCCCGGCCCATTCCGCGGCCGAAGCCTCGCCCGAAGCCCCGTCCGTATCCGGGATACGTATAGCCCGGCGCTCCGTAGCCCGAGCAATAGCCGAGCCCTCTTCCTGTTCGCGGCCCAAGGCCCCAGGGGCCTGTTCGATCGCCTGCTGGCATGTGTGTACCTCCTTAATGATATCAGATTTGTGGCCTCATCGACACTTGTCGCAAAGGCCAAGAAATTCGATGTTGTGGTCCTGGATGAGGAAATTGTGCTTCCGGGCCAGGGTTTCCTCGGTTTTCCTTATCAGCTCGAGCTCCTCCTCCATGAAATCCCGGTAATCGATGATTTTTCCGCATCGGATGCAGATCAGATGATGGTGATGATCCCCGCTCTCCCCTTTGCGGAGGGCGTAGCGGGTCTGGCCGTCGGTCGCGGAGACCTTGTGGACGAGTCCCAGGCGGCCCATCAATTCCAGGGTCCGGTAGACCGTCGTCAATCCGATGCCGGGGTGCATGGCGTAGAGCGAGCCGTAAATGTCTTTGGCGCTCAGGTGCTTCGAGCTCCGGCTGAGGACGTCGAGAATGTTCTCCCGGGGCAAAGTCCATCGCGCGCATTGGGCCCGGAAGCGTCTCCGCCAGTTATGCCTCCTTTGCATCGGCGCTCCTCCTCATCTAAATGATAACCATTATCAATAACAATATAGGCCCCTCCGCAGCCGATGTCAAGCGTTTTGTCTAAACAAATGCCGTTTTCAAATGTCGAGGAGGAGGCGGTTCGTCTCGGAGCGATGCTCGCCGACCGAGGTGACGAAGATCGCCGGCCGGTCCATGACGGGACACTTGTTCTCGCAGATGCCGCAGCCGATGCATGTCGAGACGTCGACCACGGGAGCCTTCTGCGCGGAGACCGTCCCGTCGGGAAGGAGCGCGGCGTGCTCGACGAGCTGGATGGCCTTGGGCGACGTCGGGCAGTGCTCCTCGCAGACGATGCACGGCTCGCCCAGGGCGTAGGGCAGGCAGCGGTTCTTGTCGACCCAGGCCGTGCCGATCTTGACCGTGAGCTTTTCCTCGACGCTGAGCTCCTTGATGGCCCCCGTGGGGCAGACCTGGGTGCAGAGCGAGCAGTAGTATTCGCAGTAGCCGATGCGCGGCACGAGCCGGGGCGTCCAGAGGCCTTCGGGGCCGGCCTCGGCGAGAACGGGCTGCAGGCCGCCCGTGGGGCAAACCTTCAGGCACTCCCCGCATTTGACGCACGTGGACAGGAACTCGGGCTCGGGCCGGGCGCCGGGAGGGCGGATGAGAGAGGCCGCGGCGCGCCGGACGGCGGGGGCGATGCGGAAGAAGGGCAGGGCGGCCAGGGCGGCGATCGGCGTCCAGATGATCTTGCGGCGGTCGAGGCTGACGCGTTTCTCCCGGCGGGGGACGTCCCGCGCCGGGAACCCGACGGCCGCCGTCGGGCAGACCGCGGCGCAGGTGAAGCAGTAGACGCATTCGGCCCGCCTCCACTCCTCGTCCGGGTAGGGCGAGGCCTGGGTCGGGCATTGCAGGTTGCAGAGGCCGCAGTCGATGCACTTGTTCCTGTCGATCTTGAGCTTGAAGACGTTGGCCGGCGACAGGAGTCCGAGAAGCGCGCCCGCCGGGCAGAGAACGCGGCACCAGAAGCGCTCGCGCACGAGGTTGAGCAGGGCCGCCGCCAGGAAAAGGAGGCCGAGAAAGAAGCCCTGGACATAGACGGGATTGATCGTCAGGCTTTCGAAATACTGGCCGACGGTCCCCGCCGGACCGCTGAGGCCGAGGGCGTAGAGAAGCTTGATGACGCCCGTGGCCGCATGGCCCAAAGCGGGGAAAACGGCCGCGGCGAAGGAGCGGTAGAGAAAAGACAAGGGGTCGAGGATGCCGGCCAGGTTCAGGCCGAGAAGGGAACCGGTCAGGACGAAAATGAGGATGTAGTATTTCCACTTCAGCGGCCCGGCCGAGGCGGTCTTGGGCCGGTGGAGCTTGGCCTTTTTGAAAAGGAAGGAGAAAAACTGATGGAGGCCTCCCAGGGGGCAGACCCAGCCGCAGACGACGCGGCCCAGGACGAGGGTCAGGAGGACGGTCACTCCGGCCCAGGCGAAGGCGGCGAAAAAGGCCCGCCCGGCGATGGTGGCCGTGAGGCCGAGGAACGGATCGAAGTGAAAGAACCTCTCCACGGGGCCGATGACGTCTTCGCCCGTGAAGCGCGTCCGGGTGAAGAAAAAAAGGAACAGCCCGAAGAAGCTCCACTGGCTCAGGATGCGCAGCGCCTGGAGCAGCCGGTATTTCCTAGATTTTTCTTTTTTCAATGCTCATCTTCTCCCAGTCGACGCGGCCGAGCTTCCTCTCCGCGGCGAGGACGAGGAAGGGCAGATCCCCGGGCTTGAGGCCGAAGAGCGTCGCCCCGGCCGCTTCGACGGCCAGCCAGTCGCGGCCGGCGACCACGGTCTTCCGCATCTCCGTGTCGGAGGGGCGGCCGCCCTGGGGACCGTTGCGCACGAGGACGCGCCAGGCGTCGAGAACGGTCAAGGGCGGATTGAAGAAGCGGGCGAGATCGACCACGGCCTCGTGAATTTTCTGGTGAAGCTGGTTGCGCGCCCCGCCGATCGCGCCCAGCCAGTTTTTCATGCCCAGCGTCACCCGGGTCAGGCTGTGGTGCTTGGCCACGGGGACGTTGATGATTTTGTCGGCCTCGTGAACATCCAGGAAGACCTCCCACTCCTTGAACCACTCGCCCCCGAGGCCCATCTTTTTCATCCGGAAGGAGCTGGGCAGGAGCACCTTGGCCCCGGCCTGCTTGGCCGCGGCCTGGATCCCGGAACGGAGGAAGGTGCGGGCGGCCTGGTTGGTGGAATGGTCGGTGACGACGACCTCCTTGGCCCCGGCCTCGAAGCACATCTCCACGAGCGTCTTGACCACCTCGGGATTCGTGCAGGCGGCCATCTCCGGCGTCCGGTCCCAGCCGATGTTGGGCTTGACGCACACGACGTCGCCCCGGCCGACGAAGCTTTTCATCCCCCCCAGGGCGTCGACCGCCGCCCGGGTGAGGGCCGCCGGGGATTCGCCCTCGATCCAGGCCAGGTCGGGCGTCTTGTCCGCCGCCGGGAAGGAGAAGGCGGAGGGCCGGACGGCGCTCAGGGCCAGACCCCCGAGGGCGATATCGCGCATGAAGTCTCTTCTTTTCATGGTCTTGCCTTCCTTTCAGGCCTCATTGCGTCGCCGGAACCTTGCCCAGGGACTGCATGTAAACGACGAGGCCGTCGTAGATGCCCTGGGCGATTTTCTGCCGGTAGGATTCCTCCTTGAGCCGGGCCGCCTCTTTGGCGTTGGAGAGGTGGGAGACCTCGACCAGGATCGAGGGCATGTTGCTGCCGATCAGCACCCAGAAGGGGCCGCCCTTGACGCCCAGGCTGCGGACGTCGGAATAGGAGCGCGAAAGCGACCCCACCAGATTCCGCTGGACCTTGTCCGCCAGGTCCCGCGACTCGACGATCTTGCTGTTCTGGATGATCTTGGTCAGGATGTCTTTCATCTGCCCGATGGACTTGGTCGAGGTGGCGTTCTCCCGGGCGGCGATTTCGTCGACGGCCGGGTCGAGGCTGAGGTTGAGGTAGAACGTCTCGACGCCCGTCCGCTGGGGATTGAGGCTCGAGTTGGCATGGACCGAGACGAAAAGGTCGGCCTTCTTCTGGTTGGCGATGACCGTCCGGTTTTCCAGAGGGATGAAGATGTCCGTCTCGCGGGTGAGGACGACTTCGAGGCCCCGGACGGAGGCCAGGAGCTTTCGCAGCCTGAGGCAGACGTCGAGCACCAGATCTTTTTCAAATTCGCCGCCCCGGCCAACGCAGCCCGGATCCGTCCCCCCATGTCCCGGGTCGATAACGATCGTCCGGATTCCCAGTCCGAGCTGGCGGGCGAGACTGTATCCGCCGGCCGACGGCTCGGCCGGCCGGACCTTGGGCTCGGGCGACGGCTCCGCCTCGGCCGCCTCCTTGGCCGCCGGCTCCGGGGGCCGGCCGGGATAGATGTCCATGACGATGCGGAACGGATCGGGCAGGTAATAGACGCGGTAGGATTTGACGCTGCCGAAATCGAGATCGACCACCAGCCGGACGATGCCCCGGTCTCTCTGGGCGATGCGGATCCGGCTGATGTACTCCGCTCCCAGGGCGTAGGACTGGCCGTGGAGGATGGGGTTGAGCTGAGCCTGAAGGATGTCGACGAACAGACGGTCGGGGGCATGGAGCTCCCCGTAGGTGTATTCCCGGAGTTCGCCGAGGTCGAGAACGATGCGCGTGAAATTCGGGTGGGTGTAGTGGCGCAGGGCGTAGACTTCGACCAGCTTCGGAGCGGCCGCGCCGCCGTTCCCGCCGGGGGCGGCGAAAAGGAGGATGGCCGCAAGGAAGACGCCCGCGGGCCGGGAGGCTGGGCAAAAATTCATCACGCGCCGAATTTTTTGAGGCGGCCGCCGTGGGCCAGAAGAAGGGGCATGGCTTGAAGAGCCGGAAACCGCCCCAGGATCCCCAGGCCGCACTCCCGCTCGGTGAAGGCGGTCACCCGGTCCGGCAAGGCCGACTTCGAGGAGAGAAGGAACGGATTGGGATGCCAGGAATGTCCCTTCAGCGACCAGGGCGTGGAATGGTCGGAGGTTACGGCCAGGACGTCGGGCTTGAGCCCGCCGAGCCGGGGCAGGAAGCGGTCGATTTCCTCGATGGCCCGCACCTTGGCCTCGAAGGCGCCGTCCTCGCCGGCCGCGTCCGTCTTCTTGAAGTGGACGTAGAAAAAATTGAAGTCCTTACAATATCGCTCCAGGGTTTCGAACAGGCTTTCGGTTTCGGTGCCCACGGGGAGGACGTTCATGCCCACGAGCTTGGCCAAGCCGCGGTACATAGGGTAGGCGGCCACGGCCGCCGGCCGGAGTTTGTAGACTTCGGACATGGAAGGCAGGGAGGGCAGCCGGGAGAAGCCCCGCAGCAGGATGGTGTTGGCCACGGGCTCGTCCTTGAGGACGTCATTTGCGGCCCGGATGTAGCCGTTCACCAGGGCCGCGGTCCTCGCGGCCCGGTCGTCTCCCGGCGCGGGCGCCGTTTCCGCGGGCGGAAGGTGATCCTTCTGGGGATCGGCGTCGCCGAGGGCGTCGGAGAGCTCGTCGGCCTCGGCCTTGAAGACGAAACGGTGTTCCTTGCCGGGCGTGAGCTCAAAACGGGCGCCGTCCTTCTCCCTGACGGCATCGTTGATTTTCCGGCACAGCCGGACCGTCTCCTCGGTGGCGATGCGGCCGGCGCGGCGGTCGACGATGATGTCGTCCTTGAGGGTGGCGAAATTGCCCCGGGCCACGAGGTCCCTCTGTCCGACCGGAACATCCGAGCCGAGCGCTTCCAGGATGCCGCGCCCAAGTCGGTATTCGAGGGGGTCGTATCCGAACAGGGCCAGGTGAGCCGGGCCGCTGCCGGGAGTGATGCCCGGCGAGATCGGGTCGGTCAAACCGCAGGCCGACTGGAGGGCCAATTGGTCGAGGTGGGGCTTCTGAGCCGTTTCGAGCTCGGTCCGGCCGTAGTGGGGCAGGCCGCCCAGCCCGTCGACGACCAGGAGAATAATTTTGGATTCGGCCTCGATTGTCAGTTCCCGGGCCAGTTCGATCCAGTCCATGGTCTCCTTCCGCAGGTTTTTACTATAGAAGAATGAGGGCGTTAAGTCAATTCGCCTCTGGCTCTATGACGTTTTGTATGGTCCTATTGCGTGAGCATCGGGCCTGGGGGAGGGTTGAGGCGCCATGAGCGGTTTAGCCCGGAATCGACGGATTTCGAAGGGTTCTGGCTTATTCTTGCCGGCCGGCTGAGCACAGCTCGCGTCAGCGAGCGTATCGCGAAGCCGACTGAGAAACCCGGAGATTCCGCGGCGTGAAAAACCGCGTCCGGGCGCCGAAGCCCTCCCCCAGGCCCTTGGCCCTCAGACTAGAATTCACCACACAATTCGTAATAGAGCCTTCGCCGGGGAAAGCGCGGCTCCGTTTGCAACGCCGCCGGGCGTCTGCTAAAATCTGTCCATGCTGAAGACCCTGATCCTCGATTTCGGGTCGCAGTACACCCAGCTCATCGCCCGCAAGGTCCGCGAGCTGGGCGTTTTTTCCGAGATCGTCCCTTTTTCGGCCTCGGCGGCGCGCATAAAAAAGGAAAAACCCGGGGCCCTCATTCTTTCCGGGGGGCCGCAGAGCGTTACCGCCCGGGGAGCGCCGCTCCCCGACGCGAAAATCTTCGATCTCGGCCTTCCCGTCCTGGGCATCTGCTACGGCCTGCAGCTCATGGGGCGCATGCTCCGCGGCCGGGTCGCGTCCTCGCCCAAGCGCGAATACGGATTCGCCCGGCTGGGCGTCCTCGACCGCGGCAGCCTGCTCCGCGGCGTCCGGGCCGGAAGCCCGGTGTGGATGAGCCACGGCGACAAGCTCGAGGACGCGCCTCCGGGATTTCGAGTCACCGGGAGCACGGAGAACGCCCGGCTGGCCGTCATCGAGGACCGGGAGCGCCGCTTTTACGGGGTCCAGTTCCATCCCGAGGTCATTCACACCCGGGACGGGATGAAAATCCTCTCAAATTTCCTGTTCCGCATCGCCGGCCTTAAGGCGGACTGGAGCATGGAGTCCTTCATCGAGCGCCAAGTCGAGGACATCAGCCGCCGGGTGGGAGAGGAGCGGGTCGTGTGCGGCCTTTCGGGCGGCGTGGACTCCCTGGTCACCGCCCTCCTCGTCCACCGCGCGGTGGGCGACCGGCTGACGTGCGTCTTCGTCGACAACGGCCTGCTGCGCAAAGACGAGTTCGGCCGCCTCATGGACCGTTTCCGCCGCAAGCTCCGCCTCAGGGTCGTCGGCGTCGACGCCTCCGAGCGGTTCCTGCGCGCCCTGCGGGGCGTCGCCTCGCCCGAGCGGAAGCGGAAGATCATCGGCCGCGTGTTCATCGACATCTTCGACCGGGAGGCGCGCCGGCTCGGCCGCGTCCGGTTCCTGGCCCAGGGGACGATCTACCCGGACGTCATCGAGAGCCGCCCTGTCCGGGGGCCGTCCTCGACGATCAAATCGCATCACAACGTCGGCGGCCTTCCGCGGGGCCTGCGCTTCGAGCTCGTCGAGCCCCTCCGGGAGCTGTTCAAGGACGAGGTCCGCTCTCTCGGGCTCCGCCTGGGCGTGGACCGGGAGTTCATTCTCCAGCATCCGTTTCCCGGCCCCGGGCTCGCGGTCCGGACGCTGGGCGAGGTCACGCGGGAGAGCCTGGAGATCCTCCGCGAGGCGGACGACATCGTCCTCCAGGAGGTGAGGCGGGCGGGCCTTTACCGCCGCCTGTGGCAGGCCTTCGCCGTCCTTCTCCCGGTGCGCTCGGTGGGGGTCATGGGCGATCAGAGAACATATCAGCGGGTCGTCGTCGTCCGGCTCGTCCGGAGCACGGACGGCATGACCGCCGACTGGCACCCGGCCTCACCGGCCCTCCTCGCCCGCCTTTCCACGCGCATCGTCAACGAGGTCGCGGGCGTCAACCGCGTCGTGTACGACATCACGACCAAACCGCCGGGGACGATCGAATGGGAGTGACCCTGACCGTGCATTCCGTGATCCCGCGCCGATTGAGGTGGGGTGGCGCGGCGGGGGGGCCCCCCGCCCGCGCGCAGCGGCTTTGCTGCGAGCACGGCCGGGGGGGAGCCGCGACAGGACCCCAAGAGGATCTTTCAAGAGAATCACGGATAGCAAGAATGCGATCGAAGGCGGGGCGGCGATGACGCCCGACCGCTCGTTCATCCACCTTCACCTCCACTCGGAGTTTTCCGTGCTCGACGGGGCGGTCCGGTTCAAGAACCTCATGGACGCCGCGGTGCGGAACCATATGCCGGCCGTGGCTCTGACCGACCACGGCAACATGTTCGGCGCCGTGTCCTTCACCAAGGAAGCCCGGGCCCGCGGCATCAAGCCCATCCTGGGCTGCGAGGTCTACGTCGCTCCGGGAAGCCGCTTCGAGAAGAAGCCCGGCGACCGGGAGGGGCACTTCCGGCACCTCGTCCTCCTGGTCAAGAACGAAGCGGGCTACAGGAACATCTGCCGGCTTCTGACTCAGGCCTATCTGGAAGGCTTCTACTACCGGCCGCGTATCGACAAGGAGCTGCTCCGCCGCCACGGCGAGGGACTCATCGGCCTTTCGTCCTGCCTCAAAGGGGAGGTCGCCGACTGCCTGGTCAAGGGTCTGGCCGGGGCGGCCGAGGCGGCCGCCCGGGAGCTGGCCGGCATGTTCGAGCCCGGGGATTTCTACATCGAGCTCATGGACCACGGCCTGCCGGAGCAGCGGGCGGTGAGGCCGCGGCTCATCGAGCTCGCCCGCCGCGTCGGCCTGCCGCTCGCGGCCACCAACGACGTCCACTATGTCAACAAGGAAGACGCCGACAGCCACGAGGTCCTGCTCTGCATCCAGACCAACAAGAAGCTCGGCGACCAGGACCGCATGCGCTTCGGATCCAGGGAGTTCTACTTCAAGTCGGCCGAGGAGATGTGGGAGCTGTTCGGCGACGTCCCGGAGGCCTTGGAGAACACGGTCAAGATCGCCTCCCAGTGCAACTTCGACTTTCCGGCCTCCGCCCATCATCTTCCCCATTTCCAGCCGCCCGACGGAGTGCCCTTGGAGGCGCACTTCGAGCGCCTGGCCCGGGAAGGGCTCGAGAGAAAGCGGCCGCTTCTGGAGAGCAAGCGGGCCGAGGGCCGTCTGGCCCGCTCCTTCGAGGAGTACGAACAGCGCCTCGAGCGCGAGATCCGGCTCGTGGAGGAGATGCGGTTCCCGGGCTACTTCCTCATCGTCTGGGACATGATCCGCGAGGCCCGGGCGCGCGGCATCCCCGTCGGGCCGGGCCGGGGATCGGCCGCCGGAAGCCTGCTCGCCTACTGCCTGGACATCACCCAGGTCGACCCCCTGGAGTACGGCCTCCTCTTCGAGCGGTTTCTCAACCCGGAGCGCATCTCGCTGCCCGACATCGACATCGACTTCTGCGGCCGCCGGCGCGGCGAAATCCTTGAATACGCCACCTCCAAGTACGGCCAGGAGAACGTCTGCCAGATCATCACCTTCGGGACGATGGCCGCCCGGGCGGCCATCCGCGACGCCGGCCGCGTGCTCGAGGTGCCCCTGCCCGAGGTCGACCGGGTGGCCAAGATGATCCCCTTCGGCCCCGACTCCTCGATCGAGACCGCCCTCAAGGACGTTCCCCAGCTCCGGGAGCTGAGGGAGAAGAACGCCAAGATCGCCCACCTCCTCGAGGTGGCGCGCAAGATCGAGGGACAGGTCCGCCATCCTTCGATCCACGCCGCCGGCATCGTCATCACCCCCGAGCCCCTGGTTCATTACCTGCCCCTCTACCGGTCGGTCAAGGGAGAGGTCACGACCCAGTTCCCCATGCAGGACATCGAGGACATCGGCCTGTTGAAGATGGACCTCCTCGGCCTGCGCAACCTGACGGTCATCCGCGACACGCTCGAAGCCCTCGAGCGGGAGAAAGGCCTGCGCATCGACCTCGAGTCCCTGCCCCTCGACGACCGGGAGACGTTCGCCCTCTTTCAGGCCGGGCTGACCGACGGCGTCTTCCAGTTCGAGAGCCCGGGCATGAAGGAGCTGCTCCGGAGCTTCAAGCCCGAGGAATTCCGGGACCTCATCGCCCTCAACGCCCTCTACCGGCCCGGGCCGTTGAAGAGCGGCATGACCGCCGACTTCGTCAAGGTCAAGCACCATCCCGAGGAGATCAAGGTCGACTTCCCCGAGCTCGAGCCCATCCTCCGCGAGACGCGGGGCATCCTCGTCTACCAGGAGCAGGTCATGCAGCTCGCCGTCGAGCTGGCCGGATTCAGCCTGGCCGAGGCGGACATCCTGCGCAAGGCCATGGGCAAGAAGAAGTCGGCCATGATGCAGGAACAGAAGCAGCGCTTCCTCCAGGGCGTGCGCCGCCGGGGGCTGACCGCCCCGCGGGCGGCGCAGCTCTTCTCCCTGGTGGAAAAATTCGCCGAATACGGATTCAACAAGTCGCACAGCGCGGCCTACGCCATGCTGGCCTACCAGACCGCCTACCTCAAGGCCCATCACGCCGTCCATTTCATGAGTGCCCTCCTGACCTCGGAGGCCGAGCGGGGGGCCACGGACCAGGTGGTCAAGTATCTGGCCGAATGCCAGGAGCTCGGCATCAAAGTCCTCCCGCCGGACGTCAATTCCAGCGAAGCCGATTTCTCGGTCGCCGACGGCGACATCCGTTTCGGCCTGGCCGCGGTGAAGAACGTCGGCCGGGCGGCGGCGGAGGGGATCGCCGCCGCGCGCAAGAAACAGGGCCGGTTCGCTTCGCCCTTCCAGGTCATGGAAGGGCTCGATTCGCGCGTCGTGAACCGCAAGGTGCTGGAGAGCCTCATCAAGGCCGGGGCCTTCGACTCCCTGGGCCTGCGCCGCTCCCAGTGCTTCCATCTCCTGGACGACCTGATCGATTACGCCCATGGCCGGCAGAAGGCCCTCTCCAGCAACCAGACGTCCCTCTTCGGCCCGGCGGCCGTCGCGCCGCCCCCCCTGTCCGAAGAGATCCGGGGCATGAGCGAGTGGGACGAGACGCTGCGCCTGTCCTACGAGAAGGACGCCCTGGGGTTCTACATCTCCAACCACCCGCTGGTCCAGTACGGAAAGCGGCTGCGCAAGCTCACCTCCCACGAGATCGCCGGCCTGGACGAGGAGAAGGATTTCAACCGGGAAGTCCGCCTGGCGGGGGTCATCGGCTCGGTCCGGCCGCGGAAGACAAAGGCCGACGGCGAGCCTTTCGCCACGTTCATCCTTGAGGACCTGACAGGCCGTATCGAGGTGGCCGCCTATCCCGAGACCTACAACAAGTTCTATGAATACATCCGCGCCGACGGCCGGGTGTGGATCCGGGGCAAGTTTCAAGGCGAGGGCGAAAACCGCCGCATCGTCCTCCAGCAGCTCATGCCCCTCGACGAGGCCTTCAGCCGGCAGGCCAAGCGGGTGGTGATCAAGGTCTTCGTCCCCGGACTGGAGGAGTCGGTCATCGCCGAGCTCAAGGAGCTCCTGGCCAAGCATCCCGGCGACTGCCCGCTGTTCTTCGACCTCGAAACCCCCCACGCCCACCGGGTCGTGCTCCAGTCGGGCGACATTTCGGGCATCGACCTCTCCGAGCCCCTGACCCGCCGCATACAGACCCTCCTCGGCGAGAGCGCGGTTTGGATCGAGTACTGACCGGCAACGATTGGGAAGGACAGAGGGTTCTTGAACTCGGAGAGGGAGGTGTGCTACCCTCAAATCTCAGCGAGAAACGGCATGAGACATAAAAATACGGTAAGCCTGTTCTGTTGCGCCTGTCTGTTCTTGACTTCATTCCTCTTCGCCCCGACCGACAAAATATCTCCCAAGGACCTCCCCGATCTCTTCAGGAAGTGGCTCGAAGAGGAGGTCCCCTACATCATCACCGCCACCGAAAAAGACGTGTTCTTGCGCCTCGATTCGGATCAGGATCGAACGCGGTTCATCGAGGCCTTCTGGAAGCAGCGCGATCCCACGCCCGGAACTCCGGACAACGAGTTCAAGACCGAGCACTACCGCCGCATCAACCACGCCAACCAGAAGTTCCGCCCCGGAGGCTGGAGATCGGACATGGGGCGCGTGCACATCATCCTCGGCCCCCCCCTGACCGTCCAGAGGTTCGCGTCCTACACGAAGATCTATCCCATGGAAATCTGGTCCTACCAGCAGGCCCCCCGGGCCGGCCTGCCCCCCAACTTCAACCTTGTCTTCTTCGACAGGAAAGGCGCGGGGGAGTACGTCCTCTACTCGCCCCGGAACGACGGCCCCCAGAGCCTGTTGCTCAACTATGAGGGGCATCCCCAGGACTACCAGCGGGCCTACGACATCCTCAACGAATACAGCACGATCCTGGCCATGGCGTCCCTATCCCTCATTCCCGGGGAGGACACGGTGCCTTCTATGCCCAGCATGGCTTCCGACCTGCTTCTCCAGCAGATCGACCGCGTTCCCCGGCTGGAGGTCAAGGACCTGTACGCCGAGAATTTTCTGAGGTTCAAGGACCTCATCGAGGTCGAGTATTCGGCCAACTACATCGGCAACAGCCATCTTGTCCATGTTTCCCTCGACCAAGACGGGAATTTCCTGGTCAACTATTTCGTCGGCCTGGAGAGGCTTTCCGTCAACCAGTACGAGGACACCTATTACACCGTCCTCGAGCTCAACGGCATGGTCACCGCGCCTGATGGAAAGACGGTTTACCAGTTCGACAAGACCTATTCCCTTGAGTTCGGAGAGGAGCAGTTCGAAGGCCTGAGGAACAGCTCCCTGGCCGTCTACGACGTCTTCCCCCTCGTGCCCGGAGAGTACAAATTTTCCCTTCTTTTGAAGAACCAGGTTTCCAAGGAATTCACTTCTTTTGAAGAGCGCCTGTCCGTCCTTCCCCAGCCGGAAAAGCTCATGATCACCCCCCTCCTCCTGGCCTACGATGTGAAGCCGGGGGGCGTCTCGACCGCGGCCCTCGTCCCTTTTCAAACCCCGGCCGGGCAGCTTGTGTGCACCCCGGAAAACATCTTCCTGAAGACGGACACCCTTCATGTCTTTTTCCAGTTTTCCGGCCTGACGCCGTCCCTCGCCCGTTCCGGAAAGGCCGTTTTCACCTTCTCCCGCGAAGGCGAGGAGTTACTCTCGGTTTCGAAGCCGTTGCCCGAATCGGCGGGGGGCGACGGCCATGTGCTGGCCGATTTCGCGCTCTCCGAGTTGCCGGCCGCGGATTTCGTTCTGGCCGTCGCGATCCTCGACGGAGACGGGCGAAAGCTCGTCGAGGTCGACGAAAGGTTTTCGATCACCCCCCTGGCCCGCATCGCCCGGCCCCAGATCGTCTCCAAAATCACTTCCCTCGCCCAGGGCGCGCTGGTGCCTTACATCACCGGCATGCAGCATTTGAACGCCGGAGCGCTCGAGGAGGCCGTGGCGCGCCTCGAGACCGCTTTTTACCGAAATCCCCGCGTCGTCGACTTCGCCCTCGGTCTCGGCCGGGCTTACCTTATGACCGGCCAGAACGACAAAGTGGAAAGGCTTCTCGGGCCCTTCCTTGAAGGGGACGCTCCCCGGGAAGAGGTCATCCGCCAGCTGGCCGAAGCCAAAAAAAACCTGGGGCGCTACGAGGAAGCCGCCGGGCTTTACCGGCGGGTCCTCTCCGGTTTCGGAGCGAGCCTCGACGCCCTGAATGCGCTCGGGTTTTGTTATTATCGGCTGGGGGACGTGAAGGAGGCCAGGGCGGCATGGAACAAATCGCTCGAAATCAACCCCGACCAGCCTGAAATCAAAGGCCTTCTCGATTCCCTGAAAGAGAAATGAGAACCGGCCTGCTTTCCCCGAGGGTGAGAACGCTGCTCGCGCTCTGCGCCGCGGCGGCCGTGATCCTGAGTTCCTGCCGCCTGTACAGGCTGAAGAGGCAGCTGGACGACGAGGACGCCCGATTCCTCTCGGAGGTGAGGTACATCATCACCAAGGAAGAGACGCGGATCTACCTCGAAATGCCCAAGTCCGAGAGGGACGCCTTCCGGGAGGACTTCTGGGAAAAGCGCGACCCGGACCCGCTCACCGAGACCAACGAGTTCCAGACGGAATACTACAACCGGATCGAGGAGGCGAACCGCCTGTTCACCTCCGGACGGGACGGCTGGCTGACGGACCGGGGAAGAACCCTCGTTCTTCTCGGGCCGCCGGTTCACAAGTCTTTTTACCCCATGGGCGACCCGGTCGAAGGGCTGCTCTTCCCGACCGAAGTGTGGTACTACCCCAACTTCCCCATCGTGTTCATGGATTCGCACGGGGCGGGCGACTATGAGTACCATTTCCTGAGCCTGGGGCACCAGGCGGAGATCCAGAAAGCCCTTTTGGCCGCCAAGGGAACCCTGCGGGAAGAGGAGGCCGCTCTTTTCGATTACGATCTTGATCTCAAGCGCGAAGGGGACCGGACGTTCATTCTTCTCAGCGTCGGAAAGAAGAATCTCTGGCTGACGGAAGAAGAAGGGGGGATGAGGACCACCCTGGAAATCCGCCTCCAGATCGTCCGCCCTCCCCAGGACACCCTCTGGGAAAAGACGTTCGAGCATCCCATCCTCGTCCCTCCCGAAGAGATGGACCGCGGCCTGTCCGAAGCCGAGTCCATCGAGGTCGAGGTCGACCTTCCTCCCGGGAATTACACCCTCCTGGCGAGGGTCAAGAACCTGACGGACGGCGAGCAGAGAAGCAAGGCCAAGTCCGTGAAAATAACGTGAGCATCAGCCGAGAGGAGACTCCGATGAAATCCATAAGAGCGTTCGCCGGTCTGCTGGCGGTGATGATGGTCCTTCCCCTGGCCGCGGGAGCCGAGATTCGCGGGCGGCTGCGGCTGTTCGTCGCCGACACCGAGGGGAATCCCATCCCCGGCGTCAAGATCACCCTGGTCAGCAGGCAGGCGGCGGTCATCACCCGCGAAATCATGACCAACGAAAACGGCGTCGCCACGCACGGCTCCATGGAAAACCATTGGTTCGAGGTCACCTTCGAGAAAAAGGGATACCTGACCCTGAAGAAAAGGATCAAGATTCCCCTGGGAGAGCTGTACCGTGAGGACATCGTTCTGCGCACCCCGGAAGACGCGGCCGCCGAGCTCGAAGCCAACAGCCCCCGGGCCAAGGCCATCAACCTGTACAACGAGGGGGCGCAGTCCCTGAAGCAGGAAGACTATGAGAAAGCCCTGGAGCTTTTCAAGGAATCGATCGCCCTGGACGCCACGATCCACCAGGCCCAGTATGAGGCCGGACGGGCCGGTTTTCTCTTGGGGAAATACGACGAGGCCGTCGCCTTCGCCGAGGCGGCCCTGCAGTTGAAGCCGGATTATGTCGTCGCCTACAGGCTGTTGGCGGCGATTTTTGAGAAAAAAGGGGACATGGAGAAGTCGGCCGCCTACACCAAGCTGGCCCAGGAAAAGGGCGGAGTGACCGGAATCGACAGATACAACGACGCGGTCAAGCACATGAACGACGGGGACGTGGACGCCGCCCTTCCTCTTCTCCAGGAGGCCGTCGAGCTCGATCCGGAGCTGGCGGACGCCCACTACCAGCTCGGCCTGGTCTACCTGAACAAGGCGGAAAACGGCAAGGCCATTCTCAGCTTCGAGAAGTACCTCGAGCTTCGGCCCGACGGGGAGAACGCCGAGACGGCGCGCTCCATACTCCGGTATTTAAAGAAGTAGAAAACCGGTCACTGTTTCTTTTCGTCGGGATACATGCTCTCCAGTTTTTCGAGGATGACTTTCGCCTGCTCGATGTTGGGGGCCTCGGGGTACAGCTCGATGTATTTCCTGTAGACCTTGATGGCCGCCGGGCCGTCGCGGTCGATGACGTAGGAATTGGCCAGCAGCAGGTAGGCGTTGGGGCTGACCTGGGGATCGATCTCGATGGCCCGGCTGAAATGCCGGATGGCTTCCTTCGGCTGCTGGAGGTTGAAACAATTCGTCCCCGCCAGCTCGTGGGCGCGGGCCGTCGCCGGGGAGGCGTCGGCTTCCGAGAGCTTCAGGTAGGCTTCGAGGTGCGTGTTGGATTGGGCGTAGTTTTTTTGGGCCTGGAGGGTTTCTCCCAGGGCGAAAAGGGCCAGCTTGTAGTCGGCCTGGAATTCCACGGCCTTCGAAAAATGAATGACGGCCTCGTCGATCTTCCCCTTCTGGCGGAGGAGGATGCCCAGGTTGTAGTGGGCCTCCGCGAACTCGGGCTCGATTTCGAGCGCGTCCTCGAGGTCGCCGATGGCCTTGTCGATTTTTTTGGCGGCCATGTCTTCCTTGGCCTTGGCGATCTTCTGGAGGGCCTCCTTGGACACGGGCTTGGCCGCGGTCTCTGGCCTGGCCCTCAGGACGACGTCGGCCTCGAGCTCCTTGGCCCCGGTCTTGTGGACGATGACCGGGACCTGGGTCTGGAGGTAGGTTTCGGCGTGCCGCACGAGGAGGAAGTAGGCGCCCGTGTCCGGGACGCCGTTGATGCGGTAGAGACCCGTTTCATCGCTTTCCGCCCAGGCGAAGACGCCGCTCCCGACGGTCGAAACCAGGTTCTGCCAGACATAGTCCTGAATATCGGACGCGCCCATGATTTCAGGGCGCCCGGCCTGGGCGTCGTAGGCCAGCCGGATTTCGACCTTGATCCCGGCCAGGGGATTCCGGCTTTCGTCGTAGACGTGGCCCCAGATAGAAATCCGGTCGAAGTCCATATACCGTTGCGGCTCCTCTTGGGCTCTCAGCCCCTGGCCCACGGCGGGAAGGAGAAGGCAGAGAATCAGCATCCGAACGAGAATGTGGTTTTTCATCATGAATCTCCTTGATCCATCATAAAACGTCATTATAAGACTTTTCGCCCCGGAAAGAAAGCGGCGGCCGGGCAAAAAAAAAGGGCAGCCTTTTCAGGCTGCCCTTTCAGCGCTTGTCGGATGCGCTTCAGCTTAGAATTCGATCTTGGCTCCGAGGAAGAACGACGTCGGAGGGTACCACTGGGTGTAGTTGCCGTAGTTGAGGTTCGGGGTCTCGATCGTGTAGTTACCGCCGAGCTGGAAGGAGTCGAGGATGATGTTGCCGATGCCGTTGCTGCGGGCGACCTCGATCTGGTTGTTGAGGATGTTGAAGATGTCGACGTAGACGGAGAGGTTGACCCGGTTGAAGAACGTGAATCTCTTCTCCGCCCGGATGTCGAGCCTCCAGGTGGAGGGGTAGCGTCCGCTTTCGCCCTGCGGATCGAGCCGGTAGGTGTAGTATGTGGAGTCCGTCCAGAAGGCGCCGGCCGTTTCGGTGTAGGGCGTTCCGCTGAACCAGTAGAAGGTCGTGCCGAGGTTGAAGCCGAAGGGGAGGAAGTAGTTGCCGGTGAACTTGATCATGTGGCGGATGTCGTTGCCGAGGAAACCGAAGGCGTTGTAGTCTTCGACCGGGCTGTCGCCCCAGCCGCCGTCGGCGTCGGAGCCTTCATAGCCCTTCAGGTCGGACAGGGTGTAGGAGGCCATGAACTGGTACTTGTCGGATCCCAGGTTCTTCTTGAAGGTGATGATCGCCGCCCGGTACCTCTTGTAGGTCGAGCCCCAGTCGGGGAATTCGGCGTTGTCGAAGTGCCAGATGCCGTCCAGGTCGGCGTTGTTGTAGGGATCGACGTCATAGCCGTAGTCGAAATCGTCGATCCTCTGCTTCCAGGACCGGGTCATGAGGTCCAGGCCGACCGAAATGACGTCGCTCAGCATGTGCTCGACGCCGACGCCCATCTCATCCATGAAGGAGGGCTTGATGTCCGGATTGTAGGTCGACGT
>Ga0068714_10002982_pt1 | contig 20682 bp, 15 predicted proteins | sample MTBNYHSulfiMetaG_FD_62988 | JGI IMG/M metagenome (GOLD analysis project Ga0068714, IMG submission 62988) | Enrichment culture microbial communities from rom New York Harbor, USA that are MTBE-degrading - MTBE-NYH (New York Harbor Sulfidogenic)... | ecosystem: Environmental > Aquatic > Marine >... | reverse complement strand
TGGATTGACCGGGACTTGAAGGAGGAGATGATAGGAAAAAGATAGAAGAGTATAATCTGTACACGATGGTAAGACGGCAAAGGTGGGGCTCTTGGCTAGAACTATAGTGAAGAGCCCCGCTGCTAACCCGGGTTTGGCTTTTCGGGTGGCTATGTTTTCCTCTCTTCTCCAGAGAGAAATTTTATCTTTGATTAAGGAGGTGTTACCATGCCAGACCAGGATACGATGCTGGGTGGTTACCGGGTCCTTGACCTGACTCAGGACGGCTGTATGCTGTGTGGCAAAGTCCTGGGAGACCTGGGTGCCGACGTTTTCCAGATTGAGCCTCCTGGCGGGAGCCCCACTCGAAACGTAGGTCCTTTCTACCATGACATCCCCGATCCACAAAAGAGTCTTACCTGGTTCTACCTCGGCCTTAACAAGAGGGGGGTAACCCTGGACCCGGAAACGGCCGATGGCAGAGAAATCTTCAAAAAGCTGGTTAAAACGGCCGACTTTGTCATCGAGAGCTTCGAGCCGGGATACATGAAAAGTCTGGGACTGGGCTACGAGGAACTGGAGAAGATAAAGCCCGGCATCATCATGACCTCAATTACTCCCTTCGGCCAGACTGGCCCCTATGCCCATTATAAAGTAACCGATATCGTGGGGATAGCTCTCAGCGGGATTATGTGGATTTTTGGTGAGGCCGACCGGGCCCCGGTGCGCATACCTGCTCCGCAGTTCTACGCGCAGGGTGGGCTGCAGGGTGCCATGGGCACGATGGTAGCTCACTACCACCGGGAACTGACCGGTGAGGGACAGTATATTGACCAGTCGTGCCAGCAGGCAGTTATTCTAACCCTGATGAACACGGCTGAGGTGTGGGATTTGAACAAGTTTAATATCAGGGGTGGTGGACCGGGACAATGGATTCCCAGACAACCACCGGAGCCTCCAATTTTTGCCCGTACCGTTTACCGATGTAAAGACGGCAATTGCATAGTCTTATTTGGCGGTGGCGCTCAGGCTGGTTTTGTGGCTTCCTCGAAGGCACTGGTAGCCTGGGCCAACGAAAACGGCTATATCGAGGAGTTGAAGGACTACGATTGGGGAGGAATGGATGCTTCGAGCATAACTCAGGAGTTTCTCGACCGCAGGTCCCAGCTCCTGGAGGAGTTTCTGATGACCAAGACCAAGGCTGAGTGCCTGGAGCGGGCGGTGAAGGATGAAATTCTGCTCATACCGACCAATGACGTCAAAGACGTGGCGGAAAGCCCTCAGATGGCCTACCGGAGATTCTTTAAGTCGGTGGAGCATCCGGAACTTGGCGAAACTATTACCTATCCTGGTTTTCCCGTTATTACCAGTGAAGCCCAGCCTGCAATTCAGCGTCGTGCTCCACTTATTGGTGAGCACAATGCGGAAATCTACGAGCAGGAACTGGGTATCTCCAGGGAGCGGCTCGTTCTCCTGAAGAGCCGCGGAGTTATCTAGTAAGGAGGGGTAAAGTGGCGAAGCAGATATTTGAAGGGGTAAAGATTTGTGATTTTTCCTGGGTTGGAGTTGGTCCGCAGGCAGCCAGAGAGCTTGCTCTTCATGGTGCCACGGTGGTCAGGGTTGAGTCTCACCGAAGGCCTGATACCCTGAGGGTGATGATGCCGTTTAAGGATTTTACACCGGGGGTAAATCGCAGTGCCTTTGGGTGTGCTTACAACACGCAGAAATACAGTATCAGCCTGGACTACAGCAAGCCCCGGGGGCAGGAAGTGGCCCGAAAGCTGATAATGTGGGCTGATGTTATTACCGATGGTATGACTCCAGGCAGTCTGGCCAAGTGGGGCCTGGACTATGAGAGCGTGGTCAAGTTCAAGCCTGGCATCATCTACTACTCCACCTGCCAGATGGGCCAGCAAGGTCCGTTAAACAAATTTGGTGGCTATGGTATGTTTGGTGCTGCCTATAGCGGCTATTGCCAGGTTCTAGGATATCCTGACCGTAGACCATTGCCATTATACAATAATTACAGTGATTTTATTGCCCCTTGGTATCTGACGGTAGCCTTGATAGGGGCGCTTCTCTACCATAGAAAGACGGGCAAGGGCATGTACCTTGACCAATCGCAGGTTGAAGCCGGCGTTACCCTGCTGGCACCTTATGTGCTGGACTATATCGTCAACGGGCGAATCGCTGGCCGTATGGGTAACCGTGATCCCTACATGTGTCCCCACAATGCCTATCCCTGCAAGGGAGTTGACCGCTGGGTGGTTATCGCGGTAAGGAACGATGAAGAGTGGCAGTCCTTTTGTAAGGTTATTGGTGAACCCGGGTGGTGCGGGGAGCCAAAGTTTGCTACTTTCATCGGTAGAAAAGAGAATGAAGATGAACTGGACAATCTTATTGGGGAGTGGAGCAAAGATTATACCCCGGAGCAGGTGATGGCTATGATGCAGGCATCAGGGATACCAGCGGGTGTGGTACATACTTCTGGCGAAGGCATTGTCAATGACCCCCAGGCCAAGCACAGACAGGCTTTCCGCTGGCTGAATCACCAGGAGATCGGCCCGCTGCTTCATAACACTCCGTCGTACTGCCTGTCAAAGACACCGGCTAATATCTGGAAGGCGGCTCCCTGCCTTGGTGAAGATAACGAGTATGTCTATAGAGAGATCCTGGGATACTCGGACGATGATATTGCTGAAATGCTGGTAGAAGGTGTCATTACCACTGAAGCTGATGTACCGGGTGGTTCAGGTTAGCCCTTCAACAACATGACCCTCCAGATGAAGCGGAGAAATCGTTGCGAGAGGGGGAAGATGGATATAACCTACACTGAGGAGCAAGAAGCCACGCGTAAAATGGTGAGGGACTTTGCCAAAAAGGAACTTGCCCCTGGCGCTGAAGAAAGAGACAGAACCGGCAAGTTTGACTCTGCATTATACCGTCGGCTGGGTGAGTTGGGTATATGTGGAATGCGTTGTCCGGAGGAATACGGTGGAACTGATGCCGATTTTCTGAGTTATTGTCTGGCACTGGAGGAGATAGGAAGAGTTGACCTCTCCCTATCCTGGACCCTGTTTGTCGGGACGGGGATAGCCGGCATGATATTAGGTCTGGGAACCGAAGAGCAGATTGAGATGTGGAAAGACAGGTGGGTGATACCCGTGATTAAAGGGGAAGCCCTGGGTGCCTCGGCAATAACCGAGCCGGGAGCTGGCTCTGACACCGGTGGTATCCAGACCACCGGTGTGCCGGATGGTGATGAGTGGGTGATAAATGGTACCAAGACAATGATTACCAACGCCGGCCTTGATATCTGTAACGTTATCTCGGTAGTATGCCTCACCGATAGGGATAGGAGGCAATTCGACACCATTCTAGTCCCTATCGGGACCCCGGGCTGTACTGTAATGCCAGCCTTCCGGAAAATGGGGCTGAGGTCATCCAGCACCAACGAGATTGTTTTTGAGGACTGCCGGGTACCGGCCATAAACGTGGTAGGGGAGAGGGGCACCGGCCGGACACGGACCGTAATGGGATTTGCCGGGGCGCGTGTTTGCCTGGCTTCTACCGCTATCGGACTGCACCAGGCCTGCCTTGACCTGTCTCTTAACTATGCCAAGACCAGGATAGCCTTTGGCCGGCCGATAGCTGAGTTCCAGCATATTCAGGCAATGCTGGTGGATATGGCTCTCGACCTGGAGTTGAGTCGGATGATTCGTGACAAGGCTGCCATCCTTATCGACCAGCGTAAGCCTCATATGAGAGAGGCGGCCATGGCCAAGTATTTCTGCTGTGAGAGCGCGGTAAAGGCAGCCCACTATGCCGTTCAGGTTCATGGAGCTCTGGGTTACATGGATGAATGTCCGGTATCAAGGTACTACCGTGATATCAGGGTAGCCACCATTGCCGACGGAACCACGGAGATTCAAAAGTACATCATTGCCCGGGAACTCGGGATTAGACATTCTTTGTATCGGGTTTAGAGACAACTATCTTCTGTCAGTTGTACCGGGAAGGACATAACGGTCTCATTATCTTTGTCTTTCCAAGCAGGCTTTCAATTTCTTTTTTTGTGGTTAAGATTGGAACGTGAATATAGATATAGTTTATAATGCGGATAGAAGTATTTAGAGGAGGAAACTAAAGATGATGAACGGCCAGCAATATCGGGAAAGTCTGAAAGAGCTTAAACCCAGGGTTTACTATATGGGCGAGGAGATTAAGGATGTGGTAAATCACCCGGCTACTGCTCCCCATGTTAATTCGGCGGCCAAAATTTACGATATGGCTACTGACCCTGTATATGAGGAGCTATGTACGGCTACTTCGCACCTCACCGGGCAGAAGATTAACCGTTTTACCCATATCCATCAAAGCGCCGATGATTTAATAATCAAGGTCAAGATGCTGCGTGCCATCGGTCAGCAGACGGCTAGCTGTTTTCAGCGCTGTGTGGGCTTCGATGCCCTCAATGCCATCTACCAGGTAAGCTATGAGCTGGACCAGGCCAAGGGCACCAGCTATCATCAGCGTTTTCTGGATTATCTCAAGGTGGTGCAGGAGAAAGACCTCATGCCATCGGGGGCGATGACCGACCCCAAGGGTGACCGCAGCCTCTCGCCGGGTAAGCAGGTTGACCCTGACCTCTATCTCCACGTGGTGGAGAAAAGAAAGGATGGCATCGTGGTCAGGGGGGCCAAAGCCCACATTACGGGCTCCATTAACTCACACGAGCATCTGGTAATGCCCACGACTGCCCTGAGAGAGGGGGAAGAGGATTACGCGGTGTGTTTTACCGTACCTGTTGACGCTCCTGGCATACTCCATATTTTTGGTCGGCAGACCAATGATGAGCGTAAGTGTGCTGGCTGCGTTATAGACGCGGGGAACCCGGAGTTTGGCATCGTCGGCGGTGAGGCTCTGGTGGTCTTCGAGGATGTCTTTGTCCCGTGGGAGAGAGTCTTCCTCTGCGGCGAGGTGGACTTCGCCTATCCTCTGGTGGAGCGTTTTGCCACCTTCCACCGCCAGAATTACGGTGCCTGCAAGACTGGTCTGGCTGATGTCCTTATTGGTGCTACCGCGGCTCTGGCTGATGTCCAGGGTACTGGCAAGGCGGCCCATATCAGGGAAAAGATTGCCGAGATGATACATCTCAACGAGACGCTCTACTGCTGCTCCATCGCCTGCTCCAGCCAGGGCTACCAGACTCCCTCCGGCGCCTATTACCCTGACCCGCTGCTGGCCAATATTACCAAGCAGAATGTCACCCGTTTCATCTATGAGATAGCCAGGCTTTCTCAGGATATTTCCGGCGGACTGTTGGCTACCCTGCCTTCTGAGCAGGACTTGAAAGACCCGATGCTGGGTAAATATGTGGAGAAGTACTTCAAGTCTGTGGCTGACTATCCCACCGAGCATCGCATCCGTCTCCTTCGCCTTATTGAGGCTATGACCTGCGGCACGGCCCTGGTAGAGTCGATGCATGGTGCCGGTTCACCTCAGGCCATGCGTATTATGATACAGCGCCAGGCTAACATAGAGCAGAAGAAGCGCCTGGCGGAGAAGCTGGCCGGTATCACTAAATGAGGGTTGCGCTGAAATACTGCGGCGCCTGCAATCCGGAGACAGACCTGGCTCGAATCGGTAGCCGGTTAGCTGACCTTGTTCAGGAACAGGGCTGGCAGTTGGTTACTCCGGGTGAAGGCGCTGATGCGGACGTCCTGGTGCTACTCTGTGGATGTCCCCGTACCTGTATTGATAAAGAAGAACTGCGCCGTCAGGCCAGGCAGGTTGTGCTGGTGGCTGGAGAGCGCCTGGGGTGGCAGCCAGTTAAAGAGGAAGATTTGCCCGCAGCTATTATAGAGGTTATTCAAGGCTACAAAGGTTAGCTCTATTCCAGTACGCCGTCAGTAATAAGCTGAGCGATTTCCTCATCTGATAAACCCAGAATTTGGCGGCACACCAGTTCGTTGCGCTCGCCCAGGCAAGGGGCTGGTGTTCTGGGTTCAGCCGGTGTTTTAGATAATTTAAAAGCTGGGGCATCGTAAGTGTGCTGGCCGATGACTGGATGCTCCAGAGTCCAGAAGTGCTTACGGTGTTTCAGTTGCGGGTCTTGATGTAAGTCCTGGGCTTTTTCGACGATACCGGCGGGGACCCCTGCTTTTTGTAAGCGGTACATCACCTCTTCCGCCGTACGATTGATTGTCCATTGTTCCACCAGTTTATCCAGTTCTTCCTCATTTGCTTTTCTCTTGGGAAGGGTGGCAAACCTGGGGTCTTTAGTCCAGTCGGGCTGGCCTATTGCCTTAATGAATGCCTGCCACTCTTCGTCAGTAAACACGGCGATGACACACCAGCTATCATCCCCCCGGCAGCGATAGGCATTGTGCGGGGCTGCCAGAGGGTTGCGGTTGCCCTCTGGTTTACAGATCCTCCCATTGACCGCGTAGTCCAGCAGGGCCGGTGCCAGGAAATGGATACCGGCCTCAGTCTGTGAGTGGTCGATATATTGTCCCCGGCCGGTGTGGTGCCTGTATTCCAGTGCCATGAGGATGGCGATAATGAGATAGCGGTGGGCAATCATATCGCAGTAAGCGCCGTAAAGCCCGGTGGGAGAGCCTCCGGGATAGCCTGTGATTGACCAGAATCCGGCCAGGGAAGCTGCCTGCACACCAAAGCCGCGAAAGGAAGCCAGAGGGCCGTATTGGCCCAGCTGGCAGGTGCTGGCCATGATAATATCTGGCTTTACCTTCTTTAGCTCTTCGTAGTCAAGCCCGAATCTTTTCATCACCCCGGGGGTAAAGCTTTCCACCACCACATCTGCCCACTTGACCAGTCTCCTGGCCAGTTCTGCACCCCGTGGGTCTCTCAAATTGATGGTTACGCCGTATTTGTTGCAGTTATAATTGGCGAAATAGCCACTCCTGTCCACTCCCGGCTCTCCATCCTTGAATGGGGGGCTCAGCCTCAACACATCCATGTTGGAGGTTGACTCGACACGAACGACCTCGGCTCCGTGGTCGGCAAAGTACCTGACGGCACTTGGCCCCACCACCACCCAGCTGAAGTCGAGAAATTTTACCCCTTCAAATACTTTGTGGTTATTCACCCTAAATCATACCCGTTTCTTTCCATCGCGCCAGTTCGGCTGGTGTTATGCCCAGTTCCTTCTCATATATCTCCTGGTTATGCTCTCCAATGAGAGGCGCACGTCCTCTTATTTCATAGTTGGGCATACTGCTTTTATAAGGAGCACCAGGATAGGTTATGGTCGTGCCCAGTTCCGGGTGCTCTATTTCTACCCAGAATTCCCTGGCCTTCAGGTGTTCCATTTCCATGAGGTCTCTGGTTGAATTAACCGGTGCCAGCAGAAACTTTCTCTTCACCGCTTCAGCAAAGAGTTCCTGCTTGGTTTTGGTCAGGTAGAATTTTTCGAATGGTTCCTCCATCCTGAGGGCCAGCTCTTCATTAAAGGTGGCGGCATCAAAACTATCCCAGTCGAGGTTCCTCAGGAAGTCGTCGGCCATGCCTTCGCTGTCCATCCAGTCAATAAATGCTTTCTGCCCCTTCCCTCCCAGGCTCCCTCCGATGATGTAGATAGCAACATGACCGTCCTGACAGGGGAAGAGTACCCTCATCAGTGAAGAGCCGAACTGGCGGCGTATTCCTTCTCTCCTGATACTGCGCTGGTTCAAATCCCAGATAGACTGGTTGTGGAAGCCTTCCCAGGCGACTGCTTCCTGTATGGATACATCGACAAGCTGGCCCTCGCCGGTGCTTTCCCGGTGCCAGAGGGCAAAGAGAGAACCGACGGCGGCCTCAGCCCCGGCGTGGAGGTAAGCTTGAGGTACGGTAAGCTGGATCGGCCTATCATCCGGCTCACCGGTGAGATACATCTCCCCACCCATAGCCGTGCACACGATATCCGGCCCCTTAAAGCTGCTGAAGGGCCCTGTCTGCCCGAAGGGTGAAATTGAGGTCATGATGATGCCGGGGTTTATCCGGCTGAGCGAGGGGTAGTCCAGCCCCATCTCCTTCATATATCCTGGCGGGTAGGACTCCAGCACGAAATCGGTATTTTGTGCCAGTCTCTTGAAAAGTTCCCTGCCCTCTGCACTCTGCAGGTTTAAGGTGATGCTTTTCTTCCCGGTATTGAAGGCAAACCAGAACAGGCTCTTTTCCGGGTCGGGGTGGTCATGATAAAAGGGGCCGATATTACGAGCCGGGTCGCCGCCTGGCCTTTCTACCTTTATCACCCGGGCACCGAGGTCGGCCAGGATTTTCCCGCATAGCAGCCCCTTTTCATCGGTCAGGTCTAGAACACGGTAAGGACTAAGTATGGCTTCGGCTGTCATTTCCCAGGAATATAATCTACCTGTTCTTGACCAGGGTTGTCAATGAATGAGGGGATAGAACGCTTATTCTACCCTCTCATCCATTGGCGGGCTGCCAACGGGCTACTCGGTGATAGCGCGTGGGCGCTTTTTAAGCGGTAGCCTCTATTAACTATAACGACGAAAGGGTAAAAAGGTTAGGTTTTTAATTTCTGGTGGGTGCTAAGGGAAGAGGGTTGAGGTCTGCTGATGGGGGTAGGACAGTGATTAATCAATTCGGGCTTATATACTTCACGCAAGGTAGGGGACTAGGATGGGAGAGTAGTGAAACACACACGCCCCTATTATTAAGAGCGCAGCCCTGCGATTTTCGCTCATGGGACTTACCTACCCGCCCTAGGTTATATTCCCAAACGAATTCTTGTTAATATGCCCGGAAGTGGTAGAATAGGGGTATGGACACCACCCTTATTCAAGATTTATGGCAATGGCTACAAGGCGATTTGGCATCATGGCTTGCGGTGGTGCTTGCAGTGATAGCTATTATTTTTGCACTCCGCAAGGCGCAACACACTGAACTCAATCTTAATAAATTGCACTTTAATTCAGAAGGAGGCCCAATAACTTTGGAATTGGATTTAACCACTTATAGCCATGCTTCACGATTAGAAGCAAAAGCCAAACTAAAGATAGATGAGCTTGATTATCCTCTAATTAGAGAGCCGATAAATACACCTACTAATTATCGCTTTGCTACTGTAAATACTTTTCAACTTCGTTTCACAGGGCAATATGAAAAACGCTCTGAAATACCTAAGACAGCTTTCATTGATGTGAAAACAAAATTGAGTGATGGTTCAAGGGCAAGATTACGCAAGACAATTGATTTGGAATTTGATGAATCTTCTAGTCAATCAAAGTCTGATAAGGAAGGTTCTCAGAGTTGATTAATTTTAAGGAGTGTATCTCTGAATAGATACGGATTGTTGCGGTTCTCTTTTGCTCTGCCGGTTAGATAAAGCTGGCCATATTGTCTATCTCTTCCAGTCGCAGGGTATCGGTAATGTGCTTCTCGATTTGTTCTTGGCCTATTGAGGGAGCGGCCAGTGCTCTGAACTTGACGCAAAGCTCGTCCTGGGAAAGAGGGTTTTCCGGGTCACCTTTGGGGTAGTCTACTCTGTTTACTAACTTGTTGCCACCGCTGGTTACCATCTCAACCACCGCCGGCCATTTCTCAGGGTAGAATTTGTCAAGGTTCGGGTCAACTTCCAGCTTCACTCTGTTCATCAGGTCACGCACCTTTTCATCAGTCAGGTATTCATCGGTAAACCTGTCAGGCCCCACACTGTGATAGATGGCAGCTATGGCCACGCAGTAGGGGAGGTTGAATTTGGCCGCGTAGGGGGTATTCGCTGCTAAATTACCCAGCAGGTCCATGGCCCCGCGATATATTTTCACGGTAACGCTTTTTATATCTTCAGGGGGGATTTGATGCTCTTTTACCAGGCTGAGAGTAGCGTCAATAGCCGAGTGGGTGTGTCTGCAGGAAGCGTGCTGTTTGAAGGAAACCTGCGAAATTTTACAGGTGCTCATCCTGGAAGTTAGACCATCAGTTATTTTTTCTAAATCAAACTCCCGGGCGGTGGCGTGGCAAAAGCCTTTTTCCCCCTCCAGAATCCTGGTTGCGGCGGTGAACCCCCGCCGGGCGAGCAGAGCGCCGAGGATGCCATTCAGGGCGGCTTTGGCGGGGTGGAGTTGCTTGCTCATGGCCCCGTCGGTGAGGAACTCCCAGAGGCCGGCCGCCTGAGTGCCAGCGCTGCCCAGTGCCCAGACCGTTTGCTCGAAGCTAAGGTTGAGAAGTACGGCTGCGGCTACGGCGGCTCCAAATGTGCCTACTGTGCCGGTGGTGTGCCAGTACTGGTAGTGGGAGGGGTTAACGGCCTCACCAATGCGGATAGAGGTTTCATAGGCCAGGATGATAGCCCTGACAAATTCGGCGCCGTTCTTATTCTCACGTTCGGCTATGGCCAGGGCCGCGGGCATAATCGGTGCTGCCGGGTGGTAGATGGAACCCCTGTCAAGGTCGTCCATCTCAACGGCGTGGGAGAAGGCAGCGTTGGCCATGGCCGCGTGGGTACAGGAGGTGCGTCTGCCACTGCCGATAACGGTTGCTTCCGGAGTGCCACCCAGTTCCCGGATGACATGGGACAAAATCTGGCAGGGTTCGGCTGAACACCCGGCATAAGCTGAGCCCAACCAGTCAAGGAAGCACAGCCTGGCTGCATTGACGGCACTGGTGGGCAGGTCGTCAAAACGGGTATCAACTATGAAGCGAGCCAGCGACTCTGTGACCATTAATTGATAACCTTTTCATTCTTCAATTCAGCAATTTTCGCTTCGGAATATCCCAGAAGCCGGGAGAGCACTTCTTCAGTGTGCTGCCCGAAAGCAGGCGGAGATTTGTAGACTGGCTCGGCTCCCGACATCTTGATGGGATTGCCGGCCAGCTTTATCTTGCCTCCCAGGACGTAATCAATCGGCACTATCATTTTCTGGTGTAGAACCTGGGGGTCCTGCAGGGCTTTTTCTATGGTGTTTACCGGCCCGCTGGGGACTCCTTCTCTGACCAGACATTCCAGCCACTCGGCAGCGCTTCTGGTGAGTATGATCTCTTCCATAATGGTGGCTAACTCTTCGGCGTTTTCCTGCCTCCTGGCCAGAGAATCGAATCTGGGGTCGGTGGCCAGGTCTTCTCGTCCCAGAGCGCGGCATAGATTCTCCCAGAACCTGGCGCCAGGGGCAATGGCAATGACAATCGGCTCGTCCCTGGTTATGAACATCCGGTAGGTAGGGTTAGAACGTTGACCGATACCCACCGGACCGACTGTTTTCCCCGAAATGAAGTAATCAGGCACGCAATAGGTCAGCATTGCTATCTGACCATCGAGCAGGGAGACTTCTACCCTCTGGCCAACCCCGGTGCGTTCCCGCTGGTAAAGGGCAGCCATGATACCCTGTACAGCAAACAATCCCCCGCAGAGGTCAGCAATCGGCAGGCCGGCTCTGGCTGGAGGCGGGTCTCCGGTGATGCTCATCCCCCCTGATAGTGCCTGGGCAATCAAATCGTAGGAGGGCCGGTCTTTATAAGGGCCACTGGAGCCAAAACCGGTAATGGAACAGCATATTATCCTTGGGTTTATGTCCCTTAGAGTTTCGTAATCAATACCAAGTCTCTCGAGAACACCGGAGCGGTAGTTATCGAAGACCACGTCTGCTTTGCGGGTGAGGTCGTGGAAAATATCCTTGCCTTTAGGTGCTTTGAGGTCAAGGATGATGCTTTTCTTGTTCCGATTAACGGCGAGAAAGTGGACACTTTCACCCTGGTAGGTAGTGCCACCTCCTACTGTTTGTCTCCGCCCCGGGGGCTCTATTTTTATTATCTCGGCTCCTAAATCACCCAGAATCATAGAGCCAAAAGGTCCGGCTAAGGTCTGGGTAAGGTCTAAAATTCGTACCCCCTCCAGGGCTCCTTCCATATACTTCTCCTCTCTAAATCATCAAAATAAGGCGGTATTGTTCGGTTTTAGTTGGTGATGTCATTGCGAGCCGACCCGCCTGCCAAGCCTTGGTGGACAGGAGGCAAAGCAATCTCGTTCCTTAGTATGTCAGCTGTTTGAGATTGCCTCGTCGCTACGCTCCTCGCATATATGACAGTTTTATCAACCATAACCAAACAGAAATAAATAAGGTGGTACTTGCTTGTTTGGCTAAGATAAAGATTATACCCATGCCTGTTGGCTGTCAATAGTGTCAGGCCTTGAAAGGCATTAGAATATGTGAAAGAATAGGGGGTGCTCAACAGAATAATAACGGGCGTGGAGGAAAATATGGACATCACCAAGTATGAGGTTCCGAAGGAAAAATTGCGCTGGCAATGTGACCCGGCTGTTTTTGACTTCGAGTGCACCAGAGACTTGGCCCCGTTACGTGAATTTATCGGCCAGGACAGAGCAATACGCGCTATCGAATTTGGGCTATCTATGTCCCACGATGGCTATAATATCTACGTGGCCGGCCTTACCGGAACGGGCAAGACATCGGTAGTCCAGGCTTATATCCAGAAGCTGCTCCGTGAAGCGAAGGATAAGGAGCAACTCCGACCTCCGGAGGACTGGTGTTATTTCTATAACTTCGCCGACCCCGACCGCCCGCAGGCCCTAAACCTGCCCCGATGTAAAGGCAGGATTTTTAAAGACCAGATAAGCAATCTATTGCAGAAGCTTAAGGATGAGCTGACCAAGGCCTTCTCCAGTGAAGAGTATAAGGAGAATCGGCAAAAGATGGGGGAGGAAAACCAGGCTGAGCAGCGAAAGCTCTTTGAGGAGACTGCCGAGGAAGCACGGCAGCATGGTTTCCTGTTTCAGATGAGTCAATTGGGGCCGGTGGTTATTCCCCTCAAGGAAGACAAGCCTCTCTCCCAGGAAGAGTATATGGCTCTTGAGGAATCGGTACGGAAGGAAATTGAGGCCAGACGTGCTGAACTGTTGAAAAAGATACAGGCCACTTTTGATAAGGCCAAGGAACTGGAAAGGGACACAGCCGAGAAGCTCCAGGACAGTGATAAAACAATCGCCGATTATACCGTATCACGACTATTCAATAGCCTGGTGCAGCAATACCAGGACTCGCCAGATATCAGTCAATATCTTACTGACCTCAAGTCCTATACTTTAGAGCACCTGGATATCTTCAAGCCGCAGGAGGAGCCACAGGTGCAGCCTGTTTTGGGCATACCAGCGGCTCAAATCATGCGTGGCGGAGACCCTTTTCTTCCCTTTCAGGTGAATGTCCTGGTCGATAACAGCGCTGCCGAAGGGCCACCGGTGGTCATTGAATCTAATCCTACCTATGTCAACCTTTTCGGTAAGATTGAACGGCGTTTCTTTTTCGGTGGCTATCTTAGTGACCATACGATGTTGAAACCCGGCGCTCTTCATCTGGCCAATGGTGGTTACCTCCTGCTCAGCGCCCGTGAAGTACTGAGCAATCCCGGTGTCTGGCCAGCCTTAAAGCGGGCTATCAAGACCAGAGAGGTCCGCATTGAGGACCCCTTTGAGCAGTTGGGCCTGGTTGCTCCTCAGGGTCTGCGACCGCAGCCAATACCTGTCGATGTCAAGGTTGTTATTATCGGTGATAGCCTGCTGTACCATATGCTGTCAATGTATGATGAGGACTTCTGGGAAACCTTCAAGGTCAAGGCTGATTTTAACTTTGAGCTTGATAGAACTGCTGAGAATTTAAAAGACTTTGCCGCTTTTATTGCCGGTTGCTGTGAGGACTGCGAGTTGCATCCCTTTGACCGGACCGGGGTGGCCAGGGTAGTGGAGTATGCTTCACGAATGGTGTCTGACCAGGAGAAGTTATCTTCCAGGTTTGCCCAGATTAAGGAACTGGTGGAGGAAGCAGAATACTGGGCGCGGCGGGACGGTGTTGAAATGGTAGCCGGGCAGCACGTGGAAAAGGCGGCTGAGGAGAGGCTTTTCCGTCATAACCTCCCTGATGAAAGAATGAGGGATATGATAAAGCAGGGTACCATCATGATAGACGTTGATGGTGCTGTGGTCGGTCAGGTGAACGGGCTCAGCGTCTACAGCCTGGGTGATATCACCTTCGGTAAGCCGTCGCGTATCACCTGTAAGACCTTTCTGGGGAGGGGTGGGGTTATCAATATCGAAAGGGAGTCACATCTCAGCGGCCACATCCACGATAAGGGGGTTCTTATCCTCAGCGGCTATATGGGGTGGAAGTATGCCCAGGACAGCCCACTTTCTCTTTCGGCCAGTCTCTGTTTCGAACAATCTTATGAGGGTGTCGATGGAGATAGTGCCTCTTCTGCCGAGCTTTATGCCCTGCTTTCCAGCCTGTCCGGTGTGCCGATAAGGCAGAATATTGCGGTTACTGGTTCCGTAAATCAGCAGGGAGAAATCCAGCCTATCGGTGGTGCCAACCAGAAAATTGAGGGATTCTTCGAGGTGTGTCGGGCTAGGGGACTTAATAAGCATCAGGGGGTAATGATACCCATGAGTAATCTGAGAAATCTGATGCTGCGACAGGATGTGGTTGATGCTGTGCGGGAGGGCAAGTTCCACATTTATGCCGTGACTACTATCGATGAAGGTATTGAAGTCCTTACTGGCGTGGAGGCGGGTGAGAGAAAGGAAGACGGTAGCTACCCTGAAGGCAGCATTAACTATCTGGTAGATAAGCAGTTGAAAGATATGGCGGGAAAGTTAAGGCACTTCCAGGCCCCGTCTGGTGAGGATGGAGGAAAGAAGAAAAAGAACACGTAACGGCGGCGATACTATCGGGCGTAAGTTACCTTTCCAGTAGCCGGTACATGTTCTCATAGGCCTGGCCAAAATCGGGGTCGAGCTTTTCCAGCCTCTGTTTAAGGGTGTTCATTCTCGTAACAAACTCAGGCCGGTCTTTATTTTCTACTATCTCAGTCCATGCTTGGGTGCTTTTGAGAAATAGCTGCTCGGTTTCTGTTATGCCGGGTAGGTTCATCTGTAGCGAAGCATAAAGCTCGGGGTCTTCAGAGAGAACGCTTTCCACCAGTGTGAGCAATACCCGGTAGGTAGTGCCGCTGATGGCCTTCATCTGATTCAGCTTGTTGAAGTTGAGCAGGGTGTCGGCGGAAACGATGGCGATGAAGTGCGCGAGCCCGAGAATGACGGTCATCATTTCGTCATGTTCCGGCGGTGTCATGATGCTGACGCTGGCTCCCCGTGTTTCCAGATAGCCCTTGACTTTTCTGGCTAGAGATGTCTCTTCATCGTTGGTTGGTGTCAGCACAAAGTTTTGATTGGCAATCCCACTGGCCCCGGGGCCAAAAACCGGGTGTACTCCCAGCACGGTGGCTGTTTTGAGATACCTGTGCATTATTGCCACGGGTGATGCCTTGATGGAAGTAATATCCATGATTATCTGTCCGGGCTGCACACAGGGCTGGAGTTGCTTGACTACTTCCTCGAAATTATCTATCGGTACGGAGATTAGGATTACGTCAGCACGGCTCACGGCTTCCATGCTGGTGGCAATCTCAACGCCCAGTTGCTTTTTGACTTGCCGTAGCTTCTCTTCGTTTCGGCCGGTGATGATGACCTCCACGCCCTCCTTGAGCAGGAAGTCAGCAAACCATCGGCCTATCTTGCCCGAACCACCGATGATGGCTACTTTCATTCGTTCTTCCTCATCAGGTTTGGGACTATTTTACCCTGATTCTCCCGTTTTTACCAGTGAACCCCATCCCCCCGCCTGCCAAAGCCTTGTGCGGCATTTTCTTCTAATATGTCTTGACAACCAGCACACGCAGGATTACATTTGTCTTAGAGAATATGTTAAGTAGGAATTCAAGCAGATGTATAAATATTCTCAAGTTGATTATGACAATTTGAAGTGGTTCGCCAATGATATGAGCGTGGCTTCATTATCAGAAATGGAGCTTAGGCACGGATCTCTACGAGGTCTAAGTGATTTTCACATTAAATTTACTTATCCAATCTCAGTAATTGCGGGAAGAAACAGGTCTGGGAAATCAACAATTCTGGCAATGGCAGCTTGCGCTTTTCACAACAGCAAAGATGGCTTCAAACTTCCTGAAAGAAAGATGACCTATTACACATTCTCTGATTTCTTTATACAGACTTCTGAAGAAATTCCTCCAGCGGGTATTTTCATAGGGTATCGCATAATGCATAACAACTGGAAGAAATCGAGTAGGGCACCAGATGGCACTGGCAATCTGTGGCAGGCACGCACAAAGAGAAGAGGAGGAAAGTGGAGTAATTACGCAAGGCGGGTTAGGCGTAACGTAGTCTTTTTCGGCGTGCAACGAGTAGTTCCGCCTTACGAGAAGAGTGTTTCTAAGAGTTATAAATCATTCTTTTCTGACCAAGCCACAGCTGGATGGGAGGACGCAGTAAGAGACACAGTGGGTAGGATTCTGGGTACAAGTTACGATAGCTTCAAATGGAAAACCTTCGGGAAATACCGGCTGGCAATAGTGAGTATAAAAGAAGTCTCGTATTCAGGGTTTAACATGGGTGCGGGGGAAAATGCTTTGTTCGAAATATTCTCCACTATTTATGCAACGCCAAAAGGCACCTTACTTACTATTGATGAGATTGAGCTTGGGCTTCATGAAGATGCGCAAAAGAAACTAATAAAAGAGCTTAAGGACGTATGTAGAGACAGACATATCCAGGTTATTTGTACTACGCATTCATCGGCAATCCTTGAAGCAGTTCCCCCAGAGGCACGCTTCTATGTTGATAGCTTCCCAACGGAAACCGTCGTTATTCCAGGTATATCTCCGATGTTTGCAGCTGGCAAACTTTCAGGCGAAACTTCGGGAGAGCTAGACATATATGTTGAAGATGGCACTACACAAACCCTGGTAGAAGCATTCCTAGACAGCAGCACCCGAAAACGTGTACGAGTTGTTCCAATTGGTTCGCCGATAGCTATTATTCGCCAAATGGCTGCTAGGTATAAAGATGTAAGACCGTTTGAATGTATTGCAGTTATGGATGGAGATCAAGCAGGCTCAGTCAGTACACATTTAGGTCATTTTTTAAGTGCTTTAGAGTCTAGCAAAGACCCTGAAAAGGACAAGGGGTGGTTATCCGATAGATTATCCTTTTTACCTGGAAATACTTGGCCAGAGAGATGGGCAATCGAAGCTCTTCTGTCCTTGGACATAAGCGGACTTTGCGGACTTTGGCAAGTAAGAAAAGAGGAACTTCGGTCATGTATCGAACAAGCAAAAAATGCGGGGGAGCATAATGAGTTCTACAACTTATCACAAAGTCTATGCCTAAAACCGGAAGATGTATTTCTAGTCGTAGCACAGTGTATAGTAAAACAAAGGAGCGATGACTTTCACCAAGTAGACGAAATTATTAGGAAATTTTTGAAATAATCATTGAAGCCAGGAGCAAACAAGAAAGCGCAGCCTTTCGCTGTGTCTCTCAACCCGAAGTTGTAGAGCAAGTTAGATTCGAACTGGAACGGGAGTTTAAGAGGGCGTTAGTCCTCTTTTATTTATCTTCCCCCTTTGGAAAAGGGGGACTAAGGGGGATTTAGAATCCCTCTCGGTCTCCCTTTACAAAAGGGAGAGGTCGTTCTTGGGTGAGGGCTAAACCAGTTACTTTGCTCTGGGATATGACCCGAGGACTTTAACGAACAGGGAAATATTCTCCAGACTATCCAGGGCTTCCTGTGCTACCCTGTCTTCCCGGTGCCCCTCGAAGTCGAGATAGAAGTTGTATTCCCAGGGCTTTTGTCTTGTTGGCCGGGACTCTATTTTGGTGAGATTAATCTTCTTCGAGGCAAGCTGTCTCAGAAATTCATATAGCGCCCCCGGTCTATCTTTTACCGAAAACACGATGGATGTTTTGTCATTCCCCGACGGTGGTGAGTCCTGTTGGGACAGGATGAAGAAGCGGGTGAAATTATTCGGGTTCTCCTCTATTTCTCTGGCCAGTATCTGCATGCCGTAGATTTCGGCGGCTCTGGTGCTGGCAATAGCGGCGCCATCGGTTATCCCCAGCTCTTTTATCATTTTAACGCTGCCGGCGGTATCGTAGGTCGGAATTAATTCAAAGTTCAACTGCTTGAGGAAAGACTGGCACTGTCCCAGGGCCTGTGGGTGAGAATAGACCTTCTTTATCAGGTCCAGCCTTGTTTCCGGACTGGCAATCAGGCAGTGGGCAATCCTGAGTTCCGTTTCACCGCACACCCTGAGGCTGGAGTCCAGCAGTAAGTCATAAACCCGGCTGATGCTTCCTTCCAGCGAGTTTTCAATAGGGACGATGCCGAACTGCACTTCACCCTTTTCCACAGCCCTGAAGACATCGTCCACGGCTTCACAGGGCCTGACCTCAATTGAAGGTCCGAAAAAGTGCAGAGCAGCCTGTTCACTGTACGCCCCGAGTTCACCCTGAAAAGCAACGGCTATCCCCTGCAAGTTTTTGGAGACAGACACTATCTGCCGGTAGATGTTTTCGATGTCTTCCTGGTTCAGGTTCTCTTCCTGGGCGATACCTCTGACGTTCTCCATGACGGCGTGTTCTCGGGCGGCGTCCTCAATCTGCTTTCCCTGCTTCCTTTTCTCCTGCCCGATTTCCCGGGCGATTCTTATCCTATCCGCGATAAGCCTGACTATCCGGGCATCAGTTTCGTCTATTTTCTTTCTTAAATCTTCCAGACCCATGCTAAAAACCTCCAGGGAATCCTGCCAATAGGGCTTTTATTTTATCACCCTTGGTATTAGTCCTGCCCTCAGGGCGAAATCACAGAGGGTCACGGCCATCATGGCTTCTACCACGGGCACGGCTCTGGGCACGATACAGGCATCATGCCGGCCCCTGACCGCTAAAGTGGCGCTCTGCAATTTTTGCATATCAACTGTTTCCTGTTTCCTGGCGATGGATGGCGTTGGCTTGATAACCACCCTGACCACAACTGGCATGCCATTGCTTATTCCGCCGAGTATGCCGCCAGCATTGTTGGTGACAGTAACTATTTTACCATCCCTGATGGTAAAGGGGTCGTTATTCTCCGAGCCTCTTTTTCGGGCGGCGGAGAAACCGGAGCCGAATTCTACCCCCTTAACCGCCGGAATGGCAAAGAGAGCCCTGGCTAACTCGCCCTCCAGTGTATCGAAGATTGGCTCCCCCAGTCCGGTGGGTACATTGAGTGCCAAACCTTCTATAATCCCGCCCACACTATCGCCTTCCTTTCTGGCCTGCTCAATTACCCTGGTCATCTCTCTGGCGGCTTCAGGGTCGGCGCATTTGAGGGGGTTAACGTCCGCATTTTTTCTTATTTCATCTGGCACTTTTACCCCGGCCTTGATGCCTCCTATTTCAATAGTATGGGCCAGAATCTCAATATCAATCAGGTTAAGTGATTTTCTGGCTACGGCTCCCGCCATGACAAAGGTAGCCGTGAGCCTCCCCGAGAACCTGCCTCCGCCCCGGAAGTCGTTAAAGCCACCGTACTTCATAAAGGCAGTGTAGTCGGCATGGCCTGGCCGGGGCAGAAACCTCGTTTTTTCGTATTCGCTGGAGTCAATGTCCTTATTCCATATCAGCAGGCAAAGGGGCGCACCGGTAGTGTGTCCGTTGAAGACACCGGAAAGAATCTCAACCTTATCCTCTTCAGCCCTGGTGGTGGCGGCCGGACTAACTGTCGGTCTCCTTTTATCCACTTCTCTCTGGACATCCTCCTCAGCGAGAGGTAAGCCAGCCGGGCAGCCATCAATGATGACACCTGCGCACTGGCCGTGGCTTTCACCGAAGCTGGTTATGGTGAACAGCTTGCCAAAACTATTTTCCATCTATCTTCACCTCACCGCCGATACTCTTCAGTGTTTTCCAGAAATCCGGGTAGGTCTTGGTGACGCATTCAGCGCCATCTATTGTAGTCTTTCCGGCTATTGAACCGAGCAGGCTGAAGGCCATGGCAATGCGGTGGTCATCCTGGCTGTCAATGACTGCCCCTTTCACTGGCGAGCCAGTGATGGCCAGTCTATTTTCTTCCTCGACAACTTTGGCACCCATTCTCTCCAGCCCTTCTCTCACGGAGGCGACTCTATTTGACTCCTTGAGCCTGGCTCTTTCGATGCCGGTAAACTCGCTTGTCCCCTCGGCAGCGGCGGCCAGTACGGCCATGGTGGGCAGCAGGTCGATGCAGTCGGTTAAATCAGCTTTTATGGCTCTCAATTTTGATTTTTTTACCGTGACCGAATTTTCACTCACAGTAACCGAAGCCCCCATGTCTTTGATGAAGTTTAGTATAACCTTGTCGCCCTGTAAACTCTCCGGGTTAATATTCGTTACTTCCATTTCGCCGGACAAAGCCCCGAGAGCCAGGAGGTATGAGGTTGAAGACCAGTCCCCCTCCACCATATATTTAGTCGGTTGGTATGCTTGCCTGGCTGTTTCAAATTCCCTCAGGTCTGGTGAGGAATTTACCTTCACGCCAAATTGCTTGAGGCATTCCAGTGTCATCAGGGCAAAAGGCTGCGATTCCAGTGGCGTGGTCAGTCTGATTTTTATACCCTCTTCGGCTAGGGGAGAGATGAAAAGTAAGGCGGAGACAAACTGGGAACTGATGTTACCGGCTATCTCAGTGACTCCGCCTCGTAATTTGCTACCCTTAACTGTTATGGATGCGTCTTTGTCTCGTTGACAGTTAACCCCTAGCTGACTGAGTGCCTGGAGGAGAGGTTTTATCGGTCTGGCGGCCAGGGACGGAGCAGCGGTTAGGCAGCACTGGCCGGGGATGAGCGAGCAGATGG
>Ga0068714_10002981_pt1 | contig 20689 bp, 19 predicted proteins | sample MTBNYHSulfiMetaG_FD_62988 | JGI IMG/M metagenome (GOLD analysis project Ga0068714, IMG submission 62988) | Enrichment culture microbial communities from rom New York Harbor, USA that are MTBE-degrading - MTBE-NYH (New York Harbor Sulfidogenic)... | ecosystem: Environmental > Aquatic > Marine >... | reverse complement strand
AACCCGACCCGGACCAACGACGGGACCTGCGCGAGGAGCTGCCCGGCACCGCCCAGGAGCGCTCCGGCGGCAAGGCCGAAGATGGGCTCGTCGGGGAAGCGGGGGGCGAGGAGCGCAATCCCCGCGATCATGCCGACGTTGAACCATGCCGGCGCCAGCGACGGCGAGAAGAACCTACGATGCGAGTTCAGGATGCCCATGAACACGGCGGCGAACCCCACCAGGGCGATGAACGGGAACAGGATCCTGGTCAGTCGGACGGCCGTTGCGAGCTTGTGCGGCTCAAAGCCGCTTGCGAGGAATGGGATGTACTGCGGCGCGAGCCAGATGCCGAGCCCCACCACCCCGCCGAAGAGGACGATCAGCCACGTGAGCAGACAGCTCGCGAACCGGTCGGCATCGCCCTCTTCGATTCGCAGCTCGGTGTACAGCGGGACGAACGCCGTGGAAAGCGCCCCCTCGGCGAGGAGCTGGCGGAGGAAGTGGGGGACGAAGAACGCGATCAGGAACGCATCGTAAGCCCCGGTCGCCCCGAATCGATTCGCGATCGCGACGTCGCGCAGCAACCCCAACAGGCGGGAAATCCCGGTCGCGAGCGCCATTGTCGAGACGTCGCGGGCAAGTCGTCTCATAGAGAGAGCGGGACAAGGCAGAGGGCCAACGCGGACGGACCCGAGGGCCCCGCCCGGTCGTTCGAGGACGCGGAGCGGACGACGAGCGTGTTGTCGTTGCATCGGTTGAGCACGACCGCGTCGCGCACGGGGGCCGGGAGGGCCGTGAGGAGGAGGGCGCAGATCTCCTCCGCCATCTCGCGCTCGCTTACGCCTTCCCGCGTGAACGACATCAGGGCGAGTCCCCCGTGGGCGTCCTGCGCAAGGACGGACCACGCGCGCGCAGTGCTCTGCGAGGAGAAGGTCGCTGCGGGGGCAAGCGCTCCGCCCTCGATGAGGCTCGGCCCGGCGGAGAAGGCGTGGGTGAATGACGGCTCCTCCGGCCCGAGGTCGCAGCGCAGCGACAGGCTGTCCCCGAGCTGGATCAGTGATAGGAGGCCCTTCGCCTCCCCGCTCGCGACGAACAGGGTCGCCGTCGGATCGGACGTCACGAAGGGGCCTTCATAGACGGAGACCGCGCGATCGTCACGGGTCTTGATGACCCGGAAGGATCCGGGCACTCCCCGCGCGATCGTGCCGACGTAGCCTGGCGGGTAGGCGACCACCTCGCCGTAGCGGATCGGGCGATTGACGTCGTCGATCGGAATGGGCCGCCCGCCGTGGACGGCGCAGGGCGTGGCTTGCAGGACGACATAGGGCGCCCAGGAGTTGAACAGGTCGAAGCCGACCACCGCCTGGGGACGCTCGTCCAGGGCGTACGGGACGCCGCCGAGGATCAGGAGCTCGATCGGGCGGGAATCCCATGCGCATCCGACGTTCATGGCCGCCGCGGCGTTGCACGATCCGGCGAGCTCGTCGACCGTCGCCTGGGTCTCGAACCCGGTGGCAGGGAAGACCGGGACGAGGCGAAATCGCGTTCTCCATGCCTCAACGTACAGCCAGACCGCCTTTGCATTCCCCCCGGGGAGGAGGGTCGTCCGGCTGAAGAGAACCCGAACGTCGTCGATCCGGATGACCACTTCTTCCTCCGGCTGCGGCGCGGACTCGAGGGTGAAAGAGTAGAAGCCGGGCGCCTCGTAGCTTCTCGTCCGGATGGCGGTCGAGCCGCGCAAGGTGATGGCGATGCGGATTGACCCTCCGAGCGAGGACGGGACGCGGACCTTGTCGAAATCGCCTTCTCCGAGCGCGACGAGTTGCGGCCCGACGGCGGACCGGCAGTGATGCAAGGTCAGAAGAACCTCGCTTCCCCCCTGCGATGTGTCGACCGAGATGGGGACGAATCCATCGAACCGGAGGGCGATGCGGCCGCCGGTCACCTCCAGGTCTTGTAGGGTGGCGACCGCGGTCTCCACGAAGAGGATGCTCCCTACACGATGCACTGCCCCGCCGACGAGTCCGACCATCCACTCGAGCGTTGCGTAGGGGGTTCCCGCTCGGAGCGCATGGTGGTCCGCCGGCAGCGTACGCCGCACGCCGTCCCAGCGGAGGACGGTGTGTCCGTCTTCTTGCGTCGTTTGGATTCCGAGCGCGAGACCGAACTCGGCGATCGGGACGAGGACCGATTCGCCCTCCTCGAGGATCGGCGAACTCAGCGAGACGGGACTGCCGTTGTGAGAGACCGACACGGCAATCCCGCAGATCGGGCACAGGAGCACAGGGAACAGGAACGCGGCAATCCCCCCGACCACCCTGTGCCTCATCGAGGCCTATGCCTCCTTCCCGCCCTCCTCGTCGACCTGGACGCGAACCTCGACGGTGATGTCTTTGTACAGGTTGACCGTCACCGAATGCGGCCCGAGGGATTCGATCGGCTGGGGAAGCTGGATACGGGAAGTCTCCAGGTGCTCTCCGAACAGCTTCTCGATCTGCGCCGCGATGTCCTCGGCGCGGACCGAGCCGTAAAGCCGATCATCGTCGTGCGCCTTGCGCTCGAAGTGAAGGGTCTGATCCGCCAGCCTGCCGCGCAGGGCGCGGGCTTTCTCCTCGCGTTGGAGCAGCTCGGCCTCGTGGACGGCCTTTTGCTTCGCGTAGCGGGCTGCGTTGTGCTCGGTCGGCGCAACAGCGAGTCCGCGAGGAAGCAGGTAGTTGCGCGCGTAGCCGTCAGCGACCTGCACAACCTCGCCGACATGTCCGAGCCGTTCGATCGTCGTCGTAAGCAATACCTTAGCGATGTCAATCACCTCTGTCTGAGTCCTGGGTGATTGTAGAAAGCGCGCATCTCTTCGTCAAACCGTGCCTCTGTCGGCGTCCGATCCGGAGGGTATACTCCCTTGGCGATGATCGATCTTGAGCAATGGGAACGGAGGAGGGATCGCGTCCTGGTCATGGGGATCGTGAATGTGACCCCGGACTCGTTCTACGACGGGGGGCGGTTCGCCCGCGCGGCCGATGCAGTGGACCACGCCCTGCGGTTGATCGACGAGGGAGCGGACATCGTCGACATCGGCGGCGAGTCGACCCGCCCGGGATCCCGACCGATCTCGATCTCTGAGGAGATGGACCGCGTCCTGCCGGTGGTCGAGGCGGTATGCAAGCGGAGCCCAGCCCCCGTTTCGATCGACACGACGAAGGGGGAGGTTGCGGAGGAAGCGATCGCGCGCGGCGCGGCGATCATCAACGACGTCAGCGCCCTGCGTTTCGATCCTCGCATGGCGGACGTCGCAGCGCGACGCGGAGCGCATGTCGTCCTGATGCACATGCAGGGGAGCCCGGAGACGATGCAGCGCGAGCCGGCGTACCGAGATGTCATCGCCGAAATCCGGGCGTTCCTTATCGAGCGGGCCGAAGCCGCCGTAGCGGCCGGGATCGGCGAGCGGAGGATCCTCATCGACCCCGGGATCGGATTCGGCAAGAGGCTCGATCACAACCTGACGATCCTCAGGGGGCTGCGGCAGATCGCGGCCCTCGGGCGGCCGGTCGTCGTGGGGCTGTCGCGGAAGGCCTTTCTCGGAGCGATCCTGGATGCGCCGCCAGACGAACGATGCGAGGCGACAATCGTCGCCAACACCGCGGCGATCCTCAACGGCGCGTCGGTCATTCGCGTCCACGATGCGAAGGAGGGAAGGCGGGCGGCCGACGTCGCGGTCCGCCTGCGGGACCATGTTCCTGCGCGTTGCTGAGTTCCTGGCCAGTCCCGGGCGGCGGCTGCCGGTGGAACTGACCCTGAAGGGGCGAGAGGATCCCGAGAGCCTCTGCACCATCGAATCGGTCGAGATCACCGGCGAAGCGTTCGCGCAGCTCGGGACGCTCTACGTCGAGGTGGACCTGCACGCCAAGCTCGTGCAGCCGTGTCGGCGATGCCTGGAGCCGGTTCGGACCGAGCTCGATCGCGAGGAGTCGTTCGAAGTCGATATCCCGCCGAGCGTGGAGACCGTCGATCTGTCGCCGGTGGTGTTGCGGCTGGTCCTCTCAGCTTGCGAGCCGAACGTCGTCTGTCGCGAGGATTGCCGCGGCCTTTGCCCGGCGTGCGGAACGAACCTCAACCGGCACCCAGACCACGCCTGCGAGGAGCGCAGATCATCGCGTACGACGCTGAGGGATCTCCTGCCATGACCCGGCCGTTCATCGCGTTGGGGTTCGATCCGGGCTTGGCGACGACCGGATACGGGATCGTCTGCGGCCGACGGGGGGAATGGGAGGCGGTCGCCGGAGGCGTGATCGAGACGCCGAGCGGCTGCCCCCGAGCTGACCGGCTGCGGGCGATCTACCTCGAGGCGAGGTCGCTGATCGAGACGTACGAGCCAAACGGGGTCGCGATCGAGGAGATCTTCCTCGCGACCAACGCGAAGACCGCGATGCAAACGGCGGAGACGCGAGGCGTGCTCTTGATGGCCGCGGCGGAGCTCGCGGTCCGCGGCTACACACCGCTGCAGGTGAAGAAGCGGATCACGGGCTACGGCAAGGCCCCGAAGGTTCAGGTCCAGGCGATGGTGAAAAGGTTGTTGTGCCTTGGCGAAGTCCCGAAGCCCGATGACATGGCGGACGGGCTCGCCCTGGCGCTGTGCTATCTGCTCGATTGCGAGGGGGTGCCGCGGGACGAGCATGTCTACCTATGAGGAGGTCCTCGGGCTTCCGCGCGCGCTCGACGGGCGGCGGCTCTTGTTGTTCGACGGGCACTCGCACGCTTATCGCGCGTTCTATGCGATTCGCGATCTGACGACCCGGAGCGGCTTGCCCGTGAACGCAGTCTACGGCTTCTGGAAGGCGCTGCTGCGCACGTTACGGGCGTACCCTTCGGCCTACGTCGTCGTTGCATTCGATGCCGGCGGGAGGACATTCCGCCACGACATGTATCCGGAGTACAAGGCGAACCGTCCGCCGATCCCGGAGGATCTGGCGGAACAGCTTCCGTGGATGCAGTGGCTTCTCGCGGCGCTCGGCGTGCCGACGTTCTCTGTTCCCGGCGTCGAGGCGGACGACGTCCTCGCGTCGATCTGCGCCCGGGCGACAGAGCGGGATGTGCAGTGCCTGATCGCGACCTCCGACAAAGACATGGCCCAGATCGTGTCCGAGCGGATCCACCTCCTTCGTCCGGGGGGGCGCGGGGCGGGCGCAGCGGACCGGGAGCTCGACAAGGCGGGCGTCGAGGCGAAGTACGGCGTGCCTCCGGAGCGGATGGTCGATCTCCTCGCGCTGGTCGGGGATTCGACGGACAACGTGCCCGGGGTGCCTGGCGTCGGAGAACGGACGGCGGCGCGGCTCCTGCAAGAGCACGGCTCGCTGGAGGCGGTGCTGGCCGCCGCCGGCGCCGTGAAGAACCGGCGGATCGCCGAGGGACTCGCCCGGCATGGCGCGACCGCCGATCTCGCGCGGAGGCTGATCCGCCTTCGATCGGACGTCGACGTCGGCGACGTCCCGGAGGTCTGTCGCCTCCGCGGGATCGACGTCGACAAGTTGTCGGCCGTCCTCGGCGAGCTCGAGTTCACGAGCGTGTTGTCGGAGCTGCGGATGACGTCGCTACCTCCTGTGGAGCGGCATCCCCCGCCGGGCGCGGTCAGCGCACGCTACGACGCGGTGTCCGATCTCTCGCTGCTTCAAGCGTTGGTCGCGAAGCTCTCCGGCCGGGAGACGGTGTCGGTAGACCTCGAAACGACAAGCACCGATCCGATGCAGGCATCCATCGTTGGCGTCGCCCTCTCGTGCGAACCGGGGATCGGCTACTACATCCCGATCGCCCACGAGGGACTCCACGCCCCGAAGCAGCTCCCTCTGAAGACGGTGCTCGACGCCCTGCGGCCGGTCTTGGAGGGGGAGGGACCGAGGATCATCGGGCAGAACCTCAAGTACGACCTGATCATCCTCCATCGCCACGGGCTCCGCCCGCGGCCGCCGGCGTTCGACTGCATGATCGCATCGCATCTGATCGACCCCGACGCGCGCCACCACAACCTCGAGCAGATCGCACGGACGCACCTTGGCTACGAGATGTCGACCTATGAGGAGGTCGCCGGCCGGGACGGGGCGTTCGCCGCGGTATCCGTCGAACAGGCGACCGACTACGCCGCGGAGGACGCGGAGGTCGTTCAGCGCCTTCATCCGGTCCTGCGGCGGGGGCTTGAGGAGCGGAACCTCGTGCGGCTGTTCGACGAGGTCGAGATCCCATTGATCCCTGTGCTGGCGAGGATGGAGGAGCACGGGGTGCTGGTTGACCCGGCCGTTCTCGCCGCGCAGGGCGGCGAGCTGCGCCGCGAGTTGCGGCTCATCGAGGCGGATCTCATGGATCTCGCGGGGAGCCCGTTCAACCCGAACTCGCCGAAGCAGGTGCGTGAGATCCTCTTCGAACGGTTTCGCCTTCCAGTCATCGAGCGGACAAAGACCGGGCCGTCGACCAGCGCGCGGGTTCTGTCAGCCTTGGCGGTGCAGCACCCGTTCCCGGCGAAGCTGCTCGCCCATCGCGAGCTCCAGAAGCTTCTGACGACCTACATCGATCAGCTTCCGAAGGCGATCCACCCTGACACGGGCAGAATCCACACAAGCTTCCATCAGACGGCGACGGCGACGGGCCGTCTGTCCTCCTCTGAGCCGAACCTGCAGAACATCCCCACTCGGAGCGAGGCGGGAGGGAGGATCCGGGCCGCGTTCATCCCGCCGCCGGGCTCAGTCCTCGTATCGGCCGACTACTCGCAGATCGAGTTGCGCTTGCTGGCGCACTTCTCCGAGGACGACCGCCTGATCGAGGCCTTCCATGACGGTCTCGACCTGCACCGATTGACGGCGAGCGTCGTGTTCAACCTTCCCGAGGAGCAGGTGCCCGACCGCCTGCGGGATGCGGCGAAGCGGATCAACTTCGGGATTCTCTACGGGATCAGCCCGTTTGGCCTGGCGCGCGAGTTGGGGATCCCCCAGTCGGAGGCGAGGGGGTACATCGACCGGTTCTTCGCTGCGTACCCCAAGGCGAAGGAGTACGCCGAGCGGATGATCGAACGGGCGACGCGCATCGGCTATGTCGAGACGATCTTGGGTCGTCGCAGGCCTCTCCCGAACTTGACGTCCCGCGACATCGCGGGGCGCAACTTCGATCGGCGCAACGCGATCAACACCCCGATCCAGGGGAGCGCCGCCGAGCTGATCAAACTCGCGATGATCGCGATCGACCGGTGGATCGAGGAGCGCGGCGCCGCGGTCAGGATGATCCTGCAGATCCACGATGAGCTGCTGTTCGAGATTGAGGAGGCCGAGCCGCCCGAGACGACGGAGCGAATCGCGGACTGCATGGAGGGCGTGCTGCCGCTGCGCGTCCCGTTGTCGGTCAAGATCGCCTCGGGCAGAGACTGGGGGGCGATCTAGCGGGGCATCGGGTCAGGAGGAGGAGGCCGGCGGGTGCGCGCGGAGGCGGAAACCCATCCCGGGCACGCGTGTAGATGGTAACGTGGCAGTGGCGAATCGAATGATCAGGGAGCATGTGCTGGCGTGGGTCATCGCCGTGATCGCCGTCAGCTGCGTTGCGCAGGTCGGGCTTGCCCTGCCCGATCTCGCCGTGGCGCGGCTGGAGGTCCATCCGAGCGTCCCGGTGGCTGGAACGCGCGTCGCGTTGAGCGCAACCATCGAGAACCTGGGCCCGAGCGGGACGGAGGGGCCGTTCTTCGTGCGGTTTCTCGTCGACGGTCGTGAGATCGACGTGCTTCCGGTCGGCTCCCTCCCCGGCGGCCAAACTGAGCAGCTTCGGACGAGCTGGACAGCCCTCGCCGGCCGCCACGTCCTCTGCGTCGAAGTCGACGGCCCGTTCAGTCGGGTGGAGGAATCGGACGAGCGGAACAACGCCGGATCGCTAGAGATCGACGTGAGACTCGAAGAGGATCTGATGGCGGCCCTCGCGCCTCTCAAGGTGGCGATCGCTCGGTTCGACGACGTGACCGGGACCGGGTTCGTCAACGTCGGAGAAGGCGTCGCGGATGAGCTTGTCGACCGCTTCACGGCGGTGGGACTGCGGGTCGTCGACCGCATCCAGCTCGACGCCGCGATGCAGGAGAACGGGCTCAATCCGCGGCGGCGGGAGGACGTCACCGCTGCGGCCGAACTCCTCGGGGCCGACCTGCTTCTGTTCGGCACGGTGATCGGGATTCATGTTCGTCAGGCCTCGCTGAGCCTCGGGTTCGTCCGGCTCGACAGCGCCTCTGCGGACGTCGAGCTCGCGGCCGAGATTCTCGACGTACCGACGGCTCATCCCCTTGCGTCCGTCTCCGGCGAGGGGCGTCACGAGGGAGCCACCGGTTTCTCGATCGACCTTGGGCAACTTCTTTCCTCCCTGACGGAGGGGTCCTCCGAGGTGTGCACCGGCGGGCTACAGAGTGACCATCCGTGGTACAACGTCGGCAGGACGGTGCTCCTGGGCTATCGAAACGAAGGACAAGCATCCTGGTTCGGGATTGAGATCTACGCGTCGGGGGGCACGTTGCTGCGGTGGATGGGGTGGAAGCCCATCGATGCCGGCGGTTGCGCGTCCTGGTCCTGGGATCAGAGCGACGCGGCAGGCCAGCCCGTCAGCCCGGGGATCTACACCGCCAAGCTCTGGGACGGGACATCGTATGTCGCGACGGTCTCATTGCAGATCCGGCCGGGGCTCAGCCTGTCAACGCCAACGGTCGACGAGGTCACTGTGGGGAGCCCCAGGTTCCACGAGACCGTCGTCGGCGTCGCAATGGGCCAGGCGATCGACAGCCTGACCTCCGCGCTCTTGGTCTCGATGGCGGACGTGGCGCTGCGAGAGATGGCGTGGGAGGCCGCGCCGAGAGCGATGCTCACTGAGCCGGTCGCCGCGCCGCTGGAGGGCCAGATCGCGGCGATCCTCCCCGACGGGCGGATCGTGGTCAACCGTGGAACCGCCTCGGGGGTGAGTGTCGGAGACGCATTCGAGGTGCTTGAGGTGACGGATCTGGCGCTCGATTCGCAGACGGGCGAGATCCTCGACTACCGCGTCGTTCGGGTGAAGGGGCGGATCGAGGTGATCGAAGCGCGGGAGAAGGTTTCCTACGCGTTCGGCGTCGGCGCGTTCGTGCCCGTCATCGGCGACGTTGTTCGTTCGGTCCCGTAGCGTCGCCCGATCGGGTCCGGTACACTGCGGGGCGATGAAGGCCAAGTCGTCGATCGCCGTCCTCTTGATCCTCGTTGCCGTGGCGTCCCTCGGCCTGCCCGCGCGGCCCGCGCGCATCCGGTCGATCGGGGTCCGTCTCCTGCTCCCGCTTGCCGGCGGACCAGTCTGGCTCGGCGCGGAGATCCTCTTGGACAGCTCCTATGGCAGCTTCTCCGTGTCGCTGTCCCTCTCCCCGCGGTGGGGGACGCTCCTGCTCGCAAGCGCCGACGTCGGGCTCGGGGGGCGACCGTCCGAGGGCCCCGCATTCCTGCGGCTGACGGCGGGGCTGGCCGACCTCGATCGCACACAGCGGCCGGTGTCGTTCCTCGTCGGTGGGGGGATGGCCGTCCGCTTCGCGGGGACGGATCCGCTCGTCGTCGTGATCGCGAGCGAACTCGTCCATCCGCTCGCCTTCCCCGTACCGCTGCTGAGCATCTCCGGAGGGGGGATGGTTCCATGACCCCCCTGTTCGGGACGGACGGGGTGCGCGGCCCGGCCAACCGCCTGCTCACGCCGGAGTTGGCGGTGGCGCTCGCGCGGGCCGCGGCGGACCGCGCTTCGCTCGCCGGCGGGCGGATCATCGTCGGGCGGGATACGCGAACGAGCGGGCCGATGCTCGAGTCGGCCCTTGCTGCCGGCTTCGCTTCCGCAGGGGTGGACGTCCTGCTTGCGGGGATCATCCCGACGCCGGCGATCTCGTTCCTGATCAAGGACGAACGGGCCGATTTCGGCGCCGTCGTGTCCGCTTCGCATAACCCGCCGGCGGACAACGGGATCAAGTTCTTCAATCGCCGCGGGATGAAGCTTGGCGTGCAGGAGGAGGCGTCGATCGAAGAGGCGGTCGCGCGCGAGCTGCCCGGCGGAGAACGGGTCGGGAGCATCGAACCGTTGGGCGCCGCGGCGACGCGGTACGCCGCGTTCCTCGCCGGGACGATCGATGTCGAGAATGTCGACCTCTCAGGGATGACGCTGATCGTGGACTGCGCGTACGGTGCGACAGCGAACATCGCTCCGCATGTCCTGCGACACCTTGGAGCGCGGGTCATCGCCTTGCACGACGCGTTCGACGGGGAACGGATCAACCAAGGCTGTGGCTCGACCTGTCTCGACCCGCTTCGATTCGCGGTGCGGGATCACGGCGCGGACCTGGGCGTGGCATTCGACGGCGACGGAGACCGCGTCCTTCTCGTGGGCCGAGATGGGTTGCTGATCGATGGCGATCACATGATCGGCATCGCGGCGATGCACATGGCGCAGTCGGGAACCCTCGATCCGCGGTTGGCGGTGACGACCGTGATGAGCAACGTGGGCCTCGAGCTTCACCTGGCCAAGGCCGGGATCGATGTCCTGCGGACGCCGGTCGGAGATCGCCATGTCTCCGAAGCGATGGACGGGACCGGGGCGCGTCTCGGAGGCGAGCCGTCGGGGCACATCGTCTTCTCCGATCATTCCTCGACCGGGGATGGGATCTTGACGGTGGTCAAGCTGCTCGAGATCGCGCACGAACGTGGGGAGGACCTCGGAGCTCTTGCGCGAGCGATCCCGCTCCATCCACAGGTGCAACGGGCCGTGCCCTGTCCGCGTCCGGAGCAGGCTGTCCAGGACGCACGCGTTTGCGAGCAGATCGCGCGCGCTGCACGCCGCGTGGAAGGACATGGCCGGATCCTCGTCCGCCCGTCCGGGACACAGCCGGTCGTCCGGATTCTCGTCGAAGCCGGCGACGTGCGCGAGTGCGAAGACATCTCCGACGACCTCGAACACGCCCTCTCTCAGGCGATCGATGGCCCCTGACCGCCCCGCCGACGCTCACCCAGTCGCCGCGGCGGCCTTCTCGAACGGGTAGGTCAAGACGGGGATCTTCGCAGCGCGGGTCTGGTCGAGCCGCCGGACCGGCGTGCGGTGAGGCGCTTCGCGCAACAGCTCGGGGTGGGCGTGCGCCTCGGCGGCGATCCGCTCCATCGCTTCTGCGAACCGATCGAGCCCCTCCTTCCCCTCGGTCTCGGTCGGCTCGATCATCAGCGCCTCGCGCACGATCAACGGGAAGTAGATCGTCGGGGGGTGGACGCCGCAATCGATCAGCCGTTTCGCGACGTCGAGCGTGGTGAGCCCGTGCGGCAGGTCCTCGCCCGAGAGCACGAACTCGTGTTTGCACAGGCGGTCGTGCGGCAGCTTGTACGTCCGCTTCAGCCGTTCCTGGAGGTAGTTCGCGTTCAGCACCGCGCCCTCGCTGACAGCGCGTAGCCCCTCGTCGCCGAGCTCGAGCAGGTACGCGTAGGCCTTGAGCGCCACGAGCACATTGCCGTAGAACGAATGAACGCTCCCGATCGAGTGCGGATGGTCCCACCCCCATCGGAAGCGCTCGCCGTCCCGCTCGATCCGCGGGACCGGCAAGTAGGGGACAAGCTGCTCCGAAACCGCGATCGGGCCAGCCCCCGGACCCCCGCCGCCGTGGGGTGTCGCGAGGGTCTTGTGCAGGTTGAAATGGAAGACATCGGCACCCATGTCTCCGGCGCGGGCCCGGCCGAGGTAGGCGTTGAGGTTCGCACCGTCGAAATAGCAGAGCCCCCCGGCGCGATGCACCTTCTCGGTGACCTCGAGGATTCTCTCCTCGAACAGGCCGAGCGTATTCGGGACGGTGAGCATGATCCCCGCGACCGTGTCATCGAGCTCGGCGTCGAGTGCGGCAAGATCGATCCTCCCCGCGCGGTCTGAACGGACTTGCGCGACCTCGAACCCGGCGACGGCGGCGGAGGCCGGGTTCGTCCCGTGGGCCGAGTCCGGCAGGAGAATGCGCCTCCGGCGGCCCTGCCGCCGTGCCTCGAAGTAGCGGCGGAAGAGGAACATCCCCGTCAGCTCTCCGTGCGCCCCGGCGACCGGCTGGAGCGAGACGCCGGGCAGGCCGGCGATTCCACCGAGTAGGTCCGAGAGCTCATAGAGGAACGCCAGCACTCCCTGGGCCAGGTCGGGATCGGCTGAGGGATGCAGGTTCGCGAATCCGGGCAGACCCGCGATGTCCTCGTTCACCTTCGGGTTGTACTTCATCGTGCAGCTGCCGAGCGGGTAGATTCCGTCATCCACACCGTAGTTACGCTTCGAGAGGGCGGTGTAGTGGCGGGCGACGGTCGGCTCGCTCAGGTCCGGGATGCGGGGCGCCGTCCGGCGGAGCAGCCCGGGCTCGAGCCGGCGGTCGACGCCGGTTCGGGGCACGTCCAGCTCGCGGAACAGCCCCCCGGCGGGACCCTGCGCGCCGTGGTCGAAGATTGTCTTCATCCGGCGCCTCCCAGCATCTCGGCGAATCGGTCCATCTCCTCGCGCGTCCGTCTTTCCGTGACGGCGACTCGAACCGCCGTGTCGACCCCGTGTTTCGCGAGCAAGCTGGGGGGGTCGATCAGGAAGCCGGCGTCGCGCATCGCCTGGTGAAGAGCCTGCGCATCCCCCGGCACGCGCACCACGAACTCGTTGAAGAACAGTCCCGAGAAAGCGGGTTCGAACCCGTCGAGGGCGAAGATCCGATCGGCGAGGTAGTGGGCCTTCTCCAGGTTCGCTTCGGCGACGCGGCGCAGCCCGTCCGCCCCGAGCGACGCGAGGTAGACGGTCGCCGCGAGCGCGCAGAGGGCGGAGTTCGTGCAGATGTTCGACGTCGCCCGCTCCCGGCGGATGTGCTGCTCGCGCGTCTGGGCCGCCATCGTGTATCCCGGCTTGCCTTCGGCATCGAGGGTCCTCCCGGCGATCCGCCCCGGCATGTGGCGCAGATGCTCCTTGCGCGCCGCGAACAAGCCGAGCAGCGGGCCGCCGAACGCCATCGGAAGCCCGAGCGGCTGCCCTTCGCCGATGACGATGTCTGCGCCGAACGCCCCCGGAGGGGCGAGGACACCGAGGGAGAGCGGATTCACGGCGACGATCAGCAGCGCGTCCCCGATCCGTGCCTTCACGTTCTCCAGCGGCTCGATGACGCCGAACGCGTTCGGCGACTGGAGGATCACCGCCGAGACGTCCGGGGAAACCGCCGCGAGATCGCAAGCGCCCGACGGGAGATGCGGCAGCTCGACGATTTCGACGCGGGCGGCCCAGCAGTACGTGTCGAGAACGCGCCGCACATGCGCGAACAGCGACGAGGCGACGGCAATCTTACCGCGGGGGTTCAGCCGCTCAGCCATCAGCGCCGCCTCCGCGGCGGCGGTCGCGCCGTCATAGAGCGACGCGTTGGCGATCTCCATTCCCGTCAACTCGCAGACGAAGGTCTGGAACTCGAACATCGCCGTCAGCGTACCCTGGCTGATCTCTGGCTGGTACGGCGTGTAGGCGGTGTAGAATTCGGAACGCGAGAGGATGTGTCGGACGAGGCTCGGGATGTAGTGGTCGTAGATCCCTCCGCCGGCGAAGCAGGTCATGCCGCTTGCCGTGTTCCGCGCTGCCAGCCCGCTCAACTTGGCGACGAGCTCCTGCTCGCTGTGCGCTCTCAGGTGAAGCGGCCGGTACGCCTGGGCCACCGCCTGGGGGATGTCGGCGAACAGCTCATCGGCCGAGGAGAGGCCGATCGACGCGAGCATCGCCCGTCGATCGGCTTCGGAGCGCGGCAGGTAGCGCATCGGCGCCTAGCCTTCCGCGAGGAACTGCTCGTAGGCTGCCGCGTCGAGCAGGCCGTCCAGGGCGCCCGTCGCCGCCGGGCGCAGGACCGCGATCCATCCTTCATCGTGTGGGGACCGGTTGATCGTCTCGGGCGCCGCCTCGAGCGCTCGATTCACCTGGACAACCGTGGCGTCGAACGGGGCGAGGACGTCGCCGACGGCCTTGACCGATTCGACGGTCGCCAGGACTTGTCCCTTGCGTACGGCATTTCCGACCGTCGGGAGTTCGACGAACACGATGTCGCCGAGCTCATGCTGTGCGTGGTCGGTGATCCCCACGCGGATCCCCTCGCCCGTCTCGGCAGTCCATTCGTGGTCTTTGGTGTAGCGGTATCCGACCGGGTAGGTCATGTCCCCTCCTGGTGGTTCGAGAGTCTGCGCTCGATTATAGCGGCCCGCCACGGGCTGGCCAGGCGGCCGGCTTCTTCTCCCGGCGGCGCTAGAACGGGGCCGAAGAGTCCCCTTCCTCCTCCGAGGCCGGCGGCGGAGGCCCCTCGCCCCACGCGGTCGGATAGAAGCTCGCGTACCCTTTATGGAAGCTCACCCGCGTCACCCCCAGCGGTCCGTTTCGCTGTTTGGCGATGATGAGCTCCGCCTCGGACGCAGCGCCTTCGGACGTCGGCTCCTCCTCGGGCTGGCGGTAGTAGTCCTCGCGGTAGATGAACATCACGACGTCGGCGTCCTGCTCGATCGCGCCGCTCTCCCGCAGGTCGGCGAGCCGCGGATACTTCTTCTCGCGTTGCTCGACCGCCCGGTTGAGCTGCGAGACGGCGATCACCGGGACGTCGAGCTCGCGCGCAAGCCGCTTGAGAGAGCGCGAGATGTGCGCGATCTCCTGTTCGCGGATGTCCGAACGGACCGCCCCCTCCACGAGCTGGAGGTAGTCGACGATGATCATGTCGATCTTGTGTTGAGACGCCATCCGCCTCGCCTTCGCCCGGATCTCGAGGATCGAGGCGCCCGGCGTGTCGTCGACGACGATCGTGGCGCGATGCAGCTTGCTCGCCGCCGCGGCGAGGTCGCGCCACTTGGCGGGCGAGATGTAACCGCCGCGCAGCGAGTGGAGGCTCACCTTGCCCTCTCCGCACAGGAGCCGCTCCAAGAGCTGCTCCTTGGCCATCTCGAGCGAGAAGATCCCGATCCCCGCTTTCTCGCGGATCGCCGCGTGACGGGCGACCGCGAGGGCGAAGCTCGTCTTCCCCGTCCCCGGCCGTCCGGCGACGACGATCAGGTCGGAGCGCTGCAGACCGGAGGTCATCTTGTCGAGCCCTGGGAAGCCGGAGGAGAAGCCGGTGATCGTGTGGCGATTCGGATCCCGATGCAGCGCCTCGAGTTTCTCCATGTGTTCGCCCAGGAAGTCGCCGAGGAGGCAGTACACGCCGGCGGAATCCCGGCCGGAGATGTCGAAGATGAGCGACTCGGCCTTGTCGAGGACGTCTCCCGTCTCGCTGACCTCGTCGTATCCGAGCTCGGCGATCCGCCCGCCGGCTTCGATGAGGGCGCGCAGCGTCGCCTTCTTCTTGACGATCTCGGCGTAGTACTCGAGGCTCGCCGTCGTCGCGACCCGGTCGACCAGTTCGTTCAAGTACATCCGCCCGCCGGCGCGCTCCATCTCGTCGCGTTCCTCGAGACGGTTCGCCAACGAGACGACGTCCGCGGGCTTGCTGTTTTCGAAGAGCTCCCGAATCGCGCGGAAGATCACGCGGTGCCTGCGCTGGTAGAAATACTCCGGCAGCAGCATCTCGACGAGAACCGGGATCGTCCCTTCCGGCTCGAGGATCGCGGAGCCGAGAACGACCTGTTCGGCCTCGATGTTCTTCGGCAGTTCGCGAATTTCTCCCCGGTCGACCTGCGGTGCGTCCGTCCGTCCCATCGCCCACCTCGCAGGCCATTATCGTCGGACGACGGGCGGCGGGCCAGCGGGTCGCCCCGCCGACCAGAAGTGCGCGGATTGCGGTTTCCACGGACGTTCGCTATACTGCGGCCACAAACGAACTGCCATGGGAGTGGGAGGGTGATGTGGAAGTCCTAACGATGAAGGAACTGCTCGAGACCGGGGTGCATTTCGGGCATCGGACGCGCAAGTGGAACCCCAAGATGGCGCGCTACATCTTCACCGAGCGCAAGGGGATCCATATCATCGACCTCGAACAGACGGTCGACCTTTTCAAGAAGGCATACTACTGCGCCCGCGATCGGGTCGCGGCCGGCGGAGAGGTGCTCTTCGTCGGCACGAAGAAGCAAGTGCAGTCCACAATCCTCGAAGAGGCAGGCCGGTGCGGCGCGCACTACGTGAACCGCCGCTGGCTCGGCGGAACGCTGACCAACTTCGGGACAATCCGGCTGAGCATCGAGCGGATGAAGAAGTTCGAGACGATGATCGAGGACGGGACGGTTGAACACATGCCGAACAAGGAGGCGAGCCGGCTGCGCCGCGAGCTGTCCAAGCTCCAGCGCAACCTGAACGGCCTGCGAAACCTCCAGCGCAAACCCGATCTCCTGTACGTCATCGACCCCGATGTCGAGGCGAACGCTGTCCGCGAGGCGAACATCATTGGGATCCCCGTGATCGCGATCGTGGACACAAACTGCAACCCGGACCCGATCGACTTCCTCATCCCCGGCAACGATGATGCGATCAAGGCGACGAAGCTGATCACCGCGCGGATCGCGGACGCGGTCATCGAGGGGCGCGAAGGGCTGCAAGGGGCGGAAGGGCCCGCCGCCGCGCCGGCTGAAACAGCGGAAGAGGGCGAGAAGCCCGCCGCCGGGGGGATGTCCGCCGCGGACCTCTCCGGCGAGGAGAACGAAGAGGAGCACGACGCCAAAGATGACGACGATTAGGGTCGAGGACATCAAGCGCCTGCGCGAAGACACCGGCATCGGGATGATGGACTGCAAGCGCGCGTTGACCGAGGCCGGCGGCGATATCGAACGTGCCAAGGAGATCCTGCGCGAGCAGGGACTTGTGCTGATGGAGCAGATCGGCCGCGAAGCGCACGAAGGCCGCATCGTCGCCTACGTGCACCATACCGGGAAGGTCGGCGTGCTCGTCGAGGTCGCGAGCAACACCGACTTCGCCGCAAACAGCGCCGAGTTCCGCGTGTTCGCGAACGACATGGCGATGCACATCGCCGCCGAGAACCCGCGCTACGTGTCCCCCGACGATGTCCCGGCGGAGGACATCGAGCGCGAGCAGGCCGAGTTCCGACAAGAACTCGTCGACCAGGGCAAGCCGGCGCAGATCATCGAGAAGGCGGTGGAGGGGCGTCTGGCCCGGTTCTATCAGACCCACTGCCTCACCAAACAGGCGTTCATCAAGAACCCGGACGTGACGATCGAAGGGATGCTCGCCGACCTGCGAACCAAGACGGGAGAGAACATCTACGTCAGGAGATTCGCTCGATTCGAGATCGAGGCCTCGGGATGCCCGGATCCGCTGCTCGCGTCCTCCTGAAGGTAAGCGGCGAAGCGTTCAAGGGGCCCGACGGCCCGTTTTCCCCCGAGGCGCTGGACCGCGTCGCCGGCGAGCTTGCCGGCGCTTCGTCGAGCGAGATCGCGGTCGTCGTCGGAGCCGGGAACATCCTGCGCGGTGCGCGCAGCGCCTGGCTCGACCGGATCGAAGCCGACATGCTCGGGATGCTCGCCACCGTGCTCAACGCGCTCGCCCTCCGAAGCTACCTCGAAGCGAAGGGGCAAAGCGTCCTCGTGCAGTCGGCGATCGACACCGAGCTGACCGATCCCATCTCCCCCCGCACCGCGCGCCGCGCGCTCGAAGGTGGCGCGATCGTCTTGTTCGCCGGCGGGACAGGCAGCCCGCTCGTGACCACCGACACGGCCGCGGCGATCCGCGCGATCTCGATCGGCGCCGATCTCCTCGTCAAGGGTTCGAACGTCGCCGGGGTCTACAGCGCCGATCCTTCCCGCGACAAGCGCGCGCAACGGCTCGCCGACCTGACGTTCGACGAGTACCTCGCCGGCCGCTACGGCGTCATGGACCAGGTTGCAGTCGAGATCTGCCGCGAGCACCGACTGCCGATCGAGGTCTTCGACCTCAACGCCCCCGGCGCATTGACGGCCGTCCTCTCCGGCCGGCGCGTCGGCACGCGGATCGGGCAGTGTCGGCCTTAGGCTGTGGTCTCTCGCGTGCAGCGCACGCCCTTTGTGCGAGAGGGGGGCTGATCGCTAGAAGAGCCGAAGAGCGTCCCGGTTCGGTTGCCTTTCGGTTTCGTCCTGTCTCTTCGGCGCAAGAAACGGGCTTGGGTCGACGGTCCCAGCGAACTGCTCTTCAGCGATCTGCAGGAGCAGTTTGCGGTGACACGGCTTGTCCTCTCCCTCGTAGCAAATCAGAAAGATGTCCTTGTCTCGGCTCTCCTCGGCGAGATCTTTCAGCCGATTCATGCTTGCGGGATTGGAGAAGACCTGCTCGCGGAAGTGGCGCTCATAGTCGGATCGCTTCCAAGCACACTTGTACGCTTCCACTGGGTCGCTCACTGTCTTCGAACACTCGGCCTTCCAGCGATTGAATTCCTCCAGAAGCGCCTTCGAAGGTGCCAACTCGTCATTGCCACGCCCACGCATCACCAGCACCGTCTCGGAGTCCTCAGGTAGGTGCTTCTTCATCGAGAGGTACGTCTGTCTCAGAGCCATATCGTCGACTCCCCAACTATGTGAACGCCGGCTGCGATGAGCCAGTATCTACCGCTGTACAGTGCTGACAGGCTCAACAGAAGGAAAAGCTTGGAATCCGGACAGGCAGATGCGACCTCTTGTCGTGTCACGGCCTGCCCGGGCCACCTTCTGTCTGCGAAGGCAATCCAGCTCGGGCACGTACATGCGGGTCCTTCCTGGCTGACTGAGATCCTCTTGCCGTGTATCGAAGTGCTGCTTGATCCAGCAGATGTCGCCGGGACACTCGACATGAAGCCGAAGCGCTGCTTCCCGTAAGCGTCAGTGCGGTAAGAAAACTCTCGCAACTCGACCAAGAGCAACGAGCGACCCCCTCGGGCAACGCTTAGGTGAAGATCATGGTCGACTCTCCTCGTCAACAGACCCAGCTTCTCTCTAGGCTTCACTGGGATGGGATCTGGTGCCGCCCCCACCATGGCGACATCCTCTGCATGACGGACCTCCGGATCCACGGATTCCTCACGCGGCTGTCGCTTGCCGACTCGAACCTCGAGGATAGCATTCGCCATGAATTGAGTTGCTTGCTCGGTGAACAAGCACCTCTTCCCGGGGAGTACAAGGCGGATAAGCTTCTGCGCATCGATGTCCAACCCTGCGACGCATATGCCTTCACCAGCCATGTCGGAGATTGCCAATGGGAGAAACCTCATGCTCCTACCTCCTCATACGTCAGCGCGAAGACGGTGTCGGTCAGCCACCGTCTGAACGACTCGTTGTCGCTGAACTGCTTAAAGAGCTTTGTATCATCCTTCAGCAGCGCTGTCATGACTCGCACGAGGGCGTTGTCATGCTCGATACGAGCGTTTTGCTGGTCGGAGTGCTTGATGGCGTTTCGGTAGGCATTGTCGGCAGCTACACGTTGCGGGATGTCCTCCGTGACTCCCCAGATGAAGCCGACAATCACGTTGTGCTGCGCATGATCCATTGATGCGCCTCGTGCCATCCATTGTAGCTGAGTCTAACGAACGGTCGCATCGGATCCAACCCGCGAAGCCTGCCATCATGACACCCCATAGGACTTCCGGATGCCGGCGTGTTCACGCGAGCAGCCTTCCGCTGGACCCTTGTCGCGCCGCTACACCCGGACCCACTTGAGCGCGTCGCCGAAGCGGCGGTCCGCGGCGGCGAGCAGCTCGGGGGGGATCCCGTCTTCTCGCAGGCGCCGCGCCGCGTCGCGGGCCGCGCGCATGAGGTCGAGGTCGGCGAACAGGTCGACGGCGCGGAGCCGGGTGAGGAACCCGTGCTGCTGGGTGCCGAGCAGGTCGCCCGGGCCGCGGATGCGGAGGTCCTCCTCCGCGATCGCGAAACCGTCTTCGTGCGCGGCGAACGCGGCGAGTCGATCCCGCGCGTCGTCGGTGGCGGCGTCGGCGATCGCGTAGCAGTCAGCGGGCTGCCCCGATCGGCCGATCCGCCCGCGCAACTGGTGGAGCTGCGACAGCCCGAACCGATCGGCGTGCTCGATGACCATGAAGTCGGCGTCGAGGACGTCGATCCCGACCTCGATGACGGTGGTCGCGACGAGCAATTTGACCTCGCCGGCGCGGAACCGCTCCATCGCCTGCGCTTTCTCGGTCGCCGACAGCCGGCCGTGGAGGAGCCCGACCCCCGTGCCGGGAAAGCGCGCCTCCAGTTCTTCCGCCACCTGGACCGCCGCCTTCGCGGTCACCTTTTCCGACTCCTCGACGAGCGGCAGGACGACGTAGCCCTTCCGTCCGGCCGCGAGGCGGTCGGCGACGGCAGCGTAGACGGAGTCCCGGCTTGTCTCGGGGACCCAATGCGTCGTGAGGTCTCGCGGCCCGAGGGGGAGCTCGTCGAGGATCGAAACGTCGAACTCGCCGTAGAGGGTCAGGGTGATCGTCCGCGGGATCGGCGTGGCGCTCATGACGAGGACGTCCACGTCCCTGCCCTTCTCCTCGATCAGGGAGCGCTGGACGACCCCGAAGCGGTGCTGCTCGTCGACGATCACGAGCCCGAGATCGCGGAACGCCACGCGCTCCTGGATCAGCGCGTGCGTCCCGACGAGCAGGTCGACGTCCCCGGCCTCGACCGCCGCCCGCAGCGCGTCCTTTCCGCGCGTCGCGCCGGTCAGCGCCTCGATCCGGACGGGCAGGGGCGCGAGCCATCGGCGCAGGTTGAGCGCGTGCTGTTCGGTCAGGATCTCGGTCGGGGCCATGAACGCAACCTGGCAGCCG
>Ga0068714_10002980_pt1 | contig 20693 bp, 14 predicted proteins | sample MTBNYHSulfiMetaG_FD_62988 | JGI IMG/M metagenome (GOLD analysis project Ga0068714, IMG submission 62988) | Enrichment culture microbial communities from rom New York Harbor, USA that are MTBE-degrading - MTBE-NYH (New York Harbor Sulfidogenic)... | ecosystem: Environmental > Aquatic > Marine >... | reverse complement strand
TATTTAACCATGAAATTCCCTGACTTCGGACACAGGTTGCCACGACAGCAGAGAATGGTTCAGTTTGCGAAACCATATTGCGCAGATCTATTAGAATTTCCTCAACCTGGGCCTGTTTCGTTGCGCTTCTTCTGTCCTGAAGTTCCTTCATTAGATTCAAAACACGGTTAATCTTTCTGTTGCACTGCTCCCAAAGAGCTTTCCGAGCACTGAGCAGGTCACCATAATTGAGATTCAGAACCTTGATAGTTACTTCTGCCCTTTCCTTATTCCAGGCCCCGTCCGGATCAGCGGGCGAATGACCCCTTCATCGTCAAAACTCAGGAGTGCATGGCAGGCCAATGCATTGGTAAAATTAATCGAGCCATAGGGAAAATTGTCGGGAAGCTTCACAGATGGCGCAAAGAATTCTACTGTCGCCACACTGGTCGATCAGTTTCCATTTGCCGGTCAAGATCAGTTCGTTTTCCCCTTTTTTGCAGGCCTCACAGACCCAGATCTCCTCGGCGGTTTTACCCGATATTTGGTATTTGTATTTGATCATTTCTGTCAAAAGTCCGTCTATTGAAGGATTTCCCAATGTCCGCCCTTGGCTGGGCCGACCCGTCGGAGTCGGCCTTCTTCGCGCAATTTTGCGATCTGCTTTTCCACTGCTCGCGGACTCAAACCCAATCGGTCGGCTACCTCACGTGCGGAAAGCTCAGGAAAGTCCTTTAAAAGCCTGAGGATTTTCTCCGAACTTTTCTCCGAACTTTTCTCCGAACCAATTTCTTCCACCGCACCTTCCCACTCCTTTCGGTGCACCGTGGCAGTGAACAGGCACCCATCCCGATCATCGGTAAAATCGATCTGCGGCCATTCATCCAGAGCGCGTTTAATTCCTGAGCCGAGGCCATGATAAGGCAGCAGACCCTTGGCAACATACGAAACCAGAATGGGGTTGCGGATATTGGAGTTACCGGCAAGTATCTTCTCCACAGTCAGGTTGTTTGGCAGGTGGCCGGGACTGATGATCTCGATGCGGTTGTCGAAGATAAACAGGCGGATCGGTGCGCTCACCAGGTAATCCCGGTGCACCAGGGCGTTAACCAGCAGCTCCTCAAAAACCGCCTCTGGTATTTCCGGCAGCCCCGGTGCATTCACGCCCCGTCCGGCCTGCACCTTATGCAGATTGCGCATGACAAAGGCCAGGGCATCGTCGAATATTTTTCGTAGCGGACCGGCGAAATCCTCCGTGTCCACATAGTCGCTGACATGGATCTTGTTGCCGGGATAGCGGATTGCCTTCACCACAAACTGCGGCTTGATCCACTCCGGTCGCTCGGCAAACAGGAGCACCCCGGCCAAATTCAGCATCCCTGAATCGGTGGCCAGATTCATATTCTGTAGCAGCCGGGCCAGCTCTTCCGGGGAATCAGGATACTCCTGCTTGTAAACATCACGCAGGAAATCGCGGAAGCGTAGCTTATCCAACTTGTCAATCCCTGCCTTTGTGGGTAGTTCGTCGGCATGAAACTGGTCGGTAAGTTGAAACAGCCGACGCAGCTCCTCCTTGGAGTTCACCCGCCGCTTGTCAGCACCGGTCTTCAGCCAGATTACACCGTTCTTGTGATGCCGGGCGTCCATGCCCGGCCCCCCTCCGGGGCGACCTTCGGTCGTCCAAATCGGCTGTCCTGCCGATTGGTCGAAATAAGGCTTGTCGATCCCCTTGGGCACGGTCAGCACAATGACGATACGCTTATTTTCAAGAACCACATTCTCTGTCTGTACCGTCAGGGGACTGCGCACCAAGTAACTTGCCGCATTGCTGATGAGTTGGTTAATCCGGCTCACGTCCTTTCTGGTCAGCCCCGGAACGGAACCGTCATCGGCCACGCCGATGAACAGCGTACCACCCTCGGAATTGGCAAAGGCCGCCATCTCAGAGGCAAGCGCTTCCGCATTGCGAACATCGGCCTTGAATTGGCGGGAGCTGTCTTCGTCAGCGGCTATCTGTTTATGAAGGTTAGCGATGGAAATCATGATTTCATTTTCTGAGATTTTCGTCACAGTTGCAGGATGATGAAGCCCACCCCCGGCACATGAAAAATACATCCGTTCCGGGTTTCTGGGAGTTTCCGGAGTTTCCACCCGATGCGCTCATGACGAGTGGCTGATTATCTGACCGTTATTTCAGCAACATTTTGCGAAAATTCTGGATCCATTATCGCCATCTGGCGGCGAATATTAGATCGCAGTTCAATGGCCGGCTTCAAACAGAACTCATGGAACTCATCTGTAGTAGCTGAATTAATATCCGGGAATAGAAGCTTTAGGTAGCCGCAAGCAAGTCGTTGTATTGCCCGGGTATCTCTCAAATCCCCGTCTGCAATCGTATGGTCTTTTACGAAAGCCATATGGTCCTGGCGCGACCGCAAGGAATACAACACTTCGCCAAAATAGTCGGCGCGAAGGGCGAAAGATTGGCAGATGGAAGAAGATTCGATCCTTGGCAACTCCCAGCCAGGGAGCAACCCATGGAACCTGTCGAGGAGCGCTGTCGCGCCATGCCCCTTGAGCCATCCGGGTAATTCTTGGAAAAAATTGACATGCTTCGGCAGTCCATCTTCAATGGGAATGTTTCCAAGAATTACAAACCCGGCATCGGCGGAGCCATGAAAACCCATGACACGAAATTCGCCGGACTCCAGATAGCCCTTCAGCGCGCCGACTATCTCTTCTTCGTCTTTAAGCCGGATAGTTTGTATCTCATCAAGAACAATGGCATCATATCGTGAAATAATGCCGGTTTGCTGCTTGTTCATATCATAAAACAACTGAGGACGAGTTACAACACCGCCGCTGATAAGCCAGGCGTGCCTTGAAAGTTGACTGAAGATATAGGATTTACCTGTTCCCTTCGGCGCGAGTTCCATAATATTAACTCGTGGTTCGACAAGAGGTATCAATCGAGTCAACAAGAGCATTTTTTGTCGAAGTGTATATTTCTCCTCAGCATAACCCATGCATCTTGTCAGAAGAACCTGCCATTCATCTAAGGTGAACTCCTTTCGGCTCGCTAAATAATACTCAAGGTCTATGCTAGCGGCTTGCATGGGCTTGAAAGCCGTCATGACAACTTCAAAAAGGTCCTCTTTGCCCTTTTGGGGCATCCACATGAGCGTTGCGCTCCCCCATACATTGCCATACAGCAAGAGGGGGTTTTCATCCACGATGGTTTCAAGCACGCGACCGGTAATGTCAAGAGATGGTATCCGTAATTGCAAATCGCCTCTCGATGGATGCACCTTCACACTAAAAGCATCTAAAATTTTTAGTTGATTTCCAGATCTCAGTTCATACATCAATGACTCTTTCTGCTTCTTGTCCGGCAAATAGCGAGCAATAAAATTTCTGATTCCATCGCCATCAACCCCGCCTTCGTTGGTGCGGTAACGGCTCACCAACCAATCAAACACAAACGCAGGGATCATCCTGCCCGAAAGGCCGACGCTCGCTGCAATGCCTTTATGCACGCAAACATCAGGAAAAAATGTTTCAATTTTTGTGTCTAGATTTTGTTTTTCCATTTCAGAACTCAAAATCATCATCAAATTCATTCATCATAGCGCCCTTGGTTTCGATCTTTAGCCCGAAAGAGATTTTTTCTTTACCAAACCGATGCCTCATTGTGAGTACCCCTTGCAATTCAATCGTGGCTTCATTGATAGAAGTAGCATCGAAAGATGCATCGAGACTGTTAACTTGATTCGGCTTAATTCGTAAGGGCAACGGGGTGGATACTTCAATTCCATTCAGGGAAATATCTGTTATGGATAATGGATAATTGTTGGGGTTGGAGAACGCGACCTTTAACCTGTTGTCTTTGCGTCTTCGGAATATTTCCCCTTCAACGGCAACAGTCGGTGCGATGGCTGGCTCAGGCTTTTGGAAGGAGAACATGAACCAGGGCACAGCAACTTCTTGTGGAGTACAACCGCCATGAGTAGCGCCTTTTGGCCTTTTATCAAAGCATCCATATCCCAACGGGATGGCCATTTCTTCATGAAGCCCGAAAAGGCCAGGTTTCAAGCGCCAGATGGATTTTTCATCTGCTTGTTTTAAGGTATCGGGCTGTTCAATAACGGTGCTACGGGCTTTTCCTCTCTTTGAATTTTGAACTTCCATCGTGCTAATATTCTGAGGTAATTCCGTAAAGCCATGATCGCTGCAGACACAGATACAAAGGTTTGCGCCGTGTTGCTCTTTGACCACTCGTGTGACCTCGATGATTGCCGCGGCCTGTTTCCTGATGTGGGCAGTGTATTTTTCACGACGCGCATAAGGGGTCAATGACGTATGGAGATATTCCCGATCAAGCTGGTTATCCAAATAGAGGTACACCCTGGCGAAATTCTGTGCCAGCCCATAAAGCGTGGTGTCTTGATCGGTCGCCGAGACCACTTCTGTCTCGGCGAGGCCGAATGAATCCTGCAGCAGTTTACGGTAAAAAGCAGCGTCCGGCCGCTCCGGCGGCAACTGGGAATTCATCCAGCCACAGACCAAGGTAGGTTTTGCGATGAAGGTTTCTGTCGGTAGGAAAGCAAGGCAGGGCGTAATCTCATTTTCCGGGTAGGCTCCGGCCTGCTCCAGAAGAGGAAGTAGTACATCCTGTCCGCTCAGATAATCCAGACCGTCAAACACATAAAGCAGGATGGGGCCATCATCCAGCCGTGACTTTAATTCACCGAGTTGGCGGTACGCCATTCCCTTTCCATCGATCAAAAGATTTGCATAGTTCCTCTTTAACCAATTTTCAAACTGCTCGACAAACGGTTCGGTTTTCTCCGTCAGTTTGAGCGTGGCACAGGAGTCATAATAGGGAAGATACTCATCCCGGAGCCATTCTTGGGCAATTTCAATTGAAACGGTGTCCGGTAGAGAGGAAGGCTCTTTGGCAGGCAACAACTTTCGCGCCAAAGAAACGGCCTCTGGAAAGCCATTGAGTTGAGAAATTTTTTGATAAACGTCCTGTTCAAGAGAAATACCCTGGCGCAAGAGAGAATGCAATTTTGCAACAAGGAATACCCTCTCAGGTTCCAACCGGCCAGAAATAAAAGACAAAGCCTGAAATGGTGCCCTCCCCCACTCATCATCGAGGAAGGCCTTCAGAAAAACGGCGACACCCTCCGGCAGCGCAATTTCAAGGCCGGGAAACGACCGGTAGCGCTCCGGCAGCAAATGAAGCGCATTCCATTCAGCAACGTGCTGGAACCAGCTCGCAACTGTGTTTGGAGGGTATTGGCGAAGCATTTGCTCCCAGGCCAAAACTCTGGATCGTTGAAACGGCGCCTGGCCGAGCCAACGGAAAAATTCCGCCCTTTCGGCATCACTCATGCCCCATGCACCCAATCGCTCCCTCAGCAGTTGGCGAGTCAAGGGGTGAAGCTTATTCTCTTCATGGATTGCAAGCCACCGGAGGATATCCGGCAAGGCCGCATCCTCTACCGGCTCTTCAGTCTGCCAGTAAGGACCAAGCAGAATGCGGCGCAGCCACGACTCAGCGGACTCGTGTGAGAAGATTTCCTCTTGCGCTGCCTTTTCGAGTAACTTCAGTTCGACGACCCATGCAGGATGATTTTTGAAAAGACGTTTAATATCGGAACGATTAAGGCGCTTCTGAAGCTCAGCTACAGGATCAAGATGGATTAAGGGAAAGGAAAATCTCCTTGCCGGTGCATCAAACCAATGAAAAATAGCCGGATTTCTTACAACAATACAGCCAGAGTGCTGGTTTGCCGGGCTTTTCAGCATTTCATAGGCTTCCTCGTACTGTCGCTCATCCTCAACGAGATAGTCACCCGCCTGAAGTGGATAAAGCCCGAACTGATCGCAGATAATTTTTCTCATCAGGAAGCCGTTTTGAAAAAATGCTTTCTAAGAAAACGATACAAGATCACCGTTTTCTCTTTTTCATCAAGACTTCTACCGATTTGTTCCACAGTGGTATTGAGCATGTTTTCCAATGCCTGCCCGTTGGGGCTTAACTCTTCCACCACCTCAAAAATTCGCTTTTTGTTTTCTCCATCAGGAAAAGCAATGGTCAAGCCGACATGATTGGGCCGGATAGGATCTGGATCAGATCCTGGTTTTGCGAAAGGCGCAAAAGGAGGCTCAAAGCTTTCAATATATTTTTTTGCGGAATCAAGCTTGGCGCTGAATTTGACTACCATATCATCCGCCCAGGAAGTGACAGACAGGCCGGTGAGTTTTTCGGCCAGGCGTATGAGTACATTTTCGTCGATTGCGTCCTCCTCGCGGCAGCAATCGGCAAGTACGGCAGGGTCTCCATGATGCATGAAGTTTTTTGTTTCCTCCGGCAAGGCGTCAAACCATTTTTGCACGCAATCGACCGCTGTTGAGCCATTGTGGCTTTCAAAATTTCTTAAGCACTCCTCGATCACCTTTTCACGTAATTTCCCTGGAGCTTCCTCGAATTCGAGTTTGATTTCGGCAAAACGTTTTTCAACGGCGTTTTGTTTGACTTTTTCTTTGACCTCGAAAACATGCACAAAGGCATCCCGCAGAAGAATTTTCTGCGTATCCGGCTCTAACTCGGCAAGCGGTTTAAAGATAAAGTCTCTGACTACATCAGCCTCATCGGAAATCGTTGTGGTCGATTGGGCATGCTTGGCAAGGCCCCGCCACCATAGGCCAACAGCCTTCCCAACTTTTTTCACGCGCTCAAGGGCTGGATCAGAGGACGCGAGCGTTACGCCGAATACCTTGGCCATCCCAGCGATAAGCGCATTCATGTTGGAAGTGACATTGATATACTCCAACTTGTATTTATCAGGCGCGGCAAAGACCTTCTCCAGGGTGTCGCTTTCGATGGCCGTGATCATTTCCACTTGATTTGCAGAACGCTGGAACTCAAAGGAGATATTTCCGAGGGCCAACTCATGATGGGCGACAGCGGCGAAAAAGATGGGCATGACCCGACACTTCAATCCATAAGGAGGTTTCCGCAGCTGGGTCACCAGTTTTTTTACCTCCATCGGCCGTTGCCGTGCCTTTTCGATAAAATCGCTGATAACCGCCCAAATTTGGTGCGCTCCAACATGTTCATTCTGGCCGGGCTGCCCAATGACAATGTCTCCGGCCTGGCCCTTTCGCAGCAAGCCATTGCTCTTTAAAAGCAGGTTAATGATATGCTGCGGCCTTGTAGCTGTTTCTTTCCATAGAGTTTCTGCTGCATCATTACCCGACAGCTTTAGTGCAATATCACGGCAATTTGGTTTATAGCCCCAATTGCCAGTAATATCGTCTTGTGCGAGTATTTGATCACCTATATGAGGACAAAAGGGAAAAGTATCCCGCATTATGGTTGTCGCCAGTTTTTTCAATTGTCGGCTGTTCTGCACCTCATGCGCCTGCCCCTTCCAAAAGTATTCAAGCGCCTGTTTCTCAGGGGTAACAATATCGCTGATGGCATCGGTTAGAACAGTATTATTATCGTTTGCATGCACTTGCCACAGTTCATGGAGTTCTCCACCTTCTGCGTAAAGACTGGCTTCGTTTGTTTTCAAATATGACAGCGTTTGATGCTCTAAGAGCAGTCTGGCGATCTTGGTTGGCTGTTTAGGAATGGCAAGAACGACCTGTTGATACTGTTTCTCAGCCAGAGTCGTCTCGGCTATTTTTCTCGCTTCCTCAATCTCGCTGGAAGTTTCGCAAAGAAGCACTAACAGGAGGCCATCGACAAAATTTCCATCACCGAGATTTTTGGTTAGTTTATCGAGAGATTCCCGTACCTGATACATGCTGACCGGTTCCACCGTCACTTGCCGGTATACGCCGAAGTCATCGCCGTACCCGGTCGCTTCAACCGAACCGGCCACCGGCAAAATAGGCCACAGAGACTTGAGGTAAGGGATAGGCTTTTGTCCAAGCTTTTCCGGCGTCTTTTCAATAATCTTCCGGACTTTTTCCATTAGGCTTTCTGTTGAACTGCTCACCGCCGGCCGATATGAGCCGTCAGACTGCAAACGCATTAGAATATGGTTTTCGTTTTTCAGGTCGGAGTGGTGCGCCAGTTCAGCCAAATAGCGTTCCCTGTCCCCACTCGCGATATCGAGCGAATACAGAAGAACATCCTCCGTCACCTTGAACCGAGCGGGATTGAACACCCGGAAAATCAACACGGCTTTCAGTGCCCGCAGGCCGAAATCGTCATCCGGCCCGAGTCGGACTTTAAGCTTTTCAAAATCCATGAAAATGGATTGTGTTCGTTCCTGGGCTTTGATATCTCGGGCAAAATAATCCCACAGCATGTCGACAGTGAACATGGGAGGGGATGGCGCAGAACGGTCCAGCAAGGCTTTCTCCAGGAACCGCCTGAAGCTTCCGGGCTCGTCCTCGCAAAGGCAGGTAAAAAGGGTTCTGTTGTTCTGCGCGACCTTTTCCGAGACCGCCGGCAAGCTATACACCGCCATAGGATGAAGAGGATAGGCACCCATCACCACGGTCGCCTTCAACTCCTCACGGGTGAATCCTGTGAAGTAGTTAAGGCGAGCTGTTTCCTGCACCAGGGTATCAAAATAGTCGGCAAATGATATTGTCAGATCCTGCCAGCCTGGGGTCTTTTCGTCCGCAACAATGACCCCGTCGATCAATTGGAAGGTCTCCACATCGGTGCTCTTAAGGATATAATGTTTAAAGCGGCCTTCAATTTTGCGCAGATCGTCCTCCAAGTTCTGATGGCTAAAGGTTGACGCGTTCCGGGAAATGTCATGATATTCCTTCAATGACCGGTGGCAGAACAGATAGAAATGGAGTTGAAGCTTGTTCTCTGCACTGGCGTTGCAGCATTCCGCGAATTCCTGAAGGGCGAGCCCTTCCTTACCCGTCGGGTCCTTGACAACTTCCTCCATCTTATGGCCAAACTCATCCCACAACACCACGATGCCGCTATAGCCATGGTTCTTTCGTAGTTCTCTGTTCACATCTTCGTAAAAGGTTGCCGGGTCGATCCTAGTCGTATATTCAAACTGTGCACCTCGACATACCGCAGGGTAAACCTCCCGAAACAGATCAAAGGCATCTTTTTGATATTCGCGCAGCCTAGCTTTCAGTTCATCAATGGTCTTGCTCCGCTCAGCGACTTTTTGTTTCAGAATCTCGAAACCGTCTGGATGTTTTTTCTCAAACTCTTCAATACGCTTGATGGCGCTGTCAAAAGCGGTTGGCGGCAAAATGTTTTCAAGATTGGACTCCGCCAACGCGCGGCGCAGCCCCATCATCAGGCTGTCCCCGATATGCCCCTCGTTACCGTAAAGATTAACCGCCAGGTAGGGCCTACGGTCGGATTGGCGGTGCAGTCGTAAAACCTCCCTCGTATCCGGGTCCAGCTTTTCCAAAACCACTTGCAGTTCTGGAGTCTCCAGTGGGCGCAAAAAAAGGTTGAGCAAGACGAGGCCCAAGTGACTTTTTCCAGTACCGTAGGTGCCCATGACGATTCTTGAGCGCAGGTCCGGGGTGGTCGGGTGCAATTTTTTGGCAAAATCAAGAATAATCTCCCGTGCCACCTCTGTGGGGATATAGCCCGCCACTTTGACCAAGTTGTCCCGTTCTTTCCGTAGATTGACCGCTGCCTTAAAGCCGGGGGATATCCGAATAAACTCTTTGAGTTTTTTAGCCATTTGTCACTCCGCTTTCATGGGGTCCAGATGACTCCCCGGTTGTTTTCGCTGATATCGTTGAGCTCCGCCAAGTCCTCCCGGCAATAGAGCAACAGCACGACACCATATGCCGTCTCCATGCGCAACATGTAACGCAAAAAATCGTATCGCTCATCTTCAGGCCACTTGCTGTAAAACGGTTCCAGGCTGGTTACAAAGAGAGACTGGGTAGTACTACCTTCTCTGATCTCTTCCTGGATTTTCCGCCAGGTGAAAAACGATTCAAGCTCCCCTTGGTATCGTACGGCGAAATCGACTCGCTCCGCGCCGGTCACTCCAACAATCTCTGCGATCAATTCCTCGGGGAAACGATCCTGCCGGGCGGGAGTGACCAGCATCACCCGGTAGCGGCTGTTGATGCATCGGTGCCATTTGTCGAGAAAGGTATCAAGGAGTCTCATCGTTGGCTCACTTCGTGAACAGGGTGTCCTGTGTCGGTTTCTTTTCCAGTTCTCGGGCTTCGGCAATGCCGGCTACCAGCGCATCCAACGGCGCATCGCCGTCCAACTCACGGTAGTGGGCGCTCACCAGCGCCAATGGTGAAACATTCATGATCGAGACCGAGTTGAGCCCGGCAGTGTGGCTTATCCATGCTACCTGCTTTTCATACCGATCGCCTATCTCGACAAGCAACTTGTCAAGACCATGCCGGTCCAGCCTAAGAATCCTGCCGACTCCCCAGGGATCCATAAGCTTCTCAAGATATACGGACTGCCGTTTGTGTTGCCGCGCCCAGTCGAGCAGGGCATAAGCAGCAATGGCAGGAGGTGGTTCACGATAACCAGCGGGCTGCCGGTGATAGCCACCGTTTTCGTGCGCGGTGAAAAATCCAAAATCCTTACCCAGGCGGGTGCCGTCAAAGACCTGTTTGAATGGGGAAAATATGAGCTTATCAAAAGTGCTGTCGGTCATCGGTTTTTCGTGATCCTGGTCCCACCAATCGCGCAGGTGTTTTTCCAGTATGCCCCGGTCAAATGAATCCTGAGAAAATCCATTGAAATAGACCGCGTAAAACCAGGCCGGACTGTTTTGCCGGGCCATATTATAGTGAAGTGCCCACCAAATGCCGTCATCATCCATGTCCGGATCGTGCCTGCCAATGAGACGGCCAAGGGGAGTGAGCGAAAACTGCTGTTTCTTTTTGTGGAGAATACCGGCCGTCTCGGCCCAGACCCTTGCCGCCCCCACCTTCAACTTGCCGATACGCAGGACGGTTTGCGCCTTTTCCACCGCGCTTGGTAAAAACAAATCAGGATGTTCTGAAATTTTCTTAATGATCAAACGAAACCAGGTTTCCTCGAAACCGAACTTAAACTCAGCCATTTATTCTGTTCCATTATAATGCAGAGATTTTACCGCAGGGCACTTATGCGATACACAATCTAGGCAACTTGCACATCTATCATTGTCTATTAAATAAGTGCCAGATGCATTTAAAGCCTTTTGAGGACACTTCGCCTCACATGAACCACAATAAATGCATGCTTGCAACTTCCGTAATTGTTTTTCAAGTCGTTGTTGAAAAAGACGAACATTTTTTTTTAAAAGATAATTGACGCGAATTGCTCTATCTTCAAATCCGACTTCCACGCTGGCCAGCATTTCCTTAGTATCTTTTTGGTGAATCAAGAACGTTTCTGAATACCCATTACATTTGACCTGTGTTTGTGGTCCAAATGGTCGTAAAAAATGTTTTACGTTCCTGATTTCCCCGCTCAATAGCTGATAAAAAAAAGCGCTATCCGAAATAATGCATGGTGCGGATTCTATCGCAGCCTTATAATGGTCCAAGCCACGCCCACCAGCCCTAGTGCGCCAACCTCCAGAAATAAAAGCGTCAGGATTAGGGTGTTCCATACGTCGTGCTTGATTTTGCAAAAAAAGTTGCCACCGGGAATAGTGTTGGGGATAGTGATTCTGAATCATGCGTATTGACCAATCGCTATTAAAGGGGCAATGAAGGCACCCTACCCTTCGAAATCCTTTTTGATACGCATTATTGAAATTAATCCCGTGATAAAGTAGATAAATCCAGATTTGAGTATCTGACCAATCTATTATGGGCCTTGCTAAAATTTCTCGCGCAATTTTATGTTGGTTTGAAATTCTGGGATATTGCGCTCGTCTGGAGGACTCTGCTTTTCGAATTCCATCAAAGGTCAATACACCCTGAAGAGGACTCATGCCGTCAATAAGTTTAGCTAGAGGATTAGTTTTATGTGTTGAGCAGCACCAGCGCAGGATACGGCTGGGCGGACCGATCGACTCTGCGGTTTTATAGAAATCCAGGGTCGACCGGCTGGAGATAAAAGGCGTCAACGGGTGTTCTTTTTGGAAGATCTGGAGGTATTTATAGGTGTCCGGCAGCTCGATGGTGGTGTCGGCAAAAATATGCAGGATATCACTGCGGCCCAAGGCATTCATCACCAGATGTGAAATGACGGTCGAATCCTTGCCGCCGGAAAAAGAGACGAGAATCGGGCGGCCGCTGAACCGTTTAACCGTTTCCCGAATAAAACTTTCAGCCTCATATTGTAGTCGTTCGATATACGCCCGGTTCGCCTCGCGCAACAGTTTCAGAGCCTCTTTGTGGGTTCTTTTCGAGAGGGGATGAGGTGACTTCATCTTGGTTATGGCAACATCCGCTGATGTGGCCGATAGTTTGAAAAAGGCTTTTCCCTGTGAATGATAGTTGTAATTAGCCGGGGTCACCCAGAGTTCGAGCTCACGCAGCGATGCATGCAGTTCCTCGGCAACATTATTTCGCAAATAATTTATTTCCGGACGAAAAACAGGCACCAGGGTTGCCGCCGAGATATTGCGCCCTTCGGCACCGCAAGCGCCGCACAGCTCGCCGAGCAAGGGAACCTGGCAGGAATCGCACCAGTAGGTTCTTGGGGTTGCCGGTTTGCTCATAGCGAAATTTTGCCCCGACTTTTCTTTTTTATAGTGATGGAAAGTGTGCTTTCGCTCGAGAGATTCATTATTTCTTCTTCAGAGTCATCAGATAAACAGGGGGCTGCTTCTCCTGTTCTGGTATCCGGCCCTATGGTGGTCTTTGAATAGTTCGATGATGGCGGAGTTATCGTGGCAAAATATTCATCGATCCCTTTTAAGAGAATGATCAACAGCAGACTGTGAACCGCGGGATTTGCCAGTAACTCTACAAGGACCTCATGGAGATAAAGGCTCGAATATTTTGTGTGCCAGAAATTAGAGTTCAAAAAACTCTTTAATGGTTCTTTGCTGGCTTTGTTCTTTATCTCACCGGCATCCAGCTCGCCTATTCTGCGCACCAGAACATTTTCAGCCTCCACCAGTTCGCCTTTCTTTTGTCGGCCAAGATAAAAATTGAAAAACCTCTCTTTCAGGGTCGGCAGATAAAAGGCGCCATTTTCATCCATGCCGCGGGTAAAGACAAGGGCGAGTACAAGTTTATATGAGCAATTATTGTTGGTGGTGATAAATCGCGCAAGGTTCACCAAGGCGTCGGGCAACAGTTCGATCAAACCAGACACTGACCGCTTCCGCCATCTCTCCGGCCGGTCATAAAAGCCCTCGCCAATGCTGACAAAACGACTGGCCCAGGTATGCAAAGCCGCCGAGATGTTCTGTTCGGAGTATTCTCCGACAAGGTGCTTGATAATCTCACTCCGCCGCATTGGCAGGTCATGAGCATCCAACAGATCTTCGATAGCAGTGGAAACGGAACGATAGCCGCCAACACCCCATGCCTTCAGGCCATAGGTGCCGCGCTGTACAATTTCAACGGTGTCATAGCGCATCATCGCGGCATGCACATTGTGGTCGGAAATTTCCCGGTGCTTTATGTTCTCTTTTCTAATGGCAGCGCCAATTTCGCTGTAATGCATGGGCTTACCATGGTTTTCGAGGACATGAACGATAAGGTCCTCCAACCGTTCTCCATGGCGTATTAGCCAACGATCAGAGGGGAAAACTACATCATCATGAAAAATAAATTTACTGTTGGCTGCTGATACAATTTGTTTGATAAACGCCTTATGAAACTTTTGAATTGAATTCCTATCACAATGGTCCTTGCAATATGTAAGTATTTTGTTCCCAACAACCTCAAAATGATATGAATCATGCTCGCTCAAGTCGAGATGAGATAGTAGCTCCAGCGGGTGATGACAGGAAAGGCATGGAGTATCCACACTAAGCTGATCGGTTGCTGAGGCGAAAGTCTTTCCCGTCTGCCATATAGATAATAATTGTCCCAATGCAGATGGATTCGGAGTATGAGTCCATTCGAATCGACTTCGTAGCGCACCAGCTAATTCCCCCAAACTGATAATTCCACCACCACCTATTATGATCTGCTCGATAATCTCCCAGAAATCAGACAAAAGATCACGATGGGCTTTTACCACCAGGAGTGAATTTCCTCTTTTAAGAATCTGTCGTACCCTCTCCCTCGTTATGCAAAATTGGCTTCCCAGTTGTTCTAGTGTTGGCATGGTGCTAGGGAAATTTAACCTGATGCATACTATTTCTTGATCCCTTTTGGTCTTCAGGCAATGCTGGACAAAACTCACAACTAAATTTTTATAACTGGAATAATCAATGGCATGCTGTCTTCCACTATCCGGTTGAGTGTCAGCTGAGGCCTGTGTGATATCCCCACTTAAAATAAACGAACGAATGGTATTTTGAACTTCTTTCAGGCATTTACGCCCGAAATTCTTCTGGGTGAGGATATTGCCGGAAGGAAAAACCATTACCTCGCCGATCGTTGCCAGGCCGAGCCGTTTCAATATTTTGAAAGTCCTCACTGAAAAAACAAAATCAGCCAAGCGGGAACCACCTTTAAATCCTGGATGCAGATTATTCGCGGCAAAATTGGTAAGCTGCTTGGAACTGAAAATCGGCAAAAACAGAAGATTTTCTTCTGATGGAGGAAGCTTCAGAAAATCTTCGGCTTGCCATGGCCGATTTTGGATTTTTTGTTCAAGAGTAGTCGTCTTACACCTCTCGGCGATGATGTTCTCACGAAATTCGGCAAGCTCCATGATGGTTTTTCGCCCACAATTCCTAAAATCACCAAGTGAGTTCACATTACACGACAAGAACTCATCACATGAGGAAAAATTATTCAGAAGAACATTAACGGCCCGCACCGACAAAGCTCCTGTTGATAATAATTCTTGCCAGTTTGGCAGATTATTCTTCGGTGCATTCTGGGCGTCGTCCGTTTTTTTCTTATTCCCTCCAATAAATTCGGCACCATTTTCTCGACAGTCAGCGAAAAAGTTTATGGGGGGGTAGGCAGAAGTGTACTTTGATGCTGAAAATATCTTTATATTGATTTTCCCGGGAGGATTTTCCGTTTCTGTAAAAGAAATGCTTTTTTCATCCTTGATAGAGGCCGGCTTCCCCTGTTTTATGATTTTTTTCTTTTTCCGAAATTTCATGCCACTCAATTGTTCACTCTTGTATTGGCGACCCAGGATGAATTATACTCTTACCGATTTCCACTCAGTCCAAAACATCAATATATTATTTGACCCTGGACAAATAGTGTCCTAGATTCCAGCATTGGTGATTTTTTTCACCGACTCTGTTTTTACGGTATTCAGTAGACCGTCCCTTCGCTCATATCCATATCAATCCCTGTCAGCCGTCGATCAGCCCTTCGTCTTCACATTCGGGGCAGAACCAGTGAATCTGCTCATCAATCGCAAACTGAATTTTCAAAATACCCCTGCACGGCTTTCCTTTTTGGCCTCAGCCAGCATTTCAGCGCTTCTCCCGTGCGCAGACCACGATCACATGAGGTTATCCAGGTTATAATCTCCGTCAGCCTTTTCACTTTCAACCGCAACTGCAGCGGCCGGCCCATCCTGCTGTTCGTTCAACCAATGTCTGATGTCAATCACCCACATACACGGCTCCAAAACCAAAGTCACCAGTAGTTGCTGTCTGGTCATTTCGCATGAGAGTGCTCTAAGTAAACGAACTTCCGGGGGTGATCTTCCGGGGCGACCCTCCCGCCGATAGCCTCAAAAAATCCTTTCCCGGTTTCCGGCGAATCACGGTGACAAAGCCGTCGGTATATACCTTTATAACCCCTTCTTTATCATTCCAACACCTCCCAATGCCCACGCGTACCACCCATTCGTTTCAGTACTCCTTTTCCCTTAAGGATATCCAGTTGTTTTTGTACTGCCGATTCATTGATTCCCATCGTGCTTGCGATAGCCCGGTAACTGATTTTCCTGCGCGCTTAATGAGTCCGAGTATTTTTCTTTGTCGCTCCGTCAGTTCGATTGCACCACCTATTGCACCACCTATTGTAAGTTGGGTCAACCTTGGTGGTCAGAATCGCCTTGGTCATGGGAGGTCCTTCTCAACAGACAGACATATTCTGAATACATTCCCCTCCTCATCATGAAAGGCGGCAAACCCCTCGGCCAGGCCGCCGGGGCCGGCAAAAAAATCGATCACCGGGACTCTATCATGAAGATGGTGTTTCATATTTTTTTATTAACCACGGAATACACGGAAAACACAGAAAATTTTACGTTCATGTCTCACCTTCCGGATCATCCACGGATTGCGCTGATTTTCGTGGCCCTCCGCCGCATGTTTGCTTATTTTGCCTGCACTGGGCAGCACCCGGCGTTCGTTGAAGCGCAGGAAATCATCGAGTTTTCGCTCCCAGTCCTTCTTGCGGGCGGAGAGAACCAACTCCCGGATATCGGTCAACAGCGACTTCATTGTTTTTAAAGGTGGAATGACGTTCCCTGAGACAACCTTGTCAATCCTTCATTATTACTTCCCAGTGCCCCCCCTTGGCCGGTCCGATTCGTCTCAGCACCCCTTTATCCTTCAACCGGGAAATAATTTTTTCTACCCCTGTCGTGCTCAAACCTACGACCGTGGCAAGTGAAGTGATGCTCGCTTTTCTGTTTTCCACAAGATGCAAAAGCACGGCTCTTTCATTTTCACCCAATTTTTCACCCAACTTTTCACCCAACCTGTTCTCCGCCACATTCCCATGATCCTCCCGCTCCATCGCCAGGGCCTCCTGATCCTTGGGAAAAACCGTCCGGATGAATCGAGATGAAAAGATGTATGCGTCACGGGAATAAGCCTTGAGAATCCGGGGCATGCCGGAGCCGAGGTATTCCACCATGTCCAGGTCCTTGAACACCCGCATCAACGTCTTGTTGCGTGGTATGGAATACCCGGCAAAGAAGTCCTCCCGTTCTTCCCCAGGGTGAATATAACCCGCGGAGGTCATTTCCAGACGGTCGGCGAATATTTCGAATTTGGGTACCAATTCGGTGGTGTAATCGTTGTGGATAATGGTATTGATGACTGCCTCGCGTAGGGCGACCCGGTTCCAGAGGTTGCGGTTTATCCGTTCTCTCGGCGTTATTTTGGTGATGGTTCGATTTTCAATGCCTTCAAGCCTGTCCAGCACCTGCTTGCAGGTCTTGACGAGACAGCAGAAGCCGTAATCCTTGCTTTCCACCAGATCCACCCGATCGGTTCCAGCATATTTGGCCACCTGCACCGAATTACCGTTTTGATCCGCCAGCAGATAAGCAGCAAAGTTGTAAGCCCCCTGTTCGGTAAGCAGTTCGAGGTTGGCAGCGAACTTGTCGCCCAAGGATAGCCCGGCTTCCTGATAGTAAATTTTGAGTTGTTCAAAACTGAGATCCTGGCGGGGGGAACGGATACGGGCGATGGAGTTGCGTGTACGACGGGCGAAAAGTTCTTCGATCATGCGTACCGGCATGGGATCGCTTGCACTGCCGATACGAATAAAGCAGCCCTTTTCGGACATTCCGTACTTTTTGAGGTAATAGGGCTTTTCAGAACCACTGGCCACGATAATCTTGACGATGCCCTTTCCATCGTGGCTTTCATGGATGACATCGAACAGGCCAAGACAAGATGGCTGGATATTGTTTTTCAGCCGGTCTTTTACTTTGAGTTGTACCTCATCGGCATCTTCCAGGCCGATGATTTTTCCTGCTTTGTCGATACCCAGATAAATAACGCCACCTTCCGCACTGTTCAGGAAGGCGATGACTTCTTTTTCAAGCGAATCGGACAACTCTCGCTTATTTTCAATACGGTTGGACTCAGTCATGGCCGGAATCCTCTTTTTTTCCACAAATCATGGAAAGATGCGGCATATTGAAATGTAATCGTTCTCCCTGATCGTGACATCCGTGCCCCTTTAGTCATCCCTCAGCACCCTCTGCAGAACGACTGCCTCAAAGCTATCCGCATCACCCGTCTCAGCAGCTTGAAATTCACCATCGTAATACATGTTTTCAGGCACATGCTTCAATTCGGCAATTTCCGGGTGGTAGAAATTTTCATAACCGTTTTCATACCCGCTGACCAATACCGGTAAATTCTGTGGCAGGGCCTGCAAGACATCAATCAACTGAGCAACGGTGAAATGGAAGACTTCCTTTTCCATTCCCCCGAATTCGGTGGAATTAGAATCGATCCGCCCGATTTTTCTTCTTTCACCCATCTATTTTCACCTTCGTCAGTTTCTCCAGTTTGCCAAGCATCTCCACTGCTCCGATATCCATCTTCGAGAAGGCGAACCACTTTTTCCCAAGGTCCTTCAAAGAGGCGCCAAAGTGGTAGATCATGGAATCATCAATTATCAAAAACCGGTCGTGTGAATTCCCGAATTCATTTACTGTCACGGGCGGGTATTGTTCATTGAATTTCTTGATATCCAGCTTCAGCCGTTTTGAAACGGTTTTGGTGACGATGGTGAGTAACACCCCTTTTCGTCGTTTTAAAAAAAGGGTCAGGACGGTATCGTCGATATAGTTGTCGATCAGCACAATTGACCTCCCGGCGGATCGGATCAAATCGGCAACGAACGAATAAGCGTCAAACACCTGCCCGTCAAAGAAGATCCCCTGTTTGGCGCGGATCTCTTTGCTTTCAATGGCATCAAATATCTGCTCGAATTTTTTATCGCCCTCCAACTGCTTACGTTCCACCCTGTCAAGGCGCTGAAAAACCTCGGCATTCGTCGCAATAAATTTCCGCATTGCAACAAATGCCTCCATTATTCGTATACTCACCTGAACAGCGGTTTCGCTCCGCAATACCGCCGACAACATGGCGACTCCCTGTTCTGTGAAAGCATTAGGTAAACTTGTAGAATGTTTTAAGTTTTCGAACCGGTCGCAATTTGCGACCAGTTCACTTTTCTCATCTTGGCTAAGCTGAAACCTGAATTGTTCAGGAAATCGCTCAATGTTACGTTTTACCTGCTCATTCAGTCGTTTGGTCGGGACTTGATATAACTCAGAGAGGTCTCGATCAAGCATTACCTGAAAACCACGTATGGTGAAGATTCGATTTTCAATCGCTTTTGTGTCTATAATCAGTTCGTTATTTTTCATATCCATACTGTCTTATCAGTTTCAATATCGTCGAGTTCGATGAATGCTGAAATGCGTCAAATATCCTGATTCAAAATCTGTTTTCCCTTTCCCGTCAGCCGGTATTTTGCTTGCTGCTTGTTGGCTTATCCGGGATGGTCATTTCAATGAATCCTGCATCAAGAAAAGGCCTGAGTACCTGGTTCCTGAACTTGGTGCGGTCAGAGCGCCCTTCAATTTCCATCAAGTCGGCAATCGCCTGTTCTTCCAGACAGTTATGGAGTATTTGGACCTGATGCCGACTTGGTGCCGACTTCCGGGGTGATCTTCCCGCCGACAGTCTCAAAAGCCTTCCCTGCTTTCCGGCAAATCACGGTGACAAAGCCGCCGGGGCCGGCAAAAAGATCGATCACCGGGATTCTATCATGAAGATGGTGTTTCATGTTTTTTTATTAACCACGGAATACACGGAAAACACGGAAAATTTTTCTCTCTACATTCTTTTTATTCCGTGTCCTTCCGTGCCTTCCGTGGTTCATTTATCCTGATTCAAAATCTGTTTTCCCGTCTCCGTCAGCCGATATTTCTGTTTGCTGCTGGTTGGCTTATCCGGGATAGTCATTTCTATTAATCCGGCATCAAGCAAAGGCCTGAGTACCTGGTTCCTGAACTTGGTCCTGTTTGCACGACCGATTAAGCTCATCAATTCACCGATGGCCTTTTCGGAAGCGCAATTTCTTAGGATTTCAACTTGGTCCCGACTTAGTCCCAACCTGGTCCCGACTTGTTCGGCAACCTTCCCGCCAACGGCTTCGAACGCCTTCCCCGGCTTTCGTCGAATAATTGAAACAAAACCGCCGGGGCCGGCGAAAAGATCGATCACCGGGATTCTATCATGAAGATGGTGTTTCATGTTTTTTTTAACCACGGAATACACGGAAAACACGGAAAATTTTTCTCTCTACATTCTTTTTATTCCGTGTCCTTCCGTGCCTTCCGTGGTTCATTTATCCTGATTCAAAATCTGTTTTCCCATCTCCGTCAGCCCTCCGGGGTGATCTTCCCGCCGACAGCCTCAAATGCCTTCCCCACGGCTTTCCACCGCAAACAGCCGCCGCGGCAGAGCTATTTCATTTTCGAGGGCAGTTTGATCGTCTCGCCGGCCACCATGAAGACGCCCTTGCCGCGATGATGGATGGTGCGCGGGTCGTCCACGGCGGGATTGGTCCAGGCCTTGACCACCTCAAGGACAAAGAGGTTGTAGGCGGCGAGCATCTGCCGGTCAACGACCTGGCATTCCAGATTGGCGTAACACTCGTCGATGAGCGGGGCCTGGACACAGGAGGCCGGGGCCTGGGTAAGGCCGAAGTGCTGGAACTTATCGATCTTGCGGCCGGAGGTGTTGCCGCAGCCCACCACCTTTTCCGCCAGCTCCACGGTGGGGATGTTGAGCACGCATTCCCCGGTCTGATCAAGGATTTCGAAGGTGAAGTTGTTGCCGCTGATCACGCAGCCCAGCACCGGCGGCTCAAAATCCAGCATGGTGTGCCACGACATGGCCATGATGTTGGCCCGCCCC
>Ga0068714_10002979_pt1 | contig 20693 bp, 18 predicted proteins | sample MTBNYHSulfiMetaG_FD_62988 | JGI IMG/M metagenome (GOLD analysis project Ga0068714, IMG submission 62988) | Enrichment culture microbial communities from rom New York Harbor, USA that are MTBE-degrading - MTBE-NYH (New York Harbor Sulfidogenic)... | ecosystem: Environmental > Aquatic > Marine >... | reverse complement strand
CTTCGACGGATTTCATAAAGGAGGAATCCATGCCCGGATATGAAGTGATAGGAGAAGAAGAAAAACAGGAGGTTCTGGAGGTCCTCTCGCGCAAGGTCCTCTTTCGTTACGGATTCGATGAACAGAGACAGGGTGTTTTCAAGGTCGGCACCTTCGAAAAGGAATTTGCCGACTACTGCGGAGTAAGGCATGCGCTCGCGGTCTCATCTGGGACCGCGGCTCTCAGGGTGGCGCTCGCCGCTCTGGGGATATCTCCCGGCGACGAGGTGATCACGTCGGGATTCACTTTCGTGGCCACCTGGGAAACCATTCTCGACGCCGGGGCTGTCCCGGTCTTTGCAGAAATCGACGACACCCTGTGCCTCGATCCGAACGACCTTGCCGGCCGAATCACGCCGCGAACCAGAGCGGTCATCCCTATCCACATGTGCGGGGCCATGGCCCGCATCGAGGAGATCGTGACGGCTGCCGGAAAAAGGAACATTCCCGTCATCGAAGATACCGCCCAGTCCTGCGGCGGGAAGTTGAAAAACAAGGCACTGGGTTCCTTCGGAAAAATGGGAACCTTCTCCTTCGATTCGGTCAAGACTATAACAACCGGCGAGGGAGGGATGGTCGTGACAAATGACGCTGACCTTTGCAGAAAGGCATCAGAATATCATGATCACGGCCACGATCACGCCCCCGGCGTGCCGAGGGGATTGGAAAAACGGAATTTTTTCGGCGTAAACTACCGCATGATGGAACTTCAGGGGGCACTGGGGCTGGCCCAGTTGAGAAAACTGGACAAAGTGATTTTGCCCAGGCAGAGGGAGAACAAAGCCAGAATCGGAGAAGCCCTCTCCCGTATCGATCAGATCCGTTTCAGAGAGACCCCGGATCCTGCCGGAGACACTGCAACGTTCCTTACCTTTTTTCTCCCGACCGCGGAGTCGGCTCGCGCTTTCAACAAGGCGCTGACCGCTGAAGGCGAGGGAGCGATTTATTGGTATGAGAATACCTGGCACTACTATGAACAGTGGGAGCACCTCCTCGAGGGCAAAAGCCTCACACGGACCTGTTACCCCTTCACGGGAGAGGGAGGCCAGCCAAGATGTCTGTACGGAAGGGAGGATCTTCCGAAGACGGCGGATATCCTGTCGCGCACGCTTTCCTTCGCGATCAACGTTTACATGGACGACCGGATTCCAGGGATCGTCAAGGCGATCGACAAAGCGGCCCGGGCCATTTAACCTTGGTCTATGATCAATGAAAGTCGCGCTGTGTCAGATCAATCCCATAATCGGTGATTTTGAGCACAATACTTCGCTGATCCTCGAAGCGGCCGGCAAGGCCGCTGAAAAAGGTTGCGGTCTCGCGGTCTTCCCGGAACTCTCTCTCACGGGATATCCGCCCAAGGACCTCCTGGAAAGGCCCGCGTTCATAAGTGAAAACCTCGCTCAACTGGAAACCCTGGGCAGGAAAATCGGGGACATTCACCTTGTTTGCGGTTACGTTGACAGGAATCCGCGAAAGCAGGGAAAGCCGCTGATAAACGGGGTAGCCCTTCTCGGCGAAGGCCGGGTTCTCACAAAGGGCGGGAAGAGATGCCTCCCAACCTATGACGTCTTCGACGAAACGCGATATTTCGAACCTGCGGGGAAGAGCCTCCTTTTCGAACTCCAGGGAAAGCGAATCGGCGTAACCGTCTGCGAAGACATCTGGACGGTGGGCGACTTCGAGGGTATGCCGCGATACCCCTTCGATCCCGTGAGCGAAATCCACGCAAGAGGAATAGACATACTTGTCAACGTCTCCGCCTCTCCCTACACGATCGGCAAGAAAGGAGTCCGCCGTCATATCCTGGAACAACTCTCCCGCCAGTACGACCTTCCCTTCCTTTACTGCAACCAGGTAGGTGGCAACGACGACGTCCTCTTTGACGGCGCCAGCATGGTTTGCGACCGGACCGGGAACCTTGTCCTGCTTGGAAAGGAGTTCGAGCCGGACTTCATGATATGGGACAGTGAAAGAATCTATCCCGCCGTAGCGGAGTCAGGGCCGCCGGAGGAGGAGTCTGTCCTGAAGGCTCTTGCCATGGGCACGCGGGATTACCTCAACAAATGCGGCTTCGACAAAGCCCTGATCGGTTTGAGCGGCGGTGTCGATTCGTCGCTGGTGGCCGTGATTGCTGTCAAGGCTCTCGGTGCGGAGAACGTGACAGGCGTCAGCCTCCCTTCGCCCTACACATCGACCATGAGCCGCGAAGACGCGAGCGCCCTGGCTCGAACTCTTGGTATTTCATTCCACGAAATCCCCATCACGGATATCTTCCAGAGTTTCGAAAAAAGCCTGGCTCCTGCTTTCAAAGGCCTCGAGCCGGACGAAACGGAAGAAAACATCCAGGCGAGAATTCGCGGGACTCTTTTGATGGCTTTTTCCAACAAGTTCGGCTCCATTCTCCTGGGCACCGGGAACAAATCCGAAACAGCGGTGGGGTACTGCACGATTTACGGCGACATGAACGGGGGGCTGGCCGTCATATCGGATGTTCCGAAGACAATGGTTTATCGCCTTGCAGGATACATCAACAGGGAAAAGGAGATCATTCCTTCCAGGGTCCTCTCGCGCCCCCCTTCCGCTGAACTGAAACCGAATCAGACCGATCAGGATAGTCTTCCGCCTTACGAAATTCTGGACCAGATTCTGGATCTGGCCGTAGTCAGGAACCTTGGTTTCGAAGATATCGTAGCCATGGGTTTTGACCCTCACACGGTCGGCGATGTTCTCAGGCGCATTGTGACAAACGAGCACAAACGCCGGCAGGCGCCGCCCGGCCTCAAGGTGACAACCAAAGCCTTCGGGTATGGCCGGCGCTATCCCATCGCCAGGGGCAAGAAGCCATATTAGGATGGTACGCGGCCCAAGGCGCGGGGGTCGTCACTGAATTCCGTGATTCTTTTGTTCGGCCGGGTCGGCCGAGCGAAAGGTCTGCGTGGTCTGCGGCAAAAAAAGCTTTATAGCGAGTCCACGATGAAGAGCAGCGCGGGAAGCACCACCACGAGGGCCGCGGTCGTGAAAAACCAGCACGAATTTGCAAGGTCCAGATCCAGATCGTAAATGGAAGGCGGTATCAGGGCGTTGAAGGCAACCGGCATGGCGCTCAGGATCATCACCACCTTCAGGGGCAGGCCTCCTTCTTCCTCTCCGAACCCGATGAGATAGGCGGCGCATACCATGGTCACAGGCACCAGCAGGAACTTGATCCCCGAGACCGCCGCACACTCCCGGAGGTAGCTCTTTATCCGCTTGAACTTCATGGCCAATCCGATCGAGATGAGCAGCAATATGGTTCCCGTGGGGATGAAGATGGAATTCAAGGTGTGAAAAAAGGCCGGCCTCTCCACCCCTGCCTTATTGAGGATCCCGCCCAGGAAGATTGCCGACAGAGCCACAATGATGAAAGGGTCTCTCAATAATCCCCTCAGTCTCCGCAAGGATCCTTCTCCCGCGCTGTGAGAGGCGCTGTAATATCTGGCAACCGGAAAACCTATGCCGTAGTAGGTCACTTCCTCGAAAAGTTTGTAGATGGGGACGAGAGCAAACCCCCTTTCTCCCAGAAACATGAAGCAGACGAGTGCGCCGATGGAGCCGATGTTGGTAAAGGAGCCGCAGGCAAAGAATGCGCCCGTCTGCTTCGGTTCCAGGCCCATCAGTTTTGAGGCGCCGAGGGCAAACGCACCGCCCAGCAGAATGGCCCCCCCTCCCAGGGCGGGGAGTGCCGCAAGAGAAACAGCATCGGCATCGACGATCCAGACGGCTCCCACCACGGTGACCGGGTTCACGAAGAGGAGAGCCGCCTTTTGGAGAACCTTCCTGAGATGGTCGACCCCCATGGGAATCGTGAAAAGCCCCCTTGAAACTGCAACTTGAATCAGGTACCCGGAGGAGAGCCCGAATGCAATCACAGCGAATGAAAAAATAAACTTCGACGCCAATGCCAACCTACGTTCTCGGCCCCCACTGAAGGAAATCTGTAGAACAGATTCCATATATCGGCCTCTTTATCGCCCCTGTCAACCTGTTCCTAGCGGCCCAAAGGCTTTTCATCCGAAAGGAAGATATTGTTGACAAGGAAGCCCGGAAGGGTTTAAGCAGCAGGCGGGGAGGACCGCCATGATCACACGAAAAGAGTACGAATCGGCCCGGAGGCGAGCAGCGGACCTGATGAGAAAGGCCGGATTGAGGATATCGGATGAGGAAGAAAAGACCATCGAAGTCGTCGACTTCGGACTCGGCAGGCTCGATCAGGAGGGTGTTCAGGTCCTGACCCTCGTTCAAACAGAGAGAATCAGCGTGAAGGTGCTCGCCCTCTTTCCTTTTCAAACCGAGCCGGAACACTGGCACCCGCCTGTGGAGAACGACCCCGGGAAGGAAGAGACCATCAGGGTCATCGACGGCACAGTCTACTTCTTCGTGCCCGGCCCCGACACTCTGCGCAAAGGATTCATTCCCAGGGGCAAGGAATCCTGCTACACCGTGAAAAACGAGATCATCATGAATCCTTCGAGTCAGATTACCCTGGAACCCGGGAAGAAGCACTGGTTCCAGGCGCCTGAGGGAGGGGCGGTCATGTTCAGTTTTTCAACCGTTGCCAGAGACGCTTTGGACAAATTCACGGATCCGAACATCGTCAGGATCACACGGATCATAGAGTCGTGAGGAGGAGAGAAGGATGAAAACGGTCGAAGGGAAAAAAATCATAGTGGGGATAGCCCCCGTAGGCGTAAACATAGAACCGCCTTCAACCAATCCTCTTTCTGCGGAGGATGTAGCCCGCGAGGTCGTGGATTGCGCCCGGGCCGGGGCAAGCATGGTGCATTTGCATGTCCGGGACGGGTCGGGGAACCAGACCGAGGATCTCACCGTTTTTTCAAAGACCCTGGCGCTCATCCGAAAGGATTCGGACATCATAATTCAAGGCTCGACCGGAGGCCTTTCAAGTCTCTCTCTGGAAGAAAGGTGCGTCTCTTTGAACGATCCCAGGGTGGAGGTAGCTTCATTGAACATGGGCTCGGCCAACTTCGGCGAGCAGGTCTACATCAACACCCTCCCCGACATCCGGTACTGGGCTAGGAGAATGGCTGAAAAAAGAATTGTTCCGGAACTCGAAATCTTCGAAGGCGGCATGATGGAGAATGTTCCGCACCTTATCAAGGACGATCTCCTGCCTGGACCGTTCTACTACAATTTCGCCCTGGGCTTCCCCGGTGCCCTTCCGGCACGGCCTGCCGCTCTTTTCATGCTTTGCTCCGCACTCCCTCCGGAAAAACCGTGGGGGCTCATCCATCATCATATGAACGACTTTTCCTTTCTCGCCCTGGCTGTCGGTATGGGTGCTTCCATGATCCGGGTAGGATTCGAAGACAGCGTGTACTTCGCCCCGGGAGAAGCGGCGGAGGCGAATGTCGTCCTCGTTGAAAAAGTCGTTGACCTTGTCCGCTCCATGGGGTGCGACATCGCCGCCCCTGCCGATGCAAGGAAACTTCTGGGCATCCCCGAACGCCTCTGACAGAAGTCCCATAATTACCTCGACACAGACTTCGGGCCGCGATGCGTTTTTTTGTTGACAAGACCCTGAGAATTTTGCATACAAAATTCAAATTTGGCTTGCTTCGCTCTTTTGCCGTTCACATTCCACTCCCATTCGGGGGCGAGTTCTCTAACAAGGCTTTCTTTGACGGAGCCGATCATGCCGAAACTTGGGACCAGCCACAAGAACCTCGACGCCAAGGTATACAGCCGGCTGAAGGCCATGATACTCGAAAGAAAACTGCTCCCCGGAGAAAAGATCCCCCAGGAAAAGCTTGCCCGGGACCTGGGAATCAGCCGCACGCCGCTTGTCGGAGCCCTCAAGTATCTTGAGAAGGAAAAGCTCGTCCAGTCCCTGCCCCGCAGGGGCTTCTTTGTCCGCCTCTTCACCAAGCAGGAGATGATTTCCATCTTCGAACTCAGGGAAGTCCTTGAGGGGCTCGCAGCCAGGCGTGCGGCCCAGAACATCTCCGACAGGGAGATCGAACAGCTCACAGGATTCTTCCGGTCCTTTCGACGGCTCACCGATATCAGGGACATTCGGGCATACGCGAAGGAGGACCGGCGTTTTCACAATTTCCTGCTCGATATAGGGGCCAAGGAGTTCCTGAAGAGCATCATGGAGACCTACAACATAATAATTTACAGTTATCAGGTCATTTCATCCGAAGGTCTGGTCCAGTCCCCGAATGAAAGCATCCGGGACCACCTGGCCATCATCGAGGCTGTGAGCCGCAGGGACCCGGACTCGGCTGAAAATCTGATGAGGAACCACCTGAAAAAGTCAATCGCGATTCTCAGAAACGCCGTCGCCGAGAACCGCTGACGCGGAAAGCGAGGAGGTTATGATGAAATATCGGCGTTTGGGCAGATCAGGCCTGCTCATATCCGAGATCGTCCTGGGCACGATGAATTTCGGAAACCCCACGGCCGAAGAAGAATCTTTCAGGATCATTGACGCAGCCCTGTCTGCGGGAGTGAACGTCTTTGACTGTGCCGACGTGTATGCCGAAGGGGAGAGCGAGAAAATACTGGGCGAAGCCATTTCCCGAAGGGGCAAACGACAGGAGGTACTCATCACATCCAAGGTCTTCATGCGCACCGGAGATAGGCCGAACGACGCAGGCAATTCCAGGCACCACATCATGACGGCCTGCGAGAACAGCCTGAGGCGCCTCAAGACAGATTACATCGATATCTATTTTCTCCACCGCACCGACTTCAACGTTCCCCAGGAAGAAACCCTTTCCGCCCTCGATCTCCTGGTGAGACAGGGCAAAGTGAGGTATACGGGGTGCTCCACCCATCCGCCCTGGAGAGTGGTGGAAGCCCTCTGGATAGCGGACAGGCACCATTATTCCAAGTTCACCTCCGAGCAGCCGCCTTACAATCTGCTGGACCGCCGGGCGGAGACCGAGATCATCCCCATGTGCCGGGCCTACGATCTCGGGGTAACCTGCTGGTCTCCCTTGGCACAGGGAGTTCTGGCAGGAAGATACACGGATGCAAGCCGAATCCCGCCCGGCAGCCGGGGAGCCTCCAAGAAAGTCTACGGTGACAGAATCACCCGGCAGGGTATCGACACAGCTCAAAGACTGGCGGAGAGAGCCGTGGCCCTGGGGTGCACCCTCCCCCAGTTCGCCGTGGCCTGGGTGCTCAATCAGCCTGGGATCACAGGGACCATCATAGGGCCGAGAACACTCGACCACTTCAACGACCTCATCGGCGCGGTGGATGTTTCGCCGGACGCGGCGGACCTGGAGTTCTGCGACGCTTTGGTTCCTCCTGGAACGTACGTGTCCGATCATTTCAACTCCGCCGGATGGAGAAAATGAAATCTGCCCGTGCAGATTTCATCATCAAAGGGGAAAGGAGGGATGAGGTAAAAGATCGATAGGCTATTATGACGCTTAGATAAGATCTATCGGAAACGAGTCGTCTTAGCGTGTTTCAACCCAACCACATCCAAGAAGGAGGGAATTCCCATGAAGAAAGTTTTGTTGATTTGCCTTGCAGTGCTGCTGGCTGCGGCGACCGCTGCGGATGCCGCTAAAAAGGATTTTCCAAAGAGAGACATGACCAACATCGTCGTGTGGGCCGCAGGCGGCGGCACCGATGTATGCAACCGCATTATCAGCGCCGAGATGAGCAAGATCCTTGGTGTGAACATCAACGTGATCAACAAGCCCGGCGGCGTGGGGGGATCCATCGGAATGGCGGATGCCTATTCCAAGCCCCATGACGGATACACGCTGGCCGGCATTTCCGAGTCCTGCGTCACGGCCGGCGTGCAGGGCGGCTGGGACAAGAGAATGAACGTGTGGGATTTCTTCATCGTCGGAGGGTCACCCGACCTGGTTTCAGTAACTCCCACCACCCCCTACAAGACGCTCAAGGATCTCATCGAGGCCGCCAAGAAGAACCCCGCTGCCATCAAGTCGGGGGCGAGCGCTTCCGGCTCCATCCATCACCTGAACCTGCTTGCCCTGGAAAAAGGCTCCGGAGCCAAGCTCAACTTCATCCCTTACCCGGGTTCGGCCCCTGCCCAGAACGCTGCCATGACAGGTGAGGTCCAGGTGGTGATCACCTCCCTGGCGGAACAGCAGCAACTCATCCGCGGCGGCAAGCTGAGACCCTTGGCCATGTTGATCCCCACAGCCTTTGAAGTGGCGGACGTCGGCAAGATCCCCTCCGCTTTCGACGCCTACCCGGCTTTGAAGGAGCACCTGCCCATTTCCCAGGCCATCGGGTTCGCGGTCCCCGCGGACACGCCGCAAGACGTGAAGGCTGTGATCGAGGATGCATTCAAGAAGGCCATGAGCACCGAAACAGTCAAGAAGTGGGGCGCAGAGAACTATTATCTCCTTTCAGGCAAGACCGGCGCAGCAGCCAAAAAGGAGTTCGACAACCTGGAATCCCTTTTCGCATGGACCCTGTGGGATCTTGGCGCAGCCAAGGTCGACCCGGCGACACTGGGAATTCCGAAACCCGGCAAATAGGAACCTGTTGAAGCGGGCGGGTACGTTCACCCGCCCGTCCTTTCGAGAACACGGGTGTTTTCGCCATGATTGAAAAAGAAAAGCTTAGAAAGGCCGATGTTTTTTCGGGCGCCGTCGTTTCCCTGTTCGGACTTTGGATCGTAAGCCAGGCCCTCAAGATGCCCATGAAGGACAGTTGGGGCGGCGTCATGAATGTCTGGTACGTTTCCCCGGCCCTGCTGCCTCTTTCCATCGGAATCATCATAACCCTTCTTGGGCTTCTGCTCTGCAGGATCGCGCTCAAGACGGTCGGGCCGGGGGAATTCAAGAACACGGTTCGCTGGCTCTTGAGCAGGCGCCTCGTGTGGTTTCTGAGCCTGGACACGACCATGCGCTTTTATGCCATGGCCGTCCTCTTCCTGACCCTCGTTTTTCTGAATCTTTCAAGGATCGATTTTTTTCTGAACGCCGTCCTGTTTCTGTTCGCCTTCATCACCATGTTCTACTTCTTCGATGATGCCCTGATGAAAAAGTTTCTCCTCTTCTACCTGGCAGGGGAGATTCTCTTCATCATCTACTTTGCCCTGGGGCTCGAAGGCATTTTCAACGGCGTTCATGCTTATGCCACCGATCTGCTCGCCCTTTGTTTTCTGGCAGGTTACGTCATTTATTCATGGAGATCCGTCCGCGAAAATCCGGACCTCAGAAAGCGGTATCGACTCGGCCTCATCGTAAGCCTCCTCGCACCCTTTATCATCGGACCCATTTTCAAGTACTTCCTCCTGGTTCCAATGCCTAAGGAGGGCCTGGTCGTGGCCGTGCTGGACTATTTCTGGTACCTGGAGTTCATGTAGTTTTCCGCCCGCGGAAGAGAGGTATTCATGCTTGTTTTAGACCAGATCAGCACCTACTTTCAGCTTCTCGTGCAGACCGTATCTGTGCCGGCAAACATCGCAATCCTTTTCGGCTCGGTCCTGCTGGGCATCATGTTCGGCGCCCTGCCGGGGCTGACCTCCACCCTGGGCGTAGCCCTGTTGACCGCGGTCACCTATGGAATGAGCGCGGAAAGCGCCATGGTCTGCCTCCTTGCCATTTACGTGGGCGGTACCTACGGCGGCTCCTACTCGTCTATACTCATCAACATTCCGGGCACTGCGGCCTCCGCTGCGACCGCTCTCGACGGTTACCCCCTGGCCCGCAAGGGCGAAGCGGGACGGGCGATCGGGCTGAGCACCACCTCCTCCGCAATCGGCACGATCGTGAGCATGCTCTTCCTGGTGAGCATCTCGCCGATCATCCTGCACTTTGCCCTGCAATTTACGTCCTTCGAGTTCTTTCTCCTGGCCTTCTTCGGCATCATGATCAGCGGCACTCTCACGACTCCGGATCTGGTCATCAAAGGCTGGATATCAGGGTTTCTGGGGCTCTTTCTCGCCTGCGTCGGTCGCGACAAGCTTCAGTTCTTTCCCCGCTTCACCTTCGGGATTCCCGAACTGGACAGCGGGGTCGAGGTGGTGCCCGTGCTGATCGGCGCCTTCGGAATCCCTCAGATCATCCAGGTGCTCAAGGACCGGCTCCAGGTGAGCGACGTTCAGAAGATCCAAAGAATCCTCCCTGAGTTCAAAACGATCGTCAGGAACGTTCCCAAGATCGTGCGTTCCGCCCTGATCGGTGTGGGAGTGGGGTGCGTCCCCGGCATCGGGGAAGACATTGCGGCGTGGGTATCTTACGGCGCAGCAAAGAACACGTCCAAGCACCCCGAGAATTTCGGCAAGGGAGAGATCACCGCCGTGCTCTCCACGGAGGTCGCCAACAATGCCTGCGTGGGAGGGGCGATCATCCCTCTTCTGAATCTCGGCATTCCGGGGAGCCCGCCCGCTGCCATGCTGCTCGGAGCCCTGATGCTCCACGGGGTGACCCCCGGTCCCATGATCACCTTCGAGCACCCCACATTTATCATAGAATGCGCCGCCATCCTGCTCCTCGCATCCATGGCGATGTGGGTGGTGGGAATGACCCTGGCCAAGCAGGTGGTGAAGGTGCTGAGGATACCGGCACCCATATTCATGCCTATCGTCGGGATGCTCTGCATCATCGGCTCCTACTCCCTCGGGATCAACATCTGGAATCTTTATCTAATGATACCGGTGGGGATCATCAGCTACTTTCTGTCGGAGATGGGGTATCCCATCGCGCCCCTCGTTATAGGAGTCATTCTTGGGCCGATGGCGGACGAAAACCTGAGGAGAGCCCTGATGGTGTCACAGGGCAGTTTCTTGCCCATGTTCACCCGGCCTGTGTCCCTGGCCCTGGTTCTCATAATCCTGTGGATGGTTCTGGTCCAGATTCCCCTTGTCCGAAACCTGAAGAACAAGGCAATTGCGAAAGTTTTTCGAAAGAGATCGGTTAAGCGTTGAAAGTGATCCACCGGTAGAGACACTGAGGACCCAAAGAATGAAGCATATCATCGGCGTTTCGCCTGCCTACTTCATCTCCCGCTTCGGCAACCGCTTCTCGCCCGTCGATATGGCCGCGGGGTTGAAAGAGTTGGCGGAAATGGGTTTTCAGGGATTCCAACTGGAGGTTTTCCACCGGGACACCCTGGACTCCTGGCTCGGTTCCGGCGCATCCCTCGTCCGCCGGGCTTCAGAAGACCTGGGTTTGAGGGCTACTCAGTTCGTCGCCCATTTCATGATGGAAGCTTTTTCAAACAGGGAGGCCCTCTCTTCAGACGCGGGTATCGAGGAAATGCCGGCGGTGCTTGAAATCGTGGGGCGTTATGACGAATGCGGCATCGTGACGGTGCCCGTCGGGGCCTTCGCTGCGCCGCAAATTCCCGGCACAGCGGAGTGCAGGGAATTTTTCGACAGATGCGCGGATAAAATGAGAGCGCTCCTTGCCATGGTGACAGGGGCGGGCAGGCGCATGGCGCTTGAAGTCCTGCCGTCGGCCCTTATCGGCGGGACGGACGGGTTCATGGGCCTGTGCGATCGCCTCGGGACCGCAGACCTGGGACTCAATTTCGACACAGGTCACGCCTGGGCCGCGAAGGAGAACCTTTACCTCATCCCCGGGAAGCTGGGAAGGAGAATCGCGGGCACTCACCTGTGCGACAACTTTGGGTACGAGAATCTGTCCCTCAGGCCCGGAGCGGGCTCGATCGACTGGCCCAGGCTCATCGAAATCCTTCTGCAGTCGGGCTACGACGGAGCCTTCGACATCGAAATAATCTGCGCACCCGAAACGGCACAGGACGAGTATTCCAAGGCACGTAGGTACATCGCGTCATTGTTGTCTCACGCTTTGGGATCATCGTAAGTTGCATGAATTCGCAACAGAGCTACGAATAGGGCAGAGAGCATATCCCTTTTCTTTGACACAGAATCGTTTTGTCTGTCGCCTTTCATCCCCAGGAGGATCTAAAAATGTTGAAAATGGGAATCATCACCGGGTTTCTTTCCAGGACCAAAGATCGCTTCCACGAGTACAACGTGCCCCTGACCATTGAGGAGAAGTTTCAACTCATGACCGAGATCGAAGGATGCGACGGCGTGGAGATCGTTTATCCTTACGAGGTCAATGACCCTAAAGAGACGAAGACGCTTTTGAAGAAGTACAAGCTAAGTGTCGCCGCGGTCAACGTGAACGTCAAGGCCGAACCGGAATTCCGCAACGGGGGCCTGACTTCCCTCACTAAGGAAGTCCGCGCCAAGGCGGTCCGCTTCATCAAAGAGGCAAAGGACTTCGCGGCCGCGCTCGGGGCCGACAAGGTGACCTGCTGTCCCCTGGGTGACGGATACGAATTCGCTTTTCAGTACGACTACGCCAAGGCATGGAAAAACCTGGTCGAAACCTTCGGCGAAGCCGGCTCCTACAATCCGAAGATCCCCCTGTACATCGAATACAAACCAAGCGAGACCCGTGGGAGATGCTTCGTGGACTCGGCTGCCAAGACGCTGTGCCTGCTCAAGGATATGCAGGTCGGCGATATGGGCGTGACGCTGGACTTCGGCCACTCGACTTATGGAAACGAAAACCCTGCCGAGGCTTTCGTGCTCCTGGCCGAAAGCCCTTACAGGGTCTACGTCCACATCAACGACAACGACGGCAGGTGGGACTGGGACTACTTCTGCGGCACAAAGCATTTCTTGGAGTACGTGGAGTTTCTTTATTACCTGAAAAAGTACAGGTACAAAGACTACATCACCTCCGACACGTCGCCCACACGCTGGGACATCAAGGGCACCTTTGAGGCGAACAGCCGTATCACCAACAAGATATGGCGAAGGCTGGAGGAAGTGGACGGCGGCAAAATCGGCAAACTCATGGCCGGGGGGGATTACCTCGAAACCTGGAAATTTGTCGAGACCAACATCTTTTCCTTGAAATGAAACCTTAGGAGTGGACATTGAATACCTTAAACACGCCCATGTCGGTTCAGGAACTGAAAGCGATGGCCGCCGTCATCCGCTGCGATATAATCGAGATGATTGCAGCAGCGAACGCGGGCCATCCCGGCGGATCGCTCTCAGCCGCCGATATCGTTACAGCCCTCTATTTCCGCATTATGCGCATCGATCCGAAGAACCCGGGCTGGCAGGACAGGGACCGCTTCATCCTTTCTAAAGGCCACGCCTGTCCGGTCTGGTACGCCGCCCTCGCCGAGAGAGGATACTTCGATAAATCGCATCTTGCCACGCTCCGCCGTCTCGGCAGCATCCTCCAGGGACACCCGGACATGCGCAAGACACCGGGCATCGACATGACGGCGGGATCTCTCGGTCACGGCTTGTCGGCGGCGCTCGGCATGGCCTTGAGCGGGAAGATGCGGAAAAAGGGCTATCATGTGTGGGTCGTGCTGGGAGACGGTGAAACCCAGGAAGGCTCTGTGTGGGAAGCCGCTATGGCGGCCGCCAAGTGGAAACTCGATAATCTGACGGCCATTGTGGACCGAAACCGCCTGCAGAATGACGCTTGCGTCGTGGATGTAATGCCTTTAGAGCCGCTCGCCGATAAGTGGCGCGCCTTCGGGTGGAATGTCGTTGAAATCGACGGCCATGACATGGAGCAGATCGTCAAGGCTCTTGATGAAGCCGAATCCAACGCTGGAGCACCCATTCTGATCCTCGCCCACACCGTCAAGGGCAAGGGGGTGTCCTATATGGAAAACGTCGTGGAGTGGCACGGAAAGGCCCCTTGCAGGGAAGAAGCTGAATGTGCCCTCGAAGAAATCAGGAGGTGCGCCTGTGAACTCTAGCAAGTCTTCGCCATACCGCTATGTTCGCAAGGAGATAATGCCTTGGTTGAACCGGCAAGACCTCTTCCGCAAGGCCGAGCAGCAGGCAACCCGGTACGCTTACGCGGAGGCCCTGCTCGAACTCGGGGAGCGGAATCCCGACGTGGTTGTCCTGGACGCAGACGTGTCCAAGTCGATCGGCACAAACAGGTTTGCCCAGAAGTTTCCCGAAAGATCTTTCAATTTCGGCATCGCCGAGCAGAACATGATGGCCGCAGCGGCAGGCATGGCAACCACCGGGCTCACCCCCTTTGCGACAACCTATGCGGTATTTGCCAGCATGCGCGCCCTGGACCAGGTTCGCAACAGCATTCACTACCCTCGCCTGAACGTGAAGATCGCGGCCAGCCACGGCGGAATCACACCCGGCCCCGACGGCGTAACTCACCAGGGGCAGGAGGATCTTTCCATTCTGCGGGCCGTCGCAAACTCGACGATAATAGCCCCTGCCGATCCGACAACCACCAAGATGGCGGTGTCGGCTGCAGCGGATTGGGAGGGCCCGGTGTATTTGAGTTTTACTCGTGACCCGGTGCCTGTCCTTTTCGATTCGGATTACCCTTTCGCAATAGGGCAGTCGGTCACCGTTCGCGATGGCAACGATGCAACCATCATCGCCATACGGGACATGGTCGCCCACTCGCTCATTGCAGCTGAAATTCTGGCGGGTAGAGGGCTGGAAGTTCGTGTCGTGGACTGCCACACTCTCAAACCTCTCGACACCGACATGGTCCTGCGGGCTGCCGGGGAGACAGGCGCCATTGTCACTGCTGAAAACAACATCCGTTTTGGAGGCCTGGGCAGCGCGGTGGCTGAGGTGGTTGTAGAGCATCGGCTCGTTCCGATGAAAATCATCGGTGTGGCCGACACGTTCACGGAGTCGGGCCCCTATCTTGACCTCCTGGAAAAATACGGTCTGTCCTCCGGGCACATAGTCAAGGCGGTTGAAGAAGTAGTCTCGAAAAAAAGCTCATAAAGGAGGCAAACATGAAATATCGATTTCTCGGCTCCTCGGGGTTGCTCGTGTCCCGGATCTCTTTGGGCACCATGACCTTCGGCGCCCCCGGCTGGGGGTGTGATGAAAGAGAAGCGCACGCCATGATGAAGGAGTACCTGGACCGGGGCGGCAACTTCATCGACTGCGCCGACGTTTACGCGGGGGGCGAAGCGGAGAAGATTGTCGGGAACTTCCTGCCCCAAATCACCCGGGATAACGTCGTAATTGCCTCGAAGTGCTTCTTTCCTGCGAGCAAAGAGCCGAACCGCTGGGGGCTTTCACGAAAACATGTAACGGCCTCATGCGAAGCGAGCCTTAGAAGGCTCAAGACCGACTACCTCGATCTCTATTACATCCATGGCCCTGACCCGATAACGCCGATGGAGGAAACACTGCGCGCCCTGGGCGATCTTGTGAGACAGGGCAAGATTCGCTATCTCGGGTGCAGCAATCTCTTCGGGTGGCAGATCGCCAAGGCTCAGGGCCTTGCAAACCGTCTCGACATGGACGGGCTTGTCGCCGGCCAGTACATCTACAGCCTCATTCACCGGGAGCTGGAGAGGGAAGTCATTCCTGCCGCCGTTGATCAGGGTGTGGGTCTTGTTGGTTACAGCCCGCTGGGAGGCGGCCTGCTCACAGGCAAGTACAAGGGTATGTCGGAGCCTGCGGACGGTACCCGGCTTTCCTATCGCACGACGGTGGACGGTCCGAGATTCTGGCACGACCACGGATTCAGGATCGCCGAAATCGTGGAGCGCATTTCCGTCGACTCGGGCGTTCCTTCGACAAGGATCGCGATTGCCTGGCCCCTAAGAAGACGATTCGTTGCCTCGGTTATCATCGGCATGAGAACCCTGGAGCAGATGGAAGAGAACATGGTGCCCGGCGACTGGGACCTGCCGGAAGATGTGTGGAAGGCCCTGGAAGAGACGACCAGGCCGGAAGAGGAATACGGCACATGGTTCAACAGGCAGAACTACCGTCGATTCTTCGACGCCGCCGAGTTCCACGATGAATTGAAGGAACTGCCATAGCGCCGTGTCCCAGAAGTTCTGTGTGGATTGTTGGTAAGTTTAAATGCCAGGATGAAACCTCGCATTTGACTCGGCTGCCGAGAACACGGAAATCCGAAATTCGAATATCGAAACCCGAAACAACTCTAAATGAGAAGGAACAAATGACCAAAACAGAGGATGCACCGTCTTGAAAAGGTCTTGTTTCGGATTTCTATATTCGGATTTTCAATTTTTCGAGGTTCCTAGTTTGCTAAGACCAACGACAGACTTCATGCGATGGTGAACTCGAAGATGGTTGAATTCAGCATGACCAAGTCAGTCAAGAAAGACGACCTTCTTCGCGCTCTGCCGCCCGAGTGGCCCCACGATCTGCGGCCCCTCATAGCAGACCGGGTCATGGAAAGTGACACGAAAATCGTGGTGTTGGACGACGACCCCACGGGCACGCAGACCGTCCACGGCGTTCCGGTTCTCACCGAGTGGTCCGCGGGAATTCTCCGGGCTGAACTTGAAAGAGAGGGGACTGCGTTCTATGTTCTCACTAATTCCAGAAGCCTGCCCTTGCCCCAGGCGCGATCCATGAATCTCGAAATCGGACGCAGTCTTCGCCTGGCTTCCAAAAAATCGGGCCTCCCCTTCGCGGTGGTGAGCCGGAGCGACTCAACACTGCGGGGACACTTCCCCGGCGAGGTGGACGCCCTGGCCGACGGTTTGGCACAGGACTTCGACGCATGGATCGTCGTCCCATTTTTCCTCGAAGGGGGCAGATACACGATTCGAGACACGCATTATGTGGATGAAGGGGGCAGTCTTGTTCCCGCAGCTCAGACCGAATTCGCCAGGGACAAAGTCTTCGGGTACGAATCCTCCGACCTTCGCAAATGGGTGGAGGAGAAGACGGGAAAAGCTGTCCCCTCTGAAAGCGTTCTTTCCGTCTCCCTTGACGACTTGCGGAAAGGCGGCCCTGACCGGGTCACGGAGCTTCTGAGCCGTCTCCACGGCGCCCGGGTGTGCATCGTCAACGCGGCGGGTTACCGGGATCTCGAGGTCTTCGTTCTCGGGTTGCTGAAGGCTGAAGCAATGGGCCGTCGCTTTCTTTACAGGACCGCAGCGTCATTTGTGCAGGTCCGTGCGGGCATCCGGCCGCGGCCTCTCCTTTCGCGGGACGATCTCGGCCTGCCCGAAACAGGCGGCGGCCTCACCGTGGTGGGAAGCCATGTGCCGAGATCGACTCAACAGCTCCGGGAACTCCTGGCACTGCGCGATGTCATCGGCGGGGAAATAAGAGTGGAGAGTATCCTGGATGAAGGCCGAAGGACGGCTGAAATAGAGAGACTCGCCCGTCTGGCCGATGAATCCATCCGAAGGGGTGAAGACCTGGTCATCTACACAAGCCGCAGGCTGATCACAGGACGGGCGGAAGAGAACCTGGCCATCGGAAGCCGGGTCTCGGAGGCGCTGACCTCCGTGGTCAGGCTGATTTCTTCAAAACCGCGCTACCTGATTGCCAAAGGAGGCATCACTGCGAGCGACATAGCCACCAAGGGCTTGAACGTGAAGCGGGCCATGGTGCTGGGGCAGATACTTCCGGGCGTGCCGGTCTGGCGCCTGGGCTCTGAAAGCCGGTTTCCCGGCATCCCTTACGTTGTTTTTCCGGGCAACGTGGGAGGCGGTGACGCTCTGGCCTCGACTGTGCAGACCCTCAGGCTGCCTTAGAATCGCTTTTTCACCCTTTTAAGCCGTCCCGCCAGGTACCCGTCCATCATGAGGTGAATGATGTGGTGCATCACGCAGAAGACCAGGGCTAGGCCGTGCTGGGGAAAAAGCTTGACCTGAAAGAGAACCGAAAGGGGCAAGGTTTTCTGGCTGCCCATTAACAGAACGCTCTCCATTCGGCCCCAGGGGATGTGAAATAAACGGATGAAGAGGAACCCGGCGGCAAGAAGAATAGCGTGGAAAAAAACCGCCAGGACAATGATGGCGAACACCTGTGCTCCTCCGCCCAGCAAAACGGCCCTGGCATCCGAGACGCCCATCCACACTATCGCCAGGATCAAGAACTGATTGAGTATCGGGATGCCCCTCTGGAGTGATGCGGGGAAAACTCCCTTCTTCTTCGGCCTCATAAAGAGCCCGAGCATCAGGGGCAGGAGCACAAGCAGCGCCATCTGGACCATCAGGCTCCCCTTGTCTATCGGCACTGCCTCTACGGTCTGAACGAGGAGCGAAAGGGAAAAGGGAATTGTGACAATGCTCAGACTGTTTGCGACCACCGTGATCAAAAGGGCGTGAGCGATGTTGCCCCCCGCCGCACCGGTCATCACCACTCCGCTGCTCATGGTGGTCGGCATGACGGACACGAGGAACAAGCCGATCCTCACCGCATGGTCAAGGGGGAGCAATCCTATGAAAAAAGCAGTCAGGGGTGCGACCGCGAAGATAAGGACCAAGGCAATCACCGCCCCCTTGAGATCCCTTAGCCCCGCCCGGATCTCTTCCCTCTTGAGAATGAGGCCGGAAGTGAAAAAGATCGTGCAGATCACGGCGTCGGCGCCGTTGTGAGACTTGAACCACTTCCCCATTCCCGCAAGGGTGTTTGTGGCATCTATGAGAGTGATCAAACAAATGCCGGCGAGCCCGAACAGGAACCAGTTGTTTCTTATGAATCGCAGCAAGTGAAAAGCCCTTTCCTTGGGTGAATGAGCGTCTTTTTACCGCTCCCGGTCCTAACCGGATGGGGGAGTTTAAGCAATCGATGCGAGGAAGTCAAAAAACAATTGACAGCGAACCCCATGTTTAATATGGTGCAACAAATTCACGGACACGCGACATGCTTCAAAAGAGGATCGCCGACACCATCCGATCGGTCCGGACGAACCGGGGGCTTACGCTGGCGCAGATGAGCGAGGCGACCGGACTGTCAAAAGCCTTGCTCTCCCGCATTGAAAACGCACAGGTGTCTCCCCCCATAGCAACCCTGGCCAAGATTTCCCATGCCCTGGACGTCCCCATAAGCATTTACTTTGAGCAGGAAGAGCCTGATGAGAAGACCTATTCAGTGATACGCAGGAATGCCCGAAAGCAGGTGACTCGAAAGGGAACTAAGATCGGTTTCACCTATTATTCGCTGACAGGGTCCAAGTCTCATCATCTAATGGAGGCTTTTGTCGTGCGCTACCCGGTCATCCTTGAGGAGCCCGCAGTTCTCTTTGATCACCCCGGACACGAATTCCTTTTCGTGTTGAAGGGAGAAATGGACCTGGTCTATGGCAAAGAAAAAATCAGGCTCCATGGCGGAGATGCGATTCATTTCGACCCCTCCACGCCCCACAGGGGCCAAAACGCCGGGAAAAAGGAGTGCGAATGTTTAGTCATTGTCATAGGTGAAGAACACCTGAGACGCAGAGCAGGTCGAATCAAATAACCCAAAACAAGAAAGGGGTTTTATCAATCATGCGTTCCGACATCCTTAAAAAGGACATTGAAACCCTTCCGCACAGAGCCTTGCTTATGTCCTGCGGGCTCAGGAAAGAGGATATTGCCGTGGGAAAGCCCTTCATCGGCATCGCAAACAGCTTCAACAACATCACCCCGGGCCACATCCACCTCAACGAGCTCACTGAGGAGGTCAAACGGGGAATAACCGACGCCGGGGGAGTCCCTTTCGAGTGGGGGGTTCCCGGGATCTGCGACGGAATCGCCATGCACGTGGAGATGCGGCTGAGCCTTCCCAGCAGGGAGCACATCGCGGACAACATAGAGATCATGGTCCTTTCCCACTCCCTGGACGGATGGGTCGGCGTCACCGCCTGCGACAAAATAACCCCCGGCATGCTCATGGCTGCGGGCCGCCTCAACCTTCCCGCCATTCTCGTGACCGGCGGTCCCATGACGGCCAACATAGTGGAAGGAAAGAAGATGCATCCGATTCAAGGCTTCGGTCTCGTGGGCCGTGTAAAAGCCGGCCAAATGACCCGGAAGGAGGCGGAATCGCTTTTGCCTTCCATGACCTGCGGGGCGGGCTCCTGCGTAGGCCTGTACACGGCAAATACCATGGCTGTGGTGACGGAGGTCCTGGGCATGTCCCTCAGCGGGTGTGCCACAACCCCGGCTGTCGATCCCCGCAAGAGAGGGCAGGCTTATGAAACAGGAAAGAGAATCGTCGACCTCGTGAAAAAAAATGTGAAACCCGGGCGCATCATGACCCCAAATGCCTTTGAAAACGCCATCCGAGTGGACATGGCGATGGGCGGCTCCACCAACGCAGTCCTGCATATCCCTGCCGTGGCCAAGGAGGCGGGTATTGACATCGAGGTGGAAGAGTTCGACCGGATTGCGCGGGAGACGCCCAACATCTGCTCCATCATCCCTGCCGGGTCCTACGAGATGGCCGACATCGACCGGGCCGGAGGCGTGCCGGCTGTCATGAATCGGTTGAAAAAGAAGATAAAGAACTCGCCCACCGTGAACGGCGTCTCCAGCAAGGCGATCGCGCAAAACGGCAAAGTCCTGGATGATAAAGCGATCAGGTCTCTCGACGATCCATACCACCGCGAAGGAGGGATTGCCGTGCTCAAAGGAAACATCGCCCGCAGCGCCGTCATCAAGAAGACCGCCGTGGAGGAGGAAATGATGGTTCATTCAGGCCCTGCGAAGGTTTTTCATAGTGAACGGGACCTGATGAAGGCCATCGCCTCCAAGAAGATAAAGGAGGGGGATGTGGTTGTGCTGCCCTTCCAGGGACCGGCGGGTGCTCCGGGAATGCCGGAAATGCTGACCCCCACCGATGCCATCAAGGGGGCGGGATACAAACGGGTGGCGCTCATCACGGACGG